>Ga0222645_100272_pt1 | contig 30401 bp, 42 predicted proteins | sample AntAcemetagen292_FD_179881 | JGI IMG/M metagenome (GOLD analysis project Ga0222645, IMG submission 179881) | Saline water microbial communities from Ace Lake, Antarctica - #292 | ecosystem: Environmental > Aquatic > Non-marine Saline and Alkaline > Saline | place: Antarctica: Ace Lake | collected...
TGGAGCACGTTTGCGGCGGCGCTTTCACTTTTATGCCCGTCGCTTCCAACGACCCGGCCATCGTCCCGGTGTTGGTTCCGCTGAACTGCGAGTCGAACCAAACCCGGTTCGTTTCGAACGGATCAACCCGGAACGCGTAGTACCCGTACTTCGCATCAGGGAAGGCTTCTTCGAGTTTGAAGGACTCCCACGCTTTCAGGAACTCTTCCTTAGAAAGCGGGCCCACGACCGGCGCGACGAATTTGAAATCCGAGGCCAACAAACCGGGTTCCTCCGCGCCACTGTTTTTGGCCAAGATGCGCTTCGTCGTCGCGATTAACACCTCGGGAGCAATAGGGAACGTGGAGTTAGCCAACATCGCGGCTTCGTCAACCATCTGCTTCGCCAGGAAATCGGCGATGTCGGCGTTGGCGTCCGTCACAGTGGCGGAAACAGCACCCGCGGCACGCAAAGAGATGGAGCGCCGGTTCGTGGTTTGCGCGACTCGCGTCGCGGCGCGGGGCGCGGTGGCGCGTCGGGAATGGCCGAGGCGCGCGGAGGGCGCGGCGGCGCGAACAGGAACGACGGTGGATGCGATGGAGAACATGGCGGCGAGTTCGTTCGTGAGCGCGTGCGCGATGAAGTGGCGTCGTCCCCACAGCGATGTTGTCACATGCGTGTTCTCACATGTTCTCATGCACGGCCCACAATCAGTGTCCAAAATCTGCGCGCATTGAGGGCGGATCAGTGTCTACGCCCAAACTTTCGGCCCGCGTTTTTCTCGAAAAGTGACAGCAAGAACGGCAGAAGTTCTCTGAAGTGAAGCCCAGGAAAAGTTTTGCGTCACGTACGTCTGCCTGCAAAGACGTTGCTTTTCTTGTTGGAGTTTTGCAGAGTCAAGTGGCAGGGCAGACGTACAGTAGAAGACGTGAATATACAGAAAGACTGGTGGGGTTGGTGAAAACGCTTCGTTGTGATTAAAACATCGATCCCAGAGAGGGACAACTAATCAAATCGTTCGACGCTAATCAATCACCGAGTGCGTCACCGTGTTTACTTGGCTGGGGCTCGTCGGCTCGATCGAGTATAACGAAATGAAATTCGGGTTACTCGACCGGCGGTAATGCGCGAATAAAAAGGCGCGTAAAAGCCCGCCTGCGGCGCGTGGCCGCATGTGCGGTTCAGGTGTGGAGAAAACACCAAATGAGCACGCTGACGCCGAAGCGGCTTTCTTACGCGAAAATCGCGAGAGCTCCGACGAGGGTGGACAGGATGATCATGGCGGGAGCCGCGGTGGTCGCGCCGCTGAGACCCGCAGCTGCCTCGGCGGCAGTTTGGGCGGCGGCACCGGCGGTTACACACTTGGCCTCGATGACCGAGATTTTTTTGGCAACACTCGCAATGCACGCGGTTTGGGCTCCAACGGTCAACACAGAACAGCCATCGACAGCGCCACAGGCGGCGGCAGTGCCAGCAAGATGCATACAAGTGACCTCATAAAATAAGTCGTTCATTGTGGCAGCGGTGATGCCGCCGTTAGCGCCGTCGGTATCGAGGAGTTCTTCCGCTTTTTGCGCGGTGAGCACGCACGCTGTATCATCAGCAGCCATCCAAGCGCAACCCCCAGTGCAATCGGCTTCCGCAGTACCAGTACACCCGGACTTGGCGGTTGCAAGAGCGGCGCTCTCAGCTGTCATGTCGGCAGTCCATGCGGTCGCGGTGGTGTTTCCCGCGGCGAGCATGCATTTCGCATCCTCACTATCAACCCATACGCAGAGAGGGTTGTTCATGATGTTTCCTGGTACGCACTTTCACATGTGACCATGTTGTACGCGTTCGTGCAGCCGATCTCGGCATTGGAGTAATCCGCCGCAGCAGCGGAGGCGCTGCCCACGAGGGCGAGAATGGAGACGGTGCGGAACATGGTGTTCGCTTGCGTTGTGCTGCGTGGTATGCGCGTGACGTCGCGAGACAACGACACGTGAATATTTTTGCGCGCCGTATGCAGCGCGTTGAAACGACGCTCAAAAAATATCCCCATCCACCAATCAAATCGTCGAAATGGAGGATTTGATGAACGAAATCTACGCGGTCATAAATAGTTGTATGCCTCCCCGAGTGCGAAGCAGTTCAAGCTTCAAGGCTTGCAGCAACGATTTGGAGGATGTATGACAAAACCCATTAAATTTTTATTCGACCAAACACGGGAAGTAACAATCCGCCGCCGTCACTTGCAAAGCGACAGGCAGCTCGACTCCCACCCTTGTTTTTGTTTTTGCATCGTGAGCTTGTTGAGAACGACGAGTTGACGAGCACGATGCTTCTGCAAGAGATTCGCCGGTGCGATGAGCACCCTGATGTTGACTTCGACGACTTCTCCGACGAGAACGAAATCGCACGCTTCGTTCGTCCCCGCGATTTGCTCGCCCTGGACGTCGGGAAGTTCAAATTGCTCCGGATCGACGTACGTCTGTTTTCTTCCCGTACCTCGCAATCCCAAAGAACACGTATACTCGAGTATTTCGTGTACGGTTGCGGTGTACAAATCTGCTCGCACGTCCCTCCACGCCTCGCATCCCGACCTCGGGACGAGCGGGAAATAAAAAATCGACGTCGCCGCGAATCGTCACATCCCGTACTCACCCGGTCAACGACGAACCCCCAGCGCGATCACGACCCTAACCAAACACTGTTCTTCTTCCTCCCGGAAAAACGCAGATGGTCTCCGCCGGCCTCGCCATCGCGCTTCTCTGGGGCTGGAGCTTCGTCATCGCGGCTCAGAACGACCCCGTCGGCATCGACACGAAACAAATCTGCTGGAAATCCTGGGTCTCGGACAACTTCGGCATCGACACAAAACAAATCGCGGTGCGTACCCTCGCTTCGGAGACCGAAGCCGCGCGCGCCGAAGTCATTGAGCAGCGCGAGGCGGCTGCGGTGTACGCGGCGAGGCTACACGCGGCGCACGCCGAGGCGCTCGCCGTGCTCAGCGAAACAAGACGGGAGGATGCCTTTTCGGCGGAGAAACGCTTCGCAGAGGCGAACGAGGCGCACGCCGCGGCTGTCGATTTGCTTCGCGCGCGCGCGGCGTCGCGCGAGAAGCGTATTTCGTGGGCGTTCAGCGCATCTATAGCGCTGCTTGCTGAGCGCAACGCCGTGATTAACGCGAAACACTCTAAGATGAAAAAGAGGTTTGACAAACGAGCCAGCCGCGACGACGACGTCGAGAAACTTGCGGTGTTAACCGCCGAAGTGCGCGCGCTTGACCGCGTGAACGCGCATCTTCGCCGGGAGTTTCGAGATATCTCCCGCAAGCTCGACAACCGCGACCGGAACGACAGAATTTTCGGACCCGCCTCGTGGTTGGTGTTTTGAGTGTATGTGCGGTCATCGCCGCCGCCGCGACGTTGTGCGCCCAGGGTACGCGGAGTGTCGCGGACTGGGTGCTGTTCGGCGAGGATGACGAGGACTATGGTGAGGTGTTTGCTCAGTACGAAGTACGTGTACGGTGACCAAAAAGAGATGAACAACTTCGCGCGCGGCTCGGGGGACGAAGAGCTTCTGGTCGCGGTGCCGATGGACCAGCGGACGGCTTTGGCGACGCGATGGAGAGCCGCGGTATTGTAATATTGTATCAAAGTGTATCGAATGACTCTACACAGTGCTCTGTACACAGCGTCTTGCGCGGATATCCGCTTGTCCGGGTTGAACTGTAACAGTTTTTGTAGCAAATCCACGGCGTGTTCGCTGCTGTTAAAAAGGTGGCGGACATGTCTGAATTTAAGCAAATCCAATCAAAAAAAGGCGTTGATCGGTCCAATGCAAACCTTGATCGTTACCGTGGTTTTTCACACCAGACATTGCTTTGAACTTCACCGGGGAAATGCAAACCGCGACTTGCGTGTCGAGGCTGCAAAACGGCCAGAGGATGGTGCAAAGTGGCGTGAAATCGGGGGGTACGCTGTATGCCGTATCCGTCAAAGTCACCCTGAAATCGACGCAACCAACCCACACTGACGCCAAAATGCGAAAGGACCCCGCGAAGGATGCGTACACCACGTGCGGAAACACTGATTGGGGAGGAGAGGTATTGGACTCAAATCATTTACTATCACACAAACTGAACCTTAAACCTTGTTCGCGCTCGCGTCGTGTTTCGAGCTCGCGCGCTGCAGTTGCGAATTCACGCGCGCGAGCGCCCTTCCCAGATATTTGTGATTCTCGCTGTGCACCAGCGTGGCCCATTCCAAAACCGCGCTGTCGTAGTCCATGGGTAACATGTGTTGCGACGCGAACGGACACCCGCTTGGTGCGCTTTGAAACGGCGCGTTAATAACGTTTTTCAGCATCCTAGGCGCTTCCTTCAAAAGCGTGTACACCTCCGCGAACTGATACGCGTAGTACGGTTTGAACGCCAGTTTGAACTCGTTCAGGTCAATCACGCCGTCTTCGTTGGAGTCGAAATTTTCAAACGCCAGCTTGCACATCGCCGTGGTACACTCCGTGGACACGCCGTTCGTGATGAACACCTGCGCCAGCTCTAACAGGTCCAAACCCCCGGAGTTGTCGAAATCGATGGATTCGAAAACGCACCTTGCTTGGATTTCGTCGGGAATGTCGCGCAGGGGCGCGAACACCAGGGTTTCGGTGCCGCCCCGGCCGCGTTTGTCTTTCGTCAGAGATATGAACCCCTCGTTGAAAAGCGTTTTTTGTACCAAAGACGCTTGGCCTTTGTACCTCGAATCGTGAAACAACAAGTGGTGCGCTTCGTGGAAGTACTGCAGCATAGCGCTCATCTCCAGGTTTAACTGTGATTGTAAAAGAAAAGTGTCAGTCTCATGTTGGCAAACAGTGAGTCAGGATTTGGGAAAGGCCCAATACGTACTTTGGCGCGTTCCTCCACGGTGGGTTGTTTCTTTGACGAAAACCGAGCCACCAACGCGTACGTGTTGCGTTTCAAAACCCAGTTGAACGCTAAAAGCCACACGATCAAGGCGGTCATCACGGTGAACCCGTACGCCTGACCAGCCCCGATCGTACCGGCGATGATCACCGCGACGGTGTATCGCGACTCCCGGCACGCCTGTACTTGGTGCAGAAGCACCAGCCACACCCGCACCCAGGCGTACGTCTGGTGGTTTGCCCAGACGCACCAAAGCCACTCAACCTTTTCCAGCATCTTCAGGCTGTCGTCAAGAAGGGCGTAGAGCATCCCAGACGCGCTGACCAGTTTCACGCAAGAAATGAACTGATACGCCGGGACGGTTAGGTTTCGCTGGCCGTTGACGTTCGGGGTTTGGTGTATCACCGTGGCGAGGTGTACGAGGTCCACGAAAAAAGTCACCCAGCAAATCGCGACCACGCTCGTTTTGTTGGAATCGCAAAACGCCACGATGGGCAACAACACGTTCACCGTGCCGCTCAGCAGGTGAAGCCGGATGCTGACCCTGGATTTTTGTAACACCGTGAACTTCGGGTGCGGCGGCGTGGTCCAGTGGATAAAACGCGCTGAATCAAGTTCATCACGTGCTGCGCATGAAACAACGGAACGTCCCACGAGCTCTCGGCCCATAAATACGCGACGTAGCTCTGTGGCGGGGGGGGGGTGGGAGTGTTAGTCAAGTGTGTATGATTCGAACGTGCGTGGAGGGACGCGCGAGTTACACCGCGCGCACCTGGGTTTCAGAAACCACGCCGGAGTAGTGGTCGTTGCTCATGACGATTGGCCGAACGCGTCGTTCGCGGTAGCGCGATGGAAAAAGAAAAGCGGTTGCACTTCAAGCCGCGACGCGGACGCGAGCGAGAAAGGGCGAAAGGTGTGGCGGACGGTTACAAGAACCTGCGTGCGCGCGTGAGGGTATGTCCGCGTCTGATGTTGAACGCGTTAAGTTCAACGAACTTCGAACTTCGAGTCTTTCGAGTCACTATCTATTGTCTACTAGACATGTTCGAAAAGCGCGTCAACACGTTCACAAAATGTTAAGAGACTACTCTACGATTGGTCAAAGACTCGTCATAAAGACACCAGATGAGTCACCAGCTGTGACAAATGCTGACGCAGCGCCAAATCGACAAACAAACGGGGCCGTTTTCTACGCGGAAATAGGGGCGCTTCGCACTTTTTGCGAATGCATCTGGATTTAACGGGGCGCGGCTGAGGCATTCGAATAGTCCCGTGTCCGTGCAGAGCTTCCTGTTTGTTCGGGTCGAACCAGGTTGTTATTATACAAGTCGCGGACGCGGGCGTGGATGATTTCACGCAGATGTTTTTGCGCTTCGCGGTGGCCACGACGCGGCTGACATTGTTAAAGGCGCCAAGGGGGCGAGATGCTAAGGGGCGGGACGCACTTGGGGACCATTCTCGCGGTGGGGCACTTTTTGCAGATCATTGGGCTGGAAGGCACCAACTAGGCGCGCTGACGTCGACGTTCACCGTCTTGAGCGTCCCGCTTTTCGCCGGCGCGTCTGGCCAGAAAGTGCCGTGGTTCACGTGGCCCGCGGATATATGCGCGATTTTCGGTGTCAGCCTTTTAACCGGCGGCGACGAAAGCGGGTTCGTACAAGGCGACGCCCTGTGCATCCTTAGCGCTATCATCTTCGGGTACTTCACCTTCCGGTCGTCGAAGCACGCGCAGCTGTTCTAGGATCAAGAGCTTCCTTTCATTGCGTTTCAAATCGGAATCGTTGCGCTGGAAAGCGGGGCTTGGAAACTTGGCGAGCTGGGGTACCACGGCTGGGTTGGTCACGTCGCGGATGTTGAACAAGGGCTGGTGAGCTCTGGTATGTCCTTTGACACGATCGTTACCGCTACTTCAACTGCGTTGGTAAACATAAGCGCCACCGCGCAGGCCCTGCCGTGGCCCGCGTTGCTGTGGATGGGATTAGCCACCACTTCATTCACGCTTTGGATTGAGTTCATCGCCTTGCGGAACGTAAGCGCGTCGACGTGCGCGCTAATATACACCACTGAGCCGCTCTGGGGACGCTGTTCGCGTGGCACTTCATGGGGGACCGGTGGGGCGTGCCGGGGTGGATCGGCGCGACGCTTATTGTGGGCGCGAGCGTGGGGTCGCAGCTTTTGACGTACTGGGGGGGCGACGACAAGGGGGATGACCTACTACTATACCTTCTTCTTTATTTGTAACAAACAATGAGCCACTAGTTCATTCGAGCTGATTACCCGCTACCGTACCGCTATACTATCCCTGCGCCGCCCTCGCGGCTTCGCGTTCCCGCATCCGTCGCCGCAACTCCTTTTTCCGCGCCACGATTTCCCCGTACAGCTTCTCACGGTACTCCTGAATCGTGTATTTCGTGTTGTCGCTTATTGGGATTGTGATGACGTGGTCACATGAGGGTTCGTCGGATGGGTTGTGGAACTGCGCGAGGTACGGGTGTCGCAACGCGTCTTCCGCGGATATCCGCTTGTCCGGGTTGAACTGTAACAGTTTTTGTAGCAAATCCACGGCGTGTTCGCTGGCGTTTGGAAAAAGGTGGCTCATTTTTTTTCGCCGCCCCGGCGGCAACGACTCCAGCATCGTCGCCGCGAACGGGCTCTGCACCGCATCCACATCAGTTCCAGAAGGGCGCCCGCACACTTCCATAATCCTGTCCAGCTGATTCATAGTGGACGTGCCTGGAAAAATAGGCTTACCCCCCAAAAGCTCACCTAAAATACACCCGCTGCTCCACATATCCACGCCGAACGTGTACTTGGTGCTGCGATTGTAAAAGAAAAGTGTCAGTCTTGTATGGGCAAACAGTCTTGTGATTTGGTGAAATACAATACGTACCTGCCTAGCAAAATCTCGGGCGCCCGGTACCACCGCGTGGCGACGTAATCCGTGAGAATGCACGGCCCGTCTTCCTCCTCGAGCTGCGCCACGGATCGCGCTAGGCCGAAATCCGCAATCTTCACCTGGCACTCGGAATTCAACAACAAATTCGAAGGTTTCACGTCCCGATGCAGAAGCTCGGCGGAGTGCATGAACTTCAGCGACTTGAACAGCTGGTACGTTATGTACTGCTTGTGGATCTCCTCGAGGATGTTCGCGCGAATAACTGGGGGGGGGTAATTTTACACAAGGGTACTTGTTAGTATTGGGCACTCTGATACTCCGAATACTTCGCTCCCCAGAAGTACTTGTTACTTCAGCTATGTAATAAAACCCGACGTACCCGCGTGCAAATCCGTTTCCATGTACTCGAAAATAAGGTAAATGTCTCGGTCGTTTTCGGCTTTCAGGACGTTCAACAGTCTGCGGCGGCCGCGGAGACGAGGAATTCGGGGGTTGTGTCAGGATCGGGTAACGAGGCACACCGCGTTCAGGGGGGAAACGCACCACGCTCATGAGCTGGGGAAAATAATAAAATCGAGCGTACCTGATTATGTTCTCGTGGTTATTCACTTCCTGTAGGAACATGATCTCGCGAAAAGTTCTCTGCGTGGAGAGGGGTGCATTTGTCAGCGAGAGCGACGAGGTGATTTTCGACGCGGCGTACGCACGCGTGAACACGTCCGGGTGCTTACCTGTGCGTCCGTTGCGTTCTGGAACGCATCAAATATCTTCTTCAGCGCCACGGTATCCCTCGTTTTCTTGTCCACGGCTTTCCACACGATGCCATATGCCTGCAGGAACGAGGAAGAGGTGAGTACAAATGCAAACGTCAATCACAAGAGGCGCGAGACAGGCGCGACAGGCGTCAACGGAAGCGACTCCGTACCCCTTTTCCCAACTTTTGTTGGATTTCATACTTTCGCAACACGTGCTTGTCTATTTCTTCACTCATGACGACTCGATCTTCGCGCCAGAGCGCGCTCTGCGCTCTTGCCTGCGAGGTGCGAGGGGAAGTGGCCGTTTGAAAAAGATGATTGCTTTGACAGAAAGAGCAAGAGAGCTGGCGCTGGATTACACACATTTGGCTAATGCAGTTCACCGTTCACCGCTCTGTCACTCCGCTGTTATCGACCCCTCTAGAAAGTTATCCAGCGCGTTGGACATGAACGGCCGTATGACGGACACTTCCATGGCGCTCATGTTCGTCAGTTTCACCCCTTTGAGTGCGTTTTCGTCCAGGCTGCGCAAGCCGGCTTGAATCTTGTTATGCCGCACCGCGCGAATCTGGGAAAAAAAGAAAGAAAGTGTCAGTCTCGTATGGGCAATCAGTCGGCGGAATGTGGTGATTGGGAAATACTTACCGTGTCCACCAGATCGAACGTTAAGTTCCAATCCTCCAAGTCCTCCCTCGCGTGTTTGCACAGATCCGTCGCGATCTCGATGTAGTGGTGAGGCAACCCTTGGAACACGTCATCCGCGCGTTCACTTTCAATCACCTGCTTTAAGGTCGCCACGTCTAACCACCGCGGCGGCACCACCGAACACTTTCCTTGCTTTTTCAAAAGCATCGCCAGCCACATCGGGACGCTGGTTTTCATCTGAGGACGGAAAGGACCGTACTGTTTGGTGTGGGTACACGGGAGTGAGTTGGTACGTGTCAGGACGTGTGCGTGCGTTTCAAACCAAGGCTCAAGGAAAAGGATTTGGGAACAACATACCGTCCCGCCGAGCAGATGCAGGCTTTGCAGGGAAAAGTTGGGCACGACGTCCAGGTGCTCATCTTCCGCCAAAAAGTGAACCTCCTGCGTGGACACGGGGACGAGGACGCGGATGAGCTCACAAGCACGTCAAGGGATGGCAGCGAGAAAGAAGCGTGACACGAACCTGGTGAGAAATCGCATCCAACGACGCACTCCCGATCATCACGTGGGTGCGCTACCGCGACGACCGCGCGGTCGTGTTTGACGACGCACTCGCGCACGACGGTAAATAATTCAACCGCTCGGATGTTAAAATAAGAATTTGTCATTTTTTGTGCAGTCCAAAAAAAGATATAAAACTCAAGACCTTCCCTTAAAAAAGCAGGGTACAAGCTACAAGGTTCTGTTCTCACACGACATCCGCTGCCATTCCGTGGCGTGTGGGCGTGTTGGTGGGCGTCTTTGTAATAGCGTGGAATACGTGATGAGTGGCGTACTTGTATACTCCGGGGTTTTAGTGTCCGAGTTTGTGACGCAACCGCGGTTGGATTCTTTTAAAAGAAAACAGGTGCTCTGTATTAAAACAAAACACATATATGATACTGCAAGTGCCTCCGGGTCACAGGTTTACAAACAGTGGCTTGCGTGTGCGTCAGGAGGCTCGCGGTGAGACAAGACGCGCGCGATTCGTGGTTGAAAAAACGCACGCGCGCGGCGGGTATGTCATTAGTTGCTGATGCACGGGTCGAAAACGCCGTAGGAAAAGTCTCGTTCCGGGGGCGGCGACGCGTCTGAGATGTGCGAGAACTCCATCCACGGCCCTTCCGCGGATTGCGCGCCTGAGAGTGTCCACTCGATGGGGTCTCGGGACGGCGCGTCGTTCGCGGTGAAGAACTCGTACCCGCGAATCATAACCGGGTCACCCGCGACGGCGAAGATCATCTCGGAGTATTTGTTCTCCACGAAATTCTTGTCCACAAACTTCAACGCCAGCGTGCCATCCACGGCGGCGTTCGGACCTTCCATGATGCCATTGTGCGTAGGGTTAAAGCCGTTGGGGTTGGTGCTTGACTCCACGTCAACCAACACTTTGGCGCCGGTCGAGTCGTACATGGTCATCTCGCCGAACTGCATGCAGTTGTCGCTGACCGCGTCGGCGACGCCGTTGAGGCCGGCGCGCACGCGCGTGACGTAAATCCGAAAGTACTTGTAGAAACCGGAGCACAAAATGCAATCCGTGGCGGGCTTGTTGAACTCCTCGCAAAGGCACATCGGGCACTGCGGGTACCCGAGGTTTCCGGGAAACCGCATTGATTCCGTTGTGCCGAAGTAACACGCGCGGCACTGGGTTTCGCCGCCCAACGCGCCTTCGCACCCGATGCCTCCCCTGTATTGGCACGCGCGGTCCACGTACTGCCCCACGCCGCCAAGATCGGTGGGGTGCTGCGCCCCGCACGCGTTGAAGTCGCACTGCCACGTCGTCAAATCCGGGGCCGCGTCCTCCGCAATTTCCAAAACGCCAGCCTGGAAACGACCGAGACTCGCTTCGGCGGCGTCGACGGGTTGTTGTTCTTGAGTCATTGAATCATCAACCTCGGCGTCCACGCCCACGCCGTCGGGGCACAGATCCGCGGCGTACGCGTCGTACGCCACTCGTGTTGCCGAGGAAGACGCGCCGCACGTCGTGTCCACGCATTGCGTGACCGCTTCGGATGTCATCCCGCCGCAGAACGAAGAGTCCAGATCGATGGATTCGATCCCATCCCGCAAACAGGTGGACGCACATTGGGGAATGGGGGAATCGGTGGTGGTGAGCTGCCCGAGCCTCCCGGCGTTGCGCACGTCGGAGGTTAGGGCACCGCGTGTGAAGTCGATCGCAACCGCGGGGTTGGGTGCGCCGAGAGCGACGGCACCGGGGCTGTTGGTGGTTAATGCGAAGTGACCACCAACCCCCGCGACGCCCGCGACGGCGAAGACAGCCGCGAGCACGCGAATCGCGGACGAAGACGTGGCGCGAGAAGACGCGGGGGCGGCGTCGGTTTGCAGCAGCGGGGTCTTCTCGATTGGAAGAGAGGTCATGTCGGGGCGGGCGTCGTGCCTTTGGCGGGGGCGCTGAGAGACGCGAGAGCCGCGCTGGGGAAGAGTGGGGCTGAATGAAAGCAAGTCTCGTCACTCTTGGGGTGTTATGAAAGCGTCGCCAACACCAATTCTTGCAACTGCCTCGAAAAACTCGTGATGCGGGTTTTTAGTCGCCTGAGTTTGTAATTCAACCGCTCGGATGTTTTTAAAAAATTAACTCGCTTAGATACAGTACCACCTCTCCCCTGTGCTGCTCCACCTTTACTTCACCCACCCGGTGTTTCCTCACGCGGTACGCACCCCTCACCGCCCCCTTCGCCGTCTTCGCGCCGACGCTTTCGCCGCGCTCTTCTCCCCTGTGGTGCGTTTTTTGTCATCCTCGGCTTCGTCACAACGCTCCCGTCGCTCGCGTCCCCGCCCTTCTTCTAGGTAGACTTTGGTGAGTATGACAAACACACCGAAAGTGCAACACGAACTTATCGATAATTTATTTCTCCGTCAGAAATTAAGTTGTTTTTCGCGTATTTTTCTGACTGCCGCTCATAGGAATCCGAGATAATTTTTATCTCGGCTGAGTTAAAAATAAGTGTGAAAAAGATAGATAGTGGTGCACTTTTGGTGTGTTTGTCATAACGACTGAACATCCGGTTTTGTTGTTCCCTTTCTCACGCTCACCGATTGGACACGTCAGCCGAAGTTTCCGAAGTTTGTCATGTTTCCTTCGACACCCACCACAATGTACACATCACGTGCTTCACACCATGAGGAGACGTTCCACGTGCGTCGCCACATGCCCCGCGGCCGCGTTTCGTTTGCTATGTGTCCTTGTCGCCTCCTTACCCGCGGTCGCGCAGGAGTGCGTGGCGAAGGAACCCGACTGTTGCTACGCGCGGATGTCGGCCATCGGTCTTAACGTTGTCGCGCCTCCCCTCGGACCGATTAAAGCCCCGGCGTCATCCTCCGGGCAGTGTCTGGACACGTGCGTGTTCAGCGAGGTCGTTTCCTTCGACCCGTATGTGGGTGGCACGGTGACGTTCGACTCCCTGGCGTCACCGCGTCACACCATAAACGCGTGGAACCGGCGGCGCTTGAACCACGTCGTCGGGTTGCCGAGCACGTGCGGTGCGAGCCTAGACGTGAGCCTTTCCCGAATCACGTTACAACCGGGCACGTACCTGATCACCGGGACGGCACCCAACTCCGGAAGCGTCGGGGCGATACGCGCAGCGCGGGTGGATGGTGACGGGTGTTACGTTGAAACCTTGGCCCTTGGTAACGTGGGGTTTTCGAGGCCACCCAGCGCGCAAAACTTACCGGGCGATGACGCGCAAAACGGCTACCCGCGCACGGCGGAGGTACGTGCCGGGGCTTTCCCAAATCCAGGCGCACTGTTTACCGCCCCTCTTTGAGTGCAGTACTAGTGCACTACTTTACCAGTACTGGCAACTGCGTAATAAATCACAAGTGCACTGTTCGGCCCGATTACGGGTGACTGTGTGCTCATACGCATTACGAAGTACACCGTACTAAGACTCAAGACTGACACTTTTCGGTTACAATCACAGCAAACGTCCTCGTCCTTCGTCACGCACTCGTTGACCGTGGCCACGGAAACCCAAATCGAGCTGCAGCACTATTTCGGGAACGTGAATTTGACGTATCCGGACGGGACTGTTCCGAATTTCGCGGGGTACGCGAACGTCCGGTGGAACCGGGACGGGGTGTACGACGCCGACGACGGCGCCGGCCCGAACGACTTTGGGTTCGCCGACGCTTTCGGCGCGCGCGTATCAATACGAAGACTGGAAACGGAGAACTCTGGCGCCACGTGCGTGCTTCAGGAGATTACGCACGAGGAGTCGTTTCGCCATATGAACATCAACGACGGGTACTGGGGGCGGACATTCGACCGGATTTTAGGGGACCCGTCCACGTGCGGGGTCTCGCGCGGCGTCAACCAAGTCGCGCCCGATGGCGGGTTCGTAAGCTTCACGTGCGTATTGCATTTCCCAAATCCAGGCACACTGTTTACTGCCCTGTATGGAGTACAGTCGGAAAGTACGGACCCCACTCCGTCAGACCCCTTTCCAATCCCTCATACACGCGGTCCGAAAGACTGACACTTTCTTTTATTCATCGTAAGGTTACAACCCGGTACGTATCTCATGGAAGCGCGGACCCCGAGTAGCGAGACGTATTCGTTCATAACAAACGTGGTGGAGGTTGACGCCACCGGGGCGCACGTCCAAAACGGGCTCACGCGATACGGCGCCGTCGGGACGATACAGTCGAGTACGCAAATTCAACCCGACGTGACCGTGGAGTCCATCGTACTTCCCTTTGAAGTTTTTGTTCCGGCCGGGACGCTCCGACATTTCAAAATATACACCTACTTCAGGGGCGCGTCCCAGGTTTGGGGGCCGGGAGTAGGGCCGCTGAGTTACGACCCGGGGTACGGGTACCGAAACAGCGTCAGGACGTTCAAGTCTGACAGCGGGAATTGGCGAACTTCGATAGGAGAATTTGCGGGGGGTGTTGGAGCGCAGGTCGGCGTGCGGAAGTTGAGGTACGTGTTGGGCCTTTCCCAAATCCAAACACTGTTTGATGCCCCTTTTTGAGTGCACTACTAGAATAGTAACATTTACCAGTACTGTGGTAAATTGACACAGTACTGGTAAAGTGACACAGTACTCGTGATACTGTTACTTTGTGGTAAATTGACACGGTACTTTGACACAGTCCTACTACGGTAACTGTTACAAACCCACACTCGCGACTCGCGACTGACACTTTTCTTTTACAATCGCAGCGCCAGCGAAGCCGGCCGGTCGTGTTTTTTCGCGGAGCGGGGTTTGGAGAACGGCGATCCCACGCAACAAGGCTCGCCGCTCATGGGGGTTGACCGGCCTGATGGGAGTTGGACGGCGAGGAATTTGAATTTTTTTGAAGGAAAATCGGCGCGGTGCGGCGCGAGTTTAGACCCGTCCACGCACGAAATCACGCTACAACCGGGTTTCTACGTCCTGGAGGGTTTCGGTGTTGGGCGGGAGGTGGATTCGTTCGAGTTGGCGTTTTTCCCTTTGGCGAACGGAATACGAACCTCTCCGGTTGCGCGCTCATCGGCTGGGTTTTCGCGGTTCGGCATCGCCCTCGCGAACTCCGTGGCGTACGTCCCGGTTACCGAAATCGCGGTTGCGGCGACGACGTCGTTTCGCCTCGAGCAGTGGAACCGGAAACACCCAAACGGGTACGGGTTCGGGTGGTACTACCACGACGCTTTGGTGGACAGCTCGTTCACCGGGAGCTGGCCGGGGGATTTATCCCTCGCGCAGCTCAGGATCGAACGGCTGTCGGGGTAGTGAGATTGTGTTTGAGAGTATTGTTATCGCGGGTGGTGTCTTTTGATCCTGCAAAAAAGAAATTATCCCGCGACATTCCCAGTGCTTCCATCCACGAGCTGGCAGCTCCACGTCCCCTCCGTGCCGTGCGTTTCGTTTCGCCAGGTTCCGGTGAGCTCAAACGGGCCGTTCAACGCGTGTAGCTTCCCTGCGTACTTGACGACTTCGCCGTTCGGCGCGGGTCGCTCGTACACTTTGTCCAACAAAACGTCCCGGGTAACCGGATCGAACTTCCCGCGCAGCGTGAACCACAGCTCGTTGTGCCCGGGCACGTCCGCGCTGTCATCGAAGCACCCGGCGCCGAACGCGCTGATGCCTCCGCTTTGGCTCGCGCCCGGGTCTAAAACCAAACTCCACTTTATCGGATTCGTGGGCACGGAAGGATCCACCGCTAACAGTTCGGGGCTGGGCCAGGCTTCGCCTACCCACATCCCCGCGATTGGGGCGTTTGGGTTTTGGCCGCCCCGAGAATCGTCACCGTCAGACCCGTCCGAGCCCCCCGCCGCCGCGCCCAACGCGGCCGCGAGGGACGAGGGTGAGACTCTTGAAGGGCTGGCTCCGCGAGACCCGCCGCCGAGTGATATGCCGCCCTTACCCATACGCGGTGAAGGTGGGAAAACGGTGTTTCGTGCGCACCGAGCAGGGATTGAAGAAACGCGCGAAGCCGCGGTGGTGACGGGACAGACACGCGGTGGGGTCGCGAACCGAGAGGTGGAAGAAACGCGCGAAGCCGCGGTGGTGATGGGGGCGGCGCGCGGTGGGGTCCGGGGGAGGCCTTGCACACCGCGCATGCGCTCTTCGATTGTGAAGTGGAAAGGTCGTTGCGTCTTTTTTGTGGCGTTTCGGGAAATCCAAGAAAGACAGACTCAGCAGTGTGTTTGCCAGTGGCACTGAGGGCCGCTGCCGCCGCTGTCGCCCTAACGAGGAGAGCTGTCGAGTTTGGGGGATGGTCGAGACCTCTCAACGAAGATCATGCCCGAACCCGAGAGCAAGCAAGAGCGTGTCACGATCCGCGACTACATCGGGTTTGACAAAGAGGACGAGGGAACCGCCTGAGGGGTGACATGTTTTGATCAAAAATCTATTGATACCGCAGCCAGTAAATATCATCGTCCCTTGCGGAACGCTCTCGCCCTCGTGGGGGTGGGTTCGAAACCGGTGTAGAAGTTGGTCACGACGAAACTCGCGTCAACTACGTCGAGCGATTTCACGGAACTTTGGTGGTTGTTACCGTCGCTGTCGTCGTCTCGGTCCGTCGACGAAAACAAACGGCGCGGTGATTTTGGCGCCACAAGTCGTCAGCTCATAACGCCAGAGCTAAAAACACAAGCGCAAACAGTACCGCGCGCGCGTCGCGAGTCGGTGCCGACGAATCAACGCAAACATACGAAAAGCAAGCAACCTGTCTTGCGGGTGGCGGTGGTGGCGCGACCGGCGGTGGTAGCGCAACTTCTGCATCGTCCTCTGCGGGAGGCGGGGGAGTGGGAGAGGCGGTCTGACAGCTCGCACCACCGTATCCGGCGTTGCGTGAGGTGCACGTGCACGAGCCAGTGGTCCCCCCAACAGTGCCGCCGTTGATGCAGTGAAAGTTTCCGTCACTCCCGTCATCGCTCGAGGATGTCGTGGCAACGCACGCGTTGGCAGTGCAAGCGGCCGTGTCCGTGAGAGTACCGGCGCTGCAGGATCTGGTCCCTGAGAGGGTGTAGCCAGAGTTGCATGTAGGCGTGCACGACGCACCACCTGCGAGGGAAGATGTGCATGGGGAAGCAGCTCCGTTGGTGATGACACCGGACGCAACGCACGGGCCGGGAGTTGCGGATTTGTACCCAGACCCATTTGTACCCAGACCCGACAAGCACCTTGGCGGGCAGGTTTGCCATCGGGTTTGTTGAGGGGTGCACTCCCCAATTATCCGTGGTTCCAAGGCCGAGCTGGCCATTCGTGTTTCTTCCCCAGCACCTGATGGTTTCAAGGTCGGACATGATGGCGCACGCGAAGTCATAACCAATCGTGATGGTCTCAACCGTATCTCCGCCGAAGTTAATGAAACCCAAGGTGGCCATTTCACCCGCCGTTGCACCGAGCCATTGAAATGGCCATTCTGTCGCCACCCCCCCCAAGTCCTGGCCAGCAAGCCATTTTGAGCCAAGGCACTTTGCCGTGCCATCGGTCATTATGACGCAAACGGAATTCGCGTTGCTGTTTATATCCGCGCCGTACGAAGCGCCGAACTTCGCAGCGGTGTAAGAAGTGCTGCCGCCCGCGCCCAACTGCGAGATGACGAGGTTGTTTCCCATGAGAGATTCAGACGTCCCCAATCCTCTGTACTTGGTTGCGCCGCCGTTCCAATATCGGCCGCCGTTCAAGCCGTGACATCCGAAGGAATTAGACCCCCAGCAAACGACTTTGTCGTCGCTGCGGATAGCGCACGTGCCGCCCCCGATGCCTGTGAAGAACTCTTTAGCGGTGTACTTTATGCCGGTTCCGTCACCCTCGGTGTCGCCGAGATCGACGACTTTATTCGCGTCGGTGAGGTCCGACGCGAGAAGCCCGATTTTGGCAGTTTGGTCGGAAATGCCAAGACCGAGCTGACCATATTCATTGTACCCGAAACACCTCAGGTCACCGTTGCTGAGAATCACGCACGTGTGTGCTTGCGTTTGCGAACTCTTCGTCACGGTCAACGGCGTTACGTTGTCCACGTCGTTGCCAAAGTCCATTTCCCACAAAAGCGCGGTGACCCGGTCCTGTCCCGAAACGCCTCCCTGCCCCTGGTACATCGACCTTTGCGGAGCGTCCGTGGGGCCGTACTGCCCAAAAGAGTTGTCCTTGGACCAGTAGATGAATTTTGATTTGCCCCACCCCGTCTTGGTTGGTCCGGCTTCCTTGGTCATGACGCACGCGCCGTTACCAATGCAAATGCCGGCGACTTCGTGTTCCGCGCCGTTTTTGTCCACCCCGAGCGGGACGTACCCAAGCACCGTTCCCATCGGGGTGACGTACCCAAGCGCCGTTCCCATCTCGCCCGGGTCGTCGCCGATAGTTTCAGTGGAGCCTGTGTTTGTGGTGGTTCGGTAACCGAGGGAGTACTGAGTTCCATAGCCGAAGCACTTCAGGCGGCTGTTGGAAAACACAACGCACGTGAACCGTCCGCCGCAGTGCACGCGAACATTCGTGGCGCCGTCGGAGGAGGCCAAGTCAACCTCGGGAATCACAACCCCGGCGCCGCCGGTGTCGCCGATGTTCGCCGTCGCGCCATTTATCATCTTGCCTTCCGAGCTGAGTCCCCAGCACTTAACCACCTTGCTTCCATCGCTCGATTTCGTCAAAAGAGCGCACGCGTGGTACGTACCGGAGGAGAGGTACTGCGGAAACTGTCTGCGAGCGCGGCGCGGGGGAGCAAAACGCACGCCGCAAACGTCGCCAGCGCCGCGACGACGCGCGTACTTGTACGCGATGCCGATCGGCGCCGCCGCGACACGCGCACCTAAAGAACGATTTCGCGAGAGCATGACGCGTCAGTGGTGTTTCTGGAAGTCTGGGGGTGAACCTAAAATGTGCACTTGTCCAAATCCGAACTCTGAAGTTCGAAAAAAGAAATTGTTCGCCACTGCTTCTTCAGACACTTGCGTGAAATAATATCGGCGCCGCAGGACCGTTCGTGACGAAGGGACGCGCTGAGAAGCGCGGTTGCGGCGTGCCAAATCATGTCGACGGACGGGTAAGAAGGTTGAAGTCGGATCTTCTGGATTAGCGTCGGGCGTGTCGCGTTGCGTCGTGTCACGCGCGCGAGGAATGACGAAGGACGTTGGCAAGTGTTGTCAAAGTGTCGTTCCATATTTTTTGACGACTTTTAGACGACATGGACGACTTTTTCCGGCAGTCCTGACAGGGTTAATATCAAGAAAACGCTCGATTCAAGTGCTTGCTTGAACGACAAAAACAAACTTATCGAACATCCGATTGGTCCGAACGTGACAGGCAGACAAGTGAAGTCAGTTTTAAAGGAGAAACTTACCTTCGAAGGTATTTATCTTTTTGCAAAAAATAGCCTACGACCTACGCACGCATGTGGGGGTGATGCTCCATCTTTGGAAAATTTTGCTGCCACAACGCACAGCGAGAGCGCGCCTCTCCGTGCATATCGGTAGCGGCAAAATATGCCGTCCGACGCGTTGAAAGTACGGTGCTGTGTGCCACCTGCGACGCCTCGTCTTCAAAAGATGTGCACAAGAAAGTCTTGAAAAAAGGCAATTTATTTCAGCAAGTTACATATTGCAAAACCCGCTGCTACATGGGTGAAGAACACACCTCGGGTTTTACAAGACTGGTGCCCTCTCTCCTTACGCGCGTGCCCTCTTTCCTTACGCCACCTGCTTGGCGAGCTCGTCAGCCTTCGTCATGACTTCGTTGATGTCGCCGACCATGTAGAACGCCATCTCGGGGAGGTCATCGTACTGTCCGCCGAGCAGACCCTTGAAGCCCGAGATGGTGTCCTTGAGCTCGACGTACCTGCCGAGGATCCCGGTGAACACCTCGGCGACGTGGAAGGGCTGCGAGAGGAAGCGCTGCACCTTGCGCGCGCGGGACACCGTCATCTTGTCTTCCTCGGAAAGCTCGTCCATGCCGAGAATGGCGATGATATCCTGCAAGTTTTTGTAATCCTGCAGCACTTTTTGCACGCCGCGCGCGACGGCGTAGTGCTCGTCTCCCAGGATCAGGGGCGAAAGCAGACGGGAGGTTGAGTCCAGGGGATCCACGGCGGGGTAGATTCCAAGCTCGGCGATACCGCGTGAAAGCACGGTGGTGGCGTCGAGGTGCGCGAAGGTTGTGGCGGGGGCCGGATCGGTAAGGTCATCCGCGGGCACGTAAATAGCCTGCACGGACGTGATCGAGCCTTTCATGGTGGTGGTGATGCGTTCCTGAAGCCCACCGAGATCGGTGGCCAGGGTGGGCTGGTACCCCACCGCGGAGGGAATGCGGCCCAGAAGCGCGGAGACTTCGGAGTTGGCTTGTGTGAACCGGAAGATGTTGTCCACGAACAGCAACACGTCTTGGCCTTCAAAGTCGCGGAAGTACTCGGCGACGGTTAAACCAGTCAAACCGACGCGCGCGCGCGCTCCCGGGGGTTCGTTCATCTGGCCGTACACCAACGTGCACTTGGACTCACTCGCTTGTGCGCCGAGCTTAATGACGCCACCTTCGATCATCTCGTGGTACAAATCGTTACCCTCGCGCGTGCGTTCGCCGACACCCGCAAACACCGAGAAACCGCCGTGGCCTTTCGCGATGTTGTTGATCAGTTCCATGATGAACACTGTCTTGCCAACCCCGGCGCCGCCGAAAAGACCAATCTTGCCACCCTTCTGGTACGGCGCGAGCAAGTCCACGACCTGGTGAGGTGGAAAACAGGGAGGGGCGGGTCAGTGTTGGCGCGCTCGGCACCGGGAAAAACTACTGCGGTGTTGGGAAAACGAAAATATCTCGAGAGAGAATGGCAAAAACTACGCGATGGCCATCGGCTGTTCGGTCGCGTCCACCACCGGTGGTTCGATTTCTCACCTTGATGCCCGTGGAAAGCATCTCCATTTCCGTGCTCTGGTCCACGAAGGGAGGCGCTTCGCGGTGAATCCCGAGGAAGTTGGGAGTTTCTGTGCGTGAAAGCCGGGAGTGGGAGGAGGCGGAATGTTAGCGTTCGCATTGGCGAGACGGGATGGATGGAAAAAACACGCGACACACACACATCCGGAAACCGCGGGTTGGCGCGCTGGGGACCGTACCGATGGGACCGCACTCGTCGATGGGTTCCCCGATGACATTCATGATACGTCCCAGGGTCGCGCGACCGACGGGAATCTGCGTTTGGGTGGGGAAGGAGCGTGGGATAGGGTTTGCGTTTTGGTTAGTTTTTGCCGGGGATCGATCGCGCGCGGGGATGGCACCGCAGAGAGAGACCGGTTCCGCTAATTTGCACGTACCGTAATCGGGCTTCCCGTGTTCACCACGTTTTGTCCGCGAACCAAACCTTCGGTGGTGTCCATGGCAATCGCGCGGACGGTGTTCTCGCCGAGGTGCTGCGCAACCTCGAGCACCAGCCTGACGTTGTGGCCTTCCACTGCGGTGACAAAGCGGGGTTGGGATGGTCAGAATGTGTTTGGGATGCGCGACAGGCGTCGGTTTGGGGACCCAATACTCGGTGTGCGATCGTGCCCGGGTTCGCGCGCGTACCTTCGAGAGCGGACATGATGGCCGGCAGTTCGCCGTCGAACTGCACATCCACAACCGCGCCGATCACCTGGGTCACCCTGCCGCTCGCCGCGTTCGCCGTAGCCGCGGCCGCGAACCCACGCGCGGAGGAGACACCCGGTTTGATACCGCTCGCGATGGAGGTGCTTTGCACTTGGCCAACCGGCGAGAACTTCAGGCCCGCCCGGGAAACACCCACGGCGGCGGACCGAAGCGCCTGCCTGGACAGGCTTCCAGCGTTGCGAGAGAAACGCCTCATGATGGAAGCTGGTACAGAAGTTTCGACGGAACGTTGCGTTCGCGACCACAACTCTGCGTGGCGCGCGGGCTGACCGCCGGGTTTGATCGGGGGAACTGCAGAGCGTCCATAAAAATCCCCTCCCAGTTCAGAAATAAAAGGCCACCGTCAACGTCTTTCCCACGTGCAGTGCACAAGCGCGCGCGAGGCCTGCTTTCCAGGGTCAACGCGTCCCCCCCCACGATCAGCCCGGAGCATACTTCTGAACTGATCCGGCGGTCATGAATATCTTTCGCTTTTTCGGCGACATGACGCACTTGTGCTCCATCCTGGTGCGTTTCCGACCCGATGTCGGTCTCCCCATGTTTCTTCGCCTACACACCACGAACTCCACTGACGCCCCTCGTCTCGTGCCTTTGTGTCTTCCTCACCGCGTCACACGTCACCCAGGTGTTGTTGCTGAAGATCAACGCCACGAAATCGTGCGCGGGCGTGTCGTTGAAAACCCAGGAGCTGTACCTACTGGTGTTCGCAACGCGGTACCTGGATTTGTTTTACTCGTTCATCTCGCTGTACAACACGTGCATGAAGTTAATTTTCGTCGGGTCGTCCGGGTGCATTATTTGGTACATGCGGAAGCACAGGGTGGTGAGCCAGACGTACGACTTGGAGCAGGACACGTTTCGGGTGTTGTTTTTAATCGCGCCTTGTGCGTTCCTGGCGCTGCTGATTAACCATGAGTTTTCGGTGACTGAGATTTTGTGGACGTTTTCAATCTACCTGGAAGCGGTCGCGATTTTGCCGCAGCTGGTGTTGCTTCAGCGCACGAAAAACGTCGACACGCTGACCGGGAACTACGTGTTTCTGCTTGGTGGGTACCGCGCGCTGTACCTGCTGAACTGGATCTACCGGTTTGCCACGGAGCCGGGGTACCGACAGTGGATCGTGTGGGTATCGGGCGTCGTGCAAACCGCCGTGTACTGCGACTTTTTCTACTACTACCTCAAATCCTGGCACAACAACGAGCGCCTGAGCTTGCCGAGTTGAGTCGAGTCGCCGAGTTAGGGGGAATACCACGAGAGAGGGAGGTATGCAGGGTACGGTGCCGATACGTAGATTGCGGTGCCGAGACATAGGCACGAGTGTAACAAAGCCTTTCGCAATCAGAATTCAGATCACAACTTACTCACCCTCCGCGTCCACGCCTAAACCGTACAGGATGCCGCACGTGTTTCCCAGCTCTTCGCGCGAGAATTTTGTCCGCGCCAATTCGAAAAAGGCGCACGCGGTTAACAAAGAATCCGATCCAGCCTGGTGTTGAGGGCCGATCCTGGCCACGTCCAGCTGCTCCGCGAGCTTTGAAAGCCCGCCGTGGTACCCGTCCTTGAGTTTCATCATGTACTTCATGTCGTATATCCGCGGGAAGTAAAGGCCGAGGAGGTGGAAAAACTCCGCCTCCGTGGAGGGAAGCGGGCAACACGTCAGCAATTTCAGCAAATACCCAAAGTCGTACCCCGCGTGAAACGTGACCCACCGCACTTTGTCACTCAGAACCACCCCACTGACCATCAGCAACTCCCCGAACCTAAGCACGTCGATTCCCCGCTCCGCATGCGCCTTGAAGTCGATGCCCGAGTGTTTCAACAGCTCGATGGAATCTTGCGCGTACATGTCCTCCTTGAGCGAAAACTCCCGGAAGTTGAACTGCCACATGCAGTAGTGGTTGCCGATCATGGGCAAAACACCGTCCGCGTCCGTCAAAGTCAAACCGAGCTGAATCAGCTTCAGCATGTCCACGTTGCACCTGGTGGTTGAAGAGGATGGTGAAAAAGAAGGAATGGTCAGAGGATGAATTAAATCAGGTACGGGACGATCGATCGGTGAGGCGGGAAGAGTTTAGGGCGACAATGGGGGGGGAGGCGAGACCCACCTCAGGCTCTGGTACTGGAATTCAGACTGTATCTTATAGTTTCCCACCGGTCGCGCTACCTGTGGATGTTTTGGAACGAGACATGCGTGGGTTAGCCAGGTCCCTGTGAGCCATCGTGCGTGATTAGGGAGCCCCAGGCCATTCACGTACCACCCCGGGAAATTCTGTGTCCATGGCGACGTAGGGGTACTCCCCGATTATGTCACGGATGATCGCCAGCTCCTCATCCAGGTTACCCTCCCACACCTCTCTGGTGTGGAGGTTATCGTCCCTCAAGGGGATGTACGACATGTGGGCAGCCGCCCTCGGGTGTGGGGTCGGCGATTTTACCCGCGCCAGGAAAAAACCCACTGAGTATTTTTTCCTTTTTTCCAGAGCGCCGTGTTTTTATTTCCACGCGCACGTGCTTCGGTCGGGGGGCTGCGCCGACTCCCCTGGCCCCAACCCGCGCAACGCGATGCGGTACAAAACCGCCCGGTCGGTTGATGCGTACGAGAAGATCGAACAGGTTGGCGAGGGAACGTACGGGGAGGTTTTCATGGCTCGGTCGCGGGACGATTCCAGTTTAGTCGCGTTGAAAAAGGTGAAGCTGGAGGGTGAAAAAGAGGGGTTTCCGATCACCGCGATACGCGAGATCAAGATCCTGAAGAGCCTGAACCACGGCAACGTTATTGACATGAAGGAAATCGTGACTTCGAAAAACAAAAGCTCGATATACATGGTGTTCGAGTACATGGACCACGACTTGACCGGGTTGCTTGAACGCCCGGGGATGAAATTCTCAATTCCGCAAATAAAGTGCTACATGCATCAGTTACTCACCGGTCTAAACTACTGCCACTTGAACAACATTCTTCACCGTGACATAAAGGGCGCGAACTTGCTTATTAACAACGAGGGGGTTTTAAAGCTCGCGGACTTCGGGTTAGCCCGGAGTTGCGCCCTGGAAAACGCCAAGACCCTGACAAACAGGGTGATCACGCTGTGGTACCGGCCCCCCGAGCTTTTGCTGGGCGCCACGAAGGTACGTGATGCGCGTTTCCCAAATCCAGACACTGTTTACGGACCCTGTGTGACGTCCACTAGTTTCATTCAAAGGAAGTACTTCACACTAGTAACGTACTTACTACGGGTAACGTTTACCAGGGCCCTGTGGTAAATTGACCCAGTACTGGTAACTGTTACGAACCCGTACTCGCCGACTCGGGACTGACACTTTTCTTTCCCACTCACGAAGTACGGCCCCGCGGTGGATAACTGGAGCGTGGGGTGTATTTTCGCCGAGCTGCTTCTGGGCAAGCCGCTGCTGCAGGGAAAAACGGAAATGGAACAGCTGGATTTGATATTCAAGCTGTGCGGCACACCCACCGCGGGTGAGGTGTCGAAAGAAACCAGGGAACTGCCGCACGCCGCGGCGTTTTTAAACGCAAAGAAACCGCACCAGCGACGCGTGCAGGAAGTGTTCAGGCGACAACCAAAGGTGAGGGGTTTTCTTTTCTTTTCTTTTTTTGGCGCGTCCCGGAACTGATGCGTCATCGATGCCGTCTCGTTGATTCATCGGATGGATGCCGTCTCCTCTAAATCCGACTAACTACCTCACCACAATCCGACTACCCACGCGACCCAACGCCACTAACCGCCTCCCAATCGTCTCGCCCATTTCATTTTTTAATCAATTCCATTCAGAGCGCGCGCGACTTGGTGGAGCGTTTTCTGACCCTGGACCCGTCAAAGAGGTTGACCGCGAAGGACGCCCTGGACAGCGACTACTTCTGGGAAGAGCCCCTACCGTGTAAACCAGGTGACCTGCCCAAATACGAACCGTCGCACGAGTTCCAAACCAGGAAGCGAAGGCAGGAGGTGAAGTTGCAGGATGACGCGAAGCGGCGCGCGCTGGCGGGACCCGCGCCTGCCGCGCCGGTCGCCGCGTACGGCGCGTTTACCGGAAGCGGGTACCGCGGCTCGACCGCCCTGAGCGGCTGGGCCGCACCCTCGCAAGGGGGGATGACTGCGAAGTGGGCGCAGGCTAAAAAATAAGGGGAATAGACGATGTGGGAGGGTAGGGGATAGCTTTATTTAGACTGAGTTTTTCACAAACTCTCACTACATGCAAAGACTCTCACTTTATGTATCCTAAACTCTCTCCTACGACCCTGCCTTGATCGTGTCGTTCCGGTAGTCCACCGGCACCGAGGTCTCAGGCGCGTTGAGCAACAGCCAATCAAGCGCGGCGACTTGTCGCTGTTTGTTAAACGAGGCTTGCCCCTGCTCCGAAGCGGACCACAAAATGGGGGGGGAGGCTGACGCAAGTTTGCTTGGTCCGGTCATACACCATTGGCGCCGTGCAAAGGGTGGTCCTCTCCGGAGATTTGAACCTTCACCACGAACTGGCTCGATGACGCTTTGCTATCCGACGTCGTTCGCGGTGTAACACAAGTTACGTTCAGCTCCACGTCGCGCGTGTTGCGGAGCGCCCTCTATTGGCGTTGGGACGGTCTCTCTGCTTAACACGACGCTTTCTTTACGTTCTCATCCTCGTTCACGAGCGTGGGCCACAAATATTCCCAAGGAATTTTCCCTTCAGACGACGCCATCGATGACAAAGCGCGGTTCCAAAACGCGCGTGGCCTATTTCTTAAAGTATCCCGCATGGTGATAAACTGCGCGCAGAAATCAAACGTGACGCGAACCGGAGGGCGCGTGCCAAACCAGCGGGTCCAATTTCCGTATATAACATCTCTCATTTCTTCAGAAGCGAATAGCCCCACGAGGTTGTTTCGAGAAAGGCACCGGCGCTGGTACGGGTTGTTCAAGTTAACATACCCATTCGACGTGCTCGCGTTGTGAACGCCTGTTGTGATGATGTCGCACAACTCCCCGCTGTGCCACGACGAGACGTGTGCATGTACGAACGCAACTTTCGCGGCTTAATTATCGTACTCGTGCGCGAGGTGCCACAAAAAACCGGTGGCTTCCGTTCCGGTCCACGAGTTATTCACGCGCGCGCCAAACTTTTGAAACCGGGTCTTCGTGTTCATCCAATCCTCAAGTTCGTGTTTCTCGCGAGTTCTGTTTTCCAAATCGTGAGATCGGCGGGTACCCTTCGCCATGGAAGAGTACACAAAAACCCTGCATGAAGTGGCGTCGCAACAGCTCTCCAGGTGGCTCAAAATCTGTCCGGGGTTTTCGTCGTAAGCGGAGAGGATGATATCCAGTTCGAACTGGTTGGCGATGTTCTTTGGAGTTATACCTAACAGGTCTGTTTCGTTTGTCGCGTTCGTAAATCCTTCCTTCGTGACGTTCGCAAAGGCAAGTCTTTCACTTTTATCAGAAAAGCACACACCCTCAAATGTATACGTCAAGAAAAGCAGATTCACAAAGACGAGGAAAACGTTGAAATGGAAGAACGTGTTTTGCGACACGAGCGTTCGGATCGACGACACGAACAGAGTCGTGGTTTTCTGAACTCGCCCCAAACTTCGAGATCTGGAAAATGCCTCATCTTCACCCTTGAGGTTGGGCTCGCGGTGAGGGCCAACAATAAAGCCGGGAGCCTGGGGGTGCTGCTCTGGGCGATTGCGGACCATCGCGAAAGGGTCACGGCGTGTGTCGCGCAGATACGTGTGTGCGCAGAAGCGTGTGTCGCTGGAAGGGAAACGAAAGTCGGATTTCTATTTGCGTCGTCCGAGAAAAAGCGTTTCGGTAATTCTCTCACGCTCGGATTTCTCAAGTTTTTCGGGCGTTTTGGTAAAACGGGCGGGCGGGGGCGTGCGTCGTTTCGGTAGTCCAGGGTCACATCTCGTGACACAGTCACTCGAACGCCCCCCGTCAACTCCCTTAACACCTCTTTTCAACATGGTCAAAGTTTCTTGCACGTACTGCGGTGCCTGAGGTACGTCCGTGCCCGCGTCGCCGCGCGCGCACAAAAAGTCTCGCGGAAGGCGGATGTTCGATCTCGATCGTAGCGCGACGATCTTTCATAGACTAGCGTTATTTCTCGACCTTCTCGTCATCTCGCCACCCTCTCGCGTTCTGCCTTGCGTGCATGCCCGTCCCTCTAACCCTCGTACCCTAAACCCTGACCATACCCTAACCCTACGTCCCGTCTCGCCAGGCCCCGTTTACGCCCCCAAGTGGACGGCGGTGGAGAACGCCATCAAGGCGAAGTTCCCGTCCACGGAAACGTCGTCCACACCGACGCCTGAAAAAACCGGCGCGTTCGAAGTGAACATCGGCGGCACCGTCGTGCACTCCAAGCTCAACGGCGACGGGTGGGTCGAGGGAGAGGGGATGGAGAAGATCCTCGCCGCCGTCGCGGCTGCGGAGTAATATCGTGACTACCGCGCATAGAATGAGCGGGCGCGTCGCGGAGGACGCCCTACACACCGGCTAAATATTTCGCGCGCCGACCATGACGCGCGTCGCTCAAAGGGTATCCACTCGCGCGACGATGCTGAAACCAAGGGTCAACACGTCTGGTCACCGGCTCTACCCGGTCACCAGGCTCGACCCACGGCGCGTGAACAGCCGGGCTCGCGGGGACGACCACGGACGCATCATGTTCGCTCGCTCAAGTTTGTTTGTAAAAACAAAATCGTTTTTTTACAAAACGCGTTCTACCAGCGTGTCTCTTCCGTCGTTTACGGTCTCTATTCCTTGCTTCGAAGAGCCGTGACTTTTTGGTGTGTTTCCGCGCGTCAGGTCCCCACGAGTACTTCGGACCGCGCGCCACGCACGGTACGAACGAACAAGTGCTTGAGAAGCGCGCGACGCATCGCACGCTTTGGACACCCCGAAAAAAGCAGCAGTCGCGCGGCAAAAGAAACTGCGGGGAAAAGAAACTTTTTGCCCTTCGTTTTTCCTTGCCCAGCCAGATCCCGAGGCGCAACGGGGGCTCAACCGTGTCCGTGTGTTCTCGGAGACATCGTGACCCATGGACATCGCGTCAGTGTACCTGCAAGTCATCCGAAACGTCGTGGATGGGGTCAGGGTACGTCTCTTCGTGTCATTTCGCGAGCGCACCCGCTCCTTTCGTCGCACCCCTGGCTGACCAAAACGTCGACGCACCTCCCACAGGCGGACTTCAGCACCGAGCAGCTTGACGAGAAAGCGTTGAGAACGCTCGCGACGGTACGTCGCAGTGTTGATGTCAGGATGGATTGCCATACCACCCACCGCGTCTGACCCTTTGTTTCGTCTCTCCACGCGCAGCTCTGGGAGCACAAGCTGCTCAACAGCGGGGCTTTGAATTCCAACTTCGTGGACGTGATCAAGACGGAGAACGCGGGGGCAGGACTGTTGGACGAAGGGGACGTGGTGACAAACGAGTCCACCGAAAAAGGAGTGAAACGCAAGGCTGGGGAGATGGAAGGGGACACGCAAAAAACAGAAGACGTACCTAAAGTTGACCACACAACCGGGTCCGCGGCTGGCGAGCTGGCGAGAAAAGCAACTGAAAAGCAGACTGAAAAAGAAAAAGGCGAGACCCTGAGTTCCGATTCGGACGACGAAGCGCGCGGCGCGCCTGGTACGGACACGCAAAGCGGAAACCTACTCCTCGCGCAGTTCGACAAAGTGTCGCACACGAAGAACAAGTGGAAGTGTAGTTTGAAGGGAGGCGTGATGACGCTGAACAACAAAGACGTGCTTTTCGGCAAGGCGAACGGCGAGTTTACGTGGTAAGGTTTTTTTTTACTTTTTAGATTTAGTGCGTGATGTCTCATTTGCGACCTCAATAGACTACCTCAATCTCTTTTCGCGCTGACGATTCCGGTGCTCGGCATGAAGTACGTGAACATCAGCCCGCCCATTGTTAAAACGGCCTCCACCACCGGGGTTCCCCAACCGTAAATCGGCCAAAGCAAAACCCCGAACCCTATGAACGACGCGATCCCGAACAGCGACGACACGGGCAAAGTCCACGCCGCGTTTGCCTCCCACGTCGACCCGCGGACGTGGAAGTTGTGATACACGACCAAATACGCCAAAACAAGGAGGTTGACGCTCAGCGAACCCACCGCGACGACGAACCAACCCCTGATCCGAGTTTGAAAGGAAAGAAATGGCCAGCGTGTCAGTGAAACGGACGACGTGCGGTGTGGGACTTTATTGAAATTGAAACTGAACGGTGCCTCGATTCGTAATCAATCGTCGCCAAAAGCCGTACCTCATGTCGTTCGCGTGTTTCAGCATGATCGTCCCCAAGTTAGTGCTGCCGTCCCCGAACCACACCAGGAACACAGATACCAACACCCACAAAAATCGCTCAACCTTCTCGCGTACCAGCTTACGGACCTTCGCGCGTTCCTGCTGGGCCACGATATCCACGTGCCGCACTCCGTGCGCGGCGATCTCGTCGTCCGCGACGAGCTGTTCGTACTTCGGCATTTTCGGTGATGTGGCGTGGGTGAGAGAAACAAACGGAGAAGGATACGCGCGTCGACAAGCACACGGGGAGCTTGTTTATAAAGAAAGGGGCGGTGCGTGTGCGTCCTGTTGTGAACTGCCTGCGGGGGTCGAAATCCGTTGTTGCCTGATGAATCGGAAAATTTTGCCACGACTGAGAGCACGAAAACTGAGCGACACGGGGCGTCGCAACAGCGCTGTTATCCGTTAAAGCACAGCAAGCAACCATGGGTCAATCTTCACGCATCGTTTCTTATTTATCACTACACCCACCGATCTCTGGTCTAATCGCGCTCGCAAACTACCGTGTCTCGTGACGAAAAGTAGCGCGCGTTGGCGGCGCGTTTTCACTATCTACAGAGCTCCCGGTGGTGTTGAGCTACCGCGCTTGCCTAGCTAGCTATCGCGTATGCCTATCCGTGCCCTCCACGGGTCCGGGACTACACACCCACACAAACACTAGTTCTGGGACATTGGGAAATCGAGCTCCATCGGGCGCTCCCACTGGCTCACCCCGCTGCGGGCGTTGTAGTAGTACACGTACCCTTCGGGAGCGGTGTGTTCCGTCCAGCCGGCGGATTTGTCGAG
>Ga0222645_100273_pt1 | contig 30314 bp, 19 predicted proteins | sample AntAcemetagen292_FD_179881 | JGI IMG/M metagenome (GOLD analysis project Ga0222645, IMG submission 179881) | Saline water microbial communities from Ace Lake, Antarctica - #292 | ecosystem: Environmental > Aquatic > Non-marine Saline and Alkaline > Saline | place: Antarctica: Ace Lake | collected...
AGGTCATTCATTGGGGGTGACGCTGTCCTTGCCTTTCTGGATGCTGCCTGGACACCGGTTTTCGTGGCTTTTATCTGGTTGCTTCACCCGGGACTCGGCGTGCTGGCACTAACAAGCGTGGTTGCCTTATTTCTGTTCGCATTGGCGAACGAAATTCTCACGCGTGGACCGCTAAGGAAAGTTGGTGCCGAGATTCGGAAAAGTCAGATTGCGGCTCAGCGTTTCGTGGAAAGCGGTGAAACGATTTACCCGCTAGGTATGATGAATGCCGTTCTTGGGAATTGGAGAGATCAGCAGCGGGATGTTTGCGATAAGCAACAGAGAATCAAAGAACGGACATCCAGCTTTGTAAGTGCGTCTCGCGCACTTCGCTTAGCTTTGCAGGTGATGATCCTTGGTTTGGGCGCATATTACGTTCTCCAGGGTGTTCTTACTGCGGGCGGAATGATTGCCGCATCCATTATTTTGGGGCGCGCGCTTGCTCCGATCGAACGCTCTATTGGCGCTTGGCAAAGCTTTGTGGTGGCGCGGGATGCCTCAGGGCGGCTTAGCGAAATGTTCAAAGGTGCGGACCTCTCAGTGGATGCGATGAAATTGCCTCACCCAATAGGAAATTTGGTTGTGGAGGAACTGTATTGCCATGTCCCAGGGACCACCGAACCGATCATTGAAAATATCAACTTCAGTCTTCGGCCTGGCGAAACACTGGCGATTATCGGGCCGTCAGGGTCTGGCAAATCAACGTTATGCCGCCTCCTGGTTGGAGCGTGGAAACCCTCGCGGGGACATGTTCGCTTGGACAATGCAGATGTGAGTACTTGGGATCCAGAGGAACTGGGCCCACACCTTGGATATCTACCTCAGGACGTGGAGCTATTCCCCGGTACCGTGGCGCAGAATATTGCCCGGATGCGAGACGCCAAAGATGGTGAAGTTCTTCAAGCTGCGAAGGCGGCTGGTGTGCATGATCTAATACTTAAGTTGCCGCAAGGATACGAAACGGATGTCGGTGTGCACGGCGGTCGGATTTCGGGTGGGCAACGGCAAAGGCTGGGACTTGCCCGTGCCTTGATGGGTGACCCGACTTTCCTCGTGCTGGACGAACCAAGTTCAAACCTCGATCAAGCAGGTGACGCTGCGTTGGCCATGACCATGGACCAGCTGAAGAAGGATGGACGGACGGTTGTCATCGTTTCTCATCGTCCTGCCGCATTACGAACAGCTGACAAGGTTCTTATTCTCAAAGACGGAGCTGTTGCAGCCTTTGGCCCCCGTGAGGAAATCTTGAAGCTGCGTGCTCCTCCCGTAGACGCAAAAAAATCCGAACCTGCACATAACGTGCGCACAGTTTTCAAGGCAACGGCGGAGTAGTCGGACATGTTCAGTTATCTAAGCGATATGTGGGAAAATGCCCGTGTCCTAGGGGCGAAAATCCTTGATGCAGCTAACGTTTGGAACCTGCCAGAGTGGCGACAGGTCCTAGCGGAGTTAGGCATTAAGGGAGTCGAGCTAGAGTGGCTTCTGGTCGGCCTCGTAGTTGCCCTACTTCTCATTGCTAGATTTTTATTGCGGGGCCGTCTTCGGTCCCCGCGTTTCGCCAATAGGCAAGTTCTTGATGATCTTACAAGAGCTCCGCGCAGGTTCGGATACGTCGTTACTATTGCGCTGGTATTCGGATTGGGAACCTGGTCTTTCCAGGCACCGCTTGCTGGGGCAGCGATTGCACCCGGAGTGATTAGCCCTGAAGGAGACCGCAGAACCGTTCAACATCTTGAAGGCGGTATCGTCAGGGAAATACTTGTAAAAGAGGGAGACGTTGTTGAGGCTGGGCAGGTCCTTTTGACACTTGAAGACATTTCTGCCCGCGCTCGGTTTGACGAAATCGGCAGCAGATACGTACACCTGCTCGCGAAGGCGGCGCGCCTTGAAGCGGAGCTTCGCAATTCGGACCAAATTGATGAAATTGAGGGTTTCACGGATCATGTTGAATATCAGGCCGCGATTTCCAACCAACGGGAACTGCTCGCACGTCGCCTTACAACTCGCCAAGGGCGTGTGAACATTTTGCGAAATAGAATTAGACAACTTGAAGAGGAAAACTTTGGCCTAGTACAGATAATTGAAGGTCTGAACGAGAAAGCAATACTGATGAGCCAGGAGATCGAAAACGTCGCAGAACTTCTTGACAAAGGCCTCGAACGGACGCCCCGAATGTTGGCGCTAAAACGTGCTGCTGTGGACATTCTAATTGAGCGGGCATCCAACGATGCCGCAATCGCCCGGAACAATCAAAAAGTTGGAGAGACCGAGCTGCAATTATTAACAATGCACCAGCAGGAGTTTGAGCAAGCCAGCGAAGAGCTAACTGAGTTGCGAAGAACTATTGCGGAACTCGGCAGCGAGATGCCGTGGCGTACGGATGTCTTGGCTCGAACTGAGATCCGTGCTCCGGTATCAGGAATTGTGTTCGATGTCCGTGTGACAACCCTTTCAGGCGTGCTCAAGGGGGGTGAGCCTATTCTCGACATCGTTCCGTGTCAGGTTCCGTTGATTATCGACGCACGCGTCAATCCCATCGACATCGATGTCTTGAAAATAGGCATGCCTGCTCGAATTATCCTGATAGCCTATCAGCAGCGCAACATGCCTCAGCTTTTTGGAACTCTACGCTCGATCTCTGCGGACAGTCTTGTGGAAGATAGGACTGGAACGGCGTATTACTTGGCGAAAATAGAAGTTCCCAGGGCGGAAGTGGAAGGGTTGCCAGACGTTGAGCTGGTAACTGGTATGCCGGTCGACGTCATGATTTTGACAGGAGAATCAACTGTCGCTGATTATGTCATTGGCCCGCTGATAGGGTCCTTTCGGCAAAGCTTTAGGCAAAACCACGACAGTTGAGTTCCAGGGCACTCGAATGTAAAATTAATACTTTCAAGAAATTCAAAAAATTATATCATCTTCGTAAATTCTATTGACGCCTTCTAGAAAAATGGATCCACCATTGTGCTCAATTAACAGTCCGTTTTCTTTTGTGTAAATCGACAGATCTGCAAAGGACTTTTCTGATTCTTTGATGGCAATATTATCAATTCCACTGACGAAGTCGGTAATCCGGTCCGTTCCGCCGACTCCGTAAAATTCAAAGATGTCCGCACCTTCGCCACCAGACAATACGTCGTTGCCTTTGCCGCCGAAAATATAATTGGCCGCTTTATTCCCGTTGATGCTGTCGTTAAATCTACTTCCGACTACGTCTTCGATTATTGTTCCGAAGGCGATCACTATGTTGTTGGTCCCGACGGTGCTCGCTGTGCTGAATTCGCCTTCTCGAAGATCAATTTTAACCCCCTGTTTCGCAGAGGAGAAATCCAGTATATCGTGGCCGCCCCCGTCCCATATAGTAGTAAGCTTGTCCGCTAGCATGTCTGCGGTGAAAGTGTCATCGCCTGCCGTGGAAGCTTGGTTCGCACCATAAAGATACTGCAACGCGGCAATGTCATATAGCTGAAAGGAGCTTGCCTCGCTATCAAATGTCGGGTGACCATAGTCCGACATAACCGAGTATTTTTGGCTTTGCTCCTCTAGTGGCAAATCCGAATGTTGCAGGCCAAGCGAATGACCGATTTCATGGATCAGGGTCACGTACTCCTCGGTCTCGGGCGCGAATGACTTTCCGGATAACGAAGTATTAATCCATATGTCGCCTTTCGGCGTTCCCACAGTGTATGCGTCTGGATAATATGCGAGACCAGTCGCCGCGCCGCTAATGTTTGCAACGCCAAATACCATTCCAGCCTCCTCTACAGAGGTTTCGACAAAAGTAATATTGGTATGGCTCGAGACATCTGACAAGGCGTCACGGGCGTATGTACGCATCTCCTCTGAGAAAGCTTCGAAATCCGTCCACGCAAAGTGGGATTCATCATAATATTTTGGCGTTTCAGCAGCAAACGCGAAATTTACGATTGTAGCCGTTCCGATTGGATCGTCAGGATTTATTCTGTAGTCATCGCCGCGAATTAGGCCAGATATGTAATAGGGAATTACGGTAGAATCGCCGTCTGATACTTCTTCTGACACTTCTATAGTAACAACTCCGCTGGATGCACCACCCTTGCCGTCGTGTACCGAATAGTAAAATGTATCAGTTCCTGAAAATCCGACCGCTGAATCATACGTGAATGTGCCATCTGAATTGATAGCAACTGTGCCTCCCCTGTCGCTAACGGCGTTATAGTCTAGGACTTCAAGTTGATCTCCGTCTGGATCCGTGTCGTTGGTCAGAAGGCTTTGAGCACCGCTCAAGGTAACTCCCGATATTGCAGCGAATGCGTCGTTCTGCGCGACTGGAATCTTATTATCTAGTGCATCGGTAGGAGCCAAAACCACTTTGTCAGAAAAGGACAATGCTTCGATGCCACTTAACCAATCCACTTCTCCGTTCAAGGATGTGACGAGAATGTTCACACCCTCTACCGAAATGGTATAATCCGAAAAGCTTCCGTCAAATACTGCCGTGTCGTAACCTTCGCCGCCGTCAAGCGTATCTGATCCGTCGCCTCCGGATATAAAATCGTCTCCGGCACCGGCAGTCAATATATCGTTGCCATCGAGACCGTAAAGCTCGTTGTGGCCTTCATTTCCTTTCAATACATTGTCCAGTTCATTGCCAGTACCGTTCAAGTCAGCTGTGCCTGCCAGAGTAATGTTTTCCACCCAGTTTGGTAACGTGAAATCTACAGACGATATTACGGTATCCGTTCCTCCATTTCTCTTTTCGGAAATTATAATACCGGAAATGTTAACCAAATATATATCGTCGCCCATACCACCATTTAGTGTGATAGTCGTATTTGTGTCTTTTGGAGATCTATTAGGCTTTCCCAAGGGTATTCGTTCCTTTCAGTTGCAAGATAAATCGCATTCACAAGTTTCATCTATTTAAAAAATCATTTTCGACAAGTATGGCTCTTCGATTTAAAATCCTAAGATTTCATATTATAATTATTAAGTGGCAATTTTGCGGCCATATGTTGGAGGAAGTGTGACGGCAAGGAGCTTTGTTCCGCAAATACGCTGCGTGCCGAATATCGCCTACACATGGCGGATACACGCCAAGGCTGGTTGGGATGCCCCGGCGCGGCACTGTCAGAGGAAACCTGCTTGAGGCGGGCAGGGCGAGCAATTAGCGTCACGGGATGACAAAACGTTCCCCCTTTCGTTACTTCAAGACGAGCCCAGAGGTCATCCGCCTGGCCGCTATGATGTATGTGCTGTTTCCGCTCTCGCTGCGGAATGTGGAGGATCTTTTGCACGAACGCGGCATCGACATCAGCCATGAGACGGTTCTATTTTCGTGGAACAGATTTGGCCCGATGTTCGCAGCTGAGATCCGTCGCAGACGGGTTGACCGAATGCGGTCTGGGACACATTGGCAGTGGCGTCTGGATGAGGTGTTGGTGAAGATAAACGGCGGGATGTTCACTGCCCAAAGTTGCCGCTCTTGCCCGCACTGGAGGATGACTTGAAACGTACTTCTTGACCTCTTATCGCAGGTGAAATAGGAAAGTTTCAGGTCGCGGGCGTTGTGTAATGGTTAAGACCTCAGTTTTCCAAACTGAAGATGAGGGTTCGATTCCCTCCGCCCGCTCCAGAAATTTTTTTCCGACAATTTACCTACAAAGACGGTCCAGCGGGATCGTCATGGCATTGGTATGGTGAGGAAATTCCTGATTTGAGCTATAGCTTTCCAAACTGAAGATGAGGATTCGATTCCCGTCGCACGCTCCATGCTTTAATTCCATTGATCTCGCACTGCGCTGTTAGCATTGCCGCAGCGCCTTTCGCTTGTGCCGCGGCGATCACGGTTTTATGTGCGATGCAGCTTAAGCAGGATGAATGATATGGCCGACGCGCCCCCAGTCACCGACGCAGACCGCGCCAAATCAAAGAACATGGGCGCATTGCGCCAATTGTGGCCGTTTCTGACACCCTATCGCCGTCTGATGGCCTTGGCGCTGGGCGCGCTGACACTGACGGCCTGCGTGTCCTTGATCCTGCCGCTGGCCGTGCGCCGGGTCGTGGATAACTTCGATGTGCAGGCTGGCCAACTGCTCGACCGTTACTTTGCCGCAGCCCTTGGCATCGCGGCGCTGCTCGCTGTGGGCACGGCCCTGCGCTATTACCTTGTGACCCGTCTGGGAGAGCGGGTGGTGGCTGACATCCGCACGGCCGTTTTCGACCGCATGATCGGCATGTCGCCCTCGTTTTTCGAGAATATCATGACCGGCGAAGTGCTGTCGCGTATCACGACAGACACCACGTTGATCCTGTCCGTTATTGGCAGTTCCGTCAGCATCGCCCTGCGCAACTTTTTGATCTTTATCGGCGGTCTGATCCTGCTGATGATCACCTCGTTCAAGCTGACGGCGCTGGTGCTGCTGCTGGTGCCCGCCGTCATAGTGCCAATTGTCGTGCTGGGTCGCCGCTTGCGCGTACTCAGCCGTGAAAATCAGGACTGGATCGCGCAATCCTCTGGCAATGCGTCAGAGGCACTTTTGTCCGTGCAGACCGTGCAGGCCTTTACCCACGAGGATTTGAGCCGCAAAAAGTTCTGGGACGTGACCGAAAAAAGCTATGTTGCGGCCCGCACCCGCATTGCTGTGCGCGCTTGGATGACGGCAATCGTGATTTTCTTGATCTTTGCAGGCGTCGTCGGCGTGCTGTGGATTGGTGCCCATGACGTGCGCGCCGGTTCCATGAGTGTGGGCGAACTGGTGCAGTTCGTGATCTATGCCGTCATGGTCGCCGGGGCCGTCGGTGCCCTGACAGAGGTGTGGGGCGAATTGCAGCGCGCCGCGGGCGCGACGGAACGTCTGGTTGAACTGCTGAATGCCGACGACGCCGTGCGCGATCCTGAAGCGCCCATAGCCTTACCAAACGTGGCGCAAGGCCAGATCAGCTTTGACGATGTGACGTTCCGCTATCCGGGCCGCCCTACGATCGCGGCGCTGGATCATGTGAATCTAACCGTGCAGCCGGGTGAAACAGTCGCACTCGTCGGCCCGTCAGGGGCGGGCAAGACGACGATCATCCAGTTGTTGCAGCGTTTCTATGACCCGTCCGAAGGGGCGATCCGGCTGGGCGGTGTCGATCTGCGTGACATGAAGCGCGGCGATTTCCGTAAGATGATTGCTTTGGTGCCGCAAGACCCCGTTGTCTTTGGCGACACCGCGCGGGAGAATATTCGCTTTGGCCGCCCGGACGCCACCGACGCGCAGGTCGAGGCTGCGGCAAAGGCCGCCGCCGCGCATGACTTCTTGATGGCGCTGCCAGATGGTTATGACAGCTATGTCGGCGAGCGGGGCGTGATGTTGTCGGGCGGGCAAAAGCAGCGCATCGCCATTGCTCGCGCCATCCTGCGCGACGCACCAATCTTGCTGCTGGACGAAGCGACCAGTGCGCTGGATGCGCAAAGTGAACGTCTTGTGCAGGCTGCCGTTGATGATCTGGCCCGGTCCCGCACTACGCTGATCGTGGCGCACCGTCTGGCCACGGTGAAAAAGGCCGATCGCATCGTCGTGTTTGACGGCGGCCGCATCGTTGCCACCGGCACGCACGATTCGCTTGTGGCTGAAAACGGGCTTTATGCGAAGCTGGCCCGCCTGCAGTTCACCGACGGGATCGCAGCCGAATAGGTAAATATCGTGGCGTTAGTCTTGCGAGGCTTACCCTTTTCCGGTTTGTGTTGACCGGCAATGACAGGCCGACCAACGGCCGCAGACGTTCTGGGAGGGACATCATGGGATATGCAGGCCGGGCCGACGCAGCAGCCATCGAAGCGGAAACACCGTGGGTCGACCGTAACGTGCCCGTCACGACGTTCGCGCAACTGACACAGACCGCCGGGAAATTCCCGGATCGGCCCGCTGTTACCTTTCAGCTGGAATCTGGCCCCAAGGACCTGGCAGAGACGCTGACATGGTCGCAACTTCTGGACCGCACAGTCCGGACCGCGAACCTGTTCCGCAGCCTTGGCATCCGCGAAGGCGACGTCGTGGCCTACATGCTGCCCAACTGCACAGAGGCGGTCCTGACTTATCTGGGCGGCCAGATTGCGGGCATCGTGAACCCGATCAACCCGCTGTTGGAACCCGAACAGATCGCAGCCATCCTGCGCGAAACTGGGGCCAAGGTTCTGGTCACGATGAAATCTTTTCCCAAATCCGATGTGGCCCAAAAGGCGGCCGAGGCCGTCGAGCTGGCCCCTAACATCGGCCACGTGATCGAGGTTGACCTGCACCGCTACCTTACCGGGGCTAAGAAGCTGATAGTGCCGTGGATCCGGCCCAAGAACGTGGCGCATCACAAGGCCAAGATCATCGACTTCGACAAGTACGTAAAAAAGCAGCCAACCTCGCTGCAATTCATCGACAGCCCGGCCGATCGCGTCGCCGCCTATTTTCACACAGGCGGCACGACGGGCATGCCCAAGGTCGTGCAGCACCTGTATTCTGGCATCATGTACAACAACTTCCTCGGCTCACGCCTGCTGTTCACCGAACATGACGTCCAGATCTGCCCGCTACCGCTGTTCCACGTTTTTGCGACAATCGTGTCGCTGGGTGCCTCGCTCGGCTCTGGCGCGCATGTCGTGTTTCCGACGCCGCAGGGCTATCGCGGGGCAGGGGTGTTCGATAATTTCTGGAAGCTGATTGAACGCCACAAGGTCACCTTTGTGATTGCCGTGCCGACGGCAATGTCCGCCCTGATGCAGCGCCCGGTGAACGCCGACATCTCGACGTTGAAACTGGTGTTTTGTGGCTCTGCGCCACTGCCACTGGAACTTTACCGCCGCTTTGAAGAAGCCGCCGGCGTGACGATCTGCGAAGGCTACGGCCTGACAGAGGCGACCTGCCTTGTGTCGATCAACCCGCCTGCAGGTCGAAAAAAGGTAGGCTCGATCGGCATTCCCTTCCCCTACACGCGTATCAAGATCATGGATGTCGAAAGCCATGTCGAATGCGGCGTCGACCAGATTGGCGAAATCTGCGTGTCCTCTCCCGGTATTTTCAACGGCAACACCTATACCGAGGCCGACAAGAACAAGAACCTGTTCTATGCGGGCGACGATAACGCTGCGCAGTTCCTGCGCACGGGCGATCTGGGCCGTGTCGATGCGGACGGCTATGTCTGGATCACGGGCCGCGCCAAGGATCTGATCATCCGCGGCGGCCACAACATCGATCCCGCCGAGATCGAAGAGGCGCTGGCTGGCCATGAGGCTATCGCCTTTGCCGGTGCTATCGGCCAACCGGATGCCCACGCTGGCGAATTACCCTGCGTCTATGTCGAACTCGTCGATGGTGCCAAAGTGACTGAGGCAGATCTACTGGAATACGCCAAAGCGCATATCCACGAACGCGCCGCTCATCCCAAGCATCTGGAGATCCTGGACGAGCTGCCAAAGACCGCCGTCGGCAAGATCTTCAAGCCGGACCTGCGCAAAAGGGCAATCGCCCGCGTCTATGACAAGGCGCTGACGGACGAAGGCGTCGCCGCCCATGTGGAGACGGTGACAGAGGACAAAAAACTCGGCCTTGTCGCCCATATCACCGGCAGCGCCACCCCGGACCAGATTTCGGCGGTCCTATCCAAGTACACTGTCGCATGGAGCCATGCTGACTGACCAGGCGCACTTCCCTTTTCATTTGGCCAAAAACACCCCCGCCGGAGGCTTCCCCGTGACGCCTCCGGTGCTTTTGCAATTGCAGTGCGCGCGCGTGTCCGCCCATGAACGTCAATCCGCCTTGCCAGCGCGTAGCGCGGCATGAATGGTCGCCTCACACCGCTTGGAAAGGCCGCCCTATGCTTTGGTTCGCGATTGCCTGTCAGATGGGGCTTTGTACCGACCGCCGTCCGCCACCGACGACGGAGCCTTATCTTATTCAAAGTGACGGTGGGGGGCAGTTGATCAGTGCAGAAGCTGACCGTGCTGATCTGCTGAAATGGGGTGGGCGCGTTGAAATTCGCGGGTTTTGCCGTTCAGCCTGCGTCATTTTCACGACCCTGCCGAATGCCTGCCTTGGTGCTGGTGCATCTGTCGGTTTTCATGGATCAAATGTGAATGCCGGTCCAATCGGCAATCAGCAGATGGCCCGGTATCTGCGCGGCGAGGCAAAGCGCCGCTTTGTCGCTGAATGGCAGTACATTCCGACGACCGAGATCCATAAGATAAAGGCGGTGGACTACGTAAAACTCGATCCGCAGGTCAAAATCTGCAAAGACTGATCTCTAAAACGTCGGCGGCGTGCAGGCGCTGATGACTTCGCAGTCGTCTTCTCCGACGTTGCGAAACCGGTGGGGCAGGCGGCTGTCGAAAATATAGCCGTCGCCGTGCTCCAGCACGGCCACGTCGCCGTTAACCGTCACCTCGACCTGGCCCTTGACCACAATTCCTGCTTCCTCGCCTGTGTGGCTTAGCCACTCCGGGCCGGTGTCGGCCCCAGGGGGGTAGGTTTCATGCAGCAGTTGTAGCGCATGTTCCGACGCGCGTCCCAACTGGCGCAGCGATACATGCGGACGCGGATTGGCGTCCTGCGGTGCAATTTCGTGAAACTGATGGGCCTTGAAAAAGTAGGCTGGTTTGTCGGTATCTGCGTCTGGCGGGCTGAAAAAGTCTGCCATGCTGATCGGGATCGCATCCAGCAAGGATTTCAGCGACGCGACCGAAGGCGAGGTTTTGTTCTTTTCAATCAGGCTGATGGTGCCGTTCGTCAGCCCCGCCCGCGCGGCTAGTTCACGCTGAGACAGCCCATGTTCTTCGCGCAGGCTGCGCAGCCGCTCTCCGATGTCCAACGCGTTCCTCCTTGCAGCCCGCCCCCGCGCAGGTGCCGGGGCAAGGCGCATTAAGGGGCGCTGAGTGATGTATATTCAAGCGAAATCTGATAAAAGGTCGCTGAGCGACAAAACGTGACGCAAAATGGAACGAAATCTCCTTTTGACAATTATATTAAACACGAGGCAATGATTTACTACACACCCCTTGGCCCGCAAAGGACCGCGCGCATGTCAACGAACATCAAGACCAGCAAGTCCAAGATCAAACCCGCAAAGGCTGCAGCCCAAGCGTCCCGTACCCCGTTGACTGTGGTTCCGGATCTGCCAGTTGAAGAGCATACGAATGCTGCCTTGCTGCGCCGCCGGACGCAGGCCGTGCCGCGCGGCGTCGCCTCTGCCGCGCCGATATTTGCCAGTTACGCTGAGAACGCGGAACTGTGGGACGTCGAAGGCAACCGCTTTATCGATTTTGTCGGTGGCATCGCCGTACTGAACACCGGCCACCGTCACCCGCGCGTCGTGGCTGCCGCCAAGGCGCAGGAAGATCTGTACACTCACACCTCTTTTCAGGTCGTACAGTACGAACCCTATGTCGCTCTGGCCGAACGCCTGAACGCGCTGGCCCCCGGCGATCACCCGAAAAAGACACTGCTGGTCACGACTGGCGCAGAAGCGGTCGAGAACGCCGTCAAAATCGCCCGCGCGGCGACCGGGCGTCCCGGTGTCATCGCTTTTACCGGCAGCTATCACGGTCGGACCCTGCTGACGCTGGGCCTGACCGGCAAGATCAGCCCCTACAAAAAAGACGTCGGCCCGTTCCCGTCCGACATCTATCGCGCGCCGTTCCCGAACGCCCGCGACGGCATCACCGTGCAGGACGCGCTGACAGCGCTGAACAACCTTATGCTGACCGACGCGCAGCCAGAGCGCATCGCCGCCATCATCATTGAGCCCGTGCTGGGCGAGGGTGGCTATACCCCAGTTCCGTTCGAGATGATGCAGGCCCTGCGCGCCCTGTGCGACAAGCACGGCATCATGCTGATCGCGGACGAAATTCAGGCGGGCTTTGGCCGGACTGGCAAGTGGTTTGCGATTGAACATTCCGGCGTTGTCCCTGACCTGATTACGGTAGCGAAATCCATGGCGGGCGGTTATCCCATCGCCGGTGTCATTGGCCGCGCCGATGTGATGGACGCGATGATCCCCGGCGGGCTTGGCGGCACATATGGCGGTAACCCCGTCGCCTGCGCCGCAGCGCTCGCCGCTATTGACGTGATCGAAGAAGAAGGCCTGCTGGAACGGTCCACTGAGATTGGCGATCACTTCAAGGCACGCTTTGCCGAAATCGGTGCCCGCGCAGCCCCGTTCCGCTTGTGGGATATCCGCGGTCTGGGCGGCATGGTTGCGGTCGAGTTCGTGACCGACTTCAATACCGCCGCCCCCGATGCGGACCTGACCAAGCGCGTCATCGCACACGCCTTGCAGCGGGGCCTGATCTTGCTGTCCTGCGGTTTACATGGGAACGCCCTGCGTGTCATGGTGCCGCTGACGGCGTCGGACGCGCTGATCGACGAAGGTCTGGCGATCTTCGAGGTCGCGCTTACCGCCGCCGTAGCGGAGCAGCAACACGGCTGATTGCTTTCTTAGCAGACAACAATGGCGGGCCTACGAGCCCGCCATTGCGCCATAAAATGTGCGATACCCTGCGAGCCGCTGACTTCCGTTCCTTATCCGATGTCGAAATGATAGAACGACAACAGCCCGGATCGTTCCGGCCCTAAGGAAGAAAACGAAATGACTCCCTTCGCAATCGCCGGCGTGCAGATGTATGTGAACCCCCTTCATTCCAACGTGGATGGCATGATCCAGCGCCTTGATGTGCTGATGCTGCGCTTTCCTTGGACCCAAATGGTGCTGTTTTCCGAATTGGCACCGTTCGGCCCGCTGGATAAATTCGCGCAAGAACCACAGAACGAATCCCTTGATCGGTTTTGCGAAGCGGCGCGTAAGCACAAGGTCTGGCTGATCCCCGGATCGATGTTTATCCGTCATGCTGATGGCCGCATCCTGAATACGTCCTTCGTGATCGACCCCGACGGCAATATCGTCAAACGCTATGCTAAGATGTTCCCGTTCCGCCCCTACGAGGCTGGCATCGCGGCAGGCACTGAATTCTGCGTCTTTGACGTGCCGGACGTGGGCCGGTTCGGCCTGTCGATTTGCTATGACATGTGGTTTCCGGAAACCACCCGCCAGCTGACCGCTCAAGGGGTCGAGGTGCTGTTGCACCCTGTGCTGACTGGCACCACCGACCGCGACGCCGAACTTGCCATCGCGCGGGCCACAGCGGCGCAATTCCAATGTTACGTCATCGACGTGAACGGTCTGGGATCGGGCGGCATCGGGCGGTCTTGCGTCGTCGATCCGACGTCCATGGTCTTGCACCAAAGCCAAGGCCAAGAGGACATGTTCCCGATTGAAATCGACCTTGATATGGTCCGCCGCCAGCGCGAGACTGGGATGAAAGGACTGGGTCAGGTCCTGAAATCCTTCCGGGATCGGGACGTTGAGTTCTCTGTTTATGACCGCACCAGCGGCGTCGATGGATTTCTTAACACTCTGGGACCATTGGTGATTCCGCACCAGGGCACCCGCGCTGGCCTGATGGTCGATGTGCCGGGCGAAGCGGAAATGGAGATCGGATATAAAACTCCGACGGAGACTGTTGCAGTCCCGCCCATCGTCGCTCACACTGAAGCTATCTAATCGCCACCTTGGCGACTGGCCCGGCTGAAACCGGGTCAGTTTGCCCAACCGGCGTCCCGCGTAACAATGCTGAGGACAGACCGTAATGCACTCCGTGACCGATTATTATTCTGCGACTCAATTGCGTGCCGACCGTTGGAGCGAATTGCGAGAAGTCACGGCGCAACTGTCCCGTGAGGCACCGGCGAAGATCGACCCGACGCTACGTAGTCAAGCGTCAGAACTGTTCGATGGTCTGGCCGAGATCGAGGCCTATTGGGCCTTTCCCGGCATGCAGGTCTTTGGCCATATGCGCCGTCAGTTCGAGCATAATAGCTTTGCCGAATTGTCCTATAGCGTGCATCGCGTCGCCCGTGCCCTGACTACCGGCGCGTATCGCCGCCGCCACATTCCGCTGGATCACGACAGCGACGACCTCGAAGAACACGACGACGAGGCGCTGCTGTCCCCTGAAGTGCGCGCCATGACCAAGCCCTATTTCGAGGTGCTGATCGTTGACGAAGTATCGGACGCGCAGGAACACTGGCTTAAGGCCAACGTCCACGCCATGCGCCGCGCCGAAGACCCCTTTATCTATGAAGCGCTGGTCGTCCCGTCGGTCGAGGATGCGCTGATCGCGGTGCTGTTTAACCACAACATTCAGGCCATAGTGGTGCGTCCGGGTGTGACCCTGCGGTCCAAGTCCGATCACCCCATTCTGGCCCGCTTCCTGGAAGGCATCGCCGGCACCGAAAAGCTGAAAGATCTTCAATCCAAGGATTTCGGCCCCGCCCTGTGCCGCTTGATTGACGATGTGCGCCCAGAACTGGACGCCTATCTGGTGACCGAACGGTCGGTAGAGGATATAGCAGGTACCGAACTCGGCATCTGCCGCCGCGTTTTCTATAACCAAGAAGACTTCATGGAGCTGCACCTGAACATCCTGCGCGGTGTGCAGTCGCGCTATAAAACACCGTTCTTTACTGCGCTGGTGAACTATTCCAAGCAGCCGACGGGCGTGTTCCACGCCATGCCGATTTCGCGCGGCAAGTCGATTACGCGCAGCCATTGGATTCAGGACATGGGCGCGTTTTATGGGCCCAACATCTTTTTGGCCGAAACCTCTGCCACCTCTGGCGGACTGGACAGCCTGTTGGAGCCGCATGGTCCAATAAAAGAAGCTCAGGAGCTCGCAAGCCGCGCTTTCGGATCCAAGCAGACATTTTTTGCCACAAACGGCACATCGACCTGCAACAAGATCGTCGTGCAAGCCCTTGTTCGGCCAGGAGATATCGTTCTGGTTGACCGCGATTGCCACAAGTCGCACCACTACGGCATGGTGCTGGCCGGGGCGCAGGTCTGTTACCTCGATAGCTATCCGCTTAACGAATATTCGATGTACGGTGCGGTGCCCTTGCGCGAGATCAAGCAGCAGTTGCTGGACTTGAAGGCTGCGGGCAAGCTGGACCGCGTGCGGATGCTGCTGCTGACGAACTGCACTTTTGACGGCATCGTCTATAACGTCGACCGCGTGATGGAAGAATGTCTGGCCATCAAGCCGGACCTGATTTTTCTTTGGGACGAGGCTTGGTTCGCCTTTGCCCGGTTCAACCCGACCTACCGCAAACGTACCGCGATGCGGACTGCTAACAAGATGCGCGCACGCTTCAAGACTGACGAGCATGCGCAGTCCTACGAAGCTCAACAAGAGATGCTGAGAGGTGCCGACACCGAAACCATTCTGAACACTCGGCTGATCGCGCCGCCCACGGCCCGCATTCGCGTTTATGCGACCCAATCGACGCACAAAACGCTGACGTCGTTGCGGCAGGGATCGATGATCCACGTCAATGACCAGGACTTCAAAGGCGAGGTGGAGCAGGCCTTCCACGAAGCCTATATGACGCACACGTCAACGTCCCCGAATTATCAAATCATTGCCTCCCTTGATGTGGGCCGCCGTCAGGTTGAACTGGAAGGTTTCGAATTCGTCCAGCGCCAGCTAGAGGCGGCGATGTCGATGCGCCGTGCCATTTCTACGCATCCGCTGCTTAAGAAATACTTTAAAGTCCTGAGCTTGGCCGAGATGATCCCTGCCGAATACCGCGAAAGCGGGACCGAGAGTTACTATGATCCCGATCGTGGCTGGATCGACATGCTGGAAGCGTGGGAAGACGATGAGTTCGTCCTTGATGCGACCCGCGTGACGCTGGGCGTCGGCGGCACCGGCTGGGATGGCGATACCTTTAAGACGAAGATTCTGATGGATAAATACGGTATCCAGATCAACAAGACCTCGCGCAATTCGGTGCTGTTTATGACGAATATCGGCACCACCCGGTCCAGCGTCGCCTACCTGATTGAAGTGCTGGTCGAGATCGCCCGTGGTCTGGACGATCTGCTTGATGATGCGTCCAAGATGGAGCGCCTTGGCTTTGAACGGCGCGTCGCCAACCTGACGCAGAACTACCCGCCGCTGCCCGATTTCAGCCGGTTCCATGATGCCTTCCGCGCCGACAATGTCACGTCAGAAGGTGACATTCGGACGGCCTATTACATGGCCTATGATGAAAATAATTGCGATTACATGGACTTAGATGGCTCTCTTCAGAGCGCGCTTAATGCGGGTCAAGAGGTCGTCAGCGCAAGCTTTATCATTCCATATCCGCCGGGCTTCCCGATCCTGGTGCCGGGTCAGGTGATCTCTTCTGAAATCCTCGCCTTTATGCGGGCGCTCGATGTAAATGAAATCCACGGGTATCGCGCCGATCTGGGCCTGCGGGTCTTTACGCCAGAATCGCTGGCCGCCCAGACCCCGCAGAAACGACTGACAGCGACTAAAAATCTTACCTCTAGTAAAGCCGCCGCAGAATAAAGCGCCCGAATGATGCCGCCGAATAAAGCCGTAGAATAAAAAAGGACGTTTCATGACCACGACAGTTCTCAAGAATATCTCCGATATCCGTCGGTTCTTTCATCGTAACGAAGAACCAGTTTATTTTATCTCGGCGACCAACTTCAACCTGCTCGGCCTCGACGAGTGGGTAAAAAACTTCAAGTATATCTGCTACATCGACTGCTATGGCGGCAAGCATCCGAACGTCTTCTGCCCATCCGAACAGCCCCACGCTGAATTCCAGAGCATTGAGGACATCAATAACTACCTGCTGCAGCACAAGGAAGTCATCGACTTCATCAAGCGGCGCGGTGGTAAGCCGAAGTTCGTTTTCCTGATGTTCGACGAAGAAACAGAGCGTCTGTCCAAAGAGCTGGGTGCCGACGTCTGGTTCCCAAAGGCGAAGCTGCGCCAGTCGCTGGACAACAAGATCGAAACCGTGCGCATCGGAAACAAGGCGGGCGTCCCGTCGGTGCCGAACACTCTGGCAGAGGTCAAATCCTACGAAGGCCTGCGCGCGACCTGCGAAAAGGCCGGGATCGGCCATGATCTGGTGCTGCAATCCGCTTATGGCGACAGCGGCCACACGACGTTCTTTATCAAGTCAGAAGAAGACTTCCGGCGCCACGCCCATGAAATCATCGGCGAGGGCGAGATCAAGATCATGAAGCGGATCGACTGTCGCGGCTCTGCGATTGAGGCATGTGCCACATCGCAAGGCACGATTGTTGGCCCGCTGATGACGGAACTGGTCGGCTTCAAGGATCTGACGCCCTATCGCGGCGGCTGGTGCGGTAACGAAATTCTTGCTACAGCGTTCCCGCCCAAGGTCCGCCAAAAAGCGCGTGACATGACCTTTAAGTTCGGCGAACAGCTGCGCAAAGAAGGGTACCGCGGCTATTTTGAGCTCGATTTCCTGATCGACAAAAAGACCGGCGATCTGTGGCTGGGTGAGCTGAACCCCCGCATCACGGGCTGTTCGTCCATGACGAACCACGCGGCCTTTGCGCATGCCGACGCGCCCTTGTTCCTGTTCCACCTGCTTGAATTCAGTCGCAAGAAATTTCAGCTGGAAGTGGACGAGCTGAACAATCGCTGGGCAAACCCGGACATGATAGACAGCTGGTCGCAGATGGTCATTAAACACACCGCCGACACGGTGGATATCTGCACCGACGCGCCTGAAACCGGTATCTACAAGATGCTAGAGGACGGCCGCGTTGTCTATGACCGCTTCGACTATCACCGCCGCGCGGTGGAATCGGAAAATGAGGCATTCTTTCTGCGCATCCTGCAGCCCGGCGATTACCGTTATGAAGGTGCCGACATCGGCATCCTTGTGACCCGCGGCCGGTCCATGACCAAGTCGTACCAGTTGAACGACCGCGCTTCCAAATGGATCCATGGCATCAAGCAATGCGTATCGGGCAAGCCGCTTCCCGTTGCAACGGCTGGCCCAGCGTTGGCAGAACCTGCCTTCAAGATCATGTAAATGCTCTGGCGCGCGCTTGCAGAAGAACAGCCCGGCCCGCGGTGGGCCGGGCTGTTCGCCGAATACTGGCCCGCCTACCGCAAGTGGTGGTTGCGGGACGGAGAAAGCGCGCGTCCCACGTATTTACAGTGTCACCGCGCGCTGGCGTCGAACATGCCAGAGATGGTGTCACTTTACGATTCGCTGTGTGAACTGGCCGGTGGCGGCGATATGGCCGCCCGTTTCTTGTCCTTTTACAACCCGCCGCCCTATCTGTCGGGCTGCAGTCAGGCGATCTGGCCGGGCACGGAACCGGTGCTGGTGCGCAACTACGACTACAACCCGAACTCCTTTGACAGCCTGATCCTGAACACCAACTGGAATGGTCGCCGCGTCATGGGGATTAGCGATGGTCTATGGGGGCTAGTGGACGGCATCAATGACGCTGGCCTTGCCGTGTCGCTGACCTTTGGCGGGCGGCGGATCGTGGGGCAGGGGTTCGGAGTGCCGCTGATCCTGCGCTATATCCTGCAAACCTGCACCACCGCGCAAGAGGCTGGCGAGGTGCTGTCGCGCATCCCGACCCACATGTCCTACAACGTCACCGTGCTGGACGAAAATCGCGACTATCTGACCGCGATGATGGGTCCCGATCGCAAGACGTTGCTGACCCATAATGCCGTCGCCACCAACCATCAGGAACAGGTGGAATGGGTCAGCCACGCCCGCTTTACCGCGACGGTGGAGCGCGAGCGTTTTCTGTTGCACCGCTTGTCTTTGCACCGCGATCCGCAGGATGTCTTTATTGACGCCTTCCTGAAACCGCCGCTTTATTCCACAGCCTTTGCCGCTGGCTTTGGCACGCTTTACACCACCGTATACCGCCCGCGCCTGCGCGAGATGGAGGTCCGCTGGCCTGGCACGGTTTGGCCGATGTCCATGCATCATTTTCAAGACAACGCCCGCCGCGTCGCAATTCCAGGGGCCGCATAGTGCCGGGTTTCACCTTCATTTGGCCAAATATACTCAAAACCGAACGGCCCCCCATCCGCCACCACCCGATCATGACTGGACCGCACCTATGACCACTGACCGCCACTCCACCGGCATGACAACCCGCCGCGCCGTCCTTGGCGACGCTCATGTCGAACGGGCCGAGGCGGCCAAGACCCCATTTGATCAACCCTTTCAGGACATGATCACCGAAGGGGCTTGGGGCACGGTCTGGTCGTCGGACGAGATCACGCAGCGGGAACGCTCAATGATTACACTGGCCTTGCTGGCCGCCACCGGCAACTTTTCCGAAATCCCGATGCATGTCCGCGCCACGGCCCGCACCGGGGCAACGCCATCGGATATCCTGCAAGCCTTCATGCATGTTGCGATCTATGCGGGCGTGCCAAAGGCGAACCACGCTATCAAGCTTGCCAAGGAAACACTGGCCGAGATGGAGGCGGAATGAGTTTCGCAAACTCCCTCTATGACGGGTTGTTTGCTGACCCGGATATGGCCGAGCTTTGGTCGGCAGACGCTCAAACCAGCCATATGCTTGCCTTCGAATCCGCGTTCAGCCGCGCGATGGGGCGGGCGGGTCGCTTTGACGCCGCCCTTGCGGCACAGGCCGCTGATTATATCGCTAGCTTTACCCCCGACCGCGCTGATCTGTCCGCAGGTGCGGGCCGCGATGGCCTGCCGGTTCCCGCGCTGATCAAACAGTTGAAAGCCGGGGCAGGCGCTGATGCTGCGGCGATCCATACGGGGGCCACGTCGCAGGATGTGCTCGATACGGCGCTGGCTCTGACATTGCGCGCGACCTCTGACCTGATCGAGACGCAGCTTTCTGCACTGGCACAGCAATTGACTGATTTGACAGCCACTCATGGCACCGCCCCCCTGATGGGCCGCACCCGCATGCAGGCGGCGCTGCCGATCACCGTCGCGGACCGCATCCGGACGTGGCGCGAACCGCTGGTCGATCACAGTGCCCGTCTGGCTATGGCTCGCGCGCAGGTCGAGCGGCTGTCGCTCGCAGGCCCCGTTGGCAATGGTGATTTCGTGGATGTTGCCGTCTCCATGGCGCAGGCGCTTGGCCTCACACCCGCAGCGGTCAGTTGGCACACGGACCGCAGCGGGATCGTCAGTTACGCAAACCTCTTGGCCCTTATCACCGGCAGTCTGGGAAAGATGGGGCAGGACGTCGCCCTGATGGCGCAGCAGGGCATTGGCGAGGTCACTTTGTCGGGCGGCGGCGCGTCCTCTGCCATGGCGCATAAACATAACCCGGTGCTGGCCGAACTCCTCGTCACGCTGGCACGGTTCAACGCGGCGCAATCGGGTTTGATGCAGCAGGCGATGGTGCATGAACAGGAACGCTCTGGCGCGGCTTGGGCGCTGGAATGGATGGTCTTGCCGCTGATGGCGCAGGCCACGGGGCGGGCGCTGACGGTGGCCAGAAATCTGACCGCGTCGATCAAGGTGATCGGCGAACCTCACAAATCTGTATAATTCACGTCAGGCAATCTACAGGGCGGGGGTGCATCTAGGGTTCATCAAGACCAACGCATAAGGATGCTGCCCATGACCACCTCAATCCGCCGCTCTGCGACCGCGCTGACACTGTTTGCCGCACTGGCTGGTTCCACAGCCATGACCTTTGCCCCAACTGCCGCGCTGGCTGTTCCCGCCGGCGGTTACGGCGATCTAGTTGAAACCCTGTCTCCGGCCGTCGTCTTTATCGAGGTAACGGAAACGGCACAGGACGCACAGTCGCTGGCCGACGCCCTGCCGCCCGGTTTCCCGCGTGAAGAGCTAGAGCGCCGCTTTGGCCCAATGTTCCAGAACCAACAGGACGGACAGCAGCCGCCGATGCAGGCGCTGGGGTCCGGGTTTATCGTGTCCAAGGACGGCTATATCGTCACCAACAACCACGTCGTTGACGGTGCCGAGACGGTCAAGGTCACGCTGAACGATGACACAGAATACGACGCAAAGGTCATCGGTGTGGATCCGCTGACCGATATCGCACTGATCCAAATCGATGTGGGCCACGACCTGCCGACCGTACCGTGGGGCGACAGCGACACTGTGCGTCCGGGGGACGAGGCGCTGGCCATCGGCAACCCCTTCGGTCTTGGCGGCACCGTGACATCTGGCATCGTGTCGGCCGTGTCCCGCGACATCCACTCTGGGCCCTATGACGACTACATCCAGACCGATGCGGCGATCAACAAGGGCAACTCTGGCGGGCCGCTGTTCAATGCGGATGGCGAAGTCATCGGCGTGAACACGATGATCTTCAGCCCCGGTGGCGGCTCTGTCGGGATTGGTTTTGCCGTGCCGTCTGATCTGGTGCAAAGGGTTGTGGCCGACCTGCAAGACGACGGCACAATCGCCCGCGGCTGGCTGGGCGTCCAGATCAAGCCGATGACAGAGGAAATCGCATCCGTCCTGGGCTATGACGCCCCCAAGGGTGCCGTGATCGAGGATGTGACCGCGAACAGCCCCGCCGCTAAGGCTGGGTTGGAAGACGGCGACATCATCCTGACCTTTAGCGACAAGGAAATTTCTGACGTGGGCGATCTGACCCGGGCCGTAGCCGATGTGACGCCGGGGTCGGATGCGACCGCGACCGTCTGGCGCAAGGGCCGCGAAATGACGATCAACGTCACTGTCGGTGATCTGGCGAAAAAGGCCGCCTGAGCGGTTCAGAGATAGGCGCGACCCGCGATGCACCGGGCCGCTGTCCTTGGGCCCGGCTGAATGCACCCGCCGGGCCGTGGCCCCGCCGCCCCATTTGGGGTGCGGGGCCTTTTTCTTGCTAAGCGGGCGCGCACGCACCATCTGTCAAAGGATCAGGCATGACGCATGGAAACACGATGAAGATTCTCGTGGTCGAAGACGACCGGACGACTGGCCAATACATCACGCGCGGTCTGCGCGAGGAGGGGCATACGGTCGATCTGGTAGACAACGGCCGCGACGGTCTGGTGCATGCAACCAGCGCGGATCATGACGTGCTGATCGTGGACCGAATGCTGCCAGAAATCGACGGGCTGACGCTGGTGAAATCCCTGCGCGGTGCGGGTAATCTTACGCCGGTACTGATGCTGACCGCGATGGGGTCCGTGGACGACCGCATTGGCGGGCTGAACGCGGGCGCAGACGATTATCTGGTTAAACCCTTTGCCTTTGGCGAACTATCGGCGCGGATCAACGCCTTGGGCCGCCGCCCGCGTGCGCTGGCGCTGGATGTGACGCTAACGGCAGGCGATCTGACGATGGACCTTGTCACACGCGACGTGGCACGGGCGGGGCAAAAGATTGATCTTCTGCCCCGCGAATTTGCGATCCTTGAACACTTGCTGCGTCGCAAGGGCCGCATCCAGACTCGCACCATGCTGCTGGAAAACGTCTGGGGCATTTCCTTTGATCCGCAGACCAACGTTGTGGAAACGCATATCAGCCGTCTCCGGGCCAAAGTGGACAAGCCCTTTGACGTGGATCTGATCAAAACCGTGCGCGGATCAGGCTACCGGATCGAGGTATGAAGGCCTTTCTTCACCGCTTCAGTGCCCTTTTGCGGGCCAGTCCCGTGCGGCTGGCCCTAGGGTTGGTGGCGGTCTTTGCGCTGATCAGTATAGCCAGTCTGACCGCCAGCTATACTGCCAGCCGTTCGTCCCTTGATACGACCATGCGCCGTGACCTGACGCAGGACGTGGCTGGCTTTCGCGCTGCGCCCTCTGCCACCGCGCTCGCCGCCCTTGTCGCGGCAGAGGCGCGTGTCAGCGATCCGGCCCGCATCGTGCTGTCCTATGTGACCTCTGGCGGGCGGCGGTACGGAAATGGTGTGCTGGCGCAGGATCAGGACGGCTATTTCCTGACCACGCTGGACGATCCCGATACACGCATCGGCGGCGAATATCTGGCGCTGACGACGCCGCTGTATGGCGGGCAGTTGACCGTTGCGCGCAGCCGGGCCGAAATTGATCAATTGTGGACGGTGTTTCGCAATATCGTGCTGTTGTCCCTGTTACCAACGCTTGTGATTGCTATGGGGGCAGGGCTGGTGATGGCACGGCGGTCGGCCCGGCAGGTGAACGCGCTGGGGCGTACGCTGGATCAGCTGACAAGTGGGGACTTAGCTGCGCGGGTGCGCCCCACGTCCAAGTGGTCTGACGATTTTCACCGTATAGGCACGCGGATCGACCGTATGGCGACGGCGCAGGAAACCTCTGTCGGGGCGCTGCGGCAGGTGTCGTCCGACGTTGCACACGATCTGAAAACCCCGATCCAGCGCATATCCGTGCATTTGGACGATCTGTCAGGCCTGCCGCTGTCCGCCGACGCCGCCGCGTTGGTCGATCAGGCGCAGGCAGAGGTCGCAGGCGTCGTTTCTGTCTTTCACGCCCTGCTGCAGATCGCGCAGATCGAGGCGGGCACGCCAAAATCCCGTTTCGCCCCTGTTGATCTGGCCGCGTTGGCGACAACCTTTGCCGAGCTTTACGATCCTGCGGCAACGGAGGATGGCCGCGCGCTCATTCTGGATATTACGGCCCCGCATGCGATGGTGCAGGGCGACCGCGATCTGCTCGGGCAGATCTTGGCGAACCTGATCGAAAACTCCCTGCGCCACACACCGTTTGGCACGCCGATCACCATCGGACTGCATCAAATCGGCGGCGACGTGATACTGACCGTCGCGGACACGGGGCCCGGCATTCCGCAGGACCAGCGGGACCGCGTTCTGCAACGGCTGTATCGTTTGGATCGCAGCCGGGCGACGCCGGGCAGCGGGCTGGGGCTAAGCTTGGTCGAGGTCATCGCTGACCTTCATGATGTCGTTCTGACGCTGTCGGACAACGCGCCCGGCTTGAAGGTTTCGCTGCTCATGGCGGCGCTGAAACTTTAGCGAACTGCACCATTACAGGGCGCTGCAGCATTGCTGTGCGGTTCTGCACACTTGCCTTAATGCCCTGCGGCGTTCAAGTAATTTGATTAACGATAAACGATGATGGGCGTATTTCGTCGCTTTGCCGATGGCAGAAGTGGCAGGCCCCTGACGCAACTAAAGGGCCGAACCTGATGAAAAACGACGCTGTCCAGTTACGGCTGCCTCCTTTCCGGCCAGCGGGTGCATCCCTTGCGGTTGCGGCGGCTTTGTTGCTGTCTTGCCTGCCTGCAATGGCGCAAGACACCCAGCCACCTGCTGAGGAAACCGCTGCCGCGATCGTTGCGGCCCCAACGGTGACCGTCATTCCTGTGAAAGATACACAGGTCACGCAGATCGTCAGCGCATCCGGGAACCTGCTTGCGCGCGAAGACGTCGTGGTTTCGGCCCGAGTATCGGGCGCTGAAATCGTGGAATTGCTGGTCGATGTCGGCGATACCGTCAAAAAGGGCGACACGTTGGCGCGTCTGAACGACCAGACCCTGACGGCCCAATTGGCGCAAAGCGATGCCAACCTTGCCGTGGCGCAGGCGACGATTGCCCAGGCCGAAGGGCAGCTTGCATCGGTGAATGCGACAGCGACGCAGACCACGAGTGCACTGGAGCGTAACACTCAGTTGCGCCGCGATGGCGCGGTATCGCAGTCCGCCTTGGATCAGGCACAGGCCAGCGCTGACAGCGCCAATGCGACCGTGCAGACCGCGCAGGCGTCTATTGCGGCCGCGATTGCGCAAAAGGCGCAGGCCGAAGCCGCCCGCGACATCGCGGAACTGAACCTGTCATGGGCCACGGTGACCTCTCCCGTGGACGGCATCATCGCCGCCCGCACCGCGCGTTTGGGCGATCTGTCGTCCGCCGGGACTGCCATGTTCGACATGATCCGCGATGGCGTGATTGAGGCAGAGTTTCAGATTGTCGAAACCGATCTGGTCAAGATCAATGTCGGCGACGCGGCCAGCGTGCTGGTCGCGGGTCTGCCGCCGCGCGCCGGTATCGTGCGGCGCATCAGCCCGCAGGTCGATCCGGTCAGCCGCCTTGGCACCGTGCGCGTCAGCATTGACGATCAGTCCGGTCTGCGGGCTGGCATCTTTGGCAGCGCGGACATCCAGACTGCACAGCGCATGGCGCTGACCGTGCCCGTGTCCGCCGTCACCACGACGGGAGGCCAAAGCGTAGTGCAAAAGGTCGTCGATAATACGGTCGAACAAACTGTCGTCGCGCTTGGCGTCGTCTCTGCTGGTTTGCGGGAAATCACGACGGGTCTGGCCGAGGGCGACAATGTGTTGCTGCGCGCGGGTGCCTTCTTTCGCACCGGGGATAAGGTAACGCCCGTGCTGCCCGAAGCAGAACAGGCACCGGTCACCGACACCGCAGAGGTCTCCAAATGAATATGTCTACCTGGGCGATCCGGAACCCGGTTCCGTCGATCGCCGGTTTCCTTGTTTTGGTCATCGTCGGCCTGTTCGCCTTTCGCAGCCTGCCGGTTACCCAGTTCCCCAACATTGACGTGCCGATCATCAACGTCAGCGTGGCCCAAGCCGGTGCCGCCCCGTCAGAGCTGATCTCCCAGGTCACAAAGCCTATCGAGGACAGCATAGCCTCGATCACTGGGGTGAAGCATATCACGTCGGTGGCGACCGACAGCAGTAGTGTCACGACAGTCGAATTCGAGCTGTCGACCGACAGTGACCGTGCTCTGAACGACGTCAAGGACGCCGTGGCCCGCGTGCGGGCCGAATTGCCTGACAGCATCTCGGAGCCGCTGGTGCAGCGTCTGGATGTGACAGGGCAGGCGATCATGACCTATGCTGTCGCCGACCCCACCCGCAGCATCGAGGATCTGTCCTATTTCGTTGACGAGGTTCTGAACCGAGAATTGCAGGGCGTGACCGGCCTTGGCAAGATTGAACGACTTGGCGGCGCGGACCGCGAAATCAAGGTTGAACTGGACCCGCAGCGCTTGCTGGCCTTTGGTATCTCTGCCGCATCGATCAGCCGCCAGCTGTCGGCGACCAACATCGACCTTGGCGGCGGACGCGGTGATATCGGCGGGCAGGAATTCTCGATCCGCGCGCTCGGCGGCGCGGACACCATCGACCAGCTGGCTGCAACGCCGCTGTCGCTGGCCGATGGCCGCACGATCCGATTGTCCGACGTAGGCGAAGTCATCGATGGCCCGTCAGAGGCGCGCAGCTTTGCGACGCTGGACGGCCAGCCCGTCGTGGCGTTTGGCGTGTTCCGGGCCACCGGTGCATCGGACCTGTCGGTCGCCGAGCGTGTCATCGAGCGTCTGAATGAGGTCCGTGCCGCCTATCCCGAGGTGCAGATTACACTGATCGACGACGCCACCGAATATACCGCCGGCAACTATCATTCCGCGATGGAGACGCTGTATGAAGGTGCGGCGCTGGCGATCATAGTCGTGTTCCTGTTCCTGAAGAATTGGCGCGCCACCCTGATCACCGCCGTTGCCCTGCCGCTGTCGATCATCCCCACGTTTTTTGTCATGCAGATGCTGGGCTTCTCTCTTAACACTGTGTCGCTACTGGGCATCACGCTGGTGACGGGGATCTTAGTGGACGACGCAATTGTCGAGATCGAAAATATCGTCAGGCACATCCACATGGGCAAACCGGCCTATGAGGCGACAGAGGAAGCAGCGGGCGAAATCGGTCTGACAGTGATCGCGATCAGCTTTACCATCGTCGCGGTGTTTGCCCCCGTCAGCTTTATGTCCGGGATCGCGGGGCAGTATTTCAAACAATTCGGCCTGACCGTCGCGGTCGCCGTGCTGTTCTCGTTGCTAGTCGCGCGTCTGATCACGCCAATGATGGCCGCTTATATGCTGAAAGACGATCCTAACCACGTCGAAGAAAAGGACGGCTTTGTCATGCGCGGTTACATGCGCTTGCTGACCTGGACGCTGCATCACCGCCTGATCACCATGGTGCTGGGCCTTGGGATCTTTGCCGGTTCGATTTATTCGGCCACGCTGCTGCCGTCGGAATTCATCCCAGAGGCGGACGAAGGCCGTCTGCGGGTCAGCGTAGAGCTGCCGCCCGGCGCGACCCTTGCGGAAACCCGCACGGTGACCAACGAAATCGCGGCCCGTGCCCAAACTATCACCGAAGTGCAGAACGTGTTGGTAGAGGGCGGGGCGGGCGGCAACGTCGCGAAGGCCTCTGTCACCGTTACGTTGGGGGCCAAGGATACGCGCGATCGGAGTCAGTTCGTGATCGAGGATGATCTGGTTGCTCGCCTTAGCGATATCCCGGACGCACGTGTCAACATGCTGGCCGCAAACGGCGAGCGTGCGGTGAACGTGGCGGTACTTGGCGACGATCTGGATGCGGTCACGCAGGCGGCGCAGGATCTTGCCAGCCAGATGTCCGACCTGACGACCATCAAGAACATCACCAATGCCGCCAGTCTGGAACGGCCGGAACTGCGCATCACCCCGCGCCCGCAAATCGCTGCAGAGCTGGGCGTTACTGCATCAGACCTCGCCTCGACTATCCGGGTGCTGACCATCGGTGATACTGATGCGAATCTGGCAAAGTTTAGCATTGATGGCCGTCAAATACCCATCGTTGTGCGCGTCGCAGAAGACAGCCGTCGCAATCTGGAACTGCTGACCAGTCAGCGTATCCCGACCCAATCGGGGGCACCGGTACCGCTGTCCGTGGTAGCCGATGTGACACTGGCCAATGGGCCGTCGTCTATCGAGCGCTATGACCGCGAAACGCGAATCACCCTGCAGGCCGATCTGTCCGACGGTGCAGTTTTGGGACAGGCCACTGACAGCATCTTTGCGCTGCCCGCCGCTGGTCCGGACCTGACCGAGGGCGTGCGCGTGCAGCCAACCGGCGACGCCGAAGTGCAGGGCGAGGTCTTTGCGTCCTTTGGTGCCGCAATGGGGGCAGGCTTGATGCTGGTCTATGTCGTACTGGTGCTGCTGTTCGGCAGCTTTGTCACACCCTTCACCATCCTGATGTCGCTGCCACTGGCGATCGGCGGGGCGATTCTGGCGCTGTATCTGACCGGATCAGCGATCGGCTTGTCGGTGATCATCGGCTTCTTGATGCTGATGGGCATCGTGACCAAGAACGCGATTATGCTAGTCGAATTCGCACTGGAGGCAATGAAGCGTGGCGCAAGCCGGACCGAAAGCATGATGGACGCAGGCCACAAACGGGCGCGGCCCATCGTAATGACAACCATCGCCATGGCCGCCGGTATGGTGCCATCGGCGCTGGCCTTTGGGGCAGGGGGGGAGTTCCGCTCGCCCATGGCGGTCGCGGTGATTGGGGGCCTGCTGCTATCGACTCTGCTATCGCTGATTTTTATCCCGTCGCTGTTTTCGGTCATCGAAGGCGGGCGGGACCGCGTGTCGCGACTGCTGATGCGTGGGTTGAACGTGAACAAGCCGCAGGACACGCCTGCAGAGTAATGAAGAGGGGGCTGTGTAATGCAGCCCCTTTTTTACACTGAAAGGTAGCAACGATTTTTATCCGAAAAATCGACTGGCCGTCGTGATTTGAAAATAGCAGGGTTTTGATTCAAGCTGGATTTTAACCGAAAAATTGGAAGCTTTGTTATCGACTGTCTCGCGGTGAAATGGTGGGCGACCCTGGAACCTTACCGGCCTTTCGTGGCATTGCTTTAGTCTCTTAAAACCCCTTTTTTGACAGGGATTTACGCTTTTTCCTTGTCCACCGCCTTTCATCCCCTTAGGTTGGAGAACATATTTAAGGGCGGATTGAAGGGCGGGCCAATATGCCACCACGCGCAAAAGAACTGACACCGGCACAGATCAAAGGCTTGAAGCATCCCGGCGGGGAAAAGCCGATCAAGATTGCCGTGGGCGGCGTGTCCGGGCTTCATGTCCAGATATGGCCAAGCGGCGCAAAGTCTTGGGTGTTGCGCACCCGTTACGGCGAATGGGCCGAAACCACCTTATCAGATGGCACGATCCAGCGCGGGCGCAAGAAACGCGAACTTGGCCTTGGCGCTTACCCCGATGTGTTGCCCGGTGCGGCGCGTGACAAGGCCAGGGAGGCCAAGGCCAAGCTAGAGGCGGGCATCGACCCCATCGCAGAGCGCAAGGCCATACAGGCGGCGCTTATAGCCGGGGCGCGCCGTGGGATGACGTTCAAGGATGCATGGGAAAAATTCGCTGCTGAAAAGATCAAGGAATTCTCAACCGACAAATACCGCGAACAATGGAAGCGTACGGTTGAAATCTATGCCTTGCCCGATCTGGGCAAGATGGCGGTGCAGGACATTGGATTGCAGGACGTGTTGCGCGTCCTGATCCCGCTATGGGATGACAAGACGGTGACAGCGGTCAAGGTGCGCGAACGGCTCGAAAAGGTGCTGGCCTATGCCACAGTGCAGGGCTACCGGACCGGCGACAATCCCGCCCGATGGAAAGGCAATCTTGATATGGTGCTGGCAGCACCCGGCAAGGTGGCAGGCGCGGAAAACTATCCCGCAGTGCAGCTTGATGACGTGGCGCGCTGGTGGCAGGCGCTACAAGACCGCGACGGCATGGGGGCGACGGCGTTGGCCTTCCAAGCCCTGACCGCGACACGATCCGGCGCGGTCCGTTTCGCAACGTGGGACGAGATCGACCTTGAAGCCCGTCTTTGGACGATCCAGCCGGGGCGGCAATCATCCAAGATAACGGCCAAAGACACTGCAAAGCGTATTCCACTGACAGATAGCATGGTTGCGTTGCTGGAAGGCTTGCCACGGCTGGCAGGATCGAACCTTGTTTTCTGGGCACCGCGCGGCGGGGCGTTGTCTGATGCGACGATGGGCAAGGTTATGCGCATGATACATGAGGCCGATCTTAAGGCGGGCGGCAAGGGCTATGCCGACGCCAAGACTGGCGCGCAAGCTGTTCCGCATGGGATGCGCAGCGCGTTTCGCACGTGGATTTCTGACCGCACCGCCTTGGATGGCGACATGGCCGAGGTGGCACTGTTCCATAAGGTAGGAAACAAAGTTGCACGGTCATACAATCGCGCCGAGATGGTGGAAAAACGGCGTCACATGATGGCGGCATGGGGTGACTTTGCGCGTGGTATAAAGCCGGAAAGGGCGGTCTAGATGGGGGCGAGGGGATGATGAATCTTGAAGTTGCCATGAAAATGTTCGGCTTGGTTGCGACAATTTACATTTTAATTCCAAGACCTTAGGGGCATGGTTGCGACGTTTTATACTGATAAATTGCACTACGAATTGCAGTGTGGGGTTTGTCGTAAATATATCGTGGGCGTTATTGTCATACCAAGACCTTAACCTGAAAGGAAATGGCACCATGACTAACCAAATAAAATACCAAACTGAATTCCTCACTGGACCGCAGGTCCAATCCCGTTACCAGAAATCGCACGTCACAATCTGGCGCT
>Ga0222645_100276_pt1 | contig 30186 bp, 30 predicted proteins | sample AntAcemetagen292_FD_179881 | JGI IMG/M metagenome (GOLD analysis project Ga0222645, IMG submission 179881) | Saline water microbial communities from Ace Lake, Antarctica - #292 | ecosystem: Environmental > Aquatic > Non-marine Saline and Alkaline > Saline | place: Antarctica: Ace Lake | collected...
CGCTTCCCGCGACCACGGCACTTGCGTCGACTCGCGCGCGACACAGCGGGCACTCCCCCCCCTCCGCGTCTACGGTTTTCACAAACGCGGCTTTGTTGCACGGAAAGGCGCAGGACGGACAATGCGCCCATTCCTCCGCCACCACGCGCCGGCCACTCGCCACGCACATGGGCACGTCGGCTTGGCACGTGTTGCAGGTCAGGTCGTACGCCCCCCCGGTTGTGTCGCAGAACGGACACGCGGACACCGGCTCTGTCGTGTCCTCCGCGTTCGGATCGGGCTTACGCGCGATCGTTTCGACTTTGCGTTTGTACGCGTCGCCTATTTCCGCCCTCAGGGTTGGCGCCATCAGCTTTTGCGCAAAGTGAACCGCGGTTCGCTTCATCCCGCCCCTGGTACACTCCACCACGGTACTGGTCAAAATGGGAACGACGTGCGCGGGGAACTTTGTGATGTTCTTTGCGACCCGGTGCAGCAGTCGCGCGCACCCTTCGTGGTCCTGCTGCCGAACAAAAGACTTCACCAACACGTACGAGTGTAACAAGTTGAGTTGCTTCTGCACGCCGTTCGCGAGCCGCGTTTCCGTTTTCCCGTCGCGAAGCAACTCCCGCGACGACTCGAAAAGCGCGGCGTGCGCGACTTTGTAGTTGCCCATCTCCTGCTCCTGCCGCGCCAGCAGCGCGCTTGTGGTGGACGCGGCGTCGTAATCGCCGAGCGCGACGTACAGCTTGAACAGCCAAGCGGTGTGTTGTGATGAGGTGTTGTTCTTGTTGGAAGGGTCACCAACACTCAATGACGCGCCGGTCGCCGACGACAAAAACTCAACGACAACCGACGTCAACCCGTCGTCCCGTAAACTCCCAACCAACGCGATCGCCGCCCCGACCGAGTCGTCGCTTGTTTCCTTCAAGTAACACCGCACCGCGTGTTCGTTGTTGCCGCACTGGGCGTGTGCGTCTCCCGCTTTCCTCCAGGACAGGGAGGTTTCGAAGTACGCGGCTAATTTTCGGTACTCACGCGCGGTGGCGGTGGCGTCGTTTGATACCAAACGACACAGCTTGTCCATCGCCGATGGTCCGCTCTCCCCCGCGAGCGCGAAGGCGTCGTCGCTTTTGCGCGCCAGCAGTAAAAACTCCACGGCGCGGTCGACATCGCCGACTTGCCGGCAATACCCTGCCGCGACGGATGCGGCTTCTTGCGAGCGCGATTGCCGGCATATCGCGAACGCTTTCTCGGTATCGCACGGCTTGAGCAGGGTAAGGCGAATGCGCACGGCGTGTTCCCATACTCGCGCGAGCTCGTACTCGTTCGCGGCTTCTTCGAAGTTTCCCGAAAACTCCATCGCGTTGGCGTACGACACACGTAGCGCTCGGCAGGAGCTCGACCCCGACCCGGTGGGTATCCGGGCGAGAAGCGGCTTGGCGAGGTCGTATTGTTTGGCGTCCAAATAAATGGAAACCGCGTTTTCAAACAAGCCCGCTTTTTCGAACAAAGCGGCGGCGGCGTTCGCGTCGCCGAACTGCTCACACAGAAAAGCGCACTCGCCGTATGTATTTTTGTCGTTCAACTGGCCAACAATTCGCAACCCGGTTTCCAAATCACCGAGCCGGAAGGAACACCGCGCTACGCCCGCTTTTGCGTTGTTAATTCCCCCCCGACTCTGGTCTGCGGCGGTCAGACTTTCTTCAAAAAGAGTAAGTGCCATCTCCACGTCCCCGCGCGTTTCGCACGCCGACGCGTGTTCGCGCTTGATTTCGTCCAGCTTTTTCGCGTCGTACTTCCGCGCCAACGCCGCGGCGGCGTCCCAGTGTTTCAAATCCACCCTCATTTGAAGCGCCTCGTTGGGCTTGTTGCTTTTGATGAACAGCCGTTCCGCCATGTCGTAGCACTCGGGTTTTTCAAACAGCATCAGCACGTTGGCGGCGAGCTCGTGTACGTCCTCCACGTTCCGCAGGCGTTCCAGGGACAGCACCATGCTCGCGTCGCCCACAACGCGATACACCCTGATCGCGAACTCGATTTCCAAACTACTCATCGCGGCGTGCGCGAGTTGTTCCCACATCTCGGGCTCCCTTGCTCGCACCGCGACTTCCCACGCGGGCTGAAGCTTGCCGAGCTTCAGAGCGCAGTGGAACCGCTCGGTGACGCCTGCGATTGGGAAAGAAAAGGGTCAGTCCCATGTTGGGCGTGTATTGGGCGATGTATGGACAACAGGGAGGGGTAATCGGTCCGAACAGTCACCAGCGTTAGAGGTAAAACAGTGCGGTCGGATTTGGGAAAGCCGTGACATACGTACCGGCGCCGTTGACGAAGAAATCGTCCTTCGAGTTGACCGGGTCGTGCGTTACCAACGTCGCAAAGTCAATCGAACCGGAGGGGGCTTGCCAATACACCACGCCGTTGATCAGGCTCACGGGTTTACTTCCGGTTTGCGATATGTCGTGCGTTCCCACACACTGTACGGAAGCGCCGTCGATAGTTATCGGTGTGTACAAGTAAACCGAAAACGTTACCCCGTTCGCAACCAAAAACACGTCCGGGTCGAACGCGTCCCACAACACGACCTGGTTTTGGTTTGTTTCCCCACCACGCGAAGTGGACGAATTGTTTTCGTGCTGCGGAACATCCAGCACGCGCTCGTCTCGCGCGTCGTACAGAAACACCACGTTTTCGTCATCCACGCAAACCACTCTCGTTCCGTGTGCGTTGGGAAACACGTTCGCGATACCGCCGTCGGGGTGAAGCAGCTCGCCGACCATCACGCGGTCCAGCGCGGACACCAAACGCACGTACCCGGTCGCCGTGCCGTAGACCGCGATTTGTGGGGTCGCCGCGACGCAAGTCACGTACCCTTGCCGCTGTTCCCCGCCCCGCTCAGGCAACGAAAACTCCCTGGTTTCGTCGGGGTCGTCGTTCGGGTCGACGGCGTGAATAAACGCCCGGCCTTTAGGATGGGTAAAACAAAGTGTCAGTCTTTCGTAACGTGGCCTGAGTAATTACGGGCGGACAATCGGCAGAGGTAATAGTCCCTTCTGGTACGAGTACGGGCAAACGTGGAGGCGGGATTTGGAAAGGCGCAAGGCCGTACCCTCGCTCAGCGCGATCGCGTAAACCGCGCCCATCGCGACGGCGGTCACGACACCCAGGTACTCTCTTTGGTTAACAAGGCGAGGCGCTTGTGTTTTGTCACTCACGACCGATAAGTCGTAAAACCACGCCTGGTTGTTCATGCCGCACGCGACGTGGGTTTCGCCCAGGGCTAAAAACAAAGGCTCCGCCTGTAACGGCACGGCAGTTACCAAATTACTACCCAAATCAAGCACCGAGAGTTCCATCAGCGACGAGAGGTAGGCGACTTGCGTGGCCGTCCTGATTGAAATAAAAGAAATGTCAGTCTTGTATGGGCATTCAGTCGGCGGAATGTGGTAATTGGGAAATACTTACCCGGACGCCAACGCGGGCAACGCCGCGAGAAACGTCCGCGCCACGCCTGATGCGATAAAAAAGAAGTAACGTGTCAGTTTCGTATGGGCAATCGCAGAGGCGGTGTGTGGTGATTGGGAAAGGTCCTTACCGTCGTTCGCGCCCACGGTGACCACGCGGCCCGCCATTGACCACTGCACGCCGCACACGGTGACGTTTTTGTCGAAGTGCGTTGATAGTTCCTTTAACTCCACCAAGCGCAAATCCCGTGTCAGCTCGAACAGCTTCACCACAGCGCCCACGCTCGCCGCGACACGGTTGGTTTCGGAACACCAACTCAAATGTAACCCAGGCTTCCCGACGAGATTTTGATTTACCTGGACCGCCTCGAACGCCTTCACCGCGAACTTCTCCTCTCGCAACTCTTCCGCGCTTTCCGTGCTCATTAAAAGTAGGTACCCGGAATCGAACCCGATCAACAGCAACGTGTGCGCCAACCAGACGTGCGAGTTGAGTTTGCCGTACTTTTGCGGAAACGTCAACTCGTCGGGCGGGTGGTGTTTCCCCGAAAGACGCAGGCCGGAAACCGCCTGGGTTTGTTCGGTTTCGTATTTCCCAACTTTTGAGTCGCCGTCCCCGAGTCGGTACACCAGTAAAGAGCTGCCCCCCACGTCCACGGAAAACTGGTTGACCCGCTGGGTTTGATTGGTAACACGTGACCCGTTTATCCCGATGCCAGACCCGGTTCGATCCGGCTCGGGGGCGAACCGAAGTTCGCGCGCTTCACGCTTAATCTCGAGCTGCAGCTCCGTGTCCCCCGACGCGGAGGAAACCGTAACGCAGTTGTCATCCCCACCCAAAACCAGCCGCCCGTCGGTTGTCCACGCCCCGCACCGGATCGCCTTTGTGTGCTTCCCGAGAACTGACGTGATCTTCGTGGACTTTGCGTCGTAGGATAACACGTTGCCCTTCCCGGTACCGAGCGCTAACACCCGACCGCCGCCGTCCCAAACGCAGTGCGTGAATTCGTGTCGTTGCCCGCCAAAGTCAAGCCGCACACATTCTTTTTGTCGCGGCCGGTACACCATCGCCGCGTCCGCGGTGTTCGCGCTGCTCTCGAACTTATTGATCTGCGACCGGTGAAGCACCGCGAGGGTTTCGCCTTTTGGGTCCCACGCGAAGTTAGTAACGGCGGTTTGCGAAACCCACTCCTTGCCGCCTAACGAAATCTCATCGTGCACCGTGCCGTGCCGGTCCAAGATCTGGACACGCAACGAGGTGCCGCTCACGGCGAGGTACTGCCCGGTAGGGGACCACTGGGACAACGTAGGGCCGGACCCGAGAACGACTTCGAAGAGCTGCTTCATCGGGGGCCGGTCGTACGGACTCGCAGGACTCGCAGCACGCGCTAAAAAAGCAGGCACCCTTTTTTTTGAGATCCGAGGTAACACCGCGATGTCCGCGTGCACCAACGCGCGCGCTCGCGCTCCTCACGCCCAGACGCGACCCGCACGCCAAGCCCACGCCGAACACACTAAAACCGACTAAAGGCACGCCGTGGTCCGGGCCTCGCCTTGTGCCGGGCGTTAAGTGTCGACTCAGTGAGTCAACACTTTTGAAATGAGCTCTTCAGACGTCAGACGTTTCGAGCAGCAGAAAACGAGTCCGAACAAATCGATTAAAGAAACGCATCATGGCGTTGTGAGAAGGACAAAAATGATCACAACACCCTTGTCAACTTGACACTCGTCGTCGTCAACACGAAGTATCAGTACCGTCCTCTACCTCGTCCCCTCCCCGCCCCCCCCCGACCTCGTCCCCCTCCGCGTCCGCCGCCGCTCCGCATCATCTTCAAGTCCCCTTTTGTTTTCTCCGCGCCCGGCGCTTTGACGTTCAGATCCTCCGCCGAGAAGTCGTACGCGCCTCTCTTCACAGGCAGCGCGCTTGTAGCAGCAGCTGCTTCAGCAGCCCGCTTCGCCCTGCTCTTCCTAGGACGCGTGTCACCCGGTGCGCGGTACTCGTCGTCGCCCGTGTCGGCCGCGTCGCCGCCGTCCGCCGCTGCTTCTCGTTTTTTCGTGTTTCTCGGAACCCAAGTGCTGGCGGTCTTCGCCGCCTCCGCCGCCATAAGCGCCTTCTGCGCCTCGCGCTGGCGCTTGCCAGGCTTGCCCTTCTTCTCTGGCTTCGCGGTGAGCTCAGAGGCTTTGGCGTCAGCGGTTTTGGCACCCTTTTTGTCAGCCTTCTCGCCACCCTTTTTGTCAGCCTTCTCGACCCCCTTCTTCTCACCATCTTTGTCAGCCTTCTCGCCCCCTTTCTCGTCCCCCTTCTTGTCCCCCTTCCTCGCGCGTTTCCGCTGGCGCTGGCGCCCCCCGGGCTTCATCTTGCCACCCTTCGCGGCGTCGCCGTCTTCGTCGTCGCTGTCGAAAACCGGCGCGTCTCGGGCCAGCACTTTCTGCGCCCGCAGCCGTTGCGACCGCTCCGCGTGCGTCTCCGCTTCACCGTCGCTGTACGCTTCTAGGCTGTCACTGTCGTCGCCGTTCGCCGCTCGGTTCGCGGCCTCACGTGCCAACGCTTTGCGTCCCGCCGCCGCGGCGTCCACGAGCACGTCCTCGTCGTCGATCCCCACGCCCTGCGTAGACATCGCCTTTTTGTGTTTCTTGGAATCCAGGTGCTGCTGCAGGGACTTTTCGGAAAGGCAAAGCACGCCAGGGCACACGGAGCACTTCACCGCGATGCCTTTGGACGGGTCGGTTTGTTTCTTCGGGGCGGGGTCTTCCATGGGGTCATCAATTTTGTGTGTCAACGCAGTCGGCGTTTCTTCAGATTCGTCGTTCGATTCATCAGAAGCATCCCCGTCGCTGTCGCTGTCGTCATCGCCGCTGTCGTTTCCTTTGTGTTCTTTCTTCTCGCCGTCCGAGTTTGATTCGTCCCCAGACGTGTCACCCGAGCTCGTGCCCTCCGAGCCAGAGCCGCTTCCGTCCGCACCAAGCTTGTCAAGCGCGCCCCTTCCGTCGTTGTCCACATCCGAATCGCTATCGTCGCTGCTGGAGTGCCCATCGTCGCGGTTAAACAACCGCCAGTCCCGGCGCTTGAACATTGCGAATTGTTTAGGTTTGTTCACGTCAAACGCAGGGGGTGTTACACACGGGTCGTCGGTGCCGCTCTTCGCGCGCGTGGATACGACCAGCGGCGCCGCGCGATGTGGGAAGACAGGAGCGAGCGCCACCCGCCGCCGCCGCCGTTAGAAAAAAAGAGGAAAAGATTTTTCACCTCCAAATCCGCAAGTGAGAAATTCTCGAAACCGGCAGTTCCTCGGAAGACGGAAGAAACGTCACTTCAAGCTACGACACCTTTCTTCGCGTGTCCGCACTCGTCGAGGCACGCGGCACGCGACGACTGACCGGGAGTCATGGAACGGAAGAGGAAGCGGTGCCCGCACGGGAAGGAGAAACACTTGTGCAAGGAGTGCAGCCCGTGCCCTCACGGCAAGGTGAAATATCTGTGCGCGCAGTGCAACCCCTGTCCGCACGGCAGGCGGAAAAGCGACTGCGCGGCGTGCATCCCCTGCCCCCACGGCAAGCGTAAAGGCGACTGCGCGGACTGCAAACCCTGTCCGCACGGTAAGCTGAAACGCAGCTGCGCTGCGTGCACCCCCTGTCCGCACGGGAAGCTGAAAAGCAACTGCGCGGCGTGCAACCCCTGCCCCCACGGGAAGCGGAAAAGCGGCTGCGTGGAGTGCACCCCCTGCCCCCACGGCAAGGTGAAACAGCACTGCATGGTGTGCAAAGGGTGCCCTCACGGCAAACAGAAATACAGCTGCGTGGTGTGTACTCCATGCTCTCACGGCAGGCTGAAACGCTTCTGCGCGGACTGCAACCCCTGCCCGCACGGCAAGGTGAAAAGCAAGTGCGCGGCGTGCGCCCCCTGCCCTCACGGCAAGGTGAAAAACAGCTGCGCGGACTGCAACCCCTGCCCTCACGGCAAGCAGAAGGACAAATGCACGGCGTGCAAAACGGCACGCGCGGCTCCGCCGAGTTCAAAGCGGATCAAGCGCGAGCCGGAGAGTCCGCCCGAGATCAAGCGCGAGCCCGATATCGAGCTCGAGCCCGAGATCAAGCAAGAGCCGTTCACCATTCGCGGCTACTTCGGGTTCGGCGACGAGGACGGCGGTGACTGAAAGACTATCTCACGGAGGTGACTGAAAGCGTGTATCGAGTGTTTGAAAGCATGTCTCGAGTGTTGTGAGCGGCATACAAATTACCTCTGGCGTTGTGAGCTTACAAAAGATGTTTTCAATCGCCTACCTCCCCATCAGAAACTTGACCCCGTCCTCGGCGAGCGCGGCGACTTGGTCCTCGTCCCCAACCTTGACCCCCCCCAGTTTCGCGAACCCCGGGGACAAACCGGCGCCGTCAAACTGGAAGAAAACCGGGGATAGGTGCGTGCCTTCCAGCGTTATGGACGAAATCGGCGCGTCCCCTTGCACCACGGTTTTATACCTCGCCCGCAGCGCAACCTCGAGGGCGTCGTTTTGGTCCAAGTCGTCCTTGTCGAATTTGACCAGGCGGACTTTTGGCGAGTCGAACTGTTTCTGGGCGTTCGCCATCGTCGCAGCCGGCGAGGGCGTGAAATCAAGACCAGCCGCGCTCGCGGCTTTCTCCGCAAGCGCGGCCAAGTTGGGCAGGTTCCGGGTGAACCCCTCGAACGTGTCGTTCATGGTTTTGTCGCCCCCAGAAGCGGTCTCTGCGCGTTTCTTCAAAACCGCCCGGGCGAACTTTTCAAGCAAGCGCACCGAATCCGCCGCCGTCGCGTTGTTGAAGGCGATGAAAAGGTGCCCGGCTCTTTTCTGGTTTGCGCTTTGAATATCAGTTGTGTTCTCCGTGTCGTCAGAACCACTGCTGCACGCCGCGATGAGCTGCAGCTTACACCCCAGGCTGTGCCCCGCGGCGAACACGGGCATTTGACCAAAGGTATATCCTTCGCGCGCGCACACCGCTGACCACGCGGCGTTGTATTTCACCGAACACTCCTTGGAAATCGCGCCGTGGTCCGTGCCGAGTTCGTACGGCGTAGCAACAACCACCACGCCCGCGTCGTCACACAACCTCGTCAAAAATGCGTCGTACGCGATGTGCGGATACGAACCCAACACGGCGCCGCCCACGAAGTGCACGGCGCCCCACGCTCTTTGTCGCGGAAGCTTCACCCACGCCTCCCCAATCGGTTCCCACCCGTCCCCGTCCCGCCCACCGCGTTTCTCGCGGCGCTCCAAATCCAACTCCTGCAACCGCGACCGGAGCTCAATCGCACTGCCCACGGTGCCGAACGAGTTGGGGAGGAAACCGTCGTTGCTGTCGCGGTCGCTCGTGGCGTGCGTCGCGATGGTGCGTCGCGACGACGAAACACGTGTCGTTTTCGCGAGACGAGACGCGCTCGGGGAAAGCGCGCGGCGTGGTACACGTCCAGCGGCGAAACCACCGGGGTTGTGCACGGTGCGGTGCGCGAACGCGCGCGTCGCAATCACGGAACACGCCGTCGCAGTCGCCATTCTCGTGGGGTGCGTCGCGGGATGTGTCGACAGGAGGGGGGTTGTTTGCTTTCATTGCCCACGTGGCACGTTGATGCAAAAAAAAACATTTGCGGATTGCTGGATTTCTCACCCGTCCCTCCCCGTCCAAGGCGCACCCCGCCCTCAGACGTACCACCGAAACATACCGCGCAGGTACATCACCCACACGACCACCACGCCGATGACCGTGGTCCACACAACGCGATCTGAAGCACCCCACGTGTCTTTCCCCGGTTGCGCTGACGCAAGTTTGTCGAAATTCACCGCTTCGACGAAATCCAAGGTGCCTACGCGCAAAAAAAACCCCAGCAACGCCACGACTGCGTTGTTTTTACCGAGCCACCGCATGGTCCACCTAACGAAACACACCCACACGACGCGTGCCTGGACGTCACGACGAGCGCGCCTGGGCGCTCAGCTGTGGCGGAGTCGGTTGACGACCACCTGGCGTTGCCCAGGCGAACGAAATTTTATTGAAAAACCGCGTTGTTATCCTTCAGCTTCAACAGTAAAAGAAAAGAGCGGGAACGCGGTAGGCACACTTCCGACGAGCGCTCGCGTCCGCACTTGGAGCGCGCGATCGACATGCCCGCCCTCATCGCGGGCGCCAATGCACTGGCTTCGGTGCCGCGTCTCGCGTCTCGGCGCGGCATTCGCACCGACGCCGTCCCCGCCGTGGCGCCAACTCCAGATCGCGTCGCGTGTCGCGTCGTGTTTGGTGCACGAAAACATCGCGGGCGGTTTCTCGCCTTCGCCGGTCGCGACGTGACCACGCGCGTCGCCCCTGTGACGGGCTACGTCTCCACCCCCGAATTCTGGACGCACATCACGAAACCGGGTGAGAACTTGAACTTCATCGGCATGGACTACGGCGTTTCGGTCGACGCGCTTAGACAGGCGAACGGGTTACGGCACGCCACCGGCGATGTGATTTACGAAAGCCAGGAGATCAGGGTGCCCGTTACCGACGCGAACCGGGGCAAAATCGAGCTGATTCACGCCAAGGCAATCGTCGCCGCCGAGCAGGCCGCGAGCACACTCGCCGCCGCGCAACGCGGGGACGGCAACAAGAACAAGGGCAATCAGAAGCAGGCCGCCGCGAAGAAGGAAAAGGAAGCAAACGGCGCAAAGTCGCTGGGCGCTGATAAGTCGTCGCAGACTTTTACGAACGACGCTAACGCGACCTGGCGCGCGCCGTACCGATTGATGCGACCGCGGGAGGTCACCGCGTTGACCAGGGCTGACGTGGAGCAGATGATGCCAGGGGCGCACGGCCCGGTACCTCCTGGCTTGGAGCACCTCCAAGGATTAAGGGACGTGGACGTGATGCTGTTGGTGGAGACGCCCGAGTGCGAGTGGTGCGCTAAGTTGCGGCCGACGTGGCGCCAACTCGCGGAGACCACCGGTCCCGATACCCGCGTCTGCGTCTTCACCACGACCTCGCAAACAGACAAGGCCTGGGCGGACACTTACCTCGCCGCGAACGCGTTCCCCACGGTAATCGCCATGCCCACGAAAGGTAAGTATTGGGCCTTTCCCAAATCCCATGACTGTTTGCGCATACAAGACTGACAATTTCTTTTTTACGAAAGGCGGGGTGTACAAGTTCGTGGGCACGGACCGGTACGTATTTCCCAATCACCACATTCCACTGACTGATTGCACATACGAGACTGACATTTCTTTTTTTACAATCAGGACGTTGCCCACGCTGCGCGCGTTCGCGGACGCAGCGTTCAAACAAGGCGCGCCTTCTACGGCGGCTTCTTCTTCTGGGAAACAGTCTGTTGAAAGTGCACAAACCACCATGGACGCTTTGGCGCCTTCCATGGAAATCGCGGGCGCGGTGGAAAGAGCGCTGGTGGGCGTGGTGGGTGTTGGACCGGCGAGTGTAGTGGGCGACGCGGTTGCGAGTATGTCACCGTTCGCGCTGTTCGGGTTCGGCGTAGCGTTGTTCCTCTCGACGTTGAGAAAACTATTAGCGAGCGTTTTATTCGCGAGCAGACAGAAGAGGAGTGGAAAGACATCGTCGGAGAGGTACTACGAAAACGAAAGCGACGCGGCTTTGGGGTCATCGCAAGAAGACGAAGACGCGGAGATTCCACGCGGCGCTTCCCCTGAAAAGCTAAACGAGTGGGCCGGCATGGTGGAACACGAGCTGGGGGACGTGGCGCGGCGGTTTCTGTTTCTGGCGGGGGCGTGGTTCCGGTTACGCAAACGAATGTGGGGGGACCGATTTTTGTCGCCGGGAAGAAGGAACGCGCGATGAGAGTTGGCAATACCCAGGCGAAACATATATCTGCCTGTTCTCGTATCGTTGTCTATTCTCTAAAACCCGTTATCTCTTCTAAGCTAATCATCCCGTCGTAGTAAGTTCGCCGCGGCCCGGGCGAACGCGCTGACCTCCCCTGTTGTGTCCTGGGGTTCGGTCGGGTCAGGGTCAGGCGCGCGTTCCAAAGGCGCGGGTTCAAAGTTTTCTTGTTGATTTTTGTCGCGCTCGTCGTTTCCGCGTCGAGAAACCATTTCCCCGGCGCGAACTTCGTCCAGCTCCTTCGCCGCCGCCTCCACCCGCTGCATCGCGTCGTGCATCTCCCTGGCCAGCGTTTCGGGAGGTCGACCGGAACCCCTGGGCTCGGGGAACCACTCGTGTTCGGTTTCGTTTGTGTGTGTTGAGGGAACATTTCCGATCCTTTTCGGTTGGGTACGGGACGGATTAATATTGGGACAGATACCGCCGCCCTCCATCCTTTCCTCCTGCTCCATGATCTCCTCGGCACTTTCGGTAACTTCCGTTTCATCAGGCGCGAACGCCTGAATCAGCTCGTGTTGCGTAACGCAAAGGTAGTGTTCCGTGTACTCCGCCACGGTTAACACCGGGACTTCTTTCAGCAACAGCGCGGCGCCTTTTCTGAAGGCTTTTGGATACAGGGCCACGACGTCTTTCGAAACCGTACACCGAATCGCGCCCGTCGGGTCCATCAAAACGCACTGGTACGATAAAAAAAAAGTGTCAGTCTTGTAAGGCCATGTGTTTGAGGGATTGGAAAGGGTAGGCCCTGTACTCCATACAGTGAGTAAACAGTCGGGGTATCGTATGGGCAATCAGGGAGGCGGAACGTGTTCAATGGGAAATACACAAATACGCACCTTCAGGTCGCCAAACGGGGTCGTGAACAGTTCCACCACCACCGCCGCGAGCCGGTGCACGCGTTGCCCCCTCCAGCCCCCGTTCAAAATCCACCCGATGTTGGTCCGCAGCAGCGGGGAGTCAGGGTCGAAGGATGAAAGGTCAAGCGTCTCAAGCAAACGACCCCACGCCCCCATGGTGAACCATGGCGAATCGTACGAGTTCGACGGGGTGCCCACGTCGTGTCCGGTCGGATCTTGCCAAGCGGCTAAGTCCTCGCCGTCAGGGCCGAAACCCCCTCCGCCCTCGATGCGCGCCGCATCAGGACCTCGGCGAAGCGCTTCTTGAAGCGCGCCCGCGGGCCCGGGGATCCGAGGAAGGGGGCGCCCCATGTGGACGCCCCTTCGAAGGAGTGGGGGAGGGAGAATCTGCAGTTGTTTTTATTTATTGGTTTTGCACACTTTATTTTTCACTGCGCTCCAGGAATCGCCGTGTTATCCACTACTCGCTCCCCGCCCCGCCATCACGAGACGCACCAGCCGCCACCACGCCTTTGCCTTCGAAGTCGTTCCCCACGTTAGGTGCGATGTCTGTCGCGTCGTGCGTTCCGTGCACCGCGGCGTTCACGCAATGCAGGTCATCCAACGCGCGCCCCCTTCGTGCCGGGGTTTCGTCCCGGGGTAGCCGCCGACGCGCTTCCGGGCGGGCTTTTTCCGTCATCACCGCTTCCGGCGCCCCGTGCAAAACCGTGGAGGAGTGCAAGGAGCTTCTGGACCGTGAGGGGTACCGGATGCTCGACATCCGGCCGTTCAAGGCGTACGAACGGGAACACCTCACCAAACCCGCGCAGTGCACCACGAACGCGCCTTGGGGCGATGGTGAGGATGTGACGAAGCTGATCAAACGGGTGGAGCTGGTGGGGCTGCGTCCTTTGGCCAAGCTGCTCGTGGCTGATTTCGACGGCGAGCGCAACCAGGCCGCGGCGGACGCGCTTTTCCAAGCCGGGTTCACCGAGGTCATTTGCGTCAAGGGCGGGTACAACGGCTGGCGTTCCGTGTACACGACCTGCGGCCGCGTGAGGCCGCCGCAGGGCAAGTGGGTCAGCACCGGGAAGGGGGGTGAGTCCCTGAAATCGGGCCTGACCTTGGACCCGAGCGTCGCCGCGGCGTACGAGGAGAACTGGGGAAAGGCACCGCCTACGCATGGTGAGACCGGGGAGTCCATCGCTGGGGAAACCGGTGAGCCCATTGTGCCGAGTGAATCCATGGCGGCGCAACGCATCAAAGCCGCGAAAGGCGTGGACGCGGTGGTTCCCTTGGACCAGAACAAAACGTACCCGCCGATGCCGAAGGGGCCGAAGCCCGACCGCAGTCGAATCGTGAGCTACGCTGATGTTACGTTGGAACCCCTAGCGATGGACGTGGAAATCAACGCCAAGAGGGCGAAAGCAGCCGCCGCGGGCTTAACGGACTCGTACAAAGAGCCCGTCTCAGGAGACGGCACCTGGGGAAGCAACTGGGACGAGTACCTCACCGAAGACGAAACTCGAACGCCGTACTACGTCAACCGCGTGTCGGGAAAGACGCAGTGGGAGAAACCGAAACGGTGGTGGTCGTCAGGGCGGTGGATTGACGCCGAGGGCGCGGACGCGAATTAATTTTTTCCCTATTAAACGATTGAAAATATGAAAAACCAGCATCCCGAATCCTTCACCCTTGCCCGTTCTCATTGCGTGTGTCGCGGCATGAGTGACACCCCGGGTGACACGCCTGCCCCGGCGTTCTCGCCGTCCCCGGACGGCGCGCGCGCCAAGTCCATGGTCAGCTCGCTCGCGATGGACACGCGGGAGTGCCTGGACTGTTTGGACGCGATCGACGTGCGTTTGGGTCTGGACCGACGGAAAAACCACGAAGCGTACCTCAACGAGGTTCGAGGAGGCGTCGCGGTGTACGCGAAGCGCATAAATGGCTCCGTGACCACCGCCGCCTCGGTGTCCGACCCCGGGAAAGGGCTAAACGACCTCGACGCGCGCATCGCCGCGGCCAAGGCGATGATGATGGCCGGTGAAGAAAGCGAAGCGGCTGCGAAACGAACGCACAGCGACAACGTAAAACTCGTCAAGGCGATGGAAAAGAGTCTGCGCGCGATGGACGCGCTCGCCGCGAGCGCCGGGGACGACCCCGTACCGAACGAAGACACGGCGAAGCTTGCGGCGTTGGACGGGTATACGCGGGGCGATTTACCGAAAACGTAGCGAATGTACCAAGGATATTCGCTTCGCCCTTGAATGTACTGTATCCGGAGCGGTTGTATCCGGTGTATTAAGCTATCAACACTACTACTTATCAAAATAATCCATCAGTTCCCCGCGCGTCCGCGTCGCTGCGAGCTTTGCTCGACGTCCGGGGTGACGGTGACGAAGGAGACGTTCCATTTTTGAAGCGTTCGCTGTGCGTTCGCCTGGTGACCGGTGGCCCCTGGTTCGATTCCCGCCAAATCCGTTCCCTCCGTATTTTTCACCCCGCCCGCCAAAACGCAGTGTTTCCGCGCGCCGTGCGCCATGCGGGTCGCCGCGACGAGCGACAGGAGGCTGATTTCGCGGTCGGCGCGGAACGCACCCGTGTCGGAAGAAACACCCCCGTCCGTACCTGCTGCAATGGAAGCATCAGTACCTGCAATAGAAGAAGCTGCACCGTACGCATCACCACTCGCCTCCTCCTCACCGCTCCCGTCCATCACCCTCACCGTGAAGCTCGCGTGGTACGCCGCGGGGTCGCCCGGGTACGCCAGGTAATCCGCGCCGAACTTCGCCCCCGAGGTCAAGGTAACGCCGCGTGCGTGCAGCGCCGCGAACGCGCAGAAACGCAAACTCTGGGAAGGAGTTCGGGGGTAGGTCCAGATAGAAGACGCGTGCTTTTCTTTTTCTTGCTCTTCTTTTTCTTCTTTTTGAGTAGTCGTATCCATGGTGACAGTAGTCTCATCCATGCCGACCCTGTTTTGATTCGTCCCACCAGTGCTCGTCTCAAAGAGCTCCGCTCCCGTGGTCGCGACACGCCTCCCCTCTTCGTTTATTTCCTCCTCCCAATCATCCGTCAACACGATTTGCACTCGTTTCTGTCGCAAAACGCCGCTCCAGGGTTCGTGCGTGGTTTCGTCGTTTCCTTTCACTCGCTTCGCGTTGTGCGCAATTTTGGGTTTCGCGCCCCAGGCTTTGGAAGGGGCGGGCGGCTTTGGGTTTTTTTGCGCGGGCGGTGACCCCGGGCGAGCGCCCGTGCCATTCGCACTCGCCATGACTGTTATTTTTTTATCACGCACCGCATACAAATCCGCCCAGCCTCGCGCCACGCAAAGGGTAACCTCTTCAGGTGACAGCTGCAGGGGTAAGCCGTGAACCGCGTCTTGCTGTCGGTACCCGGGAAGGCCGCCCACCATCACGCCGATGATGCGATGCTGTGTGCGCAGGCGGAAATACTCTGCGATGGTTGGTGTGAGTGGGATCGGTCAGAGATGGAGTTGGCGGTTGCGAGGAAAATTCGGTGGAACTTTTGGCACGGGCGCTCCGAGACCAAAAGCGCGTCGAACGCACCTTCCGCGCTCCACACCAAACCGCGATCTTCGTTAGTCACTTGCACGCGTATCCGCGGAGCCGGCGGAGGTGGAGGCGCGTCCCCCATGGTGTGGGGTGGCGCGGTCCACTCTGATGCGGCTGTCGGCGGGTCCCGAAAATTTCGTTCTGTTCTTTTCGAGAAAATACTCGTATTTCTACCGAAATTCGTCGCGAACACATGTCACAGTTTATCCGCTCCCCGATGGCCGCGTTGGCGTTCGGTGCGAGCCGACTGACGCCGACCCCCCCGTCCGGTCGCGGCGTAGGAACCACTCGAACCACCACCTGTTCGACGCGACGATTTTCTTTTCCGTCGGGAACGCGGGGATGCGTCGTGTTCGCGTCTGCTGATGACACACACCCATCGAGGAAAAACGAAAAGCCCGAAACGAACTCCATGGGCAACAAAGGCTTCGTGAAAGGCTCTGGTGTGCTGACCATGGACCAGCTCCTGGAGGTGCCGATTAAGCGGTTCAAACCCACCTCGGAGGAGTGTCCTTTTTGCCGAGACGCGCCTGTTAAAGAAAACGGAAGCAAGTGTTTGGGGATATGTCGCAACCCACAAAACGTCCCCGGGCCGTTGATATTTCCGCACGAAATGCAAGAAGTGACCGACGCGGTGCGGTTGCAAATCAACGCGCTTAGGGAAAACGACGAACCCCGGTCACACCACGGCGTCCAGGTGATGTGGGAGTTTAGTGTGGAGAGCGGCAACATGGAACGGTCGAGGTATTTCGGGATGAGTACGTTTTCGCGAGTGTTACCGGCCCGGTCCCGGCCCAGCTGGTCAAAAAAAATCTCTGAACCGAAAACAGTCTCTGGAAACGAAAACCGTCTTCCGACCGTACAGTATCCACAATCTCGATATGCGTCACTGACACCCTCCCATCTGCTCGTATTTCACGACCCACAACGCAGCTAGCGATATGTACCACTACGACCACTTCATCGGCAAGTCGTTGAAGTTCTTCGGGCCGCTGGTGCGCAACAAAGGCGTGACTAAATTTTGCGACGTCTCGGAAATGGACGACGGCCGGACGATGGTGAAAGTGGAGGTCGCGGATGACGTGAACAAACCAACCTTCTGGGTGTTCATCATGGTCAAACGCAGCTTCGGGAAGTACAACAGGTGCTGGCAATCGCACCGCGTGGTGCAGACGGATGCAAGCTTTCACAGCGAGTACCTGGAGTTTATTTGATCCGTTGTATGTACCGAAGGTAAACTTTATTTATTCACCGCTCGCTTCGCCTCCCTTGATCGCGTCCGCCCGCGCCTCCAAGTCCATCACCACCCCGTCAATCGCGATGCACTTCGCCGTGGTGGCGTACCACTCCGTTTCCAATTTATCAAGCTTGTGCCCTGCCGCGGCTTGCTGCAAACTGCGCTCCGTGTTTATCAGCGCGGTCTCCGCTCGCACCGCGGCGAGCCGAGTTTCGTACCTGAAAAGAAGACACGTTCATGGATGGGAGGTCAGCGAAGCGGGAGGTTTCATGGGTAATGCGTGTACCGTCCGAGATGGGCAGTGGAAGCAGTAGGGTAAACAGTGTGGTAAAGCCGTGGAAACGGTGTGGTAACCAGAGTAACTACTAACACGTACGTCGTGATTGCTGCTTCCAGGGATGCGTTGTGCGCGCGCCAGGCGTTTGGCGCGAACTTCGCAGCGAGCTCCAGGTTCTGCACGCGCAGTGTTTGGTGTTCCAACGAAGAGCGCGCGTTTCGCACCGCGGCGTACCACGCGTCTTCGTCTCCGCGCTTGCTTTTTGGCGGCGGATTCAGGTCGTACCGCGCCGTGTCCGGGGCAGGCATGCCGCCAGCGCCGCCTTTTTGCACGCGCTCGAACTCCTTCTGAAGCAAAGGACACCCTCCCCAGTCGATCTCAAATGCGGGCCCCATCGCCCCCAGGTAATCAATCGGCCGCTTTTTCATGCGCCGCATCTCTTCCTGCACCAGCTGATCCACATCAGGTCGCCACCCCTCGGGAAGCACATCCGTGTACGGCAGCGCGTCGATGTCGAGGTTCTCCCACCGCCCGAACGGGGCCGGGACGGTAGACCCGCCGTCCAGAAGCATAGGCGGCGTCATTGTCGGACGCGCGCTACGGGAATGACGAGCACTGGACGAAACTTGAATTTGACGATGAAACTCGAAACTGGACGACTTTTGCGCTGCAGCGTGCAGCCCTCGGGACGCCGGGTCAGCCAGGCGGCTACTTCCCCGCCGAGGGATCACGGAAAGGAAACTAGACGTCAACCGAACCGAAACGTTTATGAAATACACGGTCTAAGTTACAAGCGTCACCGCTCCGGCGTCGCCCGTACCCTGCGCAGGCGCAGCAGCAGCCGTTCCGAGTCGTTGGGTCGCCCCGGTCCTTGTCTCGCCTTGCCCCCTATCAAAACATCCTCCAAAGGCGTCGGGTCACCCGCCAGCCCCGCCGACTCCGTGGCGCGCCAAAAGTGCTGCAAAGTTCCCCAACAGCAATCCCCTCTATCCTCGAACACGACGTACACGAAAGTTTCGTCGCCGCACAGCGCGCCGATTGTGTCCTGATTGTAAAAAATGTCAGTCTCGTACAGTATGGGCAATCAGTCGGCGGAATGTGGTGATTGGGAAATACTTACCGCGAGCATCTGCATTTCTCGCCGGCCTTGTGAGTAGCAAACATCCGAGGCTATTACCATGTGCGGTTGGTTTCCGTCAGGCAGGGTTTTTAGCAACGCAGAAACGGTCTGAGCAGAGTCCGGCGTGTTCGGCGGTTCTTCGTCGTCGGATTCGGGTTCGGAGTCGTCTTGGTCTGCGATTGATTCACCGGTACTCGCCGGCGCGGCGGCGTGTGTTTTGTCACCAGTAGCATAAGCTTTATTCGCCTTCGCGATGCCTCGCTCCCTGCGCCACGTAGCGCGCTGCCACCACAGCGTGTCCACGGTTGCGTTTTTCAACAAGGCGGTTTCTAGGTTTCTTTGCGCGGCGAGCGGTGTCGCATCCGTGATGGCGACGCGTTTCGCGCCGAGTCGCGCGGCGCAAAGCCCGGCTAACCCGAGACCCGCGCCTATTTCAACCACCACGGTTTGCGGTGTTATCGCGCCAAGAGACGCGGCGTGGTGTGGGTCGCTACGTTTAGTGGAGTCCGAGTTCAAATTCGAAGCCGTGGCGTCGCACAGAAAGTCCCCGAGGGAGTACGCGCACGGCCAGATAACGGTGCTGGTGCCTGGCACGAACTGGTGCGAATCAGACCCATCTTGTCGCAAACGAATGGGAGACTCGTCGCCGCCGAGCGCGGGGTGCGTGAACACCAACTCCCGTGACCGTTGGTCCACACCGTGGATCTTAAACAACGCCTCGGCCTCGGAAACACGACCCGCGGTGTCGTCGGCCATCGCGCGCGTCGGAGTGAAGACGGACGACAAAGACCGCCGACAAAACCCGCCGACTTTTTCTTGGACGAAACTTAAAGCTGCCTTCGCCCGATCGTCTCGCACTTCAAGAGGTGCGCGAGCGACGCGTCGGTTGACCGGGCACACCATGGCCCCGAGCGAGGCGGAGATCGCGGTGGCGTGTGCTGATATCCTGACGGGTCTGGACCACGATACGCTCGAATACGTGGCGGGCGGTCTTCTGGACGACGAGGTCGGCACGGTTCTTTCGTGTGATGATTTAGTGGAGTTCGTCGCCCCGATGCTTGACGAGACGTGCGGCGGCGACGAGGCCTTGGCTCGCGCCATGGCGACGTCGCTTTGGGAGCGACTTGTGGGTGACGCGGGCACTGCGAAAGACACGCCCAAAGACGTAACACGCAAAGCCCCCATCTCGCTCGGCGGCGGCGAGATGAGCGCTTTGGAGGCGAAAACGGTGGCGGACGAAGCCGCCGCGCGCGCGGCGTACGCGGCGCCGAAGGTGGTGTACGCCAACGACGGCGACGGCACGACAAGCGCGGCTGCTGCGAAGGAAGCGGCGAGGGCGGCGCAACGGCGGGCTTTGCTCCATGAAACAGCGCAAATTGAAGCCGCCGAGCTCAACGCCGATTTGCATCGCGCGTCCGAGCTAGCGGCGCGCATGCGCATCGACGGCGACGCGACTGGGTCACGGCTCGCCGCGATCGAGTTGGGGCCGTTCCAGCTCCCTAATCCTGGTGGTGGCGCAGACTTGTTGGACGACGCGGTGCTTACCCTCACACCGGGGCACAGGTACGGCTTGATCGGAAGAAACGGCAAAGGAAAGTCCACGTTGCTGAAGTTTTTAGCCTCGCGCCGCGTGGGCGGCCTCGACCCGAGCGTGTCAGTGCACTACGTAACGCAGGAGGTGAGTTTAACTGAAACGCAGGAAAACGCGCTGCCGGCGGATGTCGTGCTCGCGGCTGACATCGAGCGGGTAATTTTGCTGCAGGAGGTGGTGAAAATGGAAGCGCAGGACAGGGCTGATTTGGATTTAGAGGACGAGACGGGCGGCGGCGGGGGTAAAGGCGGTTTAAAAAAAGAAAACCCGCTTGACGCCGAGGCGCGACGCAAAAAACTAGCCGCCGCGCACGAGCGTTTGATCGCCATGGACGCCAACGGCGCCCCCGCGAGGGCTTCGCAGATTCTTCGGAACCTGGGCTTCAACGAGTCTTTGTCTAATCGCAAGCTTAAGGACCTTTCAGGCGGGTGGCGCGTGCGCGTGGCGCTCGCCGCCGCTTTGTTCGCGAAGCCGTACGTGTTGCGCGTTTCCCAAATCCTGACACCTACGTTTGATGCCCTGTATGGAGTGCAGTCAGACAGCACTACCACTGCAATACGTGCAACACAGTACAGGACTGTTTGCGCACTGTATAAATCGCCCATCACGAGACTCGCGACTGATCTTTTTCTTTCCCACTCGCAGCGATTTGCTGTTACTCGACGAACCGACGAACCACCTTTCAATCGCGGCGGTGCTTTGGCTGGCGAAGGAGCTGTCGACCTCGAAAACGTGGCAAACGCGAACCGTGGTGGTGGTGTCCCACGACCGTCACTTCCTGGACGACGCCACCACGGACTCGCTGCACATCAGCGGCGCCGCGCGGCGACTCACGCAGCACAGGATGTGCTACAGCGCGTGGGTGGCGAAGAGGGTGGAGCAGCAGAAGAGTTTGGAAAAGCGGCGATCTCTGCGGGAGGAGAAGAAGAAACTCCTGGAGGGGTACGCGGGGCACGGGTTTAAGTACGGCGGAAGCAGTTCCCAGATAAACATGATGCAACGGAAAGCGGGCGAGGCGGCGAAGCTTGACGAGGAGGCGGCGAAGGAAGCGGCGGAGACGGCGGATTTAGCAGGTACGTTTGTTATTTCCCAAATCCCGCCTCCCTGTTTGCCCATACAAGACTGACACTTTCTTTTATTTATTCCAGAGGACGCCGAGCTCCCCCTCGCGCTTTCCGCGGGGGGCGATTTGCGCGGGAACTTCATCGCGCAGCTCGAAAACGTGTCCTTCGCGTACCCCACGACGTCTGATGAGGTTTTGTTCGAAAACGTGGATTTAAGCCTGGATTCCAAATCGCGCGTGTGTTTGCTCGGCGAAAACGGCCAAGGGAAAACCACGCTCGTCAAGGTGTTGCTCGGGCAGCTGGCGCCTACGAAAGGCATCGCTAACGTAAACAGGGGCGCGCGAGTGGCGCTGGTGAACCAGCACCACGCGGACCAGCTCGCGTTTCACAAAACGCCTCTTGCTTTCCTACTTGATTTGTATCCCGGGGATGGGTCACTGGAGCACGAACAGAAACTGCGCTCGCACTTCGCGAGCGTGGGCGTGAACGCGGCGCAGCAAGGCACCCCAGCGGGGGCGCTGAGCGGAGGGCAGCGCTCGCGAGTCGCGCTAGCAGCGGTTTCCTACTCAAAGCCGCATTTGTTAGTCCTGGACGAGCCCACCAACAATTTAGATTTGGAAGCCGTCGCGGCGCTGGCGGACGCGGTGAGTTCGTTTGAAGGCGGCGTGGTGTTAGTGTCGCACGACCAGTTCTTCGTACAGCGAGTGGCGAAGGAAGTGTACGTGGTCGGGAACCGAGCGGTGACGAAGCAAGTGAGCTTTTTGGCGTACCGCAAGGAGATGGAAAAAAAGCTGGAGTGAGTGCTGCGTTGAGTAGGGGTAATAACTCTTTACTAAAATCTTGTTTCCCCTACATCGAGTCGACTTCGAGTTAATATTGAGAAAACCAGACACACGCACCCGGCTGGACCACGCGATCGGTTAGCGGGGACGTCGTACGCTAGAAGGTAAGAACCGACTTGTGTCTTGTGGACGAATCGTCAAAAAATTCCAAAAATCATACAGATTTCGAAGCCAAGAAACCTCGACGCACAACGACGCGCACGACCCACCCGCGATGTCTTCGGTCGCGACACTCGGTGCGGAAACTCGCGCGCGCAAGAGAAAGCGCGGGCGCCGCGATGCTAACCCGGCTATCGCGGGCGAAGCCTTCCCCGGCCTCCCCAACCACGTCGTCGTCGAGCACATCCTCAGATCTGAGCATTTCGACGATTTCCCGCAGTTCTCGCACGGCTCCCAGCGGTGAGTCGCGCGATGCGCGCCGCGGTGGCATCGACGGGGCTTGCGTTTGAGGAGATTGATGAAGAACGTGCTGCGGAGTTCGAAAGTTTAAGCGCGGTGCTGCGCCTGCAACTGGCAGGCCGCCTGTCGCGTCGAGAATACCTATGTGAGGCAGCGGCGAGGAGCGGAAAGCTCGAGGTGCTAAAGTGGCTGCGAGCGGGCGGCTGCCCGTGGGACACATACACGTGTTGCGGGGCGGCAAGGAGCGGACATCTCGAGGTGCTGCAGTGGGCGCGCGAAAATGTCTGTCCGTGGGACGAGAAGACGTGCTGTTCCGCGGCGTTGGGCGGGAATCTTGATCTACTGCAATGGGCGCGCGCAAACGGCTGTCCGTGGGACGAGGATACGTGCTCGGCGGCGGCGGAGGGCGGGCATCTCGAGGTACTGCATTGGGCGCGGGCGAACGGCTGCCCGTGGGACGAGAAAGGGCTGTACGTCGCCGCTAAAAACGGCCACGAGACGGTGCTTCGGGCGCTGATCGAGTTGGGTGCAGACATCGAAAAGGCGAAGGATATCGGCGCGACGCCGCTGTACACCAGCGCTTATCACGGCCACGAGACAGTGGTGCGGGCGCTGATTGAGTCGGGCGCGGACGTCAACAAGGCAATGGATGACGGCGTGACGCCGCTGTTAATGGCCGCTCAAGAGGGCCACGAGGCGGTAATGCGGGCGCTGATCGAGATGGGCGCGGATGTCAACAAGGCAATGGATGACGGCGTGACGCCGCTGTTAATGGCCGCTCAAGAGGGCCACGAGGCGGTAATGCGGGCGCTGATCGAGATGGGCGCGGATGTCAACAAGGCAATGGATGACGGCGTGACGCCGCTGTTAATGGCCGCTCAAGAGGGCTACGAGGCGGTAATGCGGGCGCTGATCGAGGCGGGCGCGAAAGTTAACAAGGCAATGGATGTCGGCGATACGCCGCTGTCCATGGCTGCTGAAAACGGCCACGAGGCAGTGGTGCGAGCGCTAATCGAGGCGGGCACGGATGTCAACTAGGCGTCGGATGACGGCGTGACGCCGCTTGTTCTCGCCGCTCATTTCGGTCACGAGGTGTTGTTGCGGGCGCTTATCGAGGCGGACGCGGACGTCAACCAGGCAAGGGATGACGGCGCGACGCCGCTGAAAACGGCCACGCGGCGATCGTTCAGATTCTCAGGGATGCGGGCGCGGCGTGACCACGGAAACGCCGGCGTGTGTTGCTCGGAATATCGTACGAAATACACAGAATCACCTTCTAGCTAGCTAGTGTCATCGTTTCTCCTTTTCTCTCTTGAAGTAGTAGTATGTTTTTCACGTAACAAACAGCAAACGTGTGGTAGATGTTTTCACAAGGTTTCAAATATTCGCTCCTCCATCCATCGCGGTCCGTGCTACGTGTTTGCTGACGTGTCGTTTACCACTCGAAGTCCGCGGCGGCGTTGTCGCCTTCTTCTTCTTCGTCTTCGTCGTCCTGGAACAAGCCTTTTTCCCGGAGGTACGCGATGGCGGCGTTCAGGGTGTTGTCCTTCATCTTGAGGTAGAAGAAATCCTTGGACGTGTCCTCCACTGCGGTGCTGGTGGCCCAGGTGTCCGTTGAGGAGTCGTCGGGGGCGCCCCCGACACCTCCCCCGAGCTCGGTTTCGCACACCGATTTCATCCACTCGATCGCGTTGAGCTGGGATTTCAGCGCCTCCGGGACGTACGCCACCATGGCGATCTTCTTTCCCGGTTCGTCTTCCGAGATGATGAGCTTGGCGATGGCGCCTGAGCAGCCTTTGCGTTCCTCGGGGTCTTCGGGGTCGGGCACGGAGTTCATGCCCTCCATCGCGGCCTGCAAAAGCCTGATGTCGCCGTTCGAGGAAATCATGCGCGTGCAGAAGCACGTCAAACCGGACGTGTCCGCGGCGCCTTCGATCTCGACACCCTTCTTGCCACCCTCCTTGAAAGCCTTCGCCACGATCTTGTCCTTCAGGCCAGCCGCGAGCGCGGCGTCGCGGAACGGGAACACCGTGGTGGGCTCGCCACGGCTGGGCTCGTCAGCGAGGGGTTCGGCGGACATCGTCGGAAGGTGTGTGCGAGGTGGTGCGTTAAGCGCCACGAAGTGTGAGTGCGATCGCGGACGATCGGCGAATCTCAATCTGCAGCCGCCATCAAAAAGTCCAGATTGAAGACGCGCGGTAAATACGAAGAATTTACTTTCAAACTCCGATGAAAAAAATACGTTTTGAAAGGTATCCATCCGTTGAATCTGAAATATCGGTCAACAACAAAAAGCGTTCAAAACGAACCTCCCCACAAGCTCATGCCATCACTTCCGCTCGCTGATGGCCGAGACGGCTCCGCTTTCGCCCGATGAGGTCAAAGCCGAGCTCGCGCGTCTCACCGTGCTCGCCGGGGTGGAGCTCCGGCCCGAGGTGTTCGACGTGTTGGTGGAGCTGACGCGCCTGGATGTGGTGCCCACCGCGACCGCGCAAGTGTTGAAGTCGCTTTGTGTCAAGTCCGCGATGCGCGCGAGCGTGGGGGGTGGGGCGTCGGGAGGCGCCGCGGGCGGCGGACGATGACCGAGACGATACTCGACGCTCCCGCTACCCACGACTCGACTCAAAAACCGGGTCTCGTTCGTTTCTAGCGTAGCCCTTGTACTTGTAGTGCCCAGACGTGCAGACGAGCAGGAAACGCCAACGCGCGAAAATTCGCTCGAGCAAAAGTATCTTTTCCATATCTTCTGGCCTTCGCCTCGTCACTCCACCATGCACGTCGCCTTGTCCTCGCTCTCGTCGCGCGTTCCCGCGTGCCCCCGAACGCCCGCCCCGGGTCCACGTCGCATGTCCTCCCTCAAAGCCACAACCGCGGGATGGTTCGACAACAACAAAGACGTGGCGGGCCGGGACACGCAGTGGGAGGCGCAGCAGGAGATTTTACGAAATCGACGCAAAGGAGGCAACCTGGAAACGGAAGTCAACAAGCGCCGCGCCACTGTTTCGGGGTTCATGAAGAAAACGTTACCCAAGGAAGAGATGGACGCGATCAACCAGAAGAACAAAGACAAAGCCAACGAGTTATCCAAGGAAGCGTTCAAGGGAAAGAAAGGGTTTCTTTCCCTGCCGATGGCTTCTTTCGGCATGCCCGAATTCGACGGCGGCGAGCGCTTCGACTTGCGAGCGCCGTACGCGGACGAAGGGTGGGTGGACCCGGACGATGACGGGATTGTCAATCCGTTCACCTTAGGGGGGCTGTTCGGGGGCAAAAAAGATAAGGAGTTGAAAACCAAAAAAGAAGTCTCGGAGCCAAAGAAAAAGAAAGGCGGCTTTGGCGGTATGTTTGGAGGCAAATAGAATGAGCGGAGACTTGTGTATGCGTGAAATGTAAATGTAAGAAGACGACATCAACCTGTCAAAACATCAATCGATTTGCGGTATCCACAGCGCGCACCCCCCCTCCGTGCACGCGCTGGCGGCCATCATGCTTCCCGGCGCCCACCGCACCACGCTTGGAATGCCGGCGTGCCGCGACTGCCACGTCGTGACTTTCCGGCCGCTCCGTACCGACCACACGTGCACTCGGCTGTCCGCGCCTCCTGAGAGGACGTACTGCCCGTCCGGGGTCCAGCACGCGTCTAGGTCCACCCCACCCCCTTCTTGACCGAAGTGTTTCCCACCCGCACTCCCCCCGGTTTCCGACCCGACGTTAATGCGCATCACCTCCGCAAACGGCGCGAACGCGGAGTGGATGTACACGTTCCCGCCCGCGACGCACATCAAGTCGTTGCCGTCGTCGCTGAACTTGGCGCACGTCACTCTCGGAAGTTTCCCCGTGGTGGGGTCAACAACACCACCCACCCCCCCGATCTGTATGGTGTTGAAAGGGCCTTTATCGTACCCGCGGCTGTCGTAAAGCTTCACTTCGCCGTCCGCCGTCGCCGCCGCGAAAATCAAACCCTGCATGTCGTACGCAACCGCCGGCGTCGTGGCGCACCGCACCGCGCCGTTGCACTGGTTGGTGCGAAGATCCCACAACCGGATGGTCTTGTCAACGCTCGCGCTTAAAAACTGGTCCGTCTTGGCGCTCATACTCACGTTAACAACCTGCCCGGTGTGCCCAACGAAGTAACGCAAATACGTGTTGTCGTGAAGCGAGTGGTACCGCAGCGCGTGGTCTTTCTGCAAATCGGGTCCGGCGGCCTTTACCTGATACGATAAAAACGAAAGTGTCAGTGTCTGGTAATGTTCGTAACGTGTATTCCGCAAACAGCGCGTTTGTGATGTATGTGGTGCACTTCCTTTTAATGAGTGGACGTCAAAGAGGGGCTGTACTCAAGCAGGCGGAACGCGGTACGTGGGAAAGTTCCGTACCTTCGACGCGTAAACCACCGCCTGGCTCGCGTGCGTGAACGTAACGCACGAACACCCGTACTTCTTGCTGTACAGGGTTTTCAAAAGCGCGCCCGTGTTGGTGCGGTACAGGTGAAGGGCATCGTCGTCGCCTGCGGATGATCACATTTGAGGATGAGAAAAGATGTTAATCACGGTCGGCAAGTCATGCATGTGTTCACGTTGAGAGGTTTGGGTTCGGGGTTTGAGGTTTTAGATCGTTGTGGTGTCCTCTCGAGGCTCAAAACGTGTCGTCCCCGCGATCGCGTGGACCACGAAGGGACAAGCTTCGCGTTCCACGGCACTCACAGCCCCGAGGTTTTCATCACGGGGTCGGATCCCCGGCCAATCAGAAAAAGAAAGGACGGGATTTGCCACGCACCCACAGTCACCATCACGTCCTCGGTGTGGTGAAAGTCCAGGGAGTTCACCGCGCCTTTGTGGTCCCGGAAGAACCGGCCGGGCGCCATGGACTTGATGGCATTCTCGCCGAGGAGCACCATGGGAGCGGGTCGGGTCCCCGCGCGCGAGGCACTACCTGATTAGTCCGGATTACCGGTAAAAACCCAGAGTGCGAAAGAGACGAGTTTTCTGGGACGACGCAAACGAAGACGGTTCAAGAAAATTTCAATTTACAAGGCCCGCGGTCGTCGCGCCGTCCTCCCCCTCCGGTCTCAACGCGCGAACGTCCTGACCCGACACTTAGACACTCGCCTCTTTAGTCCTTGGCCTTTTTCTTTCCCACCCGGTAAGACCCGCACACGATGGCGTGGTCGCGTTCGTACGGTTCCAGCGTCAGTTGTTCCGCGGGCTTGAATTGTTCCTGCTGCAGCTTCTTGATTTCCCGCGCGAACACGGCTTCCGCCGGCACGGTGCTGTCGATGCAGTTCGCCTTGATTGAGATGATGAAGTTGCCTCCTGGTTTCAGGAAGTGTTGCGCGTTGAGGGCGACGATTCGCGCCTGGTCAGGCTGCGCCACATCAGCGAAGATGGTGTCGCACATCCCGACAAGCATCCTGTAGCGCTGCGGGTGCCTCGCATCTTCGATGATTGGAATCACGTTCGTGCGTTTCTTCGCCATGTTCACCAGGTCGCGGCCGGGCCGGTGCGAGAACTCCACCGCGTAGACGATGCCTTCGGGGCCCACGACGTCGCTGCAGTGCGACACCGTCGTGCCAGCCGCCGCGCCGAGGTAAAGCAGCTTCGTGCCTGGTTTGATGTAGATGTTGTCCAGCCCGCCCAGAATACCGGCCGCGACTTTCGAGCGAAACGGGTTCCAAACCCGGTACTCGGTTTTCGTGCCGTCCTCCGCGTCGACCGAGATCCTTTTCTCGCCGTAAACGGACTCCCCCACCACCATGTTCTTCGTCACAAGCGCGTCTTCTTTGCCACGCGCAACGAAAATGCCCTCGTGGCGGTGCTTCTCCACAACAACCTTGGCGCCACCCTTCATGCCGCCGCGGCCGCCGCGGCCGCCGTCGCGCCCGCCTCTGCCGCCGCCCCGGCCGCCGCCGCGGCCGCCATCGCGACCGCCGCGGCCGCCGCCTCGGCCGCCGTCGCGCCCGCCCCTGCCGCCGCCTCGGCCGCCGTCTGCCATGGAGAAAAGAAAGAGTTCGGTCAGGGTGGAGTTCGGAAACTGACAAGGTAAGCGCGCGCGCGTCCGACGAGAAGAATCGCATCAATCGTGGAAGGAAAAACCGCCCCGCCGCCTACGCCGCCGCCGAAACGCGCCGGCCCCGACGTTTCGGCAATTGCGACGGCGGGACCGTCGCGCGTCGCCATTCTTGTCGCAAGACCCGGATTGATCGTGTTGGGTGAGTACGTACCGCGACCACCGCCTCTGCCGCCGGGGGAGAAGCCTCCGCGGCCTCCGGGGGAGCGTCCTCCGGGACCTGTGTTGGTGGGAGAAATGTGCGCCGTCAGTGCGTGTCGTCCGCGAGCGGAATCAGGTTTTTTGCCGGTCCCACGGTGGGTCGGAATCGTGAATACAGGCCGCGGTAAGAGACGCACCTCCGCCGCGTCCTGCAGGAGGGCGCATCTTGACTGAGTTCCGGTGACTTTCTCGGGTCAAACGGAGCAGTTACGCGTTCGCCTTCGTGAGAATAGCGCGCGTTGTGAGTGCCATTGGCATCGATTTCCGGGGTCGCCAAGCAGTTTTTGTTTTTGCGGCAAATTTAAGGAATCGCACGTCCCAAAACGATCATTTTTAGTCGATCAAACCTCGCCATCGATAGGCTTTCACTGACCCACCGACCTTTGCAGACGTATCAAAGTTGAACCTGGATTGACCCACACAATCTAACCAGGGAATCGAATGTTTAGTCGAAGGTTCACCTCCTTCCAAAGTAACGTTTTTGTCGTCAACTGTCGTCTAAAACACAATTAACAATGAGTCATAGCTATTGGATGAGGAACAACGACCACACCGAGGCACGCGCGCGGTGCCCCCGACGAGGGGCGCGCGCCCCCCGATTCCATGGGTCTTTTCTCCATAGGAATCGGGTCATCCCCGAAGAAGTCGTCCAAGGGTTTGGACGGGGATGCGCCGTCTCCCGGGTCAGGGCCGAGCGACACCACCCCCGGCGGCGTTTCAGTCAAAATTTCCTCATCACCCGCGCTTTCCAGCAGCCCCTCCTCGCCTGTCTTCCCCGTGTACCACCACATCCCCGGCCTGGGTGGCCCTGACGAAGGCCCGTGGAGCGACCGGTGTTGCGAGACAAGCGACACGTGCTGCCGCGGCGTTTTTCACGACTGCTGTTACCCCGCGCACGACTGCTGCCGGTGTCCGCCGTGGTTTTTAGTCGTCGCCTTCGTGTTTGTGGTCGTGTCGTTTCTGGTCAACTTCGGCGTGGTGACGCCGTTTTTCCGCGTGTTCGTGAGGTGCGTTTTTTTTTAATCATGCAGACGACTGTTCGGACGACTGTTCGTCGTCCACCACTAGCCCCCCCCCTCCCGACTTCGAACCGCGCTCCTCCACCCCGAAACTGTTGTCGACTTAACCACCTCCATTTTCTTTTCTTCCTGACTGTTCTCCATACACGCACAGCGTGCGTTTAACCCCGGACGCCGCGGTCGCCGAGGCTTTGCGCTTGGACCCGGGCGCGTTGGCGCAGTGGAACGCGTCGCCAAACAAGTACCGCGTGGCGGAGGTTTTTTTCAACGGAAACGCGGTTGAGTTGTTCACCGTGCTTGAAACCTTCGGCGCGTACACCGGGACGGTGGAAACCTTGGCACGCCGAGGTACGAGGTCCGAAGGGCAGACCGAGATTCCGGGGAGCGCGTTTCGGACCTCCACGCCGATTGACGCGTTGAGTTGCGAACGAATAGAAACGTTTTACCGCGATGGCCGGCCGGTGGACGAAGACGCGGACGAAGACATCGGCGGCAGCGGACGCGCTGTCGAAGACACCGACGAGGATTCGTACCAATCTGCGGTTCAGCTGCGGTATTACGGGATGTGGCCCTCCGAAGCCGCGGTCGCCGCCGTGGCGCGCAGATGCGAAGGCGTCAAAAAGCGCATGCAACACGCCGGCTACGCCGAAATCGCGATTCGCGCG
>Ga0222645_100278_pt1 | contig 30133 bp, 25 predicted proteins | sample AntAcemetagen292_FD_179881 | JGI IMG/M metagenome (GOLD analysis project Ga0222645, IMG submission 179881) | Saline water microbial communities from Ace Lake, Antarctica - #292 | ecosystem: Environmental > Aquatic > Non-marine Saline and Alkaline > Saline | place: Antarctica: Ace Lake | collected...
CGCCCTTCAGATCAGTTAGAACACGACATTGCTAAGCTTCTGCAGACCCCATGTGAAACACGCAGTCGTTTAGGTGCTGGTCAATATCTATCTCGTGTGCCGGGTAATTTAATGGGAGATTTAGAGCAGACTCTTGAAAACGTTATCGCCGCTGAGCCAATTTACAATAAAATTTGTAAAGCAGCCAAACAATATCTACCTTTTACCGAATTAGATAAATTAGCTGATAGAGGGCTTGAACTAGACGTGATTACTCAAGAACAAGCGGCACTGCTTAGAGAAACAGAGAAAGGTCGATTACGCACGATCAATGTTGATGACTTCAAGCATAGTGAACTAGTACAAACCCTTGAGAAAGAAAAACCTAAAAGAAAACCTCGTACCTCAAAAGCGGCGTAATGTGACTTTCAAAGCCCTGATTTCAGGGCACTTTATGACTCGTTAATAACGTTTTTTTTAACGAGTCAGTAGCAAACGCGGCATGTATCCCATTTAACTGAATATGCAGCAGTTGTTCATCTGTCAAGCCTACTTGCTGTTTGGCCAGCTGATATTCGTCAGCAATTTCAATACCTGAAACACCTGGATCGTCAGTATTTAATGTAACCAGAATGCCTTTTTCTAAAAATATTTTAATAGGATGTTTTGCAATATTAGTACAAGCACCCGTTTGAAAATTAGATGTCAAACAACATTCAATCGCCACTTCGTTTTTAGCCATATAATCCATTAAATGCTCATCTTGTGCCGCCGTTACGCCGTGACCAATCCGCGTAGCGCCTAACAATTGGATTGCTTGATAGATACTTTGAGGGCCATCAGCCTCACCCGCATGCACAGTGATCTGCCAACCTGCGTCTCTAGCAAGTGAGAAATGCTCAATAAAACGTTTGGCTGGAAAACCCTTTTCATCCCCTGCTAAATCTAATGCACAGATGTCATGCTTCGCTTTCAATAATGCTTGTAGCTCTTGCAAACAACGTTTTTCGCCAAAACTACGACTCAAAATACCAATCAGATTAACAGACACACCAAAAGTTTGACTGCCCGCTTTACAGCCTGCCACGACGGCCTCAATCACTTGCTCTAAAACTAACCCATGAGCTTTCGCCATAAAAACAGGTGAAAAGCGTAACTCAACGTAATCTAATCCAGCTAGCTTAGCATCTTCGATATTTTCGTATGCGATACGAAAACATGCTTGTTCAGATGCCAAAACAGATACACCCAGTTCCATCTTTTCTAAGAAAGCCAATAAATCTGTAGTTTTTTGTTGTATTTGCACTTTTGTTTTTAATGTTTCTAAATTGTCTGCAGGCAAAACAATTGAATGTTCCTGTGCTAATTGCCAAATAGTGGACAAACGAATATTGCCGTCTAGATGTCGGTGTAAATCAGTTAAAGGGTAATTGTGGTTTATCATAGTGGCTATTCAGCAATGTCTAAGTGTTGCAACATCAACACGACTTGAGTGCGCGTATTGACATTAAATTTTCTAAAAACAGCACTGATGTGGGCTTTTACAGTGGCCTCAGTAATGTTCAAATCAAAAGCAATCTGTTTATTGAGTAAACCATTTTGTAATAATTTTAAAACCTTAAATTGCTTTGGCGTTAACTCACCAACCAACTTTGCAATATCAATAACAGGAACATAGTTTTTAAGTTCCGCTGATTTGCCTTCAGGAAGCCAGCATTCACCGTTCATTATCTGTTGCAACGCATCAGCAATAGTGTGAGTAGGTGTGGCTTTTGGAATAAATCCTTTGGCACCAAGACTCATTACTTTAGATATGACGTCCATTGAGTCACTTGCAGAAACAACTACAACTGGCACTTGTGGAAAATCTTGAGACACACGGATCAAACCGTAAAAACTGTCACAACCTGGCATATTCAAATCTAATAACACTAAATCAAAGTCTGAATGCTGTCGTAAAGCTTTTAAGGTAGAATCCAAGTCATCAGATTGGACTATATTAATGCCTTCAAACAATGGTTGTAACGCCGATATCAATGCTTCTCTATACAAAGGATGATCATCTGCTATTAAAAACTTCACCACTGAACTTAACCCACTTAATATGATTGACTGAGGCTAATACTTTAGTCTCATTAGATGAAACTATCTTTACATTTATGAACCATTTTATCGACTGAATTTATTTTATTAAAGTTATGGTTCATTTATGGGGCTTTTTAATCAATAAATTATTCATGCTCGGAGTAGCTAACGTTTTGATACCGCCAAACTGTCGAATTAGCTAATCTTTAGCTAATCTTTAGTTAAAAATTAACCACAGTTGTTTTCAACCGGCCTCTTGATAATGCAATGATGGATGTTAAACGCCTTATCTTTAGACGACTTAATATTATTGTTTTGTATTGGGAAATTGCTTGGATTAGATTGCACAGGTAGAATTGCAGTATATTTTTATTGAGGTCAACTTGTCAGTATGCAAGATGTTAAAGACACCATTTACTCTCAGCCACAACAAGTGGGTGAATTTCAATTTGACCAGTCGGTAGCAGAAGTTTTTCCCGACATGATCCAACGCTCTGTCCCTGGATACAACACAATAGTGGATACCATAGGTCAGATTTGTGCCAAATATGCGCAACCACATACTAATATCTATGATCTAGGGTGTTCATTAGGTGCGATAAGTTTAGCCGCTAGCAAATACATTCAAAGCAAAAACTGCCAGATTTTAGCTATCGATAATTCATCTGCCATGGCACAGCGCTGTCAGTTACATGTACAAGCATTTAAAGCGACAACGCCAATAAGCGTTATTTGCGATGATATACAAAACATTGATATTAACAATGCGTCTTGTGTGGTGATGAATTTTACTCTGCAATTTATCCCACCGCAGCAGCGCATCGATATTATGCGTAAAATATATGCTGGATTGAATTCAGGTGGAGTTTTACTGTTATCTGAAAAGCTTAGTCATGATAGCGAACAAGGTAATGATTTGGTGATTGAACTGCATCACGAGTTTAAACGCAGAAATGGTTATAGCGAACTAGAGATAAGCCAAAAACGCACCGCATTAGAAGATGTGATGCGTACTGAGACGTTTGAACAGCATCAAGACAGATTAAAAAAGGTAGGTTTTACCGATGTTGTACGCTGGTTTACCTGTTTTAACTTTGCGTCCATGGTCGCAATAAAAGGCTAAAAGCGTCGAAGTCGACAACCATGTGGTACGAACTACAAACTCAGTCACCGCGAGCTTATAGCTGCGTAAAATACTTTTTTTGTTAGCTTATTACTAACTTACTGTCAGTTTAAAGCATCATTAATAACTATAAGTTGTACCGCTTATTAGTTTTTAATTCTTCGTTAAATACTCAAAGCTGCTTTTAATACCGGAGGCCACTTGGCTGTTAATTGGTTTAATAATTTTTATAAACATATCGCTGACTCACCTTTGAGTCATTGGTTAGAAGTGCTGCCAGCTCAGATTGCGGTTTGGCATAAAGAGCAGCTACACGGGGATTTTTCAAAATGGGTAAAGCTACTTAACAAGCTGCCCAAAACATTGCCATCATCCATTAACTTACAAAATAAAGTTGAGTTTGGAAACGCAGTAGATATCAATGAATATACCCACAAACAGATAGTTGGGCTACTCAAACAGTTTATGCCTTGGAGAAAAGGACCATTTCATGTGCATGGTATACATGTCGATACTGAGTGGCGTTCCGATTGGAAATGGGACAGAGTACAACCGCATATTCACCCCCTTAAAAACCGCTATGTATTGGATGTGGGTTGTGGCAGCGGTTATCATATGTGGCGGATGTTGGGTGAGCACGCCACCATGGTTGTAGGTGCAGATCCATCACAGCTATCTTTAATGCAATTCCAAGCAATTAAACACTTCAATCCTGATCCACGTATTCACTTATTACCAGTAGGTGTGGAGCAGTTACCTGAACTCAAAGCATTCGATACTGTGTTTTCTATGGGGGTGTTGTATCACAGACGCAATCCTATCGACTTTTTATACCAGCTAAAAAACCAACTACGCAAAGGTGGAGAATTAGTACTTGAAACTTTAGTGGTGCAAGGTGACGAACAAACTGTGTTTATGCCCGGTGAGCGTTACGCACAAATGCGTAACGTATGGTATTTACCCAGTACAGCCGCACTCACTGTATGGATGCACAAAGTAGGTTTTAAAAATATTAGAGTGGTGGATGTGGGGCCTACAACATTGGAAGAACAAAGAGCAACCCAGTGGATGCAAAGCCAATCGCTACTGAATTTTCTTGACCCCAATGATAAAAGTAAAACCATTGAAGGTTACCCTGCCCCACTTAGAGCCGTTTTAGTGGCTGAATGTTAGCCTTTAACTTTTAACTTTTAACTTTAACTTTAACTTTAACTTTTAACTAATAAAATGCCTAGTAACACGTCGAGGCATGCGTGTTACTAGTTCATAACCAATAGTACCTGCCCAGTCTGCTACTTCGTTAGCTGATAATTCCTTACCCCATAACAACGCCTTGTCACCAATTTGAACAGTAACTAGGTCAGTCACATCCACCGAAATTAAGTCCATCGACACTCTACCTACTAATGGTGCTCGCTGCTGATTGATTAACACAGGTGTGCCTGATTTTGCAGTGCGCGGGTAACCATCACCATAGCCTACTGCAATAGTAGCAATAACAGAGGAGCGCTGCGCCGTCCATGTGCAGCCATAACCGACGGACTCACCAGTTGAAACTTCTCGTAAAGCTATGACTTGTGACTCAAAGTTCATGGCAGGAATGAGATGTTTGGCTGAGTCCATGGGCTCAGCAAACGGACTCAAGCCGTACAGCATGATCCCAGGGCGGTTCCATTCGACTCTGGTTTGATGCCAAGCTAACAAAGCGGCAGAGTTAGCCATGCTCAATTCTATTGGTTGGCTAGTACTGGTAACAATCGGTTGAATACAGTTTTCAAATTGATTTATTTGCGTAGCAGTGTGTGCTCCAGTCATATCATCAGCATGAGCAAAGTGTGTCATTAAAATAATATTTTTAACGTTAGGTGATGCAGCCAACTTAGCGTACGTCGATTCGACCTGCTGTGGCAAAATACCTAGCCTGTGCATACCGGTATCAATTTTCAACCACACGTTTATCGGTGTCTCAAGTGTGACACTAAGCAATTGTTGTAGCTGAGTATCGCTATGCACAACCAGTTCACAGTGATTATCCATCGCAATGGTTAACTCAGTTTTATCAAAACATCCTTCTAATAATAAAATTGGTTTTTTCAAACCACTTTCTCGAAGGATTAAAGCTTCTTCAAGACAAGATACTGTGAACATTTCAACTTGAGACTCGATTGCTTTTGCTACTTCTACTGCCCCGTGTCCGTAAGCATCAGCTTTTATCACGGCAACTGTTTTTGAATGTGGTGCGATGGCTTGCGCCAAACGGCAATTAGCCTGAATAGCAGCTAAATCGATAATAATTTTAGCAGGTCGAGACATATGACTTTTTGTATTCCGGCTATGGTTAAAAAAAAGAAAGAAAAGAAATTAATAACGATGTTTATTTGCAGCGTACAAAGCCTGAGCCAGTAGCCAAATATCACCGACATTTCCGTTACCCACAGGTTTTCCATCGAGTTCAACCACGGGTGCAATTTCTTTACTCGAGCTAGTTAACCAAAGCTCATCCGCAGTTCTGACTTCGTTCATGCTGATTGCTCTTTCTTGTACTTGCAAGGTGCCGTCTTTTCGTAAAATATCCAACAGCATATTGCGCGTAATGCCAGGCAATAATTGATTATCCAAAGGCGGGGTCATCACCACATCGTTTTTAACAATAAACACATTACAGGCACTGGCTTCTGTTAACTCGTTTCGCTGGTTGTATAAAATAGTTTCATGTACACCCGCTTCTTGACCTTGTTGGAAATGCATCACGTTACCTAATAGTGAGGTCGACTTAATCTGGCAGCGTTTCCAACGTAAGTCCTGTGTACTTGCAACTTTGTATTGCTTGACACTTCGCTTATCAGCGATAGGGGCTGCCGGAATATCAAACGCATAAGCAAATACGGTTGGTTGGATATTTTCAGGGTAGGCGTGAAATCGTTTTACATCGGCACCGCGGCTAACATGAAAATATAAACCTAAGTTACCCTCACCATTTTTTTCAACTAAATTTTGTGCAATGTTACGCCAATCATCAACACCCATATTTAGTTTAATACCGATGGCTTTAAGGCCATTTTGCATGCGCTCAATGTGTAAGCCAAAACCTACTAACTGAGCAGCATAAGATGGCACTACTTCATATATTCCATCACCAAATAGAAAGCCTCGGTCCATAGGCGATATTTTAGCTTCAGACATAGGTATAAATTGACCATTTAAAAATACAATATTGTTGTCAACAGCCATAAAAAACCACCATGAAACACCATATAGGTGAACAGAATATCAATCGTTAATTATGACATGAATAAAGCAATCAATTTAGCAATATATACATTGTTTCTATATTTCTTAACGTATTGGTCAGTTACAATATATTTATAATTTCGTTATAGATAATCATAAAGTCATGTCGCAAGTTGGAAAGTTCAATAACCTAGAAGTCGTGAATGAAGTACCCTTTGGATTTTACCTAGATGCAGGCGATAAAGGACAAATTTTGCTACCCACTAAAAATGCACCTTTGGGCTGCAAGCTAGGGGATATAGTGAATGCGTTTATTTACCATGACAGTGATGATCGTCTTATCGCCACTATCAGACGTCCTAAAGTGCTGGTTGATCACTGTGCCTATTTAAAAGTGGTCAGCATTACCAAGGTAGGTGTTTTTGTAGACTGGGGATTAGAAAAAGACTTATTGGTACCCTTTAGCGAACAAGATTATCCTATGTCTGAAGGAGTATCTTATGTGCTTTATGTATTTTGTGATGAAGAGACCGGCCGACTTGCGGCATCAACCAAGCTCAAAGATTTTCTATATGAAGAGTCGAGTGAAGAAGGTGGCACATTTGAAGTTAAGCAAGAAGTAGAATTACTGATCTGTGGACGGACTGATATGGGCTACAAAGCTATAATCAATGGTTCACACCTTGGCTTATTATTCAGAGACGAAGTTTTTCAGCCAATAAAAATTGGTCATTCAATGAAAGCGTATATTAAACGTATTCGCGAAGATGGAAAAATCGACTTATGTTTTCAATTTCACGATCCCACTGCTCGCAACACTTTAGAAGACCAAATAATTGAAGATCTCATCGCGCATGATGGTTTGTCTACGTTAACGGACAAAAGCTCAGCGGATGAAATTTCTAAACGCTTTAAGGTCAGCAAAAATGTGTATAAAAAAGCCATCGGGTCTTTGTTTAGACAAAAACGCATATTACTGGATAAAACTAAAATAACTTTGGTCAAAAAATAAGAAAGCGACGAAGTGACTTTGCTTTAGCAAAAAAATCTCCAGACTTTAATTTCAACAATGTGAAACGTGTGAAAGCGTAAAAAATACAAGATGAACACCGGCCAAACTCTAAACTTAGGCGGGAGCACAGAAATTACGAGACTTAATTACGACACTTATAAGAACAGCATTATAATCAATAGGTGTTTATTAGTCTATTAATGGGGTTTAGGGCCTTGAAAAGGCTAGAAAATAAGTATTGTGCAGTCAATTGATATTGACTGCACATCTTGAAACCAAAGTTAGTTATAAACTATAAATTAACGTAGAAACAGTCACTGTACATTACCAAGCGGAAGAATTAAAAGCGCGAGCTTTGAGCTTCAAAAAAGTACTATACGACTAGGCTCTACTATCAATCAACACTAGGAACATAGGGCGTTAGGTGCTTCCCAATAACCTTTTTTAAGTGCCCACGTATAAACACTTATTTCTGTGCTTTATACGCTGCTCGAAGCTTATGGTTGTTGCGCTAAAACGTCGCAAATGCCTGTTCAAAGTCTGCGACTATATCGTCTATATCCTCAATACCAATTGATAATCTGAGCATATTGTCATTTACACCCATCTCTTTTCTTTCTTTAGCACTACTTTCGAAATAAATAGTCGAAGCGACAGGTAAGGCCAAAGTGCGAGTATCGCCTAAGTGAGTAGCACAAATCACTAAGTTTAACGCATTTAAAAATTGAATTGGATCGATATGCTCAGCTAGATCAACACTTAGAATACCCCCATAACCATTAAAGAACTCTCTGGCTAAGAAATGTTGAGGGTGATCGGCTAAGCCAGGATAATAAACAGCTGAAACTTTGTCATGATTATGCAGGTAAGAAGCTAAGCGCATCGCGTTTTCACATATTTTATTGGTTCGCAGCACTAGGGTTTCTAAGCCAATTGAAATAGCATGCGCCGAATCAGGTGATAGCGTTGCGCCCATATCTCTCAGACCTCTTTTGCGGATTTGAGTAAGGCCCCATTGTGATACTGCTGCTGCGCGATAAATGGGCAATATGTTTTCAAAGCTACTCCAGTCGAATATACCGGTATCGACAACTACCCCGCCTAAGACGTTGCCATGCCCAGCTATGTATTTTGTTAGTGAGCTTATCGTTAACGAAGCTAATACTGAATTAGCATTAAAAATATTGGCTGGCGTCATAGTATTGTCGACTAAAAATAAAGATTTTTTAGACACGCACAGTTGACCAATAGCGCGCAAGTCAGCGACTTGGGTAACGGGGTTAGCAATAGTTTCTAAATAAACAGCTCGTGTATTAGTTTTAAACGCTGTTTCTACATTTTGTACATCAGTCACATCGACAAAACTTATCTCAATACCTAAAGTTTGCATGGTTTCGGTAAAGCTGCGGGTGTTACCAAACAAAAAGTGGCTGACAATCAGATGGTCACCTGCTTTAAATAAACTCAACATAGTTGCCGTGATCGCTGCCATACCAGTTGCAAAAGTAATAGCACCTATCCCACCTTCTAAATGAGTAATAATATTTTGCAGCGCGGCATTGGAGCCTGAAGACGAGCGGGAATAAACGTGTCCTGCTTTTTTACCTTGAAAAACGTCTACTAAACCTTGGGCATCTTTATATTCGAATAACACTGAATTATTGGTAGCTTGATGTACAGCACCACTTTCAGGCACATTTAACAACCTGTCTGCGTGCACCAGTCGGGTAGTAAAACCTTTATTTTTCAATTTCTTTCTCCACAGCGGGAACCACTTTAATAATCGTTTTTTCAGGGTATTTACCTTGCACTTGTTCGAAATGCAGGTAGATCCTGTGCAACTCGTGTTGAGTATTGTCGCTTATATTATGTGTGGGACCAAATTCGATAAGTTTTTTCTTATAATCAAATGCTACCAAAAAAACAGGGACATCAGCTTTGTGAGCGATATGTAAAAAACCAGTTTTCCAAGGTGATATCGGACTGCGCGTGCCTTCTGGTGCAAGGCATAGCAGCATACTTTTGGCTTGCCGCATCTTATCTGCCATGCTATCAACTACGCCATGTTGTGAACTGCGCTCAATTGGAATTCCACCGCAATATCGTAAAAAGTAGCTAAAGGGAGGGATAAACAGATTGTGTTTACCAAAAAATGAAATTTTTAAGCGCAAGTTGAATGCTACGGCTAAGCCCAGTACAAAATCCCAATTAGAAGTATGCGGTGCCACCGCAAGGATCATCTTTGAGTAACAAGGAAAAGTACCGCTGTAGCGCCATCCCATCAGTTTTAATAATGTTGTGCCTAACCATTGACTAAATTTATTGCCCATTCTAGGCACTTGGTTACAAAGAATAGGAGTATTTACACTATCAAGCATTTCATTATTGACTGGTGCAATTTAGAATGTGTGAATATTCACTTATATGAGCTATTTTGTCGAGTGTAAACAAAATATTAACTGCTCGAGTGATTACGCTTACCCACTTTATTGGGGTCGCTATTAGGCTTAGCTATGGCAAAATCGATAAGGTGGCTGCAACATGTTGGCCCCACTAAACATCATTGTAACTGGAACACTAAATTTGAGAATTTTACTATTTATGCTGACTGTCTTCTGCTCACTTGCACATAGTCAACAAACTGCACAAAACTTATTTGGACAACATCGCACCGCACTGTATCAAATCAAAATAATAGAGTTAGAGTCTGGTAATAAATCATCTATTGGCTCTGGTTTTCAAATCGATAGCTCGGGTAATGTAGTAACAAATTACCACGTAGTATCTGAATATGTATACAACCCAGATAAATTCAGGATTGAATATTTGGCTTACGACGGCTCTGAAGGACAATTACAACTAGTTGATGTAGATGTTGTTAATGACTTAGCCTTAGTTAGAAAAGTAACCCTATCTGAACAAGAAAGTGCTTTTCCTATTGCACAATCTCTTCCACTGCAAGGCAGCGCTATTTATTCTCTAGGTAACCCTCATGACTTGGGCATGATAGTAGTACCAGGCACATTTAACGGATTAAAAAAAAGTAGCTTCTATCAACGTATTCATTTTACCGGCTCAATTAATCCAGGAATGAGTGGTGGTCCTGTAGTCAATGAACTAGGTGAAGTGGTAGGTGTTAATGTGGCAACTGCTGGCAATCAGATTGGTTTTCTTATTCCTTTGGCAAAAATTCAGGGATTATTGAAAAGCCAAGATGCGCAAGTATTGAAAAATAATCAATTAAAGCCTCGTATACAGGAACAATTGTTAGTTAATCAAAATAAACTCTTTTCGTTATTGAATAACCATCCCTGGGAGACCAGTGAGTTAGGAGAAGCCATCATTCCTTCAAAAATAACTGACTTTATCTCATGCTGGGGTGGCTCAAATACCAGCGATAAAGAGGCACTATATTTGTCTGTAGAAAACCGCTGTCAGCTAGATGAACAAATATATTTACACAGTGGCTTACGTACGGGGGGCCTTGAAGTTGAGTTTGAATGGTTAGACGGTGAATCGTTGGGGGAACATCGTTTTTATAACTTCTACTCGCAAAGTATTACTGGCGCAGGTGCGGGTAATATTGCATCGAAAAATGATGTCACCAATTTTCGCTGTCAGCAAGATAAAGTGACCAACATCCATAATGTTACTAACAAAACACTATTGTGCTTAAGAGCATATAAAGAATTTGAACAACTCTATGATGTGCTTTTTGTGGCAGCCACACTTGATCATGCCTATCGAGGGTTGATTAGCCACTACACATTATCAGGGGTAAGCAAAGAGTCTACTTTGATATTCACTCGTAAATTTATGGACTCAATAGAATGGCAATAGTGTTAGAGCTGCTTTCTCGAAAAAATATTCCACTTAAACATTATAAGTTTGAGCAAGATTATGTATGTGTTGGTCGCGATTTTAATAATGACTTGCGTTTAGACGACCCCTACATCTGTCCTAGCCATATGTTGGTGGCTATCGATCCAGAATCAGGCAAGCTGATGGTGAATGACTGTCAGTCAACCAATGGTATCAAAGTCAACAACAAGTTCGTCAGGCAAGCCATACTTAATTCTCAAGATGTGATAAAAATTGGTCGCACACGCTTAAGAATAATCGACACTAAAGTACCTTTAGCTGAAGCGATACCTTTGAGCGAGTTGGAAGAAGACCTTAGCTGGTTAAATCAAGGCTTTTTGGCTATTTTTTTATCCCTTGTATGCGTAGGATTTCTATTGTTGTCAAAATACTTGGGTAGTGTACAAGAATTTAATGTGATCAAAGCGCTGCCTTCTGAATTAGGACAGTTAGCCGTTTTTTGTGTATGGCCCTTAAGTTTTGCCATCCTTGCTAAAGTCGTTAAAAAAGAAAGTCACATCGTTAGTCAGTTTAGTCTTATGTGGATAGTAGTGCTGTTCGTTAATGGTCTAATTTTATTACAAAAAATAGCTATATTTAATATTCATCCCGGGGCGTGGTTTGCGTGGCTAGAGCTGGTTATATTTGCCACTGTAGTGGCTATTTTTATTTGGTTAAGTTTATTTGTCGCACTGCATCAAGCTAATAACAGGCGTAATATCATTGCTATTTCAATGACCCTAGTAATACTAGCGCCTATTTATACGCTGGGCTTTTTAAACTCAGATCAGTTTAGTCCTCGGCCTAACTATAACCCCATATTATTACCACCCACCTACAACATAACATCTGCATCGCAAACAGATAAATTTATTGAGCAAGCCGATAGCTTATTTACTCAGGTTGATAAGCTGAAAATTAAATAAGCACTCAGATTAAGTGCTCTGTGGAGAGTTTTATGTGTATTTTGTTTGTAGCTGTTAACCAGCATAAAGATTATCCGTTGATTATTGCAGCCAATCGTGACGAATTTTTTGAGCGAGGTACAGCAGCATCGCATATGTGGAACTCTGAGCATGGAATTATTGCTGGTAAAGACTTACAAGCAGGTGGCGCTTGGATGGGTATCAGTAAACAAGGCTACGTTGCATCTTTAACTAACATTCGCAATCCACAAAAAATATGTACCGATGCAATTACACGAGGTGAATTAGTCAGTCACTACTTGCAAAAACCTGTGGACACTTACCATCAAACATTAAGCGCCAGTAAAGATAATTATAATGGCTACAATCTGTTGTTTGGTAAGTGGAATAAGCTGGCGGTATACAACAATCATTTAGATCAGATACAACAATTAAGTGATGGTTACTATGGATTATCTAATGCTAGCTTGAATAGCCCTTGGCCAAAAATTAATAAAGGAGTGGCTAAACTAGAAGAGTATTGTCAAGATGGTCATGACATTAATCCAGATATACTATTCAAATTGCTGCTAGATAAAAGCCTGGCGGCTGATATTGATTTGCCACAAACCGGCGTACCTATTGACTGGGAGCGCCGATTATCATCTATTTTTATTCTTGGAGATGAATATGGCACTCGCTCCTCCACAGTGTTAAAAATTGATCGACAACAAAACGCGCAGTGGTACGAGCGCATCTACGATAATAAAGCGACTTGTATTTCCACTCAAAGCTTTCATTTCAATATAAATTAGTCTTAATTTAACTCGAATTTTGTTGTACCGGTGGCATAATACAACCCTACTTGTTACTTTGCTAATTTACCATTAAGGAACACCATGTTTGAAGTATTGCCTCAGCTTCCTGCTGACCCAATTCTAGGTTTGTCTACTGCTTTTAAAGCTGACACTAATCTTAATAAAATTGACTTAGGCGTAGGCGTTTATAAAGACGAACGAGGTCACACACCTATTCTTGATTCGGTGGCCAAAGCACAAACCATCCTTTTAAGTAAAGAAGACTCTAAGACGTATATTACCCCACAGGGCGTTCAAGGTTTTATAGATGGCATGTTGCAACTTATGTTGGGCAAAGACAGCCCAGCTTTACTTGCAGATCGCATTGCAGCAGTTCAGGCCCCTGGTGGCTGTGGTGCCCTAAGAATTTTATCAGAGTTGATCAAGCGTTGTGATGGAAGCACCACTGTTTGGGTCAGTGATCCAACTTGGGCCAACCACATACCGCTCATTGGTAATGCTGGACTAGCAATTGAAACCTATCCCTACTTCGATAAAACCAACGCCAGTATAAACTTTGATGCGATGGTCGAATGCCTCAGTCAAGTCAAAAAAGGCGATGTAGTGTTATTACACGGTTGCTGCCATAACCCTACGGGGGCAGATCTAACCAAAGAACAATGGCATGTGGTGCTAGAACTAGCACAAAAAACTGGATTTATTCCTTTTGTTGACACCGCTTATCAAGGGTTTGGTGATGGTTTAGAAGAAGATGCTTATGGTATGCGTTTGTTAGTTAACAACTTGCCTGAAGTAATTATTGCGGCATCTTGCTCTAAGAACTTTGGTCTATATCGTGAACGAGTTGGGATTGCGGTGATGGTCACAGAAAACAGCGCGACACGCCAAGCTATTCAAAGTCAAATTCAATTTATTGCCCGTGGGATCTACTCTATGCCTCCTTCGTATGGCGGTGCACTAGTTGGCATCATTTTGAATAATGAAACATTAAACCATCAGTGGATGACAGAAGTTGAAGCCATGCGTTGTCGTATGCAAGATTTACGCACCCTTCTAGTGTCAAAAATGAACGAGTACGGTTCCATTAAAGATTTTGAATTTGTCAAAAAACAAAAAGGTATGTTTTCATTCTTGTGTATTACACCTGAGCAAGTGCAAGCTATGCGCGACCAACATAGCATTTATTTTGTTGGCTCTAGTCGTGTAAATATTGCAGGGATCAGCAGGTCTAACGTCGATACATTAGCCAAAGCATTAGTATCGGTTATCAAATAAAACTAAAGAGCTCGTATAAAAAATCCCGGTATCGACCGGGATTTTTTGTGTGCTTATGTCCAATCAAAGCTACTCTATTGGTTTTGAACTTTCGACTCTACTTTTAAGCTTTTGACCAGGTCTAAACGTGACCACTCGTCTTGCCTTAATCGGAATATCTTCTCCCGTCTTAGGATTTCTGCCAGGACGTTCATTTTTCTGTCTTAGGTCAAAATTGCCAAAACCAGATAGTTTGACTTGTTCGCCTGATTCTAATGCTTCACGCACTTCTTCAAAAAAAGTTTCAACTAGATCTTTAGCGTCACGCTTATTGATCCCAAGTTTTTCGAATAAATGTTCTGCCATTTCGGCTTTGGTTAACGCCATACCGTCAATCCCTCAAAGATGCTTCGAAATTTTGCGACAATGCAGCTAAAATAATGTCAACTGTTGCCTGAATATCGTTTTCTTCTAATGTTTTAGTTTTATCTTGCAAAATAAGTGAAATTGCCAAGCTTTTCTTTCCTTGTGCAATCCCCTTCCCTCGATACACGTCGAACAAGTTTAAGCCAACTAATTGATTTTCGCCATGATTTTCAATACAACTTAATATATCACTTACCATTTTATCATCGTCTACTACGATTGCAATGTCACGTCGATTCGCAGGAAATTTTGATATTTCTTGAGCTTTAGGTAACTTTTTCAACCCTAATACACTAATTTCCAGCTCGAATACATAACTTCTTCCGTTCAACCCTAGTGCTTTTTCAAACTGAGGGTGCACAGCTCCAATGTGTCCAAGCAACACGTCACCCATAAAAATTGCAGCACTTTGGCCAGGGTGTAATGCATTGTGGTTGACACTTTCAAAACGATACCCTACCACACCGGCACAGTTAAGAAGGTTTTCGACATCCGCCTTAACATCAAAAAAGTCGATCGACCGCGTAACATTATCCCAATTTTCGTTTGTCACCAAACCACATGCAACACCACTGATGACGAGCTGCTGCTTGACACCAGTTTTTTCACTGTTATCAGGAATAAATCGTAAACCAGACTCAAATAACCTAACTCGACTTTGTTGGCGCTTTTGGTTGTAGGACACCGACTGTAATAATCCTGTCCACAAACTAACTCGCATAGTCGACATTTCAGAAGAAATAGGGTGCGGTAACTGTAAACCTTCCATTTGGGGGAACAATAAGGATTGGATCTTTGGGTCAACAAATGAATATGTGATGGCCTCTTGATAATCATTTTCGACTAAAGTATTTTTTAACTGATTCAGCTGTATTTTTTGTTCTTGATGCTGTGACATCTGCAAACTCGCAACAGGTGCAATATCAGGTATTTGGTTATACCCGTATACTCTAGCAACTTCCTCAATTAAATCTTCTTCGATACTGATATCAAAACGATACGGCGGAACATTGATCTGCCATATAATATTATTAGATGAAACACTTGCCTCAAAAGAAACACCGAAGCCTAGGCGTTCAAAAATGTCTGTGACAGTGTCAGCAGCAATCTCAATACCTAGTACTTTAGATAGTCGACTGTGCCTTAAGGTAACCAAACGATTTTTTGGAACAAAAGCCGTATCTACCGCCTCTATCACAGGACCCGCTTCACCACCTACTATATCGAGCAACAACTGCGTGGCGCGCTGCATAGCAACTTGTTGTAACTGAGGATCAACACCTCGCTCATAGCGATGTGAAGCATCAGTGTGTAAACCATATTGGCGGGCTTTGCCCATAATAGCGTCCGGTGAGAAAAATGCACTTTCAAGAAATATATCTTTACTAGCACTAGTCATACCTGACTCAAGTCCACCAAATATACCCGCTATAGCTAGGGCTTTTTTGGTGTCTGCTATCACCAAAGTGTTGTCTTGCAGGGTGACTTCGTTACCATCTAACAGCGTAAGTTTTTCATCTTGCTTGGCAAAACGAACGATGATGTCACCTTCAAGCTTGTGGTTATCAAATGCATGCATAGGATGCCCAAGCTCTAACAACACAAAATTAGTGATATCCACTACAGCATCGATGCTTCTAACCCCAGAGCGTCTGAGTTTTTCTACCATCCATAAGGGAGCCATTGCATCTTGGTTGATGTTTTTAATAACTCGGCCTAAATAACGAGGACAGGCCTCGGGCGCAAGTAATTGAATATTACGACTGTCATCGATGCTTTCTACCACTGTCGCTATTTGGAGCTCGCTAACCGCAGTTTGGTTTAGCACACCCACTTCGCGAGCTAGACCTTTGATACCTAAACAATCAGCACGGTTTGGTGTTAGGTCTACTTCGATAGTCACATCATCAAGTTGTAAATATTCTCTGATATCTTGACCAATTGGGGCACCTACGGGTAATTCTAAAATACCGTCGTGCTCATCAGAAATACCTAGTTCAGAGAAACTACACAACATACCAAAAGAAGGTTGGCCACGTAACTTAGCTTTTTTAATTTTAAAATTACCAGGTAATATTGCGCCTACTTTAGCTACGGCGACTTTTATACCTTGCCGACAATTAGGTGCACCGCATACGATATCTAACAGCTCATCAGCGCCTACATTAATCTTTGTAACTTGTAATTTATCAGCATCAGGATGCTGGCCACACTCCACTACTTCACCTATAACTACACCAGAAAATTCACCGGCTACAGCTTCAACACCATCCACTTCTAAACCGGCCATACTCAGCTGCTCAGATAATGCATCTGTTGATACAGGTGGATTAACCCATTCTCTTAACCACTTTTCACTAAATTTCATATTCTGAACCCGACTTAATTAAATTGCTTGAGGAAACGAAGATCGTTTTCAAAAAAAGCACGCAAGTCATTCACTTCATAACGCAACATAGTTAAGCGTTCTACGCCCATACCAAAAGCAAAACCTGTGTACACTTCTGGATCAATGTTGACTGCCCGCAGTACATTGGGATGCACCATTCCACAGCCTAAAACCTCTAGCCATTTACCATTTTTACCCATCACATCTACCTCCGCAGAAGGCTCTGTAAAGGGAAAATACGAGGGTCTAAAACGAACTTGTAGGTCTTGTTCAAAAAAGTTATTTAGAAAGTCGTGCAAAATACCTTTTAGTTCCGCGAAACTAACATTTTTGTCAACCATCAATCCTTCAACCTGATGAAACATAGGAGTATGAGTCTGGTCATAATCATTACGGTACACGCGGCCAGGCGAGATGATCCTAAGCGGCGGTTGTTCTACTTCCATAGTTCTAATTTGTACGCCAGATGTTTGGGTACGCAACATCACATCAGGATTGAAATAAAAGGTATCGTGATCGGCACGAGCAGGATGGTTCGCAGGGATATTTAACGCGTCAAAGTTATGAAATCCGTCTTCAACTTCTGGTCCTGTTTTAACACTAAAACCCAATTCATTAAAAAAGCTTTCGATACGATTGATCGTGCGAGTGACGGGATGTAGTCCGCCTCGGCTCTGCCCACGTCCTGGCAACGTAACATCAATAGTTTCGCCAGCTAATTTTTGATTAAGCTCCTGGGTTTGTAACAATATCCCTCTAGCATGGATCAGCTGCTGGATTTTTTGTTTGGCCAGATTAATTTTTTGACCGGCAGCAGGGCGTTCTTCATTGGACAGTTTACCTAAGCCTTTAAGTAACTCAGTCATCCGCCCCTTTTTACCCATAAAATCAACGCGTACAGTATCAAGCAAGTTGACATCCTGTGCTGCATTAATTTGTTGTTCTGCTTCATTGATTATGGCGTCAAGATCCATAGTATCCCCGAATTTAGATTAAAAATATGGCCTTTATTCAAAGACTTGTTATAAGCCTAAGGCGATTTCAAAATAGCCGGTAATTCTACACGAAAGCAATACTTTGAGGCTAGGTACAATTACTACAAAATCCGTATATTTAACAGTTATCTCCAACATATACTTAAATTATACTTAAATAGTGTCTATTATCTTTGAATATCAGGTATTTATAGAAGAGACTTAAGCCTCTTCAGGCACCATTCCAAGCTATCGTTCCAAGCTGTCGTTCCAAGCTATTATTCTAAGCTGTCATTCTAAGCTATCGTTCCAAATCATCTTTCAGTAGTTTGCTCTTAGTTTTTACACCAGTAAGTGCAAATTGCATTAATATAAAAAAATTGACAAAAAGTCTTAAAATACCATTTAATAATATTCGCATCATAAAAAACAGCACACACATGCTTCATATTGATTTGGTTAATGAAAATGACTTTGAAAAAATAAAATTATGGGAAAATAGAAGTGTAGAAGTGTAGAAGTGTGAAAGTATGATGTGGCACCGTATGGTCACGCAGCTTAGATAAAACGACGCTTGGGACTTGCTAATCAACGATAGGAAAGTAACATGAGGACGCAAAATTTCGCACTAATACATGTAGGCATGTGTATATCTAGACACATATATATCTAAATACATAGTTTTTTTAGATAAAAAAAATGGCGAGCATCATGCTCACCACTTCCTGAAAGAACTTAAACTTTATTGTTAAAAAATTAAGCTAATGCGCCTTTGGCAGCGTTAACTAATGCAACGAATGCATTTTTATCATGTACCGCTATGTCGGCTAAAATCTTACGGTCTATCTCAACAGAGGCTTTTTTCAACCCATTGATGAAACGGCTGTAAGACATACCATTTTGACGTGCAGCAGCATTTATACGCGCAATCCATAACTGACGGAAAGTGCGCTTTTTGTTGCGACGGTCACGGTATGCATATTGACCAGCTTTCGTTACTGCTTGAACAGCAACGCGATAAACTCGACTACGAGCTCCATAATAACCTTTGGCTTGCTTTAGTACCTTTTTGTGACGGGCACGTGCAACAACACCACGTTTTACTCTTGCCATATTCTAGTCTCCTGTTTTAAACGTAAGGTAACATGCGTTGAATTAACGCAGTATCGGCCGCATGGACCAGCTTTTTGCCACGTAAGTGACGTTTACGCTTAGAACTTTTCTTGGTCAAAATGTGACGCAAGTGAGACTGTTTACTCTTGAAACGACCTGAAGCGGTTTTTACAAAACGCTTGGCAGCTCCACGGTGTGTTTTCATTTTAGGCATTGCTAAAACTCCGCATTGTTAATAACTTATTGTGTTGCAGACACTCAAAGTTTAAGTTACATATTTAGCAGCAAGGTGAGAGCAGGGGCAGAATCCGCACTACTTGTAGACCTTAACTACTTCTTAATTGGGGCAAGTACCATGATCATCTGACGACCCTCTACCCGATGTGGGAAGGATTCGCAGTTAGCAATGTCTTCTAAGTCAGCGCGAACGCGTTTTAGTTGTTCAATGCCAATTTCTTGGTGTGCCATTTCACGTCCACGAAAACGTATTGTTACTTTGGCCTTGTCTCCCGCTTCTAAAAAGCGACGCAGGTTGCGCAGTTTTACCTGGTAATCGCCTTCATCAGTGCCAGGGCGAAATTTAATCTCCTTGACCTGAATTTGCTTCTGTTTTTTCTTTTGCTCCTTAAGTGTTTTGCTTTTTTCGAACAAAAACTTACCGTAATCCATTACTTTACATACGGGCGGTTCAGCATTAGGGCTAATTTCGACCAAATCTAAGCTGGCTAGTATAGCGATATCCATGGCTTCGCCAATAGACACTACGCCTAAAGGTTCACCCTCTTTACCCACTAAACGTACTTCATTTAACGTAATTTCTTCGTTGATCCGAGCTTTGTTCGAATCTTTAGCCTTCATGTTAGCGCTTTTAATATGTGGTTCCTCCAAAAAATTAATCAGATATGTTTGTTGTCAACTTCCAACATGATTTTGTCTATAAACGCGTCTATCGACATCTTTCCTAAGTCATCGCCCTTGCGTGAACGCACAGCAATTTCCCCAGTCTCCATCTCTTTATCGCCAACAACAAGCAAATATGGGACACGCTTCAACGTGTGTTCGCGGATCTTAAAGCCTATCTTCTCATTTCTCAAGTCTGACTTGACTCTAATTCCACTTTCTTTTAGTTTTTTTACTACTTTATTCGAATAATCAGCTTGTTTATCGGTAATATTCAATACAATAGCTTGAGTTGGTGCTAACCAAAGTGGGAACAACCCCGAATATTCTTCAATCAAAATCCCAATAAAACGCTCTAACGAACCTAAAATTGCTCTGTGGATCATCACCGGAACTTTACGCTCCCCATTTTCTGCCACATAAGTCGAACCTAAACGTCCAGGCATGGAAAAATCAAGCTGTACGGTGCCACATTGCCAAGGTCTGTCTAAACAATCGTGTAAAGTGAATTCAATCTTTGGACCATAAAAAGCCCCTTCACCAGGTAAGTACTGAAAATCGATACCTTTAGATGTTAGCGCTTGTGCTAATTCGTGTTCTGCTTTGTCCCACACCTCATCACTACCGACGCGTTTTTCTGGACGTGTCGATAATTTCACCGAAATATTCTCGAAACCAAAAATCTTATAAATTTCGTACACTGAGTCGATACAGCCGCCCACTTCAGCTAAAACTTGCTCTTCTGTACAAAAAATGTGTGCGTCGTCTTGAGTAAATCCGCGCACCCGCATCAAACCATGTAATGCACCCGATGGTTCATTTCTGTGACAACAACCAAATTCAGCCATGCGCAGAGGTAAATCACGATAAGATTTTAAACCTTGGTTAAAAATCTGTACGTGGCCTGGGCAGTTCATAGGTTTAATTGCATACTCACGTTTTTCTGAAGTCGTGGTGAACATGTTTTCGGCATATTTATCCCAGTGACCAGACTTTTCCCAAAGGCTCCTGTCCATCATCAATGGTGCCTTAACTTCTTGATAATCGTATTCGCGTAATTTACTACGAATAAATTTTTCAAGTTCCGTGTAAATACTCCAGCCATCGTTATGCCAAAATACCATTCCTGGTGCTTCTTCTTGCCAATGGAATAGATCCAGCGTTTTACCAATTTTACGGTGATCGCGCTTTTCAGCTTCTTCTAATCTATTCAAATAAGCTTTTAATTGCTTTTTATCAGCCCAAGCTGTGCCATAAACACGTTGTAACATTTTGTTGTCACTATCGCCGCGCCAGTAAGCACCTGCCACCTTCATTAATTTAAAGTGCTGACAAAAGCGCATATTTGGCACGTGAGGACCACGACACATATCAATGTATTCTTGGTGATGATACAAGCCTGGTTTGTCATTTTTGTCGATATTTTCGTCGAGGATCTGAATTTTGTAAAGCTCGCCTCTGACTTCAAAGGCATCTCGCGCTTCTTGCCACGTCATTACTTTTTTCACAACGTCATAATTAGTCTTTGCTAATTCCAACATACGTTTTTCGATTTTGACTAGATCCTCATCATTTAGTGAGTGCTCCATATCAATATCGTAATAAAAACCGTTATCGATAGTCGGACCAATAGCCATTTTTGCATCTGGATAGAGTTGCTTAACGGCATGGCCGATTAGGTGGGCACATGAGTGACGGATAATTTCTAATCCGTCATCATCTTTAGCGGTGATGATTTGTAGCTGTGCATCGTTCTCAATTAAATCATGTGCATCAACGCGAACACCATCCACTTTGCCCGCTACGGTGGCCTTGGCTAAACCAGGACCAATATCACTGGCTACGTCAAATACAGAAACTGCATTTTCAAATTGGCGTTGACTACCATCGGGAAGAGTAATTATGGGCATATTGGAATCCTTATGCAGTGGTGACACCTACCAAGCGCCACATGCGAATGTTTAGAATGGGTGTTCGTTTAAAACCCATAGGTAAAAAATAAAAAACACTCAAAAAAGAGTGCTTTTAAAAAAAGGGCTCTGCTACCATCAGAGCAATCATGCGTATTATAACGAGATAAGGTTTAGTGATGCAATGCAAAGCCATAAAAACTACTGTTTGCCTATTAACGTTAACGATACTGTTGAGCAGCAACGATAGCTACGCTGCTGATTGGAAGCTAGAAAAACAGCAAGATAATGTTAGCATTTATAGCAGAGACTCTGATTCAGGCTACAAGGAAATATGGGGCAAAGTTGTTGTCGAAGCTAATCCTCATGCCTTGATTACCTTGTTAAACGATGTGGCATTTTCTACACAGTGGATACACAACTGCACCAAAGTGAAAATACTCAATGATATTTCGCCAACAGAACGCCTAATAAACAGTTTTTTCTCCGTACCTTGGCCAGCGAAAGATCGCGATATGGTTTTTTATTCTAAAACTACATTGACTCATAATACAGTAAGAATCGAAATATCTGATAGAGGCGATACCATACCGCAACATCAAGAGTATGTGCGGATGCAAAACATGCATGGGTTATGGCAAGCCGATGCGTTACAACAAGGAAGAAGTGAAATTACTTACATAGGTGGCGGTAACCCAGGAGGTAATTTACCCACTTTTATCGCTAACAGAGAATTAATTTCTTCCACGTTTCAAACATTTCAAAATTTATCAAAAGTCATTCTGTTAGACAGGTATCAGACAATCAAAATTACTGATTGATATAAAGCGCTTGCTATCTATACCTTAATCAACCATCTAAGTTTGATACTTACACCATAATTAGGTTACGACATATTCAAGCGACTTTAAACATGTGGCACTTTATTAGTGAACAAATCAGTGAGTGTATTCAACAAGACTTTATTTGTGATGACATTCGCGAGATCAAGGCTGGCGATGGTCACAAAGCCTACAAAATATCAGATGGAAAACAACGATTTTTTGTCAAAACCAATAAAAAAATTTACGTATCTCACTTTGAAGCTGAGGTGGAAGGTCTCAAACATCTAGGCAACACCGGGTTGTTTAAAGTACCCAACGTTATTTGCGCAGGTTTAGTGTCCAACCATAGCTTTTTAGTCTTAGAACATATCGTGATGACTAAAGGCGACCGACAAGGCTGGTTTCAGTTCGGAAGAGCGTTAGCGGAATTACATAAGAACAACACTCAAAACATGTACGGTTGGCAAGAAGATAATTTTGTTGGTCTTACTCCACAGTCTAATCTTTGGCAGAAAAAATGGAACGTTTTTTTTGCAGAACAACGAATTGGCTTTATGTTGCAATTATTATCTGAAAAAGGTCACGTTCTAGCTGATATTGATGGCGTAGTAGACGCTATCAAATACTTACTCTTGGGACACAACCCTGTAGCATCCATGTTGCACGGTGATCTTTTGCAAAGCAATACAGGGTTTCATAAAACTCAACCCGTATTGTTTGACCCCGCGTTTTATTTTGGTGATCGCGAGATAGATTTAGCTATGACTGAATTGATAGGTCGATTTCCAAAAAGCTTTTATCAAGGCTACACAGATGCATGGCCACTTGAAGTGGGGTACGAATATCGTAAGCCTGCTTATCAGCTTTATTACACATTAAATCATGCGTTACTGTTTGGTGGTCGTTATATTGACAGTGCAAAAATGACTCTCAGAAATCTAGACTCTTAAATAATTTGGTCTTAGCTTAGCTAAAACCAAATACAGCAAATATTAGGATTTGTTGATCTTTTCAATTCGGTCAGCCTTATTCTTTGGTATTGTTTAGGCATACCTTTAATATTTGATAGTTTAAGTTTGAGTAAAATGGAAAACACAGTCACCTTCATCACCGGCAGTGCCAAAAGAATTGGTGCGCACACTGCGAGATATCTACATTCGTTTGGTTCAAACATTATTGTACATTGCAATCAGTCAAGATTAGAAGCTGAAAAATTGTGCCTAGAGCTTAACCAAATCAGAGCCAAATCAGCTATGTTGGTACAAGGTGATTTATCAGACCTGTCGAGCGTGGAGCGTATTGGTCAACAAGCTATTGATTCATTTGGTCGCTTGGACGTGCTAATTAATAATGCATCCTCGTTTTATCCTACTCCTGTTGGCTCTATCACCACAAAAGACTGGCAAAGTTTGGTTGGCAGCAATATGCAAGGACCGTTATTTTTATCGCAGTATTGTGCACCCGCATTGGCGCAGCACTCCGGTGCCATCGTCAACATGGTGGATATTCATGCTGCAAGACCTTTAAAAAACCATACACTTTACTGTATGGCAAAGTCAGCACTGGTGACTATGACTCAATCTTTAGCATTAGAATTAGCACCTGAGATACGTGTTAACGGCGTAGCACCTGGTGCAATATTGTGGCCTGAAATGCAGATGAACGAAACTGATAAACAACAAATTCTTAACCAAGTACCAGCGCAACGATTAGGTACCATGCAGGATATTGCACATACCGTTAAGTTTTTAATAGAAGCTACCTATGTGTCAGGTCAGATCATTGCAGTGGATGGGGGACGCAGTGTTTCTTCATACACGAAAGGTTAAGCACTATGCGTACTTGGTATTTTTCGTATAACTTGCACAATTTATATAACCTGCAGAATTTACACACCAAATTTCTACTTTTACTTGTCATGTTTTTTTTGGTGAGTTGTGACAGCAGTGACTCTTTACATCAGCATTTACAAGATTACCAACAACGCATGGCTAACGTCTTAGATGTAGAAAACCCTGGTAAACTTAGCATTAGCTTGCCACCCTACCCATCGCTCAGAGAGTTAAAACGAGATATTCCCGCCACCACAGTGCAACTTTTTGAGTTTTACAAACTTCAACATTGTGAATTGTATTCACTTGTCGCCGAACGTAATACTTCACTTGGTAATTTGCAATTACCCTCTACTCGTTACATTTATGAAAGTCACTTAATCGATGCTTTAAAGCAATGCCTAATAGATACCACGGACACAAAAATAAGAGCAAAATTAGAGAGCTGGCAACAAGCCAAAACCCAACAGCTACCCTTAGTTTGGGCCGACTTAATACAACTCAGTAGTGAATTAAACCAAGGATTCAGTGCTAATTTTGGATTAATAGTCGGCAATCAAAAAGATGGCCTAAGCCAAGTCAAAGTAGCATTGAACTATCTGATTCAGATAGAGCAGAACAGAAAAATTGATAGTGCAGAACTGGAACAAAATCTGCGATATTTGATGAACAATCCGTTACCAGCCAAATTGTGGTTAAGCCAACTCACACTAGCCAAACACTTGAATCAATCGACTGAGTGGCTATTGCAACACACTAACAACCTTCAATGTTCTAGTACAGGCTCAAAGAAAAAGATGGAATATCTGACCAATGTATTTCAACGGTTTTTTATTGAAAAAATACAACCTATTGCCAGTCAGATTAATCATTATCAATATCAGCTCAGTCCAATTTTTGAAAATATGCTAGCAAATCCAAGTTTATCGCCAATATTTAGAGATTACATCAACATATCTAATCAACAAGGCTTTGAAAATTATCAAGCCGCGATGCAACAACACATATATTTTTGGCAAGACCTGTTCAAACAGTGCAATATCAAGCCCGGCAAGCGCTAATTCGTACGTTTGCTGTGCAAACAAGCTAAGATAACTAAAAAAGGGCTTGCAGATAAATAATCTCATCGTTATTATGTGCGCCGTTGAGAAGAGAAGCCTTTAAGACGAAATAAGTAACACAATACAACCGTAGCTCAGTTGGTTAGAGCACTACCTTGACATGGTAGGGGTCGGTGGTTCGAGTCCACTCGGTTGTACCAAATTCCCAGAACAAGATGATTACTTAAAACTGGCTTGTGTATGGCAGCGTTCGCTTCTCGTAGGCTGTAGTCCCCATTATATTACCTGAGCTTTACTAGACTACTGCTTGAGCCGCACACTACTTTGAAAATATACTCCCAAGTGTCATCTTGAAGAAAGAAATAAGATTTGTGCTCATATTGCGCCTAAAATTTTCGTATTGTTGTTTTTAAGCCATTCAGTTCCTGACACCTACCCCGGTAAATAAAAATATCTATTAGATAACCTATCCGTTGAGAATCCGATTTTAGAAACTCCCTGAAGACAATAACAATTTAATGATTGACATTTTTTAGAAGTTAACCACTCACTCTTATCATTAGTTAATCTGTTGGTTGCTACATCGATTAGCACTTCTGCTGAAACTTTAAATCATTATCGGGGCCAGAAAAAAGTTAAATCAACCTACTCAAGCTTGACTTCAAACTCTCTACATTCCAACCCACCTTAAAAGTCAGCTTTTATAAATTCTATGCTCAGCTTGCTACTTTATGATTTTCACTACTGACTCTCACATATAGCCGTATCAGAGTAAATTAGCATAAGGAAGGTGCTCATAAAAAACTTGTCAAGGCTACAACATTTTGTTTTGCTAATCGCTTTAACTTGCGCCCACTTTTTCTTTATTGAGTTTAAGTCTGGACTATAATTTGATAAAAAATATTGTGTGCATCTCTATTCTTCAACTGCATCGAACATATCGGTCTGTTTATGAAATAGTATGTTGACCATCATAATCATTGTGTTTTTTGGTGTTTTAGGCAGTAGAAACTAGGTATGAGATGTGTCTGGATTGACGAGACATAGAAATATACTCAAGGTAATAAACACAGCGCCAATCACGTTTACTCCCCCCTTAGCATGCCAATCACGTTTACAGTAACAGTGAAGGCCTCATTCCACATATCCGTAACGAAGCGGTGTACGTTGAGCAAAGCCATTTTCATCTAGATCAATTATTTCCCGCTATTGCTTCTCATATTCTCATATTCTGATATTTGATGACTAAAACACTAACGAGCCTCCTCATCTGCTTTAGGATATATTAACACTTTTTTTGTAGCTGATATTAAAGCGTTTCAATCCACAAGTGGATAAGGTTATCTGAATGTGAGCCTTGTAGCTCGCTCCCACTGGGGGTCATTGGGGTTATCTTTCACATTCTGTTTGAGTTTATCCATATCCAATTTAACTACCAGTTTTTGGAATGTAAGGAATTTACCGATGAATAATAATATGTGGACTAATGTAGCTACAGTATAACTAAGCACTTTACTCATCTTAAACTTGATATACCCCAGCATATCTTAACGTTGTCCAGAGCAGAAACGAACGCGCCTAGTCGACTTCGTTTACTCGCTACTTCTCATTTTTTGAAGGTAAAAATTGAGCTGAGATTGCTCGGAGCCTCAAAGTTAACCGAACGAGTGTCAATAAATGGGTAGTCAATTATTGACATGCCTGTGCAGTTGGCTCAAGTAGTGTGAAGTGAAGATAGTAAGACCTGCTGTTCCCAGAGCTTTAACTATAATCATCCCAAAAGTGATACAAACTATCACGCTAGGTGTCGCGTCAGCCTTATTTAATTAGGTCTCCTGAGTAAGGTACATAAGCGTGATTATTTATTAGATGGCATGCCAGCGTTGAATGTAAAAAAAACAAAAGAACAACTTTACCTCTTGTCTATGAAACAGCAATTACAACTATCAAATTTTACTGATAAAGAAAATCGAAGTACAAGGAGAGGTTGCTTAATCGGTGAAACTATCCGTGCTTACATCTATAAAAATTTCAGATCCATTACCATCCTAATGTAATATACGAGTGGCTTCATAGACTGAAATTCAATTGAATATCCCATCGTTCAAAAAATTCTAAATAGTCTCAAGCTACCTAAAATTCGTTTAAAAAACCATTGATTGAGACGAGCATCGCGCTCCCAAAGTATGTCACGTTGGATGGGGTGGATTTTTGGTTTCAGGACGAGTCAGGAATAGGGCAACAAAACACCACAACACGCTTGTGGACGCACAAAGGTATTCTTCCTCGCGCCGCGAAACAGCAATTCCAGTATGTGGAGTGTCGCACGCTTATATGTTTGGAGTATTACGCCAGGCAATGAGGGAAGCAGAGGCGTTGATAGGTTCACGTGTCGATAAAAAAATAGTGATGCATTACATCAAACAAATATCAACAAGAATACAGGTTGATAGGCATGCTGTTATTATCATGAATGATGCAGGCTAGCACCAAGTCTCGTCAATTTAAGACATCACCTAGCTAACAAGTATTTCAGCGGTTACAAAGAAACTGTTGATACATGTTAAATCGCGTGGCATAACTTTGTTAGCGACACCCTGCACATTATCCAAATATGTCATCGAGGCTGGCTCGATGATACATAATCAAGACAGAATGGTGTAAAATTTATCCTAGAGACGTATTTTCACTTCAAGATAACATCAAGCGCTGTGGTCTATTCTACTTCCTGTGTCCGCTTCACTAATATTATCCGTGTGTGATATTTACTGTTTTTAAAATAATTCATTCATCATACACTCCTCCAAAGGCACAAAATTCGATGTAGGTGGTCAGTCAAGTGCCCCCACATCGAGTTTGGTTTGGTGTGCTAGTGCATTTGATGAAAAACTTGTCTCAATCGGTTTTTATTGGCGTAAATGTATTCTCTGTTCAATCTATCATTATTATAAAAAGCACTATCAAGGTTATAGAATAAGCGTGCGCCATCACCGGTGCCTAGCGTGAGATCATTACTGTCTTCTCCAACTACAGTATTTACTGAATACGTTAGCTGTGGTCTGCCCCTTACTTGAACGTATTTGTTGTTATAATCTTTGCGCGGTGTCAAAGGTATTGTAAAACCTAGGCCAACAAACTGGCTAGCTTTATCATTATTTAATTTTGTATTTTTATACACAAAGTCTAGAGAAACATCACCAAACATTCGCTTTATTTTAAACACTACGCCTTTATCTTGTTGCCAATATTGCCCTATCGACAATACAGCAGAAGTATTGAACTTTGCATTATAATATCTGTATTTGCCAATCACTACGTCTCTTTGTTGAGGCGATTTAGCAGGATAACATTGTACAAACAAAATATTACAATTTGGAAAAGGTCTTCTTTCAGGTGTGACTTGGTTCTCATAACTTGCTGTTAATAAGTTGAATTTGTGAATCCCACTTTCACTTTGCCAAATTATTTCGTTTGCAAAGTAGTTATATGTATCGCGGTAACGACCAAAAAAAGTCATGTTTTTTAAAGCGTATGGTAATGTAAAAGTTTGATGGAAGCTGTATTCTTCCAAGCCAGTTTTCTGTTTACCATCCGAAAAAAACGCGTCATCCTTGAAGTTTTTTGTTTCAGTTACCTGTGTAGTGTGCTGCGCAGTTACTGCAGCGCCACGCCACAGCGGTAACTCTAGGTGGCTAATCAATGCTAAGGATACGTCGAAAACCCCTAACTCCGTACCTATTCTAGAAGCAATACCGGGCCAAAAAGTAAAGCGAGGTTTTAGCCAAAAATCATTCGAAATATGTGAATCAGACGTAGAATTTCTACGTTGACTTACAAAGGTATCGGTGGAAATATCTAATTTTAATGGAAAATCCATGGTTAGGAAGGCTAAATACTCATCCAAATTACCTTTTAAAACTAGAATAGGGATCTCTCGTTCTTTAAGCACCAGCTTAAAGTGTGAGTACTTATATTGAATACTTTTGCTAATAATCCCTAAAGCAATACCTATCCCATCTATCTGATTACGGTTGTAAATATGGTTTTCTAGTTCTACATAGATTGTATTTAAATCAACCTCACCTACTTTAATTGACTCAAAACCTTCTTCAATCAGGAGTTTTTTTACTCTTAGTTGCTCAAAGCTCCCAGAGTTTTCGACGGTGCCTGGTTCAAAATCGTCTGATTGTGGATATTCACGGACAACTGTTACTTCGTTGCTGTTTTTACTTTTGTTTATACTTTCGTTTGCATTTCTGTTTATGTTATTTTTTGATGCACGATTGACTCGGTTAAAATCAAGGGGAACAGTTAGCCCTAAGCCATAATAAAAATCATCTTTTAATTCTTGGTTACTACTAGAAACTAACAGCTCAGTAGTTAATTGAATACCACTGTTATGCCAGTTGTCAGGTGATGCTAAATATAGTCCAAAG
>Ga0222645_100279_pt1 | contig 30008 bp, 31 predicted proteins | sample AntAcemetagen292_FD_179881 | JGI IMG/M metagenome (GOLD analysis project Ga0222645, IMG submission 179881) | Saline water microbial communities from Ace Lake, Antarctica - #292 | ecosystem: Environmental > Aquatic > Non-marine Saline and Alkaline > Saline | place: Antarctica: Ace Lake | collected...
ACCCCAATGCGTACTTTTATGTCTGCGGCTTGAAGGCTATGGAGACTGGCGTGCTGGATGCCATGAAAGATATTTGCGAACAACACCAACTCGATTGGACTGGCGTTGCGGCAGACATGAAGGCCGCTGGGCGCTTGCATTTAGAAACGTACTAAATAGAAGAGTCACTGCACGCTATCAAACCTCTAATTGCGCGCCGTGAGTGCGCAGCATCAACAACTTAGGCTTGGCTAAAGTTGTGAATTTGGTCATTGCCTATTGCTGAATGAACCCTGGCATTGAAAGACACAATGATGCGGTCTTGCTCTCCCGCATAAGGCATAGCCTGATGAGCCAACCAAGACGGGAACACAACCAACTGCCCAGGAAGTGGCTGTATATCTATATGCCCTGACTGCAAGTAAGCATTACCAAAATCCATACTCGCGCCGGCTTGTTGCGTAAAGTGAGGGCCGTAAAATCTGGTCACACCATTGAGCTGACCAAATACCTTGTTGGCATGGCGCTTTGGCGCATCGTCAACTTGTACGCAATAAACACCTGACCACGAACAGTTGCCATGGGTGTGAATGTCATGGTGACTACCCATTTGAGACATTTGAAACCAAATGCTGGGTATCGCTATTTGCAAGCCAGGTGCAGCTTGCGGCCAGTGCCCCTGGTTTGCCAGCACCACAGTTTGGCGCAGACCATCCACAATAAAAGCCAATAATTGCTCCCACTCGGCCAACTTGATACGCTGCAACAAGTCATCGGTGCTGGCATAAAAAGGCGCGCCCGTTACGGCTTCGCTGTCAGTAAGCCGCATCGTTTTAAACACCTTGGCCAAGGTCGCGTTCACATCGCTGGCGTGCTCAAATCGGTGAATACCAAGAGGCGTTTGCCACAACTGGAGCAGCGGATCGGGTTGCAGCATATCGAACTATTTCTCTATGGATAATAATAGGCGTTTGAAGCTAAGTTTGAAGCACAGGCCACTTCAATTGATGGCCACTGCGCTTCGCAAATGCCTCTATATCTTCAGGCGTATCCACGTCAATACGGTAGCGCTCGTTGCTTGTATTCCAAGCATATACCCGGCTTGGGTTGGCGCTTTGCCACTGCTTACAGCCAACATTCGCGTGGTCTGTCAATATGTCATCGCGCACTTGTGCGGTGAACATCACCGGGTTTCCTGGTAAACCGCCCACCGTTGGCTGTACAACCTCAGACAATTCTGGACGTTTTTTATAGGCCGCAATGAGGTCATTGATGTCTTGCGCGTTGATGAGCGGCTGATCAGCCAGCCCCACAACGACGGCATCAAGCTTTGGCGACAGAGCTTGCAAGCCAATACGCAGTGATGAGACTTGTCCATCATTCGGATTGGGGTTGTATACGACGGAAATTGGGAAGTTTTGCACGACTGATTCAATCTGATCGCTGTAGTGACCAAGCACCACAACGACCTCATCAACGCCTGCACCCGATAAGGCAATCAACTGGCGTGTGATGAGGGGTACGCCGCCTAGTTCGAGCAGGCACTTAGGCTGGCTACCCATGCGACTCGCAGAGCCAGCGGCGAGCAACACAGCGCCCACTGTGACACGGCTGTACAGGCCTCCGCCACCTTTTAATATGCAGCCCATGGCTTAACTCCCGCAGCAAGACGACTGGCCACCTGAACCACCACCTGATGTAGACCTTGAAGTGTCCAGAGCAGGGTATGTGGCAGCAAGCGGCGCAGTTGAACTTGCTACATCAGTTGCGAGATCTAACGCCTCAACATCCGAAGTTGTCATTGCCGCTTCAGCTGTAGTCTTGGAGCTTGCGCAACAGCCACCAGTTTGGCCAGTTGTTACGGTTGCTTGCGTTGATTGGTGGCCTTGAGTAGGCAACTCGCTCATAGAGGAGACGGCTGTTGCAGCAAGCAATGGCGCTGACATACGCCTACAAGCAACGACAGAAGCCAGCACAGACAACGCAATTTCCTCCGGTGTTTGTGCACCAATAGATTCACCAGCTGGCGATATGATTTGACCAACTTGATCAGCAGCCTGCCCGCTGGCTAACAGCTGCTCACACAACACACTTGCCTTGCGGGCGCTGGCAATAAACCACAGCTGCTTTGGTTGAAGCGCCAGCGCAGCTTGCAGGCCTTGCATGTCGCGTCTGCCTTGTGTGGCAACCACTACCAAGCTGCCAGCAGCCACTTGTGCACGCACACTGCTGGAATCGTCTTGCGACAATACGACGCTTGCATCTGGAAAATCATGTGCCTGCGCACCGTTGGCGATCACCACCACACGCAGCCCAAGCCTAGGTGCCAAGCTCACAAGGCTACGCGCCACTGGCGAGTCGCCCATCACAACCAACTCTGGCGCTTGCAGCACTGGATCAACGAACAGCTCCAAGGTGCCACCAGAATGACACGACATACCAAATTCCAACACATCGCCTAAGCTGCGTTCTTGCGACTCATCAGACGGCGTAATGCGAATGGTGCGAGGCTGTCCATCTTGTAGTGCCAGTCGAACAGTTTTTATAACTGCCGGCTGTGCGCACCCGCCACCAATCCAGCCGTGGATTTTTCCATCCGCAGTCACCACCGCTTTATCTCCTGCTTTGGCAGACGTGGGAACTTGTGCACGCAACACACTTACCAACGCAAACGCCTGTCCGCTTGCTTCTAGGCGGTGGGCTTGCTGTATCCATTCATTGCGGTTCATGACTGTCTCCTTGTGACTAAATAATCAATGCAGTTGATGAGCTGCGGCTTTTAAATCAGCCAAGCTGGCCAGCGGTATGAAGCGCTCAATACGGTGGCGTGCTTGCTGTAACGCGGCGGCGGCTGGTACCTCTCGGGTGGGATGAAACCAACTGATGCGTGCACCGCGTTCCGTTAAGCCTTCTAATGCTTTCGCCAACTCTTGCGGCTCATCTGTATCAAACCCATCCGACATCACCCATACCCTTGCGTTGCTGCCAAGTTGAGCGCGCGCATCGCGCCTAGCAAACGCTTTTAAGCTAGCCGCTATACGGGTACCAGCTCCAAAACCAGCAGTCACTGCATTGATCTTTTCTTGAACAGCTGGGCTGTCACGCTGCATCAGAGGCGTTACCTCAATCATGCTGGTGTGAAATACAAATATACGGGCACTTGCCTCTAATGCAAAAGCCCTTGCTACACGCAAAAACAAACTGGCATGTGACTCCATAGAGCGGCTCACGTCCACCAATATAAATAACCGTGGCGGTTCAGTTTTACTGGCTTTCCAACATGGCATGACCAACGCACCACCCCAAGCCACGCTGCGCCTTAGCGTCAGGCGCATGTCGAGCTTGCGTCCGTGCACATCTGGCTGCCAACGCCTGGTTGTCCTTGGTTTTAATTGGCGGGTGATATGGCGAGCCAGCAACTGCAAAGCCTGCAGATCTTGGGGTAGCCACATTTGCCCTTCGCGTGAATGCAAAGGCTCTACGCGGCTGGCACCGCCCATGGCGCGCTCGCTGCTATCGCCTAACCCGTTGTTATGTTGATCAAAGCCAGGCACTTCACCAGCACTTTGCGCTGCAGACTTGGCCGCACTGGGTTGCTGTGCCGACTCCATGTCGTCGTGCATGGCTTGAACTTGTTGCTGCAGGCTGCGGCTGGACTTTGTTTGACCACTCACTTTGACAGAACCTCGTACAGACTCTGGATGCCAAAATCGCTGATAAATGTCTTGCCACTGCCGCCATTCTCGCTGGCTGTGACACGCAATAGCGCGCCAAGCAGCTTGCAAAGTTTTTTCTTGTGTCACGCCCACAAGAAGCAAAATTTTCAGCATGGTTTGCTGCTCTGCAATACCCACATTCAAACCATGCTCACGCAATAAAACAGCAAAACTTGCCAAGCGCTGCGCTGGGGCGGTCGCCTGCAAGCCTGATGCATTGGAGTCGCCGGTCATGTGCATCAAGCCTGACTGGCAGTTGAGTGCTGTACTGGTTGCTTTTTTTCCGCCACACCGACGCTACGCCCGCCTTCGGCCAATTGACGCACACGCTCCGCACTGAGTGCAAACCGATCTTCTTGGGTTTTTAACAAACAACCCAACGTGGATAGTGTCACAGCTATATCTTGCACCACGCTGGTTTGCTTGAGCTGAAACAAAGCGCGTATCCAATCTAAAGTCTCCGCAATACCTGGGGTTTTACTCAAGTCTTCTTGGCGCAAGCGTTGAACAAACGCCACCGCCTCCTCCACTAGGCGGCTGTTAGCTTGGGGCAAAACGCTTTTCACGATGGCCATTTCTCTGGACAAAGTGGGGTAGTCCAAATAGTGATACAAGCACCGCCGGCGCAACGCGTCAGACAGCTCACGTGTGCCATTGCTAGTGAGAATTACCTGAGGAATATGGGTGGCCTTCAATGTACCCAACTCTGGTACCGTGATTTGGTACTCAGACAACACCTCTAACAAGAACGCCTCAAAAGCTTGATCTGCCCTGTCAATCTCATCAATCAACAGCACACATGGGCCAGACTGGCTGATGGCTTGTAGCAACGGACGCTCTAATAAAAAGTCTCGGTGAAACACATCGCCGTCTTGCAACTGTCGCTGACCTTCTTGCAAGCGGATGGTCATCAGCTGACGACCGTAATTCCACTCATAAGCGGCCTGAGCCATGTCCAAACCTTCAAAGCACTGGAGCCTAACCAGCTTGGCGCCTTGTGCTGTAGCCAGCGCTTGGGCTACCGCAGTTTTACCTACACCAGCGTCACCCTCTATCAACAAAGGCCGCTCCAAAGCATCTGCCAACCAAACCGCAGTTGCCAAATCGTCGTCAGCCAGATAGCCTGCACGGTTCAATTGCTCGCGCAAAGCGCGTGCGTCGGTTACTGTTGTGGCCACACATGCTGTCGCGTCTTGGTTGCCAGCAGATTGCAATATCAGCTCCTCTTACCAAACATACCGCTTATCCAATTTTTAATCAGCGACCACACAATGGATAAGCCATTGATTTCGGATGCGACCTTAGCAGGCTCAGGTTGAGATGTCGTCTTAGCAGCATCACCAGCTTGTGGTGCTGCCTCAGCGCCTGGCAAAGCTTTGGCTTGCTGGCGAAAGTTTTCGACAAACTGTGCCAACAGCATGTCTGAAACTTGCACCATCAAGCGCCCCCCAAACTGCGCAAATTTACCGTTAACAATCACCTCGGCTTGACCGCTCAACACACAGTGTGTTGGCTCAGACGGGTCTGGAACGATAGTCACCGTCATGTTCATAGATGCCGAGGAGCCACTTTTATCAGCGCCCTTGCCAAACATGACCATCCGTTTGAGGGTGGGATCTAACTCCTTTACATCCACCGTGCCCGCGAACTGCGCCACCGCAGGGCCCACCTTAACCTTGACCGCACCCTTGTAAGAAGTCTCTGACAGCTGCTCCGTGATGTGCGCACCAGGCATGCAACTGGCAACCGCTTTCAGGTCTGTAAGCAGTGTCCAACTCCTCGTGGCATCCACGTCTAATGGGTACTGCTTATCTAATTTAACTTCCATACATGTCTCTTAAATACTGTTTAATCATTTTTAAATAAATATCACAGTGGTTACAGGTTTGCACCATTGGCGCGTAGCGCTTTCCAGGTACGCAAGGCGTTATGCGGCATATCCAAGTGCGTCACACCTAGGTGCGAAAACGCATCAACGATGGCTGACGTAAAAGTAGGGATAGAGCCTACGTGGGGTGACTCAGCAACGCCTTTTGCACCAATTGGGTGGTGTGGCGAGGGAGTGACTGTATGGTCAGTTTCCCAGTGCGGTGTCTCAACCATGGTTGGCAAAAAGTAATCCATCAAGGTATTGCCCAACAGGTTACCCTGCGCGTCGTAAGGCATTTGCTGCCCCATTGCCACAGCAAACCCCTCAGTCAGTCCGCCATGAATTTGACCTTCAATGATCATGGGGTTGATACGCGTGCCGCAATCATCTAGTGCGTAGAAGCGCCGTATCTTGGTCTCACCTGTCCCCCTGTCAATGTCTACAACACACAAGTAAATGCCAAATGGAAACGTGAAGTTAGGTGGGTCGTAGTAGTGCACCGCTTCCAAACCGGGCTCTAAACCAGCGGGTGGCTGGTGGTAGGCTTGCCATGCCACATCGGTCATAGTTTTAAATTTGCTGTCGTCGCCTTTTACTTTGAAGCGGTCAATTTCCCAGTCTAGATCCGCTTCGTTGACTTCCAGCATGTGAGCGGCAATCTTCTTGGCTTTTGCATGAATTTTCCTTGCCGCCATTGCGATGGCTGCGCCAGCAACAGGTGTGGAGCGCGAGCCATAAGTGCCTAAGCCGTAAGGCGCGGTAGAGGTATCACCCTCTTCAACTTGTATGACTTCACTCGGGATACCCAACTCGGTTGCAATAATTTGTGCGTACGTCGTTTGGTGGCCTTGACCTTGGCTGATCGTACCCATGCGAGCAATAGCGCTGCCCGTTGGGTGAATACGAATTTCACAACTGTCAAACATACCCACACCCAAAATATCGCAAATTTTAGATGGGCCGGCGCCAACAACCTCGGTAAAGGTAACCAAGCCAATACCCATCAAGGTAGGACTGTCGGGGTTGGCTCGGACCAGTGCTTGTTCTGCACGCAAACCCTTGTAGTCCACCGCATCCAATACTTTTTCAAGGGCCGTAGCGTAGTCGCCAGAGTCGTATTCAAAGCCGAATGCACTGGTGTAAGGGAACTGCTCTTTTTGGATGAAGTTGCGCCTGCGAATCTCCGCTTTATCGATACCCAGCTTTTGCGCCAATACGTCAACCATTCGCTCAATCAAGTAAACCGCCTCGGTCACTCGGAATGAACAACGGTACGCGACGCCACCCGGCGTTTTGTTGGTGTAAACACCTTTAACGCTGGCGTGTGCCGCGGGTATGTCATAGCTTCCCGAAACAATATGAAACATACCAGCAGGGAATTTTGTGGGATCAGCACACGCATCAAATGCGCCGTGGTCGGCCACTACGTTGACGCGCAAACCAGTAATTTTCCCTTCTGACGTGGCGGCCAACTCGCCGTCCATGTGGTAGTCACGCGCAAAGGCTGTAGAAGAAATGTTCTCCATACGGTCTTCCACCCATTTCACCGGGCGACCCAATACGATAGATGCCACGATGGCACACACATAGCCTGGATATATACCAACCTTGTTACCAAAGCCGCCACCAATGTCTGGACTTACGATGCGAACTTTGGACTCTGGGATGCCAGATAGCATGGACACCACCGTGCGCACCACGTGTGGCGCTTGTGAGGTGATGTAGGTTGTTAAGTCACCTTTGATAGGGTCAAACGATGCAACGCAGCCGCATGTCTCTAATGGACAAGGGTGAACACGTGGGTAGTACATGTGTTCAGCCACCGTTACATCGGCAGCATCGAACGCCGCGTCTGCAGCAGCTTTATCTCCAGCATCCCATGTGAAGATGTGATTATGATGCTCGCGCGGACCATGCGCACCCGTGGTCTTTCCGGCCAAGTCCTCACGAATAACAGGCGCATCGGGCGCCAACGCCGCGTATGGGTCCATCACCACTGGCAACTCTTCATACTCCACCTCAACAGCCTCAATTGCATCCGCAGCAATGTAGCGGTCATCGGCAATGACAATGGCGACCTCTTGCATTTGAAAATGCACTTTTTCGTCGGCCAACACAGCCGCAACGTCACCGGCCAACGTTGGCATCCAGTGCAGCTTTAAAGGCTTGAGGTCTTCGGCGGTCAACACTGCATGCACGCCAGGAATAGCCAATGCAGCTTCTTTATTGATTTTGATAATGCGGCCATGGGCAATCGGCGAGCGCACGATATCCATGTGCAACATGCCGGGCATTTTGATGTCGTCTACGTAATTGCCTTTGCCCTGAATAAATCGGGCATCTTCTTTGCGCAAACGTGACGCACCCATACCGGCTAGTGCTAATTCGCGGGCTTCGAGGCTTGGTGCTGGTGCATTCATAAGTGTCTCCTAGAAAGGTTTTAGGACTTAGGCCGCGACTGACTCTTGCAGTTTTTTGGCGGCATATTGAATTGACTTGATAATGTTTTGGTAGCCTGTGCATCGGCACAAATTACCACTCATACCATGGCGAATTTCGTCCTCGCTAGGATTGGGGTTTTCCTGCAAAAAACGATAGGCACGCATCAGCATGCCTGGTGTACAAAACCCACATTGCAAGCCATGCTCTTTGTAAAAGCCCTCCTGCACTGCATGTAAAACGCCTTTATCTGCTAGACCCTCGACTGTGAGAACTTCGGAGCCATCGCACTGCACCGCTAGGTGCGTGCAGGACTTAACAGACTGGCCATCGATATCAACCGTGCAAGCACCGCAGTGACTTGTTTCGCAGCTGATGTGTGCGCCAGTTAAGTTGAGTTCTTCTCTTAGAAAGTGCACCAGCAAGGTGCGTGGCTCAACAGCCTTCTCTTCTTTTTTACCGTTAACAGTCACGGTGATTAATTTCTTAGTCATGGTTGACCTCCTGTGTGGAATAAATATGTGCGCCTATTGGCAGCGGGACCAAGCTTTGTTGATTGCACGCTTGAACATCTCGCCGGCCATTGCTGTTTTGTATTCAATGTCGCCACGCAAGTCTTCAGCAGGATCGCAAATCGCCATCGCAGCTTCACTAGCGGCTTTGACTGTTTCGGCACCAAACGGCTGATTTAACAACACCTGCTCTGCAGCTTCTGCCCGCAAAGCTGTGGGGCCTACATTGGTCAAGCCAATGCGGACATGGGTGATTTTGTCGCCTGTTTTTTGCATAACGACAGCGCAACCAGCAGTCGCCCAGTCACCTGTTTTGCGCTTCAGTTTTTCGTAGGCATATCCTGTACCAGCAGCCAGCGCTGGTAGACGAATCTCAACCATGATTTCATTTTCTTCAAGCAGCGTCATGTAAGTGCCAACGAAGAAGTCGTCCGCTTTGACACTGCGCTGCCCATTGGGGCCTTGCAATAAAAATGATGCGTCTAGCGCCATGGCCAAAGCTGGATGGTCATTACCAGGGTCGCCGTGTGCAATGTCGCCACCAATAGTGCCGCGGTTGCGCACTTGCGGATCGGCGATCAGTAAAGCAGCTTCGCACAACAGAGGCGCTTTGGCTTGAAGAATGGGGGAGGCAATTAAGTCGTTCTCCACGGTCATGGCACCAATGACAATGTCAGCACCATCCTCACGGATACCTCTGAGTTCAGGAATTCGGTTGATATCAATCAGGTGTGCCGGCTCAGCAAAACGCAACTTCATCATAGGCAATAGGCTATGTCCGCCTGCCAACAGTTTTGCATCTGACCCAAGCTCTGTCAGCATGGTGATGGCCTCACCAACACTGCTGGGTACGTGGTAGTCGAATCGTGGTGGAATCATCACAGTCTCCTCTTGTTGTACTGATAAAAATTAGTATAAGTAGGAGATAAATCAGACTAAAAAAGTCGGGATTCGTTTCAGACGGATGGTAATGGCAACATTTGCGCACGAAACAACACAACTAACGCACGAAGTGTTGAGTTCAACTATTTAGGCTTTAGCAACTAGGGAAAATACTAGGCTTTGTAAGACTAGGTGTTAGCCCTTGGGTTTCGTGTGGAAGTGGGCATTTTCAACGGTGCAATCCTAAAAGAAGCTTGAGTTTGCCAAGCTCATCGCGAGACACAGGCACTATAGTGCGTGATTTGTTGCCAATAACCACTTGCGTTTTACTACCTATCCGCTCTAACTCGTACACGGCTTTCACATTGACAATGAAACGTCTATGTACCCGCAAAAATTGCTGCTTATTTAAACGTGACTCCAAGTCACCAATGCTCAGGTTGCAGAACTTATAACCTTGTTGCGTTAAAAGACGGGTGTAATGCGCCTGCGACTCTAAGCACAACACATCGCCAGCCTCAATGAAAGACACTTTTTTATCGGATACCACTGGGATACGTGATAACTGTATGTTGTCTCCACTTGCAGGGCTCTGTGGTTCACTTGCCAGCATCATGGAGCTTGGATCTGTAGAGGTCAGCGCTGCTTGAACGTTTTTATCTGGACTCACAATTTGTGTCACGTCGTAGAACACCAATACAAAGCCTGTCAGTACGTCATACAAGTCGCTGATTCTGGTGACCTTAATCAACAACACCTGCTCTGGAATATTGATGATCATGGTCATGGGTGAGGCCGTACCCATAGGACACGAGGCCGCCTCATCCAATAGAAACTTAACCTTTGGCTGTGATCGCGGCGGGTGAAAAGACGTCACCAATTTGTTAAATGGCTTCTTCTCGTCAACGGGCAATACCTTGCGGGCAAAGTCATTGAGCCCCACCACGTTGCGACGCGCATCTAAATGAATGACACCCACCTCAAACTTTTCCAGTAGGTACAAGTCCTGCTTAAATTCCATCGATGTCTCCTCAGCCGCACCTGTATCGATGCGTGCACAATCACGCGAGATAGCGTGACATGTAGAGAATTATGCGTTGTGATGAGTGTCCAAGCGCTTTTGGTACAACAACAGACACTGTGGACCAGACGTTGTCAAAAACTGCGCGTTAGGATGCGGTTCATCACCATGCTGTTGATGGCATGCTTGTGCAGTTGATTGGTGTTGCTTCACACAACCCGGTATGTGGCGTGACGCGTTAAACGCCTGAACCGAAAATTCAGCACCAAAGCCGCAACGGCCAATCCCATCAACAAACCACCCCATAGGCCAGCAGGGCCCAATGGGCCAAATACGCCCATGGTGAGGCTGAAACCCATGCCCACCACCCAATAACAAAACACAGTAATCAACATGGGAATTTTGGTGTCCTTATAGCCGCGCAACACGCCCATAGCGCCCACTTGCAAGCCATCCACCACTTGAAACACAGCGGCGAACACCATGAAATGAGCGGCCATTGCTATCACCGCTTGGTTGGGGGTGTACAGCCCGGCCAACCACTCGCGCGACAGCCAAATCGCACAAGCGGACACCAGCATAAGCCCTCCACACACCGCAATACCCAACTGGCCTCGGTAACGTGCTTCAAGCATGTTGCCTGAGCCAACGGCTTGGCCTACGCGCACAGTCAGCGCAATAGAGATACCCAACGGCACCATGAAAGAAATGGATGCCACGTTGATTGCAATCTGGTGACCCGCCACCGTGTCTACGCCAAAGCGCCCCATCAGCAACGCCGTCGCGGTGAACATGCCCGACTCCATGGCCAAGCCAATTGAGATGGGCATACCCAAACGCACGATGCTGGCGATGTGCTTCCAGTCGGGCTTGCTGATGCGCTGGCGCAGTAGGTACTGCGCGTAGCGCGGCGCGCTTAAGGTGTAGGCGTACAGCGCCAAGCAACCAATGGTTTGAGCGATACCAGTAGACAGCGCAGCGCCCGATGCACCCATGGCAGGAAAGCCAAAATTGCCGAACATCAACGCGTAGTTGCCCAACACGTTCACCGGCAGCATCAACAGCTGCGTCCACAGCATGGGCATGGTGTGCCCCATGGACTCATTCAGGAACCTCGGGACTAGGTACAAGCAAGTAAACGGCATGCTCCATGCCACCCACATCAGGTAGCGGCGCGTCTCGGCCACAATTTCCGGGGCAACACCAATCCATGGCATGAGGAGTGACATGAACAGCATCGTAAGCATTTGAAACAACGACAACACCAGCGCCAGCCACACACCTTGGCGCAACTCTTCCCGAATCAACGAATGGTTGTTCGCACCCACATGGTGGGCAATGATGGGCGTAAGCGCCAACATCAAGCCCAGGCCCGCCATCAGCGTAAAAAACCACATGGCAGACCCCATGGCAACAGCAGACAAGACCAGCGCACTGACGCGCCCAGCCATTAAGGTGTCGGCCACACCCATGCCCATTTGCAGCAACTGGGCCACGATGACAGGCAAGGCAATGATGGCAAGGGCTCGCGCTTCTGTGCGGGCTTTAACTAGTGGTGAATTCAATTTAAAAGCATTCAATATGCGTGTTTGTTTAACGGGGCCTATGAATAGCTTGGCATCAGCAGATGCGCTGATGCAAGACAGGCCAATGCAAGGCTCACGCCAAACTGGCAATACTCAAATCACCAACCGTATTCAGTAGTAACAACCATGGTCACACAAAAAGACCTCACCACCGTTTTGCGCAGTCCCTTTAAGTACACAACAAAATTACTCCACCGTCACAGATTTTGCTAAGTTCCTTGGTTTGTCGACATCTGTGCCTTTTGCGCATGCCGTGTGATAAGCCAGCAACTGCAGGGGAACGACGTGTAGCAGCGGGCTTAGAACACCATAGTGCTCTGGCATGCGTATAACGTTCAAGCCGGGGGCTGCCTTGATGCGGCTGTCACCGTCTGCCAATACATACAACACGCCACCGCGTGCGCGTACTTCTTGCATATTGCTTTTGAGCTTTTCAAGCAATGCGTCGTTGGGTGCCACAGTCACGACTGGCATGGCACTTGTAACCAACGCAAGAGGGCCGTGCTTGAGTTCGCCTGCGGGATAGGCCTCGGCGTGTATGTAGCTTATTTCTTTGAGCTTTAGCGCGCCCTCTAGGGCAATGGGGTAATGCAAGCCTCGGCCTAAAAACAAGGCGTTGTCCATGCGCGCAAAATCGTGTGACCACGCAATGATTTGCGGCTCTAAAGCCAATACATCTTGCAACGCGGCTGGCAAATGGCGCATGGCTTTGAGGTGCTCGGCCTCGGCCTCTTCTGTTAGTTGCCCTTTGCTTTGCGCCAGCGCCAGAGTCAGCAAAAACAAACCCGCCAACTGGGTGGTGAACGCCTTGGTAGAAGCCACACCAATTTCCACGCCTGCGCGTGTGATGTAAGCCAATTTGCATTCACGCACCATGGCCGATGTGGACACATTGCAAATGGTCAGTGTGTGGTGCATGCCCAAACTTTGCGCATGGCGCAAGGCGGCTAGCGTGTCGGCGGTCTCACCACTTTGGCTCAGCGTCACCACCAAGGTGTTGGGGTGGGGCACGCTGGTGCGGTAGCGGTATTCGCTGGCCACCTCAACTTGTGTGGGAATGCCGGCAATGCCCTCTAACCAGTACTTGGCGGTGCAACCGCTGTAGTAGCTGGTGCCGCAAGCCAAAATCAAAATCCGGTCAATCTGTTTGAACACCGCGTGGGCGTTGTCGCCGGGTGCGGGCGTGGTCACGCCATCAAACAACTCAGGGACTATGCCCTCAACACCTTCTAGCGTGTCAGCCAAGGCGCGAGGCTGCTCAAAAATTTCCTTCTGCATGTAGTGGCGGTAAGGGCCTAGTTCTGCGGCACCGCTGTGTGCCAACACGGTTTTGACCTCGCGCGTCACGCGCTGGCCTTGGCCGTTCACTACCCAGTATTTGCCAAGCTGCAAGTCAACGCTGTCGCCCTCTTCCAAATACACAATTTGATCGGACACGCCAGCCAAGGCCATGGCGTCACTGGCCAAGAAAAATTCATGCGCATCATCTGCACTGCCAACACCCAAAATCAATGGCGAGCCAAAGCGTGCACCCACCACGCGCTGGGGCTCATCTTTGTGAAATGCCGCAATGGCGTAGGCGCCTTGCAGTTGCACCACAGTGGCTTGCAAGGCTTCAAACAAGTCGCCGTCGTACAGCGAGTCCATCAAATGCACAATGACTTCGGTATCGGTTTGGCTGGCAAACACATAGCCTTTGGCTTGCAAGGCTTCACGCAGCTCATCGTGGTTTTCAATGATGCCGTTGTGCACCAAGGCAATGCGCCCAGGGCGGTCTGGCACATCGGCGCTGGCGTCAACGCCTGGCCCGTGGCTAAAGTGTGGGTGCGCGTTGTGCACAGCAGGCGCGCCGTGTGTGGCCCAGCGTGTGTGCGCAATGCCAGTACCGCCGCTCATGGACGTTTGAGTCACTTGTTGCAACAAGTCGGCCACACGCGAGGTGCTGCGGCTGCGCGTCAACCCGCCTGCGTGTACCGCCACGCCACATGAGTCATAACCACGGTACTCGAGGCGCTGCAAACCCTGTACCAATACGGGAACGATATTGCGCTTAGAAACCGCGCCAACAATGCCGCACATAAGGCAAACCCTTAATAATTAAATTTGATAAACACCAACAACCATGCAGTGTAGGCATGGATGCATGATTTATGTTTGCAAATTTTTTATATATTTGATTTTATATTTCACCATGTGTGCATAATGAATTTAAATTTCATAATTTATGCTTTTTTGATTGAATAAAATACAACTATGTCAGATTGCGACACCACAGACCTGCAACTGTTGGCCCAACTGCAAGTCAATGCCAGCCAGACCAACGCGGCCTTGGCCGCACAACTGGGCCTGTCGCCTGCCACGACACTGCGCCGGGTCAAGCGCCTGCAAGAGAGCGGCATCATTGACAGACAAGTCGCCATACTCAACACCGATGCGGTGGCTCACATGGCTGGCGCAGGCCTGACTGCCATCGTAGAGGTGAGCTTAGACCGGCAAGGCGCAGAACACTTACAAGCGTTTGAGTTGCACGTGTGTGCCCACCCCGGCGTGCAACAGTGCTACCAAACCAGCCCTGGGCCTGACTTTTGTCTGGTGGTGCAAGCCCCCGACATGCCCGCCTACCACAGCATGGCGCAACGGTTGTTTACAGAACACGCCAATGTGCGCAACGTTAAGGCGTTTTTTAGCGTCAAGCGCGCCAAGTTCAGCACAGCTGTGGCGCTGCCAAGCGAGTGCAGATCGGCTTAAACAGCCCCGTTGCAAACGTGACAACGGCGCGGTTGGCCCATCAACAGCATGGGGGCCAATTAACGCTTGTCAGATGTGGGTTTTTTAGCAGGCCTGGCCCAGTTGGCAATGCTAATTTGCTTGCCGCGCGCCACGCTCAAGGCACCTGCCGGCGTACTTTTGGTGATGGTAGAGCCGCCGCCTATGGTGCCGCCTTGGCCAATCGTGACCGGGGCCACCAGCACACAGTTGCTGCCCACATGCACGTCGGCTTCAATCACCGTGACGTGCTTGTTGGCACCGTCGTAGTTGGCAGTAATGCTGCCTGCGCCGTAGTTCACCCGCTCGCCTACCTGCGCATCGCCAATATAGGCCAAGTGGTTGGCTTTGGCACCAGCGGCCAACGTGGCATTTTTTACTTCGACAAAGTTGCCAATGTGCACACCTGCACCCAACTCTGCACCCGGACGCAAACGGGCAAATGGGCCTACCAGCGCAGCGCTGCCAACCTGCACGCCTGCGGATTCACCGTCAATGTGTGTAAACGGGTGAATCACCGCGTTGTCAGCGATGGCGCAGTTGGCGATGACGCAGTTCGCGCCAATGCGCACGTTGTTGCCAATGGTCACGCGGCCATAAAACACACAATTCACATCGATGTCGACATCATGTCCAACCGCCAAAGGCCCACGCACATCCAAACGCGCAGGATCAGCCAAGCGCACACCTTGCTGCATCAGCGACAGGGCATTGGTTGTTTGGTAGGTGCGCTCAAGGGCAGCGAGTTGCACTGGGGTGTTCACACCGGCGACTTGTGAGGCATCGTCAATACAGTGGGTATGAACCACCAATTGGTCGGCTACCGCCATGGCCACCACGTCGGTTAAGTAATACTCGCCTTGAACGTTGTGATTGCTAAGCCGCCCCACAGCCAGTTTGAGCCAAGCTGCAGGCACCGCCATGATGCCGCTGTAGACCTCGGTAATGTCTCGCTGCGCTGGTGTGGCGTCTTTTTCTTCCACAATGGCTTGGACCGTATTGTCCTCGTGGCGCAGCACGCGCCCGTAACCTGTGGGCGCGGGCAAGTTGACCGTCAGCAAGGCCATGGTGCGGGCGCCAGCCAAGTCAACCACCGCTTGCAACGTAGCAAGCTGGGTCAGCGGTACGTCACCTGACAACACCAAAACCAGGCCGTCATCAGCCAACACCGCAGCAGCTTGCTGCACCGCATGGCCAGTGCCCAACTGCGGGGACTGCAGCACACATTGCGTGGGTACCGTGCTGGCCCTGCTGCCAACTGCGCTTTGCACTTGCTCACTGTGATGACCAGTGATGACGACGGCGCTTCTGGCGTTAAGACCTTGCGTGGTGTCCAGTACATGATCTAGCAATGCGCGCCCTGCTAATAACTGCAATACTTTTGGCTTTGCACTGTGCATGCGCGTGCCTTTACCGCCGGCCATGACCACCACATCCAGTGGCAAGGTTGGTTGTGACATATTTGATGATGAACTTGGTTGAGACGACATGAACTGGCTTTCAGGCTCTAAACAACGGCAGACAGGCCGCTTCAATTGGCCCATTATCGCGTCTCGCACAACCATGTTGTTGGCCAGCTTGCTGCTGGCTGGCTGTGGCGCATTGGGCTTGGCATACAACCAACTGCCCACGTTGAGCTACTGGTGGCTAGACGACTACTTTGACTTTAACTCAACGCAAAGCGCGCAAGTGCGCAACGGCCTTGACGCTGTAGCCGTTTGGCACAAACAGACCGAACTTGAGCCATATGGTGTGTTGCTAGACCAAGCCAGCGCCTTGGCAGCGACCAGCTTTACGGCAGCGCAGGCTTGCCGTTGGGTGGACAGCGCTACACAGCGAGCCGATGCATTTGTGGCGCAAGCTGCGCCCTTGGCTGTCCCCGCAATGGCCACACTGACGCCAGTTCAGCTTGAGCACTACAACGCCTACATAGCTGAGCGCAACGCCAAGTGGCAAGACGAGCAGTTGACCGCTACACCGAAAGAGCGTTTGGCATTTCGCTTGGAGCGCAGCCTCAAACAACTTGAGCGGTTTTATGGCAACCTCACCACCGCGCAAGAGCGCTTGGTTGAGCAACGCCTGAGCAGCAGCAGCTACGAAGCCAGCGAGGCGTTTGACAGGCGCTTGGCCAACCAAGCCAAGTTGTTGGACTGGCTCACACGTGTGCGTGGTGCGGGCCCTGACAGCTTTGACGGGTACGCGCAAGAGTTGCGCGGTGTGTGGCGTGACAGCATGCAATGGCCGCAGGCTAAGCGCTTGCAGTGGTGCCAACAAGTGGTGGACTTTCACACCATCATGACACCAGCACAACGACAAACGGCCAGTGAAACACTGGCCGCTTACGCGCGGGACTTTCGCGCACTGCGCTAGCTAGATTGCTGGCATTTAGCCTTGTAACGCGTCCCACATGTCTTTGTCGCGGGCGGCCGTCCAGATGCGTGGATGCTTGATACCTTGGGCTTCGTCAAAAGCGCGTGTCACATCAAACGGCAAACAGTGCTCATAAATAAAGACGTGGCCAAAAATAGGGTCCATTGACGCGCGGGTATGCGCCATGGCGGCTTTTAAGTCCATGTTCTGCGCTGCGGCTTCTTGGCCGCATGTGAACAAGGTTTGTACCCACAGCTTGGTGTAATCCAAGGCCTTGTTCACGCCGTCGCTGTCTTTCATGGCGGCACCTCGCCCTGGTACCAAAGCTGTGGCATTGAGCGCACGCAATGCCTCTAGCGTGGCAGGCCACTCTTCTAGCTGGGCGTCGCCCGTGTATACGCCGGCTTCGTATTCCACCAAATCGCCGCTGTACAACACACCTTCTTCTTCTACCCAAGCAACCGTGTCGCCTTTGGTGTGACCAGGACCTGGGTGCCACACCTTGACGCGAACGCCGCCTAAATCAAGGGTGATGGCGCCTGGGACTTCGCCCAGTGTGGGGTTGCCCCCGCCAACCACCAATGTTGGCCATGTCAGGCCTGGCACCGAGTCGGCACCTTGAAACAAGCGGGGGAAACGCTCCATCTCGCTGAGCATATCTTGTGCGCCGCGCTCACGGATCAACTCCAGCGTGCCTTGGCTGGCAATCACTTCTGTGGCACCCTCCGCCTTGTAGGCGCTGGCACCCAATACGCGCACCGCGTGGTAGTGCGTGAGCAACACATACTTAATAGGCTTGTCGCTGACAGTGCGGATGCGGGCAATCAGGTCTTGCGCCATATCGGGCGTGGCCGTGGTGTCGCACACCATGATGGCATCGTCACCAATGATGACGCCACTGTTGGGGTCGCCCTCTGCGGTGTAGGCCCAGCAATGGGGTGACAGCTGCTCAAACGTAATGGCCTTGGCGTCAAGGTCGGCCTGGCTGGCGAATGCTTTGCTCATGGGTACTCCACTCAAAATATCGTTGTGTTTAAAGAAAGCAATAGTTTAACTAAACGAAATCATTTACGCATTGGTAAACTGTTTGCTTGCGTTGTGGCGGCTTGACTACGCGCCAGCACCGTCGCTTGGACCGTCGTGGCCCAGCGGACTGCCCAAGCCGTGCTCGACCATTGCCACCACCTCCTCGGCAAACGCGCTGTAGCTGAGTGGCCCACCAGGGCGAAGCCAAGTGAATGTCCAGTTGATCATGCCAAACAACATCATGGTGACGGCTGTTTCGTTGACTTTGGTCACTCGAGCTGGGTAAGCGCGCTTTAAAAACCGCGTGAAAGCCGCCACCACATCGCGTTGGCGCTTGCGTATATGTTCAAACTGCGGCGGGCTTAAAAACTTGGTGTCGGCCAGCAGCGATACATGGCGGGTGGCAGAGTTTTCGTACTCGGTCAAAAACACCCGAATGAGCTCATGCAACGCCTCAACCTCGGACAGGTTGCGCCGCTGTGCGCGGGCTTCTGTTTCGCCCACCAACGCTAACAAGTGTTGCGTGTAGCGGTCTAAGAGGTCAAACAAAATGGCCTCTTTGCCCTCGTAGTAATGGTACAAGCGCGCCTTGCTGGTGCCGCAGGCCACAGCAATGTCATTCATGCTGGCGCTGGGGTAGCTTTGTTGGGCAAAGCACTGCGCTGCAACGTCGAGAATAGCCTCGCGCTTGAGATCGTGTGATGCGGACTTTGGTCTGGCCATGGGCTCATTATGGCGGTGCTTCACGCAGGCCACTAAGATAAACGCATGACAACGCACATTTATGCCCAAGACGTATTGGATTTTTGGTTTGGTCACTACGCCTTGCTGCACCCAGCGCATGCCGACGCGCCGGCGCACCTTGCGGCAACAGTCACCAACTACACCGCACTGTGGTTCCAAAAATCAGACCAAACAGACCTCAACATCACAGAGCGGTTTCTACCCTTGCTTGCACCATCGGCATTGCCTGTGTTGCACAGTTGGCGCGACACGCCCGCTGGTAGAGTGGCCAGCACGGTGGTGGTTGACCAGTTCAGCCGCAACATGTTTAGAGGCCAGTCACGTGCCTTTGCCGCCGATTACTTGGCACAAAGTTGGGCGCTTGAGAGCATTGCATTGGGCGACTTGGATACATTACCCGCCTTGCTTCAAGTGTTCTTGTTGTTACCGCTAGAACACGCTGAAGATGTCGGCTTGCAAAACCAGAGCGTGAGCTTGTTTGAATCGCTACAAGCCAAACATCCCGGATGCGCAGCCATGGCCAACTTAACGGGGTTCGCACGCAAACACCAAGTCATCATTGAGCGCTTTGGCCGATTTCCCCATCGCAACGCCGCCCTAAACCGCAGCAGCACAGCAGAAGAACAAGCGTTTCTAAAGCAACCAGGCTCAGGGTTTTAAAGCGCTTGTGCGTTGGGGTTGGCCCATCAATACTGTGACATGCCGGGAATGGTCATGGGCCACACCACACCGTTGTCATTCAAAATAGCGTCCAAGGCTACATCGTGCGGCTCTGGCGTCAGTTCGGGCAAGAATGCGTTGACAAACCCCAAACCCACGGTGTAAGGCCTGGGTGTCAGTTGCGCCAGCGTGCGGTCGTAAAAACCACCGCCATAGCCCAAGCGGTAACCACCGGGGCCATAGCCCACACACGGCACAAACAACAACGTTGGCGTGACCTCCTCAGTGCCTGTTGGTTTTGGAATGCCGTAGGCGTCCTCCTCCATCGGGCAGCCTGGGTACCACGCAAGAAAACTCAACGTTTTGTCCTCGCGGTTGATAACTGGCAACGCAATACGCCGGCTGACGATGGCGTCCACTGCATCGGCTTCGCGCCCAGCCTCTTGCCAGCGAAACAATGCAGGCAACACATCGAACTCACCTTTGATCGGCCAGTAAGCCCCAATCACGGCGTCTGGTCGGTCTACCAACCACACCCGCAGCACGCGCTGAAGCCACAATGACCGGTCTTCGTGATCAGCCATGTTTTGGCGCTCATGAACCAAGTGCTTGCGCCACTGGGATTTTTCTAAATTAGTAGAAAGTGTCACTTTTTTAGACGGATCATTCGAATTTGTATTCATAATCAATTCATGTTTATACGCAGTTTCGTGTCATCGCTTGCTCGCCTAGATTACCACCTTCGCCTCACAAGGTCTGGCTGTAGCACCTTGCTGTGCTTGCTGGTACTGCTGTCGCCATGTGTTGATGCCATGGCCAAACAGTCTGACAAAGCTGCCGCGACATTGATGGACATGCGCTCAGCCTACTTTCGCGATCAAAGCGGCGCGTTGCAAGACATGTTACCCACAATTGCGGGGCACCCACTTGAGCCCTTGGCCGCTTACTGGACACTCAAGTCGCGCCTTGAGGAGGCCACTGCGGTAGAGGTGCAGGCGTTTTTCAAGCGCTATTCGGGCAGCTACTACGAAGACCGTTTGCGCAACGACTGGATGCTGCTACTGGGCAAGCGCCAAGACTGGGTGGCCCTGCAAGCCGCGCACCGTGCATTCCGTATGAATGACGACCGCGATATCACCTGCTATGAATGGCAAGCACAACTGGCCCTAGGCCAAGCAGCAGCCCCCAGCGCTTCTCCACTCATTACGACCAAAACGCTGGTCGCTTTCTGGCAGCAGCAAACAGGCCGTGACGAAGCGTGCTTGGGCGCTGTCACGCAACTGCTTCGCTTGGGTCTGATCTCGCCTGAAGTGGTATGGACCCGGGCACGCGACGCTGCCATGTGGGCAGACAAAGAGGCTTTTATAGATGCCGTGGCGTTGGTAGAGCCCGGTCAGCGCGTCTTGGCAACCCAGCTGTACAACAACCCCCAAGCTTTTTTAAACACCCGCAAGGCACAGCCTAAAAAAGCAGCAGGAAACTGGCTCAGCGTGGCCCTGATTCGCCTCACCATGCGCGACTATGACGCGGTGATGGACGTGTTGGCGTTTTGGCTACCCTATCTCAATGCTGACCAACAAACGTGGGTCAACGCCACCGTTGCAACACGCGAAGCCATGCGTCTAGACAACAGCGCGCACACCCGCTTTGCCACCACTCGCAACGACCAGCTCAGCGACACGCAACTGGAATGGAAGGTACGCGCCGCCTTACGCGCAGCCGATTGGGACAGCGTGTTACAAACCACACGCGACATGCCACTGACAGTGGCACAGCAACCCGCATGGGTGTATTGGCGTGCCCGCGCTTTAACCAGTGTGCATGATGGCTTGCGCAATGAGCGCAACACCGGACTTGCCACGCAACTGCTCAAGCGCATTGCCACACCAGACAACTTTTACGGTCAACTGGCCATGCAGGCGTTGGGCCAAGCGGTCACAGCCAGCCGCCCAGCCCTGGCGCCCAGCCACAGCGACGAACGTGCGGTCAAGAAAAACCCCAGTTTGCGCCGCGCAGTGCTGGCGTTTAAGCTCGGCTTGCGCAGCGAAGCCGTGCGCGAGTGGCACTATGGCATTGCCCTACACGAACCAGGTGGCATGCCCAATGGCCAACTATTGGCCGCTGCGCAGTGGGCGTGCAAGCTAGCCATTTGGGACCGCTGCATCAACACGGCTTCGCGCATGAGCAAGCCGGCAGGCTCTAGGCTGCTGTACCCCATGCCTTTCAAGCATGCGGTGGTGCGCAAAGCCAAGTTGCGACAGCTAGACCCAGCCGTGGTGTTTGGCATCGTGCGACAAGAAAGCCGCTTCGTGATGGAGGCGCGCTCGGGCGTTGGTGCCAGCGGGCTGATGCAAATCATGCCAGCCACCGCCACATGGACAGCCAAAAAAATTGGCTTATCGGGCTTTAGCCTTGGTCAACTCAACGAGCAAGACACCAACCTGACGCTGGGCACCAGCTACTTGAAGTTGCTACTAGACGACTTTCAAGCCTCGCTCCCCATGGCCGCGGCCGCTTACAACGCGGGCCCCAGCCGCTCTAGACGTTGGCGTGGCACAGACGCAGACAGCCCCACGCTAGAAGCAGCCATTTGGATGGAAAACATTCCCTTCAACGAAACCAGAGGCTATGTGCAGCACGTGGTGGCCAACACGGTGAACTACGCCGCACGCATCACCAACAAACCGCAAACAGTGGCCAAGCACCTGCTACCCATAGGACCCAAAGATCAAACAGCGCCTGCGCAAGACGAATCCTTGCCTTAAAAACCTGTTCTGAGCCCAGCAGCCGCCACACCGCTACAGTTGGGTCATAGCTATTTATACAAAAGGTCAATATGCAACGCGTTGTGGTTCTAGGTGGTACGGGATTTATTGGACAAACATTGTGTGAGATGCTCGCACGCGCGGGCATCAAAGCCACGGTGCCAACGCGCAGCCATACCGCTGGCAAGCGCTTGGCGCACTTGTCCAACGTCACAGTCATCAACGCTGACGTGCACCAGCCCGGTGTCCTGAAGTCTGTGTTGGCAGGCCACGACGCCGTGGTGAATTTGGTCGCCATACTGCACGGCAGTCAACAACAGTTTGAGCGCACGCATGTGAGATTGGTCGAACAGCTGGCCGGCGCTTGCGTGGAGACCAACGTGCACCGCGTGGTGCATGTCAGTGCGCTGGGGGCTGACGCGTCTGCGCCGTCTATGTACCAGCGCAGCAAGGCTGCAGGCGAGGCCGCGTTGCAGCAACACCCACAGCTGCACACCACGGTGTTGCGCCCCAGTGTGGTGTTTGGGGCCCAAGACAAATTTCTAAACCTGTTTGCCACCCTCACACGTCTCACGCCCGTGTTGCCTCTGGCTGGTGCCAACACCAAGTTTGCGCCCGTGTGGGTGAACGACGTGGCCACGGCCATCGTGCAGGCACTGTTCACACCAGGTAGCAGCGGCCACACCATAGACTGCGTTGGCCCCGACATTTTTCAACTGCGTGAACTGGTGGGTTTGTGCGCTCGCTGGCAAGGCAAACGGGTGTGGGTCATTGGGCTGCCACACGCGCTTGGCCTTGTACAAGCCACCGCGCTTGAATTTGCACCGGGCCCCACCCTCATGAGCCGCGACAACGTGCGCTCTATGGATATAGACAATATTGCCAGCCCCAGCAGCACCGCTTGGTCTCTCGGTAAACTGGGCATTGAGGCCACCAGCCTGATGGCCATTGGGCCAACATACATTGGCTGACTGTGCAACAACACGCTGGGGCCGTGCCGCACACACAAAAAAGCGTTTAGCGAACATCTAAGGAGCCCTCCATGCAACTCGTCGTTGGCAATAAAAACTACTCGTCGTGGTCTATGCGGCCTTGGGTATTGATGCGCGAATTAGGCATGCCCTTTGAAGAGGTGTGTGTGCGGTTTGACAGCTTCGCGCCCAGCTCCCAGTTCAAACAAACCATGCACCAACTGGGTTCTCCCGCTGGCAAAGTGCCATTGCTCATTGACGGTGCAGCAACCTACAACGCCAGCCCGCTGGTGGTGCATGACTCCCTGGCCATTGTTGAGCGCTTGTTTGAGCTGAATCCAGCGGTCTGGCCCAGCGAGGTAGGCACACGGGCCAAGGCGCGCAGCGCGTGTGCCGACATGCACAGCGGCTTTGAGTCTTTGCGCCGCCTGTGCGGTATGAACATAGAAGCCGACTTGTCAGAACAAGGCGCCACGCTGTGGCGTGAGCATGATGGACTGCGCAGCGATGTCGCCCGTATTGACGCCCTGTGGGGCGAACTCTTGGCCCACAGTTCAGGCCCCATGTTGTGTGGGCAGTTTTGTGCGGTTGACGCTTTTTTTGCGCCTGTGGTGATGCGCATCAATGGCTACGCCCTGCCCGTGTCTCCCAATGCACGCGCCTACGCAGACCGCGTCACACAACTTGCCAGCGTGCAGGCTTGGATGCAGGCGGCCTTGGCTGAGCACGACTTTTTAGACTTTGAAGAACCCTACCGCACCAAGGCTTGAACATTCAATGAGCGCTTTAGAAATTTATGTCGTCGGTGGTGCGGTTCGCGATACCTTGCTGGGCCAAGGCGACGCTGGCGACTTGGATTGGGTGGTGGTTGGCGCAACCCCTGCGCATATGGTGAGCCTAGGCTTTGTGCCGGTTGGCAGCGACTTCCCCGTTTTTATTCATCCCAACACTGGCCACGAATTTGCACTGGCTAGGACCGAACGCAAAACGTCCAAGGGCTACCAAGGCTTTAGTTTTTACGCCGCACCCGATGTGAGCTTGGCACAAGACCTGGCTAGGCGCGACCTCACCGTCAACGCCATGGCCATGGCCGCGCCCAGCAACAACTTGGCCGATGCCGCCCAATGGCGCAACTGGCAACCCAATGCCACAGCCGCATTGATTGACCCCTACAACGGCTTGGCCGACCTGCAAGCCGGCGTGCTGCGCCACGTGAGCCATGCCTTTGCTGAAGACCCAGTGCGCATATTGCGGTTGGCACGCTTTGCGGCGCGTTGGCCCACGTTCACCGTTGCAACCGATACCAACCAACTGATGCGCCACATGGTGGATGCCGGCGAGGTAGACGCACTGGTGGCCGAGCGGGTGTGGCAAGAAATGTCAAAAGGGCTGATGGCTGCCCAGCCTTCACGCATGTTTGAGGTGCTGCGCAACTGCGGTGCTTTGCACCTGTTGCTGCCTGAGCTTGAGCGACTATGGGGCGTGGCGCAGCGCGCCGACTACCACCCAGAAATAGACACTGGCGTGCACGCCATGATGGTGATGGACATGAGCGCGCGACTGAACGCCAACCTGGCCACACGCTTTGCTTGCCTGTGCCACGACTTTGGCAAAGGCACCACACCGCCAGACGTATTGCCTAGGCACACTGGCCACGAAATGCGCAGCGTGCACTTGCTGAAAGACGTGGCGCAACGCTTTAAGGTACCCAAGGCCTGCAAAGAGCTGGCCGATGTGGTGGCCAAAGAGCACGGCCATATTCACCGCTGCAAAGACCTGTCTGTGCCTGCCCTGATTCGCTTGCTGGAACGCTGCGATGCATTTCGCCGCCCAGATCGTTTTAGCGATGTACTGCTGGCCTGCGAATGCGATGCCCGAGGCCGTTTGGGCTTAGCTGACACCCCCTACACACAAGCACCTTGGCTGCAATCATTGCTGGCTGCAGCGAGCAACGTCGACACCCACGCCATTGCCACTCTAGCGGCGCAAGCGCCAGAGTTTGCCCAGCAAAAAGGCGAGTGGATTGCCACACACATTACGGCTGCGCGTGAGGCGGCCATTGCAGGTTTGGTTTAACATCGCGCCCATATGACCCAAGCCCACGTACCACGCCACATCTTGCCCATACTGGTATTGGCGCAATTTTTTGGCACCTCGCCGTGGTTTGCGGTCAATGCCGTTATGCCTGATTTGCAACGTGAGTTGGGCTGGGCCAACGCTGCGGTGGGTGCACTCACGTCATCGCTGCAGTTGGGCTTTATTGTGGGCACCTTGGTGTTTGCCTTGCTCGCCATTGCCGATAGATTCTCTGCACGGCGCGTTTTCCTGTTGTGCGCTGTAACTGGCGGCGCTTGCACAGTGGGCGCATGGGCCATGGTGCGTGATTACGAGGCACTCATGGCTTGGCGATTTGCAACCGGGTTTTTCTTGGCAGGGATTTACCCAGTGGGTATGAAAATAGCGGCTCAGTGGTACACCAAAGGCTTGGGCGGCGCGCTGGGTTTATTACTGGGGGCACTGGTGCTGGGCTCTGCCAGCGCCCACGCCTTGCGCGCGATGGGCGATGCGTTGCCATGGCCTGCACTGATGCTTGGCGTGGCGGCGCTGTCTGCCATGAGTGGCTTGTTGTTGTACTTTGCCACCGACGACCCGCCCCAAGCCACAGCACGTGTCAGCACCTTGCAGTGGAGCGCCTTGACCACGCTGTGGACAGACGCACGGGTAAAAGCATCTGTGTTGGGCTACTTTGGCCACATGTGGGAGCTGTACACCATGTGGGTGATGGTGCCGCTGATATTGGCCACTAGGCTACAAGGCACGGCCTTGTCATGGACTGCGTTTGCAGTACTCGGTGCTGGCGCCATGGGTTGTGCAGTGGGCGGTTGGATTGCGCAGCGCTGGGGCAGCGCCCGGGTGGCTGGCGTGCAGCTGTCCATCAGCGGCCTGTGCTGCCTGGCCACACCGTTCATGCTCAATGCCAGCGACGGCCTGTTTTATGCGTGGCTGCTGGTGTGGGGCATCACAGTGGCTGGTGACTCACCCCAGTTCTCAACCCTGACAGCGCGCAATGCGCCACCACAAGCCGTGGGCAGCGTGCTCACGCTGACCAACAGCATTGGCTTTGCCATATCCATTGTCAGTATTTTGTTGTTTGTCTCGCTGAGCGAAACCGTCGCCTTGGGCTCGTTGCTGCCATGGCTTGCAATAGGGCCAGCACTTGGCTTATTGGCCTTGCGCCCGCTGGTGAGGCTTGAGCGGTTGGGGCGCTAAACCAACCCACACGGCTGTTGTGAGCCTGACAAGCCGCAGCGCGTCATGAACTTAAACCCAGCGCATCCCACACCCGCATAGCGGCATACGCATCGTTGGCGGCGTATAGCAACTGCGACTCCGTCAGCGTGTCGTTGGCCCAATTGCTGGTGGCGGCTTTTTTGGACTTCATGAAACGTTGGTTAAACAGCACGGCAACAGCGCCTTTTACGCCCATGTCTTTGCGGTAGCCGCGTTTATAAAAAACAGTGTTCAGCTCCAACATGTCCGCAGGCTCTACGCCCAGTTTGTCCATAATCCGCAAGCGGTCATCGCCTAGGCCAAAGCCTGCTTTCACGATGCCACCCGTGCCCAGAAGCTTGGCGGCCACCGCACTGCACGCTGGGTCTTGCAACTGAAATACCCAAGCCCGCTGCGCCGTGGACAGTTGCAAAATGTGCGGGCCTTCTGAGCGCTCGTTAACCTTGAAGGTGGGTTTGGACTCTGTGTCAAAACCCCAGGCGCTGGCCGTGATGAGCTGGTCGTGCGCCAACTGCGCTTGCGCGCCTGTGCGCACCAAGGTGATGCGGTCTAGACCCAACCGCTCAAAAGGCTCAAGCAAGGCGATGGTGTCTTTGTCGGGGGTGTGTCGTTCTGGTGGCATAGCGTTGGCAATTTTATGCCTTGTCGCCAAGTCGCGAGCCAAGTCTGGATGCAGCAGCCATGTCTGCACCGCAATAAACCTGAATTGCGACGACCCAAGGAAGGTTTGCACAACCCGCGCTCAGGTCTGTGCCTTCGGTTTCTCCAGCGCCTCCATGATCACGCCCATGGGCGTTTCCTTGTAGAGAGCTTTGCGGTGGCTGGGCATCATGGCCACGTGCCAGTTGTCCTGCGGGTGCGCCTCAATCACCTCTTCTCGCTTGTGCACGCTCACATCGAGACCGGCGAATTCGCGACACATCAGGTTGTCGCACAGCGCCTCTTAAACCGCTGGGTCCGAGGTTGAACAACTGCTGGCGACAGCGGATACGCAGCATGGTGGCGACTACGAATGGAGAGCGGCTACCTGTGGCACCGGGCAATCAAGGCGACCACTTCGGACCAAGGCACCAGCAGGTTCATTTCGTTCAGAAACTAGCGCTGGCGCGTGTGCTTGGTCTTGCGGTCGAACCCGCACTCGCTCAAGCTTGTTTACCTCATGCCTGCAATGCTTCACATCTGGCAGGTCATGCCGAGGTTTTGCAGACAATTCCTAAACCAATTAGGAATTTACTCTAATGAGTCTTTGAAATCTGTGCAATATATATTTTTCATTCTGTGCTTACGTATTTTAATACCCTAACATCTACTTAAGCGGAAAAATATAGCTGGCTAAAATGTTTAACGGAATGAAAACAGCCGTCTGTATTTTTTCCGTTTGAAGCGCTTGTTATACGCTTACTGCTTGATACCTTGTTTTTCTAAGAAATACTTAACACGTTCCATAAGCTTAATTTGTTTGGATTGTGCTTCCTGCATACCCATTTGTGCACCACGCTGCATTAATTGCGGAGATTTTTCTAGTAATTTCTTACCTACAGGTGTTTGATAAAATTTTGTTATTGTACTGATTTCGTCATTAGTAAAAGACTGTGAATACAATTTTTTCATTTCGTCCATAACTTTAGAATGGTCAATATCCTCATTAAACCAAGCCCTTAAAACTCCTTTAAACTCTTCCTTTCCCTCATTATTTAACTGATATGTAGCAGTCATTTGATCAATCAATGGCAACATAGCTTCGAATCCGCCTGCCATTTGCTTGTCCATGGACATAACTCTGAACATTTCATCTATTTGAGCCTCCTGAGCCAAAGTAGATGTTGATAATGTAAAAATCATTAGTGGTAAAAATAGAAATTTATTCATTTTATATCCTTGTACGTATAACGCTATGCTAAATGGCTGAAAATAGCTGGCTATAATAGGCATGAACGAGCACAGCCAGCTATTTGTGTCCGTTTAAGCAACTTGTTAGGCATGTAACTCAGTTAATTCGAGAACTATCGCTGGACCAGCTCTAAATGAAGGACTTATTGCATCCACTTTTTTCATATGAGATGTTTCATCGTGTAAAGCCAAGCTTTCTTTGGAAACCCACGATTCTAATAATACAAACTTAACATCACTTCCGGCTACTCTACTCATTTCATATTGTAAGCAACCATCTTCGGCCAATACTAAAGGTCGAATTTTATTATATAACTCAACCTGTTCACTTGCTTTTCCAGGCTGAACTTCGATTAATATAAAAAGTTTAATTTCTTTGTCCATTTCGACATCTCATAATTTATAGTAAAAAAACTGAAGCCTAACGCCTCAATAACCGGCGCAGCTTTGCTGTGACCGGCGCCGTAGGCGCGAAGTTAATTAACTTGTTAAATTTTTAAGCAGAATCCCACACCCAATCTGCTACCGAAGTATAAATGGTGGAATGATCAACGCCGCAAATCTCTATGAACTTCGCAGCCGACTGCGGATTGGGGTCAATAACATATAACTTTTTACTAGGATTTTTTCTCAAACTTTCACTAAACAATATACGCGATTCCAAATCCAATGCTGGGCAGGAGTAGCCTGCAATTACTACTCTATCGGCTTCCTGTAGAGCGGTTGAAGCTAAAGTCCAAAGGTTAGTCATTGAATTATGCATCATGCCTCTCTTACCACTAACAGGAGGCACAATTATAGGCTTCATATAATTGAGTCGCTTATTAGGCTTCCATGTCAATGACATTGCTATTTTTGTTGAGTTCATAACGTATAAAGCTCTATTTGGAGCAAAGAGCGCTGCTGGTTTGGGCATATCCGAATTGTGCTTAGATTGCCAGTTCAGAGAGCCGTGTAACTTCAGGACTTTTACTCCATGGTGCTTTTTACTGAAATTCGAGAAAGGAGCATGCGAATTGATTGTTTGTACCTGCGCGTTCTCTCCAAGTCGGTAACAACCAGGAAATGAAAATATATCTTTTACATTTTTATCTGCGATTTCAGCCATGGTCCTTTCTGCAAGTAAATCGTAATTAAAAGTAATTATTGATAGGTCTTCAGGAGTGTCGACTTTTTTGAGTTCTGCTAAAAGAAACCTATAAAGTAGCTATCGAGGACCTAATGACAGATTATTAGTAGTTGTCGCAAGTACAGAATATAGCAACTGGAGTAAATTAAGAAAGCCTTTGTGGTAGACACTACCGTTAGGTGAATCTATGGCCTTTAAATATAAATATGCTGCGGAAGATTCCAGTGATGCTTTCAGCGTGTGAGAATAATCTCCGACCAACCCTGGCGGATTCAAAAGTGAAGTGCAACTCTTACCAGTCCAGTAAGGTACGTCCATGCACCACACCTCACCCAAGCGCTATCAGCAGCTTCAGCCCGAAGAACGCATGACCATCGCCTCTTTGCTCCAC
>Ga0222645_100280_pt1 | contig 30007 bp, 23 predicted proteins | sample AntAcemetagen292_FD_179881 | JGI IMG/M metagenome (GOLD analysis project Ga0222645, IMG submission 179881) | Saline water microbial communities from Ace Lake, Antarctica - #292 | ecosystem: Environmental > Aquatic > Non-marine Saline and Alkaline > Saline | place: Antarctica: Ace Lake | collected...
ACGTAGCGCACTAAGCTCATCAAATTCTGGGTCGAGAATAACAAAATCTGCATCTGTACCGGGATTAAGGTTACCAATCTCATTTTCTAGCCCTAACCCCATTGCAGCGCCTTGAGTCATTAAATATAAACCATGCATAGGATCCATCTGGTTGCCCTTCAGTTGACAGACCTTGTAAGCTTCGCCCATAGTTTTTAACATACTAAAACCAGTACCGCCGCCCACATCTGTCGCCAACATAACGGGAATATGCTGTTGCTCGGCCTTGGCTAAATCGAATAAGCCACTGCCTAAAAATAGATTAGACGTAGGGCAAAACGCGATGCTTGCTTGCGTTTCTTGCAGGCGTTGCCACTCTGCTTGTTCAAGGTGAATACCGTGGCCAAACACTGCACCTTTTCTGAGTAAGCCATAATGATCATAGACATCTAAGTAATTTTTTCGCTCTGGGAACAGGTCTTTTACCCAAGCGATTTCACTATGGTTTTCAGACAAATGAGTCTGAATAAACACATCTGGATATTGTTGCGCTAGTTCACCCAATGCGTGTAATTGTTGCGCGCTGCTGGTGGGCGCAAAACGCGGCGTAATAGCATATCTTAATCGGCCATTGTTATGCCATTTATCTATTAATGCAGCGCTGTCTTGTTGGGCACTTTGGGGAGTGTCTTGCAGCCAATCTGGGCAATGTCTATCCATACATACTTTACCGGCAATCAATAGCATGTTGTAACTCGACGCTTCTTGGAAAAGTATATCGGTTGCTTGCTTATGTACTGACGAATACACCATGCCTGTGGTGGTGCCATGGCGATGTAATTGTTTGATAAATATTTTAGCTATGCGGCTGGCGTACTGGTTGTCAGCAAATTTACGCTCTACTGGAAAAGTGTAAGCCGTTAGCCAGTCCAATAACTGCTCACCAAAACTTGCTAGCATTTCTGTTTGTGGGAAATGCAAATGGCTGTCAATAAAGCCTGGTAACAGTAATTTACCAGAGTAGTCATAAAAATTTGCATCAACGTATTGTTCTATATTGATTTTGTATTCACCTATAAATTCAATTTTTCCATTACGCGTAACTAAAAGTCCGTCTTCAAAGTATACATAATCCTGTTTGGGGTTATGACTTTGCTTTGGAAAATGTAATATCGATGCACGATAAGCCTGAGTTGTCATAAATAGGGTGTCTCTTTAACTTTTTTCATTTTTTAATTGCTTGCAACCTTTCTGAATTGTTTTTAGCCGTAGCGGTTAACTGCAACTGTTAACTACGGCCGTTAACCATAATAAAAAACCAGACTAACTACCACGATAACTGCTAAAACCAAAAGGTGAAATAAGCAGTGGTACATGATAATGCCCACCGTTCTCAGTCAGCTCAAAATGCACATCTACAAAGGGATAAAAGGCGTTATTGTGATGTGCTAATAAATAGCTTTTAGTAAAAAAACGTAGACAATATTCACCCGCTTGAAACTGGTGATCTTGCCACTGATTACAGCGACCATCTTTATCAGTTTGCGCCTGAATAATTGTTCCATCAAAGGTGCTCAAAGTTAATGTCATATTGGCAGCAGGTTTACCTAATGTGGTATCTAATACATGACTTGAAAGACTGATGCTCATGATGTTTGTATTCCTTTTTCTAATTTATGTTCTAATTCATTTTCTAGTTTACTGTTTAATCCCTTTTCTAATCTTAACAAGGTGATTTTAATTTGTTCAGCTGAGGCTAGGGTGATCTCTGTTGCGGTATCGTTAGGTAAACGTAACATGAGGGCATGCAACATCGTTTTTGCACTTAATCCACTGGCACAAATAATAAAGATAAAGCCATGTTTGTTTAAGTAATCGTGATTAGCTAAGGCTAAATCATGTAACGTTTTATCATCCGCACCGTTAGCGCCTTGTTGTTCGTTGCTGGCCATGTTTTTAGTGGTCGCATACTTTTTCCGTAAACTATTTACATCGCCTATCATTGGATGGGCTTCAAAGGCAGTCAAAAAGTCCGGGGTAGAGCATTGTTGCCATATATCCTTTGCTGTCTGCATAAGACCATCAAAATCTCTAGAAGGCAGAGTCTGAGCCATGCCTGTAAACCATTTAGGTGCAGCGCAGCATTGGCTAAACCATTGTTCAGCTTCTTTACTGGTGAGGTTATTTAAAGTCTGCAACGACAGATTATTTTGTTGATTCATTTGGCTGTCACCAAAGACTGAATAAGCTGCTGATTATCTCGCCAAGCCTGCTTTTGTTGAGATGGTGTACTTTTTTCAGGCTCTAACAATTGAATTAATTGCGCTGCCATAGATACGGCTACTTCAATTGGACGTTTCCCTGGAATGTCTAATACCCCCACAGGGGAAACCAGTCGCTGAATATCTTGCTGCTGAAATTCTCGGTGTGCCAATCGGGTTCTAAAACGCCTTGCTTTAGTATCTGAACCTATCACGCCAACAAAGGCCATTTCTCTTCGGCGCAAAGCAGCTTCGACGATGTCAAAGTCTAATTGATGGCTGTGGGTCATAACTACGACCCAAGACTTGTCGGGCAGACTGGCAATAGTCTCAGCCGGCATTTCGCTTGCTATTAGTTTTACGTTACTTGGCAGAGCTTGTTGGGCGATGTCATTAAGCATTGCTTGGCGATTGTCTATCCAGCTTATTTGCAACGGTAACTGCGCTAAAATAGGCATTAATGCGCGAGATACATGCCCTGCACCGTAAATAGCAATATGTTGGGTGTGCTCAGTGAACACTTCAAACAGTACATTGGTAGCACCACCACAACATTGGCCTAATTTACTTGAAAGGGGATAATGCTCTATTTTTTGTATTGAGGTGTTGTCTAGTAACAAATCACGCGCTTGTTTAATCACTTCAAACTCAAGATGCCCACCCCCTATTGTGTCAAAGGCGCTATCGTCACATACCAGCATTTTTGTACCCGCATTTCTGGGAGTAGAGCCTGCTGTGGCAAGTAACGTCACTAACACGTAACTTTTGCCTTGTTGCTGAGATTGATGTAATGCATCAAACCATGTTTTTGTAGGCAGACTCATATTTGCTTCTCCAGCCATGCTTGTGCCTGTTCAACCGCGTTGTAGACCTTTTCTGGGGTTGCTGGTGGATGTAATACAGGGTCTGTTTGATAATCAGTGATGCTAGATATCGCATCTTTTAATGCACACCAAACCGAATTGGCTAACATAAACGGTGGTTCGCCTACTGCTTTTGAATGATAGATGCTGTCTTCATCGTTTGCCCTAGGATACAAGTCGACATTAAATATTTCAGGGGTATCGCCAATCGCAGGAATCTTGTAAGTGGCAGGGTTGTTACTGATAAGCTTACCACTAGCGTCCCACAACAACTCTTCAGTGGTGAGCCAGCCCATACCTTGAATAAAGCCACCTTCAATTTGGCCAATATCAATTGCAGGATTTAGGCTTGTGCCCACATCATGTAATATATCCACTCGGTCAACCTTGTATTCGCCGGTTAATGTATCGACGGATACTTCTGAACAACTGGCGCCATATGCAAAATAGAAAAATGGTCTACCATTGCCTGACGCTCGGTCATATTTAAGCTTGGGTGTTTTGTAAAAACCTGACGCTGATAAAGAAATGCGGTTCATATAAGCTTGTTGGATCAAATCACTAAAAGCGATACTGTGCTCACCTATGCTGACTTGTTGGTGAGTAAATTTTGCTTGGTCCGCTTGATTTACAGCGACGTTGACTTGTTTAGCAAAAAACTCGGCTAGACGGTGCTTGATGATTAAGCAGGCATTTTGCGCCGCTTTCCCATTTAAGTCTGTGCCACTTGATGCGGCTGTAGGAGAGGTATTAGGCACTTTATCGGTGCGCGTTGAAGTCACTTCAACGTGTGATAAAGGCACCCCAAACTCATTAGCCACTATTTGGCCAATTTTGGTATGTAACCCTTGGCCCATCTCGGTGCCGCCATGATTGATCTGCATACTGCCATCGGTATAAATATGCAGTAATGCGCCAGCCTGATTAAGATGTTTAGCGGTAAATGAAATGCCAAATTTAACGGGGGTTAATGCCAAGCCTTTTTTGATGATGGGACTATCTTTATTAAACGCTGTCATTTGTTCACGGCGTAGCTGGTAATCACTTGATGTTTCTAACTTATCAATTAGGTCAGCTAGTAAGTTGTGCTCGACCTGCATTCCGTATTGAGTGGTGTTCCTGGTGTCTTTGCCATATAAATTAAGCTTACGAATGGCAAGCGGATCTTTACCTAATTTACGTGCAATCGCATCCATCATAGCTTCGGCCACTATCATGCCTTGAGGGCCACCAAAACCACGGTAGGCGGTGTGTGACACCTGATTGGTTCGACATCTGTGCCCTTCAATAAAACAATCTGCTAGAAAATAACCACTATCCGCATGAAACATCGCTCGGTCTACTATGGCATCTGACAAGTCAGGGGAGTGACCGCAATTACCGTTTATTTCGATATGGGTTGCTTGGATCAAACCTTGATTATCCGTGGCTACTTTAAAACGATTTTCGAAAGGATGACGTTTACCCGTTGCCATCATATCTAACATGCGAGGAAGTCGCAGTTTGACTGCTACTTTGTTGCGGCTAGCAAATATTGCAGCCAAACAAGCCCACTGAGCAGCTTGTGTTTCTTTGCCGCCAAACCCGCCCCCCATGCGGCGCATATCAACCACTACTTTGTGAAGCTTAATATCTAATACTTCGGCAATCAGTTTTTGCACTTCGCTGGGATGTTGGCTAGAAGAGTAGACTAACATTCGGTCCTCTTCTTCAGGAATAGCCATCGATATCTGGCCTTCAAGATACATATGCTCTTGACCACCAATGATCATTTCACCTTCAATATGGATCGGGCCTTGCTCATAACTTTTTTGAAAATTGCCACGGCGCATAAAGTGTGGCGGTCGTACAAAGTTTTCTTGCTCTTTGGCTTGTTTAACGGATAAACAAGCTGGTGTCGGTGTAATTACAATCTTTGCTTTTAAAGTTGCTTGGCGAGCCAGATTAACACTGCTTGCTAAGACCGCAAATATAGGCTGGCTGTGGTATAAAATTTCTGTATCAGCTAATAACGGATCTCCCGGAAATACTGGACCTATGTCTTTGTGACCAGGTATATCATCCACGGTAATTACGTCTATTACGCCTTCACTGGCTCTTACTTGTGATAAATCGATTGATGTGATGCTTCCGGTGGTTACCGAGCTCACGCCTACTGCAACATGATGGATATTTGCCGCTTCTGGCATATCGTCTATATAACGCGCTTGACCGCTGACGTGACGCTCAGCACTTTCATGTTTGTGCGACTTTCCAGCAGTACCTTGCGACGCGGCATCAAATCCAGGCTGCTCAATTAGCTTACGCATGGCGCTGCTCCCCAGATGAGCTTCCAGTTGAGTTTTTAGTTGAATCTTCAGTTAACCTATCAGTCGGCCTATCATTAGAACAAGGAATATGTAGCACGCGGGTTTCAATTTTTTGGGTGCTTTGGTTGGTCTCTAACCAAAAGCGTTTCCACAAATTAGTCAACATAGCAATTCTATAAGTTTTGCTTGCACGCACATCATCCAATGGAATGAACGCATGCTTGAGGATATCCCTGCCGATTTCAAAGGTTTCGCTACTGGACCATGTTCTACCTTGAAGCTGAGTATTGAGTTCTATTACAGTTGCCGGGATGGCAGCGACACCACCAAACCCAGAGTCGATGTGCTGTACCTTGTCATCAATAACTTGCAAATTGAATACTGCACACACTGCCGAAATATCATCCTCATAACGTTTGGATACTTTGTAGGCGCGAACTAGGTGACTGTGATGGATAAAAGGAATAAAAATAGCTTCTATCCATTCAGACGATTTTAGGGCGGTCTTGCGGTAATCTAAAAAAAACTCAGTGGCCGCTATTTTTCTTCTTTGCTGGCCGTTGTCTAGATGTATAACAGCATTAAGCGCCAATAGTGCAGGTGGCATATCGCCTATTGGTGAGCCACCGGCAACGTTTCCACCAAGACTGGCCTGATTGCGGATTGGCGTGGCGGCGAAGCGCCATAAAAGCTCAGACAGCTGCGGAAAGTGTTTTAATAAGCTTGCTTCGATTTTACCAAAAGGTAGGGCAGCGCCAATTAATAACCCCTGCTGCTGTTCAACAAGTTGATTTAGTTCTGGTACTGCGCCCAAGGCAATCAACTTGTCAAAAGACTTCAGTTGCTGAGTAACTTGCAGCGCTAGATCAGTACTACCAGCAAACACATTAGCTTGCGGATACCGAGCTTTAGCGGCGGCGAGTGCTTGCCTTGATGTGGGCACCAGTAGATTTTCTGTGCTGATGGCTGAGTCGTTGATACTCGTTATACCACTTACGTCATTTACGCTATTTATGTCAGTCACGTCATTTACGTCAGCTATTTCATTCAGACACTTTACTGTCTGGGTTTGGGTGTCTCTGAATTTATCGGTTTGCTTGTTTTGACAAACACTTAAAGTGGCATCAATGATGGGACGATAACCTGTACAGCGACATAAATTGCCTGAAAGTGCTTGAATAACCGCTTCTCTGTCTGGCTCTTTCGGTTGCTGGTACAAGGCGAACATCGACATAATGAAGCCCGGTGTACAAAAGCCGCATTGCGAACCATGGTGTTCAACCATACTTTGCTGTACCGGATGTAAATTTTTTCCATCTGATAGATGTTCAACAGTGATTAACTGTTTACCATGTAATGCGGACAAAAATGTTACACAACTATTGATGGCTTTATATTCAAGAATATCTTTGGATCTGTTGGATACGGTAGTGTCGCCGCTAACAACTGCAGCTAATACCACAGTACAAGCACCACAATCGCCTGAAGCGCAGCCTTCTTTAGTACCTGTTAGGTTTTGTTGTTCACGTAGGTATTCAAGCAAAGTTAAGTCAGCTCTGGCTTGAACTATGGTAGTTACCTTGTTATTTAGCAAAAAGCTGATCATGTTATGTTCCATTAGCAATGCTTATTTCAGACAGTATCTCGACTAGTGATGTCAATTACAATAAATACTAGACCAAATGGTCAGCTTTTACCTCAACTATTTCATCTATCATCGCAACTACCTCAAATATTTTAACTGCATAAAAATTATTACTGAGTAATGTAGTTCTGACTGAACTAAGATAAGTGGCTATTTTCTAATAGACCGGCACGGGCATAGCGGTGTGCATAAATATATAAGCAATATAAATGCCGACTATTAGTTGATAATCAATTGGCTATCAATTGGCTATTAATTGATCATCAGCTGAATGGTCATTTATATCTAAACACCCCATGGTTATAGTAATCCGTGAGATTGGATGATATTTTTATAGTGTTAAATATGAGTATATAAATACTGTGTGAAATGGAAAAAAATAATAAATGAGTGTAAGTAACAGCTATAAAGAAAGCAGTATTGGCGAGCTCAATCGTAGAAAAATACTCAGTGCTGCGGAGCAAGAATTCGCCTTACACGGCTTTAAAGGTGCGCGAGTTCAGCAAATAGCTGACACAGCCGAACTACCAAAAACCAATGTGCTTTACTACTTTAAATCTAAAGAGTTTCTATATTTAGCTTTATTAGAAGATATTTTACGGTTGTGGAATAGCCGCTTTGACGAGGCAACAGCAAATGACGATCCGGCGCAAGTGTTGGCACATTATATTGCTGATAAAATGGAAATTTCTCGATGTCGTCCTAACGCCTCCAAAATGTTTGCACTGGAAATTATCAACGGTGCACCTAATCTAAACGAATTTTTCAAAGATAAACATGCATCTTGGATGGCTGGGCGAGTGGCCGTTATCAAACAATGGATTGACCAAGGGAAATTAGCGGTAACTGATCCCCACTACCTGCTATTCAATATTTGGGCAACCTCACAACATTATGCCGATTTTTCCGTGCAGATTAATGAACTTAAGGGTAAGGCTATGACTCAGACTGATTTCGCTGAAGCCACCAATAATTTGATTAAACTAATTTTAACTGGCTGCGGTTTATCTGTTCCAAAAGAATTTCAATAAAGGTACTCGATGAAACATGCATACCCGAGGGATTTGATAGGTTATGGTCAATATCCTCCACATCCAAAATGGCCAGGCCAAGCTAAGATAGCGGTACAATTTGTGCTTAATTACGAAGAAGGTGCCGAGAGTTGTGTCTTACATGGCGACGACCACTCTGAGACCTTCTTATCTGAAATTATTGGTGCACAAGCATATCCAGACAGGCATTTAAGCATGGAGTCGATGTATGAGTATGGTAGTCGCGCTGGATTTTGGCGTTTATACAAGCTGTTTGTACGTTATCAATTACCCATTACTGTATTCGGTGTGACTATGGCACTGCAGCGTAACCCAGAAGCGGTCGCTGCTATGAAGGAAGCAAATTGGGAAATAGCTAGCCACGCCATGCGCTGGCTTCCTTTTCAAGATATGCCTGAAGTTCAAGAAAAGAAAATGATTAACGCTGCAGTGCAGTTACATCAGGCGATCACAGGTAGCAAACCCGCAGGCTGGTATACAGGAAGAACCAGTCCTAACACGCTCAAGCTGATAGCAGAACGAGATGATATTTTATATTGTGCTGATTCTTATGCTGATGACCTACCTTATTACGATACACAATATGCTAAACCGCTGTTAATGGTGCCCTATACGTTAGATACCAACGATATGCGTTTTGCCACACCTCAAGGTTTTAACAGTGGTGAACAGTTTTACCAATATCTAAAGGACGCATTTGATGTGCTATACGCAGAAGGTGAAACTGCACCAAAAATGCTGTCTATTGGCTTGCACTGCCGAATCATTGGAAGGCCAGCACGAATGGCTGCCCTGCAGCGGTTCATTGAATATGTACAAAGCCATGAAAGAGTGTGGTGTTGCACAAGGCAGCAAATTGCTTTGCATTGGAAGGAAAATTTTCCAGTTTGAAGGACTTAGCCTTAACGATAAAATAAGATTAGGCATAGAGCATTAAACTAGCGCTTTGGTTAAAATTAAGTTAGAAGTGAGCTAAAAGTATTTTAAAAAAATTAGTTAAAAAACTCTAGCTATAAGCTTAACGCTAGCCCTAGCCCTGTAATCAGAGAGCAGCAACATCAATAATTAAAACATGCGGTCAAACCATAAAGTTGAAGTATGTAGATTATGAGGATTTAAAGCTATTAAAGGCTATTAAAGGTCTTAATTTGTTACCTAATAAGTAGTTAAATCAAACGTGTAAACGCCTAATGATTATTTTTTTGAAATCGCTATCTTATTTTAAAAAGTGGAGTAGGATGCGCCAATTAGCAGCCTCTCAGTCTATTTTATGGTCATTGGTTTTCACGAAAAAAAAGAAAAACGTCTTTTAACACTGTCTTTTTATGTGGCAGGATTATTTGTTTTTATTGCTCTGGGGTTTGCTCTTATTACCCATTCCGGTGCCATCTTGTTTGACGGTATCTATTCTCTGATTTCTTTTTTCATGGCTTTATTAACTTTGAAAGTGGCTAATCTGGTGCAAATGCCTGACGACGACCGATTCCATTTTGGTTATACCGCTATTGAGCCTACTCTGAACTTATTTAAGTCGTTGATTATTATTGCTACTTGCTTGTATGCCGTTGTCGGCTCTATAAGCAGTCTAATGGCTGGTGGTAATTCTGCTGAGTACGGAATGGCGATGATTTATGGCGCCATAGCAACAATAGGTTGTTTTGCAGTATCTGGTTATATGAAACACCAAGGGGGTAGTTTACGTTCGGACCTAGTGGGTGTGGATGCACGTACTTGGTTTGTAGACGGAGTGCTGAGTGCGTCAATTTTACTTGGTTTTTGTGCTGCATATTTTATTGAAAAAACCAGTTTTTCGATTTACGCTCCCCTAATTGACCCAATACTGCTCATTTTATTAGGCACTGCGATTTTACCTATACCGAGTAAGATTATGCTAGATAGCCTCAAAGAAGTTATCAATAAAGCTCCGTCTGAAGCAGTTACTGCCGTAATTGAGAAAAAATTAAAGCAAACGCTCTTAGCTATACCTTATGAACATGTCGAAGTGCGTATCAGCAAACGTGGGAGAAATTTATATATGCTGGTACACATCATAGTTGATGAATCATTTTCAGTTGCCACTATCAGTGAACTCGACGATATTCGCATAGGCTGTGAAGCAGCAATGCGTGAATGGGACCCATCAATTATCATGGATATTTTGTTTATTAAAGACCCACGTTTGGCAGGATAGAGCAAACTAAGCTAACAGTAGAGCCATTGATAATGCTTGGGGAACTTTTAAAGTAAAACAGAAGTGAAAAAAAGTAGAGCAAGCTTTTCGCTGCGATTTGTTTTGTGGTTTGTTAGGTAAGTTACTTAACGATTTACGCTGGAGTTAAATTACCGCTGGTTTACTTGCAATTTACTTTTTTGTGGTAATGAATAAATTATATTTTGTAATGGTAAATAAATTATGTTTATTCACTCTATTAGTTCCTTAGGACTAATTTTTTATAGGATTTTTGCTGCTATTCGTTAGCTGTATACAAAATTTCCCGCTGTCTTTACTGTCTTTAATATTTCTACTGTTTCTTAACTACATCTTTGGTATTTAAACAATGGGCACTTATGCTGCTCAGATGGCTGTCTAGATAGTTACTCAGATAGTCATTCGGATAATTATTCAGACAGAGAGTCATAAGCATTCACAAATGAGTGAGTCTGGGTATTTAGTTGATAAAAATTTAAGAATAAAAAAATCATTGGCTTTGTTATATTGTGCTTTCAATAAGATTTGTTATCATCAAAACATAGTCGGGGAGCCTTTTAGGCTGAGATTGCATGTTTCGAGACCCGTTGAACCTGATTCAGTTAACACTGGCGTAGGGAACTATAAATCTTGTTGTGTATGATTGACTTCCCAACGTCGCAAAATCTTCAGCTCGATAAAGTTCTTATACGCCAGTATTTGGAGCTTTATGTCAAACACTACCCTTACCACCGTTACCTCAATTGCAGCAGCGCCTATTACCGTAAAAGATGAAGCGCGGATTTCATCTATGCCCATTGTTTTAACAATCGCAGGCTCTGACAGCGGTGGCGGTGCGGGTATACAAGCTGATATTAAAGCGATATCTGCAACAGGATGTTACGCTTGCTCCGTGATCACTGCTATCACTGCGCAAAATACTCTCGGTGTGTCGGCTATCTTTCCTGTCCCTCTTGAATATGTTGAAAAGCAATTAGACGCGGTTTTCAGTGATTTGAACATCGTTGCTGTTAAGGTGGGTATGCTGGCTGAGTCTGATATTATTAAATTAGTTGCCGCTAAGATAAAGCAGTATCAACCTGCATTTCTAGTCGTAGATCCTGTCATGATCGCCACCAGTGGTGATTTGTTGTTACAAACATCTGCGATTAATACTCTGAAGTCTGAATTATTACCACTTGCCGATATTATTACGCCTAATTTACCTGAAAGTGCAGCTCTAATAGGCAGCGAAGTACCAAACAACGCAGCAGATATGCTTAAAATGGTCGCGGGGCTTCGACAGTTGGGCGCAACGGCAATATTGCTTAAAGGAGGGCACCTAGAGCAAGATGAAAGCAGTAATGATTTACTTATATTCGATGAGCAAATCCATCACTTAACAGCAAAACGTATTCACACCCGTAATACTCACGGTACAGGTTGCACGCTGTCTTCGGCTATCGCCTCTTATTTGGCACAAGGGCATGATTTATTGCGAGCGGTACAGCTGGGTAAACAATATATTTGCCAAGCCATTGCCCATGCTGACGAATTAGTCATAGGCAAGGGGCGTGGACCAGTTAACCACTTTTTTAGCGGTCACGCTGATGTCCGTTAGTAAACAATCGGTATCACGACCACCGTCAGCTCAAAGCAATGCGGTTAGCATCGACATAATTGACGGCTACCTGCGTTATCACAACAGCGCTGAATTCATTTTAGCAGGGCTTAATATTCATATTCCTGCGCGGGGTTGGACTTGTATTTTAGGACGTAGCGGTTGTGGTAAAAGCTCTTTACTGCGTTACCTAGCTAATTTATTACAAGATAAAGTTGAGTGGGCGGGCGAGGTCAACACCCACCCTTTATGTGATAGCAAAGAGCAGATTACTTATATGGCGCAGCAAGACTTGTTGATGCCTTGGTTGTCAGCGCTAGACAACGTTATGCTGAGTACTAAATTTGGTAGCGCAGATCCTTTAGCACAAAAAAAACATTTGGCGCTTGATAAAGCGCACGCGTTGTTGCAAAAAGTGGGTCTCAAAGACAAAGCAAATTATCTACCACAACAATTATCAGGCGGTATGCGGCAACGTGTCGCGCTAGCAAGAACGCTTATGCAAGATAAACCCATCATCTTAATGGATGAGCCTTTTTCCGCGTTAGATGCTGTCACGCGCTATCGTCTGCAAAATCTTGCTTATCAATTGCTACAAAATAAAACGGTGGTGTTGATAACCCACGATCCACAAGAAGCTATTCGCTTGGCGAACCAGCTTTACATTATGCAGGGCAGGCCTGCTTTTGCTGAATCTCTGAACGTACCTAAGTCTGCAACACCGCGCAATTTTGATGCACAGTTCGCTGAACTTCAACAAACCATTATGGAGCGTTTAGAGCATGATTATGAATGAATTGACTCAAGCCGCTCAGACAGATCAAACAAATAACCCCAACGTTAATGTGCCGCCACGTGCGCTGAAAAATAAGCGATCGTTATATAAGTCACTGTTACGTATGTCGATCAACGCCGCAGTAATCGTTGGCCTATGGCAAGCTGTTGTGGTTATCTTTGAGATGCCATCATTCATTTTACCTAGCCCTTTAGATGTATTTGAAAAGCTTATGGAAAGACATCAAGTATTACTTAAACACAGCTGGGTCACCGCTCAAGAAATTATTTTGGGTTTGCTACTAGGTTTAACTATGGGGCTATTATTTGCACTGCAGATGTTGTTGTTTAAACCTATTAAACGTTGGTTGTTACCTCTTTTGATTGCCAGTCAAGCTGTCCCTGTCTTCGCTATCGCACCGGTACTAATGCTGTGGTTGGGATACGGTATCGCATCCAAGATCGTGATGGCCGCTTTGATTATTTTTTTTCCTATTACTACTTGTTGTTACGACGGTTTACGTAATACCCCCGTGGGTTACCTGGAGCTGGCGCAAACAATGGGAGCAACAAAATGGCAAATGCTGCGACACATCCAATTTCCAGCGGCGTTGCCCACTCTTGCTTCAGGGATCCGTGTGGCAGTGGTAATAGCACCTATTGGCGCAGTAGCTGGGGAATGGGTTGGTTCCAGCGAAGGCTTGGGCTATCTAATGTTACAAGCAAACGCGCGTATGCTGATAGACGAGATGTTTGCGGCCTTGTTTATTTTATCAGCTTTATCTATCACACTTTACTTTGTGGCAAACAAATTATTGAAAAAATGGATCCCTTGGGAAGCTTAGACGTGACTACTACCGTTGATGTTATGACTGGTTATCAGTATGTATTTATAGGTATAGGTTTATGTATATCACCATTAATAATAGTAAAAATATGAAAGGAAATTTAATGAAAAAGAACACCATCGTGGCTGTAATAGCACTTATCGCGAGCCTGCTGTCGTCGACAGCACAGGCCGAAACTAAAACACTGACTTTGATGTTAGATTGGTTTGTTAATCCAAATCATGGGCCCGTGATTATTGCTAAAGAGCGTGGCTATTTTAAAGCCCAAGGCCTTGATGTTGAAATTCAAGAGCCTGCGGACCCAAGTATGCCTCCAAAACTGGTTGCTGCTAACAAAATAGATTTAGCCATCTCTTATCAGCCTAGCTTAACTATTGATGTAGCGGCAGGTTTGCCCTTGATCCGCTCAGCAACCTTGATTGCCACCCCTCTTAACACCTTAATGGTGTTGGACAATAACAAAATTGGTGGCCTGCTTGACCTCAAAGGTAAAAAAATAGGTATTGCTATGGCCGGCAACGAAGCGGCAAGTATAGGCACTATGTTGCAAACAGTTGGTCTTAACTATGACGATGTAAAAATTATTAATGTAGGTTGGGCACTTTCTTCTTCACTGGCTTCTGGCAGGGTCGACGCTATCTGGGGTGGATTACGTAATTTTGAAGCGAATCAACTTGTACTCGAAGGTTTTAAAGCGAAAAGCTTTTTTCCTGAAGATTACGGCGTACCTCATTATGAGGAACTCGTTTTTGTAGCTAACGCAAATACCTACGACAAAGCTGCGATCGTTGCTTTTAATCAAGCCATACAGCAAGCGACTCTTTATATTACTAGCTATCCAAAAAAAGCTTGGAAAGAATTTATGGCATATGCCCCAGACACTTTAAACAACGAACTTAACAAGCGTGCGTGGAACGATACCTTTATGCACTTTTCAGCACAACCTGCTGCTGCCAACTTGCAGCGCTATGATGACTATGCTCAATTTATGTATGCGCAAAAAGTTATCAGCACACTACCAAAAGCAAAAGACTATGTTCTCACTTTTTAACTATGTTTTTACTTTTTAATAAATCGTCTTTTATTGTATCGGTAATAAATCGAGTCGTTATATGAAACACCAAGATTTAATTAATACCTGTCGCCAGGATTGGGATGCATATATTCAGCATTCTTTTGTGCAGCAGCTAGCAAAAGGCACGTTAGCACAGCCTTGTTACTTACATTACCTTAAACAGGATTTTTTGTTTTTAAAGCAGTATGCACGTGCTTATGCACTAGCGATTTACAAAGCAAATAACTTAGCCGATATGCGTGACGCGCTATCTAGCGTCAATACATTACTCAATGCAGAAATAAGTCACCATGTGAATTATTGTGCCAACTGGGGGCTGACTGAATCAGATATGGAAGCGGAAGACGAAGATTCTGGTACGATTGCCTACACACGTTATGTTCTGGATGCTGGAATGAAAAGAGACATTGTTGATTTACACACAGCGCTGGCACCGTGTTCTATGGGTTATGCAGAGATAGGCCGTAACCTCAGTGCAGATAAAAATACACAGCTGCAAGATAACCCATTTATAGATTGGATTAGTCTTTATGCAAGCGAAAAATTTCAGCAAAGTGTTGCGCAAAGTACTGCACACCTCGATATATTATTGGCTGAAATTGATCTGGCAAGCCAGCGCGGTCAACACCTTATTAAAGTGTTTAGAACCGCTACACGCATGGAAACTGCATTTTGGCAGCAAGGTTTAGATATTATCTTGGAGCAAAATCTATGAATCAACACCTAGACTCAGCTATCAACACGATTGTGACAGCGTTACGAGCTGTACGTGAACACAAACCACTAGTGGTTAACATTACTAACTATGTTGTGATGAACAACACCGCTAATGCTTTATTAGCGGTGGGCGCATCGCCCATCATGGCACATTCTCGTCGAGAAATGACGGAGCTGATGACTTTTGCAGGTGCACTGGTGATCAATATTGGTACCTTAGACAGCCAATGGATCCCACGTATGTTATTCGCGGTTGAACAGGCAAATATCAATAATAAGCTGGTTGTACTTGACCCCGTAGGATGTGGAGCTAGCGCGTTGCGAACGGCAACGTCGCGGCAAATTAGTCACGCTGCAAATAAATTGCTCATTCGCGGTAACGCTTCTGAAATCATTGCACTGGCTGGGGAAAAAGGGCAACACAAAGGAGTTGATGCTGAAGATAGTAGTGATGCGGCGGTAGGCGCTGCACACTATTTACTTGAAACTTATCAATGTAACGTTGTTGTTTCTGGGGCAACTGATTTCGTAATTACCCCTGATAGAGATATTCAGCTGAATAACGGCCATGCAATGATGCCATACGTCACTGGAATGGGATGCTCGTTGAGTGCATTGACAGGGGCTTTTGCTGCTGTGGGCGAAGAAACGGGGTTAGCAGCGGCTGCGGTTTTAGGTGTGGCAGGCGAGGTGGCAGCTGCACAATCGAAAGGTCCAGGAAGCTTACAACTCAACATAATCGATGCTTTATATCAGCTGGATGAAAAAACATTGCTGCAGCGGATAAAGTTATCGTGAACTGCAGTACGTTCGAATTATCTAGATAAAAGTATTTTACAAGCACGCTGTATGAGCGTGTTGCATAAGTTAAAAGTTAGCAATTAACAGTTAAAAAGTGAGTATTAACGTGAGTCCATACCGTCTATATCTAGTCACCGATGATAAACAGGATCTCACCACTTTGAAAAATGTGGTTAAACAAGCAGTCGCAGGTGGCGTCACTATGGTGCAAGTACGAGAAAAGCATGGAGATATTCGTCGCTTTATTGAAGTAGCATTAGCTGTGAAGGCTATCTTACATAAAAGCGGTGTGCCTTTAATTATCAACGATAGGGTAGATGTAGCACTAGCAGTTGGTGCAGAAGGTGTACACCTTGGTCAATCAGATATGCCAGCAGATACAGCGCGCCGTTTACTCGGCAAGGATAAATTACTGGGGCTGTCGATTGAAAATGAACAGCAGCTAATTGAAGCTCAGTCACTGCCTGTAGATTATTTAGGTTTGAGTGCAGTTTTTGCTACACCCACGAAAACCAACATTAAGAAGGAATGGGGAATTGCAGGACTGGCTAACGCTGTTGCACAAAGCTCTTTTCCTATTGTTGCAATAGGTGGTATCAACATGACTAATCTTGAAGCTATTATTGCCACCGATGTCGATGGCATCGCTTTAGTATCAGCGATCTGTCATGCAAAATCGCCCCTAAATGCGGCAAAAAAAATTAGGGCATTAATGGAAAAGCCGCCTTTTATTGCAGAATCTTAGTCGCACTATAGCTACATAATATCCGTACTGTATCTGCGCTATATCTTCATTGTATCTACACTTCGGCAAGATAATAGATGGGTTGATTTTGTATTAACAGCTTTAAAGTTTAACTCAGGTCCAATCAAATAACGGCATATCTGGTAGGTTTAAATATTTAAGTCGATTTTAAGTGACACTTTATGCTTTCCAAGCATCATCTGCTTTCCAGCTACAAATCCATTCAGGAATATCATTACTAGGCATAGGGCGAGCGATGCCGTAGCCTTGTGCTAACTTACAACCTAGCTGTAAAAGTGCCACTCCGTGAGCGATAGTTTCTACTCCTTCAGCAATCACATCGCGCCGAAACGCCTTAGCTAAGCTAACTACGCCTTCAACTATCGCTAAATCATCTGCATCTTCTAACATGTTTCGTACAAAGCTTTGGTCGATTTTAATCAAGTATGCTGGAAGACGCTTTAGATAGGTAAGTGACGAGTATCCAGTACCAAAGTCGTCTAGAGCAAAGCGTACGCCAAGCTCGTGGCAGGCTTTCATGGTCTGAGACACTTGGCTAATGTCATGTAACGCACTGGTTTCTAGTATCTCTAGCTCTAAATAACGTGCAAGCACTTCAGGATACGCTGCCAGTAGCTTTGCTAAGCGAGTTGCAAAATGACCTTGTTGCAATTGATAAGCACTAATATTGACACTGACAGGTAAATTTATTTCCATTTTTTGCCACTGGCTTATTTGTTGCAGCGCTGTGTCTATTACCCATTCTCCTAGTTTTAGACTAACAGCATGGCCTTCTATTGCTGGCAAGAACTCTAATGGTTGCACTAAACCACGAATAGGATGCTGCCAGCGGATTAAGGCTTCTACGCCTATCACTTCGCCGGTGCGCATATTGATCTTGGGTTGGTAGTGCAGTACAAATTCATGCTTATCTAATGCTGAACAAATATCGCCTATACTTTGACCTTGAGTTTTAATCGCATTGTCTTGTGCGGTGTCAAAAAAGTGATAACGGTTTTTCCCTGCTTGCTTGGCAACATACATGGCCTGGTCAGCGTGACGCATAAGTAGATCTGCATCTACATGCTCTTGCGGATAAAAACTGACACCAATGCTTGCTGAAACTTGCATCACCGCATCACCTAAATGAACAGGATCAGCAGCAGCCTTTAGTAGTCGTTTTAATACGGACTTGCTGTCTTCACTATTTTCTAAATCAACTATAACTGCAATAAATTCATCGCCACCAATACGCGCTAGCGTATCACCTTCGCGTAATGCCTCTTTCATACGCTGTGCTACCTGAATAAGTAGTTTATCTCCTACGTTATGACCATATAAATCGTTGATAGCTTTGAAGCCATCTAAATCCATAAACGCTACAGCTAGTGACTGCTCACGACGTTGACATTGCGACATGGAGCGATTCAAACGGTCTGCCAACAATACACGGTTAGGTAGATTCGTCAGTGCGTCGTAATGTGCCATTCGCTCTAACTGCCCATGATGCTTTTTCATCAAAGTGATGTCAGTGCATAGTCAAACATAGTGCTGCACTACACCGTCAGAATCTTTTACAGCACTAGTGGTCAATCTTACAGCATAGTCTTCGCCACTTTTATGGCGGCTCCATACCTCACCGTGCCACTGACCTTTGGCTATTACTTTGGCCCATAACTTGGTGTAAAATCCTAGTGGTTGTCGCTTAGACTGAAGAATTGTTGCAAACTTTCCAAGTACTTCTTTAGGAGTGTAACCTGTCATACGACTGAAGGTATCGTTGACTTCAGTGATGGCACCGTAAGCATCAGTTATCATGATGCTTTCATGGGCGAAGGTGAATACGCTCGCTGCACGTTTTAATTTTTCTTCGGCTTGCTTTTTCTCAATAGCAATACTTGCTAAGCTTGCCGTTTGTTCAATTACTCCAAGATCAGCTGCCGTTGGATGATTGATGTCATGGTGGTAAATGGCGAAAGTGCCCAGTACTTTACCTGTTGTAGAGCGTATTGGTTCCGACCAACATGCCCTTAATCCTGCTTCGTCTGCTAGTTCTTTGTAAAGTACCCAATGAGGGTGGGTTTGGATATCATCAACAATAACCCGCTCATTGATAAAAGCAGCGGTGCCGCATGAGCCAACTCCCATGCCGATCTCTATCCCATCTATTGCTTCGTTGTAAAAATCAGGGAGACTTAACGCTGTGCCGCTCAACAGATGTTTGCCTGTATCGTCAAGTAATAATATGCTGCATAACATAGCCGGATTATCCTGCTCAACAGCTTTCACAATGGCTTCTAAAATAACGGGTAATGGCTCTCCTTTGGTAATTAATTCTAATACATGAGTTCGATATTTTTCACGTAATTCAGCTTTTTTGTGCTCAGTGATATCAATGTGAACTCCATTCATCCGAATAGCTGTACCATTTTTATCGCGTACGAAAACCTTGCCTATATCGTGGATCCATCTCCATTGGTTATCTCCACACCTCATTCGAAAGGTGGCATCATAGACATCAGTTTCTTTATTTAAATGTTGTTCAATAAGTTTACTTGTAGCTTCTAGATCGTCGGGATGCACTATAGATGCCCACTTTTTGAGTCCACCAATCATGTCTGAGAATAACTCATGATTGGCTCTAAACTCCTGGTCTTGGTATCCTTTTTGAGTGACCCAAGTGTGATTGACAATCACGCGCCCTTCTTGAGGATAATAATCCCAGCAACCTATGTTTGCGCCTGTAACCGCATTACTTAGGCACTTGATGTTTTCTTTGTATGTTGATTGCTGTTCTTCTAATTGGTGCAAGTAAGTGACATCAGTGAGTGAACTAATGATATTTCCATTATCACTTTTAACTAACCTCATTTGGAATACGTTGCCGTCACTTTCATATTTAAAGAAATATTCTTTAGCTACAAAAGATACGGAGCACTCCTTAAAAATCGCTTTCAAATTTTGACTTTCTTGCTCACAAAATAACTCAAATATCGAAGTAGCCTGAATTTCACTGCGAGACAGCTTTCTTAGAATACGCTCCTGCTCATTAAAAAAGACATAGTTACCTTCCAAAGGAGTAAGCTCGGCAATTCCAACAGACTGCTGGTTAAATATTTTGACTAAATCGACTTCTGTCATTTGGCTCTCAAGTTATCAAACACCAGGAATTTTTATTATTAATAAAGTATAAATGCACAGAGTCTCATTAATAAAGTACTTTCTTGTAAAAATACTTTACCAAGACATATGTTTAACTCACTAAAATTAACTCTGTCTTAACGAAGATGGCTTCTTTGTAGGGTGGGTTGGGGTGGTGTACTATCAAACTGTGATTTTATAAAGTGTGATTTTATTTTACTTGGAATTTTTATTTTCCTATATTATTTACGGTAATATATTTTACCTCTAATTATGGGCGTTAGTGGCTATCGAGTGATGAATTAAAGTAAACAAGGAAAACGTAACGAAGAAAACCGACTTAATTGAACCCAAAATGAGTATTAAGTCGGCCTTATTTTTAGTATCAACTCAGTAGTTAAGATACTCGCTAGATTACCCACTAAATTATTCGTTAAGATGCCTTGCTTAAATCCTTACTGAATTTGGGTCCTACGTCTTAGATTAGGAAAAATTAGATTATTTCAGATCTAATGCGTACCGCAATACGAATACCGCTGCCATGATGTAGGTAATTAAGCTTACTTGTTTGTATCTGCCTGTGCCTAACATTATGCCTACGTAAGTGATAAAACCAAGAGCAATGCCCTCACTAATGCTGAACGTCAGTGGCATAGCGAGTAGGGCGACTGTGGCAGTAGCCAAAGATGTTAGATCGTCAAAGTCAAGTTGTCTGAAAGAGTCCATCATCAGTATTCCAACCATAATCAGTGCGGGTGTGGTGGCCATCAGCGGGATAACTTTCATCAGTGGGGTGAGAAATAAAGCTAACATAAAACACAAGGCAACAAATACCGATGTAAGCCCCGTTCTGCCGCCTGCTGATACTCCCGCTGCGGATTCTACATAAGAAGTCACAGGGGATGTGCCTATAGCTGCACCCATAACGCTAGCAACTGCATCTGCAGTCATCGCTTTACCCATTTTTGGTAGTTGACCTTGTTTATCTAGTAAGTTAGCACGACGGGATACGCCTATTAAGGTGCCAATAGTGTCAAACATATTGACAAACAATAGCGCAAAAATAAGATCCCATGTTTCAGCAAAATACTCAATTGGATACATAATATCCATGGCAAAAAATGTACTGCTTATATCATCAGGAAGCCCAATGAACTGACTGGTATGTTGGGTTAAATATCCGTCGCCAGAGGGTATAAACGCACCTATTAAACTTAAAACAACCACCGAAATTAGGATAGCGCCTGTTACCTTTCTAATAACCAATACAATCGTAAAAATGATACCTGCTAGGGCCAATAAAGTAGCAGGCTCAGACAGGTCACCAATAGAAACAAAAGTAGCAGGATTATCAACTACAAGTCCCGCGTTTTTCAGACCGATAAAAGCAATAAATAACCCAATACCACACTGCACCCCAATCTTAAGGGCTGCAGGAATAGCTTCAGCTATTTTGGTTCTGACACCTGTTACTGATAACAGTAAAAATAAAATGCCATTCCAAAACACAATCCCTAAAGCTGCATCCCACGGTATTTCTCTAGTTAAACAAATGGTGAAGGCGAAAAAAGCGTTTAGTCCCATGCCGGGTGCCATGGCAATAGGATAGTTGGTCATAAGAGCCATCAACAATGTGCCTAAGCATGCTGCTATAGCAGTAACAGTGATCAGCCCTTCAATTGGCATTCCGCCTGCACCCAAAATACTAGGGTTTACAACTAGTACATAAGACATAGCTGCAAAAGTGGTTAATCCGGCAATAAATTCAGTTTTTAGGTTGGTACCTTTTTCTTTGAGTTTAAAGAAGTGTTCAAGAAAGTTAGACATATTTATTACTCTGGTTTTAATGTGGCATCAATTATTTATTTGAGTTTGTGGATGTTGCGCGGTGAACAGTTGCAAAAAGCTAACCATCTGGCCTGGCATTAGCTTAATTCGTGCTGATTCATATCGTTACTGCATCAATCATGTCATCTAACGCTATAAAACGATAATATATTGTAAAGCAGTCAAGCGATTTCACAGAAATGTAGCTGTTATATCCAGTAAAAACTATTGGTGTTGCACCAATAGTCAACCTAGTCACTTATTTGGTGCAGTTAACAACATTAAATAAAGATACATATAAAAGATTAAGCAGGGTAAAAATGACCAAAAATGAGCTAAAACTATGGGTAGCGGTACTACCAAAAGTAGAATTACACCTGCATATCGAAGGTTCGTTAGAGCCTGATTTAATGATGGCTTTGGCACAAAAACATCAGCTCGAATTACCTTATGCCAGCATTGAAGAAGTAAAAAATGCTTATGATTTTGAAGATCTTCAAAGCTTTTTAGAACTTTACTACTTCGGGGCATCAGTGCTTAAAGATGAAGATGATTTTTATCAGTTGATGTGGAACTACTTACTCAAATGTAAAGAAGACAATGTTGTTCATGCAGAAATTATGTTTGATCCGCAAACCCATACCGAGCGTGGTATTGGATTTGACGTGTTTATGTCAGGCTTTAAACGGGCAATGCAGCAGGCACAGCAAGAATGGGGACAGTCTTGCCTATTGATCATGTCTTTCTTGAGGCACTTATCTGAAAATAGTGCCATCGAGACCTTACAAGCTGCAACACCGTATCTAAACGACATTACCGCTGTTGGTTTGGACAGTGGTGAACTAGGTAATCCCCCTGAAAAATTCACCCGCGTATTTCGCATGGCCAAAGAACTGGGTCTTAAACGAGTTGCTCATGCCGGTGAAGAAGGCCCAGCAGACTATATATGGGGTGCGCTCAAAGCCTTAGATGTGCAGCGCATCGATCATGGCGTACGCAGTATTGAAGATCCTAAGTTGATTGAATTTTTAATTCAATCACAACACCCTTTAACCGTTTGCCCGCTATCTAATACCAAATTGAAAGTATTCAAGCACATGCAACAGCATAATGTGCTGCAGTTGCTTGAGCTAGGACTGATGGCGACAATTAACGCTGATGATCCCAGTTATTTTGGAGGCTATCTAAATGACAACTTTTTTGCGATTATCGATCATCTGCCGGTGCAAAAACATCATTTGAAAAAGCTAGTTGAAAATAGTTTTAATGCCAGCTTTATGCCTATAGAGCATAAAACTAAGTGGCTAGAAAAAATAAATAGACACTAATGCCTTAATCAAAGCGTCAACCAACGCCTTGACTAAAATCTCGCCTAAAAATCCAATTAACACCTCACCATTGGCGTTAATTTTTCTTTCTTTCTTTGAAGCGTTTAACTACTGACGATGTATTCTTAAAATAGAGTGAAATTGTTTATCACGGCTGAGTTACTAAGCTATCTATAATAGGTTAACGGTTAATGGTTAAACAAATAGCAGCTTAGTAAATAACGAGTACTAGTGAATTTGTTCACAGATACTCATTATTAGTAAAACTCGCCGCTTATTTACGGCTTATTCACGGCTTAATTCTTGGATCAATTTCTTATGCTGTGGAAATTTTTGTAATAAGGTTGCTGTCTTGCCTAATTGCATATCCGCATAATCAAAACCAGGTGCTACTGCTTCACCAACCAGACCATACCCGTATTTGGCATCAGTTGGGACTTTTGATGCTTTCCATGTCCCTCCTTTTACCATCATTTGTAGTTGATGTCCTTTAGTCGGATCAGGACCTAATACGGTTATTTGTAAATTACCATCAGGCTCAAGCATGTAATAAGTAATCGCGTCACCCTTGTGAAAGTAGTGCATGATATCCGATTGATTCACGTGGAAATGACCAACCGGTGAGTCGGCACTTAACAAATAGTAAATACTGGTCATGGTCACTCTGTCACCGTTTTCAGTGGCAATATTCGCTCTATGATCAGCTTTAAACGTTTGCCGAAAATAGCCTCCTTCAACGTGTGGTTGAAGATTAAGTGCTTTAGCTAGTTGTGCTGCAGTTAATATATTGTTGTTATATGAGGTGCTTGATAATTCGCTAATCAAAGCTGATTTGTGACTATTTTGGACAAGCTGTTGCTGCTCTGTATCGTTTATATCGCTAGTATCATCTTCAGCAGCATAGGGCATATTTATCTTATATTGTGGCCAATTAGCCACTATAGTATTAACTACTTTGCTACCTACTAAATAAGCCGTTTCGAGCGCAGACTGCATGCCAGCATATCCATTGTCACCACTTTCGAGCCGTAAGTTTTCAATTGCTGTCAACCCAGGTGGCGGCATAGAATAATTACTGCCTGTACGCACGACCATAAAACGTGACTTATCTGCTTTATTAGCGTTGTCTAAGTAAATCATCGACTGGTAAGCTCCAGTATCTTCCATGCCAGAACTAACAAAGTTTCCTTGTCCTGCGGTCCAGTAATGAGTCCAGTTATTTGCCCACTGATTCAACCGCTCTCCGTGCCAAAAAGTAGAAGCGGCCACGTGCTCGCCTTTTAATACAAAAGGTAATTTCTGTGCATTTGGAAAACCCTTATACCTATCCCGTAGCGCTTGCATAACAGGGTAATCATTTAGTTTCACATTCTTAGTGAGTGTGTAAGCCCAGTCGGTCAACTGCAGATTGAGCTGATATACTTCACCGTTTGATGATTGACCGTGGCGATTGAGTTGACTGGGATCTATGCTTTGATTTTGCAACAAAGGTTCGGTGGTAAAGAGTGGAAAGTAGCCTGTAGACCAAGTGTCAGGTATTTCTCTGGCATCAATTTGATGGGCTAAATCGCCATCAATTAACCATGTCGCCCAAGCGGCAGAGCCTATTGAAGCGTCAGTAGGGTCAAAGCCAGCAATTCCCGCTACTAACCAATATGCGTGGGTCAAGTCAAATCTAGGATCTAAGCCTAAGGCCATAATAGCTGTGGCTGCCTTAGTGGTTCCCATGCCTGTGACGATACCCATAACACCTGTCGCGGTATTTATACAAATGTCATGATGTGAAACAGCAAAAGGTAAACAGGTATCAAGTTTTTGTCCCGCTTTCCATAATTGGAACTCGCCAGGCTTGTCACCCTCGTCGGCACCAATTTCGAACATGGTCACTACCACTACTTTTATTTCAATAGGGAATAACGAACTTTGTATCTGAGCTTTGGATGTTTCTTGAAGCGAGCAACCCGATAAGAGCAGCAAACTAAGGACAGCAAGTTGCATGCACTTCAATGGCTTTGTAAACATATATTATTTTCCCAATAAAAAAGGATAAATACTTAAGGTTATTTTATAAAATTCGATAAAAATTTAATTAAGCTTTAACTAAAACCTAACCTAACCAAAACAAAACCTAACTAAAACTTATAACTAAACTTCGCTTGGTAATGACGAGGTAGTTCAGGTAACACAATCTGAGCACCGAATAAATCGGGGAAGTTTGCTCTAAAATATCTTTCATCAGTTAGATTTTTAATATTTAAGCTAGCTGTCCATGTGTCTGTTACATAGGATATACCGGCATTAATGAGTGTGTAAGAAGGCAGGGCGACGACTTTTGAAAAGCTGGTAAACGTTTCGTCAGCCTTTACAAGGCTACCGTTTAAAGCAAAGCCATTTTGAAAGTCGTATGTAGCGGTAAAGGAAAGTATATTTTCAGGTATTCCTGCTTTTCTTGCATCTTCTTTACTGTTTACTGCGAAATTGCCTATAACATTACCCCCGTAAATTAATGACGGGTCATCAATACTGACTAGGTCTTCAAAACCTTGGAAGCCAAACTGAAAGCCACTTTCAAGGGCCGTTAGGTTATAAACCTTAACGTGGGTGTAACCAGCAGAGATAACAAGCTGCTCGCTGATAACCCAGCGCAGCTCAAGTTCAGAACCTTCTGTCTTTGTAGTGGCATTGGTAACAATTGCCTGTGCATTAAAGTCCGTTCTTTGTTGTTCATATACAGATAAGGCAAAGTATAAACTTTCATCTAAAAAGCTTCCTTTTACACCGTATTCAAAAAGTTCAGAGGTATCAAATGCGCTACCATTGAAAACATTAGCCGTTGTTACTTCGGCTCCTTGTCCAGCGATGAGCGTCGCTTGTTCTGCCGCTGTGATGTATGGGATTAAACCTAAGCTAGTTTTAAATGAAATGCTGGCATTCCACGACACACCATCAAAAGTGTTACTGGCACTGACGGGTGAAGATATATTTTCTGGTGATGGATTAGCAGTATCCAAACCAAAATCGTTTAATAAAAATTGAGCATCGTCCGACAGAACGACAAAACCAGAGGTGAAGTTACCTAGCAGTAATTTTTCGGCAGGAGTTTCACTTTCTACTTCTATGGTGTCGTATCTTGCACCTAAGACTATATTAAGTCCCATTTCCCATGTTAAGTCTGTCATCACAGCGAAACCGGCATTCAAGTAATTACCAGTATAATACTCGGTATAGTCATCATCTATTCTAGTCGATAGTAAGCGCCTATCTACCGCAGTTGATGGGCCGGTTAAATCACGCCTATCAAAGTATTCATTAGTGTAATCATCTCCGTGTTTGAAATCTGTATAACGAAGCGATGGCGATATTTGTACCTGAGCTAAGAAACCGTCAGTCTCAAACTCTGAAGCGAATATCAATTTATCTTCAACGACCCAGGTGTCATGAAATTGTGAAAAGCCGTAAGCATTTTCATTCATGTTCTCGTAGGCTTCATAAAAAAACTGATTCTTTATTTCCCAATTGTTATCGGTGAAATAAAATGTATCAAAATAGAATGTTTCGACCGTGTTCAAAAGTAAATCATCAGCGGCTACAAGTACCTGATTTCCACTTAATTTTGCAGTACCAGGATTATTCAGCTGCATTTCGGTCGTAGATTCACTGGCTGTGAAGTCTGCAGGGTCGTTATAAAAAAAGCTAGAGCCAGCCAGTAACAAGGGGAAACCATATTCTTGATGAGAAATAGAACCGTCACCATTAGTATCCAAAGGTTTAGCCGTACCTGTTGTGTAGGTACCATTGTCTATAAGATCTTGAGTTAAACGATTCCATCCAGCGACTTGGTTTCCATCATAGTCGTGGTACATGCCACCAAACTCGATGCGGAAATCTTGGCTAATATCTACATTAAAAGAAGCCTGTAAGATAGTTTGGTCTGTACCTGAGTTATCATAATAATTACCAGAATTTTCGACTTCACTATATAAATAAAATCCCACTTCTTTACTGGCAATTTCACCTGAACCACCTAATTCAGCAGTGATAATACTCTTTTCCCAAGTACCTGTGGTGTATGAGAACGCACCAGTATTATCTTTTAAGTATTGACCGCTGCTAGCGCGAGCTGATTTAGGATTAAAGTTTAAATAGCCACCTATTTTAGCTGGGCCATAAATAGGTGATGCTGGACCGCGTACGATATCGATTCTACTTGAGGCACCGATTGGAGTTGGGTAATTACCTGGATTATCTAAACGCTTAACACCCCTAAAATATGTCTCACCCGGTGTGCCACGCACATCAAGTGAGCCTGCGACACCAAAAAACGATTGGGTAAATGTGCCCGGAGCAAAAGCAACTAGTTCATCTATATCAGTCACTGCAAATCGTTCAAGCTGCTCTTGACTGATAGTTGATGCCGAGCGGGGCGTTTCTAAAATTGACTTACCAAAGCCAAATACCGCTTCAACATCTTGTCCAGGCAGGCTACCTAGCGATCCAGTTACCTCAATGCGTTCGAGGTTCTCAGCGTTCTCAAGATTATTACCTTCAGATTCTTGTGCCATAATTTGGAGTGGTAAAAAAGTCGCTAAGCCGATAGCAACAGCTTTCGCTAGTGGGCTTGATACAAAAGTTTTGTTTATCATTATTGTGTTTCCAGGGTGTTAGCTTTGCTATATGTTGTACTGGCTTCTATGAACCATTCAACGCACTATTAAATTTTACTACTAAATTTTTAACGAATTTTTTTAGTAACAACATTAATTTTTTTGTTTCTGCGATTTTTTATCTTCACAAACTTTTGCACGGACTTTTGCACGAACAATGCCAACACCTTGTTTAAATGTTTTAGCGGTGGCAATGTCTATTAATTCTTTGAAAATACTAACCATTCTTTAGGTCTAAAGACAATCTGTTGCTAGTTTATTATATACAATGGCAGACTTACAAAATATATAACGCACTAAGTTAAAACAATTGGCATCGGCAATGCACTTTTATAGTGCTTGTTTTTTCATATTTGTACCAAAAGTAGCAGTTAAGCAGGCCTTAGTTTTGAATTTTTTTAGCGAGTAATTGGTGCTTTTCCATAATTTTTCTACTTAGTATTGTGCTGTGTTCAGCGTTTTCAATCAGCCATTTTCCTGCAATCATCAATTTATCGACTTGATATGCTCCGCAAGTGATGAGTCCATCAAGTGGACTGCCGACCCCCGAAAAACGCAATTCGTCCAAACTGAAAATAGCTAAGTCTGCTTGCATCCCAACGTCTAATTTTCCTATGTTGGGTCTTTGTAATACAGCAGCCGAACCTGAAGTGGCATAACCTAGAACTCGTTCAGCTGTTATTACCTGTGCACCATAGCGTAAACGCTGTTGTAGTAATGATTGCCGTACTTCTTGGATCATGTTTGAACAATCATTAGAAGCTGAACCATCTACGGCTAAGCCAACATTGCATCCGGCAGCTTTAAGTTCAACTGTTGGGCAAATGCCTGATGCTAGTAACATATTAGAGCTGGGGCAGTGCGCAATGCCTACTTTAGCCTGGCCTAAACGTTTTATTTCATCTTGGTTAAAGTGAATTCCATGAGCCAGCCAAGTCTTATCGCCTAACCAATGACAGTGTTCTAAGTAATCTAAGGGGCGCATTCCGTATTGGCGTATACAAAACTTATTCTCATCTTCAGTTTCAGCTAAGTGAGTATGTAACATCACATTGTTTTGTTTAGCCAGCTGAGCTGTATCTTGCATTAGTGAAGTGGATACAGAAAAGGGCGAGCAAGGTGCCAAGGCTATTTGTATAAACCCATCGTCACTGTTGTCGTGATATCTTGATATGAGTCTTTGGCTATCTTGTAATATTGTATCTTCAGATTGAGTTAGACTATCTGGAGGTAAACCCCCATCACTTTCTCCTAGGCTCATCGAGCCTCTGGTTAATGTGGCACGACAGCCTAAAGAATTGATAGCCTCGACCTGAATATCGATGGCTTGTTCAAGACCTTTTGGGAAAACATAATGGTGATCAGCAATACAAGTAGCCCCAGACATCATCAATTCTAAACCTGCCAATTGGGTGGCGCTGTAAATCATTTCCGCATCAAGTTTTTTCCATACTTGATAAAGGTATTTAAGCCAAGGGAACAAAGGTTTATTCAATGCACCGGGAACAGCGCGGGTTAATGTTTGATAAAAATGATGATGGGTATTAATCAGACCTGGCGTAATGACTTTATTACTGCAATCTAAATAACTATTGATAGCTGTTTTTGGCTGCATACCTGATGGCACTAATTCAACAATTTTATTGCCTTTGATCACCAGACCATTACCAGCATTTAAGGTGTTAGCCGTGAATATTGCAGCAGGTGACTTAAGCCATAAAGTCTGATTTTGCATATGTAAGTTCTCTGATCACTAGCTTGAAATAGTTGATATGTCCAAATTATCATTAGGTATGTTGCGCATCACTAAACTCGTAAATATTGTATGAAAATTTACGACGGTAATCGAGCAATATAGTCTTTGATAAGCCAGAGACGGTGATGGTGACTGCGTTTTTAACACTGTGAGGATACCCAATTATTAGCTTTTTGAATAGTCATCAAATCCTCGCCGCAAGGATAAAAGTTGCTAGCTAACAGTTGATGGTTGATAGTTGGTAGTTGGTTTTTTAAAAAATTAAAAAATTAAAAAATTAAAAAATTTTGGTTTGAGTAGAGATAGAAATAATCACATTTGATGGTATCAATTTCAAGTTAAAGTAAAAAAGCGCTTGATTTAAATCAAATACTATTTTTGTAGTGAGGGATAAGATAAGTACAATTATACTT
>Ga0222645_100284_pt1 | contig 29739 bp, 18 predicted proteins | sample AntAcemetagen292_FD_179881 | JGI IMG/M metagenome (GOLD analysis project Ga0222645, IMG submission 179881) | Saline water microbial communities from Ace Lake, Antarctica - #292 | ecosystem: Environmental > Aquatic > Non-marine Saline and Alkaline > Saline | place: Antarctica: Ace Lake | collected...
ATACGCCGCGAAGGAGTGGCTCGCGGAGTGCGTCGTGTTGAACACGAAACAACGCGTGATTGAGCAGACGATGGGTCCGGTTGGAAACGCGGTTGTGGGAAACGCGAAAGACACCGGCGTCGCGGACGCGAACGTCCGCAAAAGCCACGACGGCGACATCGAAGCCGGCTTTGTCCAGATGCGGCGCGACCGGGAAACCCTGCGAACCGACCTCGCGGAACGGTTACACAGAGTCCGAGGAGGCGTGAAACGGCTCGCGTCGCACGTCACGGAGGTTAAAGGCGGCGAGGCGTACGTTGTTGAACTGGGGCGCTTGATGGACAATGCGGAGCGGGACGTGGTGGCGCTGAAGGAAGCGCAGAGGTTAGCGTACGACCGGCTAGTCAGGGAAGAGCGCGACCTCACGAGACACGTGGACGACTTCACGTCGCGCGTTGAAACGTGGGACGCGGACACCAGTGACCCGGTGTGGGTGGGGGTTAGCGACGACGGACTGAAGAAGAAGCAAAACACGGGAAGACGCGCGTACGGGGCGCCGACGCCGCCTGACAAGAAAAAAGTGGGAAAGACGAAGGCGCAACCGTGGAGTCGAGGTTCGGTAACGACCGCCGCCGGCCGGCCTTCGCCCGCGCGGCCGGTGGACGAGGCTCCTTCGTGCGTATCGGGGACGGAACACGCACGGGAAAGCGTGGGTAACGACAAGGAACGGCCCGGCCCGTGGGCGCGGCAATCCGCCGCAACGGCGCGCTCGCCCGGACAACGCTCCGCCGACGCCGACTCGCCGGGCGCCGCGGGTGGCTTGGAACAACAGAAAAAGAGGGATACGAAGCTCACGCGGTCACCCCCCCCGCCCGCTGTGGTGGAGTACGACGAGTTCCTGTTGGAGTACGGCGCGACGGGCGGGTGGGCGGACGTGGACCACGCGCGGTGGCGCCGGTGCTTGGCGCGGTGCAACATGCACTACGCCCACGCCACGACGATGGCGGCGGAGGACTTGCTCGCGTTCGGGATCGACCGCGGGGAGGTGGTGCGGCACGCGCGGTGGGACGCGGAGAGGGAAAACTTGTTCGAACAAAAGAAAACCGCGGTCCGGGCTTGGAGAGCGGCGCAAACCAGGGCGGCGAAGGACACGAGGGACGCGCTTGACGCAGAGATCGCGCGCGCGGAGCAGGAGACGCGGGAAAAGGCTTCGGCGAAGGCGCTCGCGGCGCGGGAAAAAGAAAATGCGGCGCTGCGGGAGTGGAAGGCGAATAAGACAGAGGAGGACGCGCGCGCGAGGGAGGCGACCGCGCACGCGAAGCACCACGCGGTTGCTGAGGAAGCTGAACGACGGAAACAACTCACGCGCGAGCGCGCGGAGAGGGACAAAAGAAACGCCCTACGAGCGCTGGAACGCGAAGAGCTGAGGGACGCGTCTAGGGCCGCGGCGGAGGCTGCGGCGGAGGCGCTGATTCCGTCGGCGCCCAAAATGACCAAAGAGGAGGCGCGCGGTGAGCGCGACCGCCTCGCAGGGTGCGCTATGGAGACAGCGCAACGCAGACGCGAGGCGTCCACCGCGAAGCACGGCGAGCTGTTGCGACGCGTTGAGCGCCAAAAAGTCCTCGCCGTCAAGGCGAGGAATCGGCGGCGTTTAGCGGAGGGGAGAACCGAAAATTCCCTGAACGACCCGGACAGACTAACGCGAGCCACCGCAGCGAGCGCGTTTCGCGCGGCGAGCGAACGAGAGGTGGGCGGTTTGTTCAACGCCACGCCAGCGGTGCAGTACCTGTCGCACAAAGCCACGCCGTCGTGGAGAGCCACGCGGTGATGCTCGTTGAAATACGGTATATCAAAATCGTGCACCAAGTATACGTCTTCTCCCTTTTCTTTTTCGTGGTCCCGCCACAACGCTTCCCTATCCAATCGAAATCACGCCACGCGTCCCGCGCCCCGGCGCCACGCCACGCCGTCGAAGCCTGCGAAGTCCATTGGTGACTCGGAGGCGTGACTTCCGAAGTCGAACGCCGCGCTGGTGCGCCGTCCGTGTCGTTTCGCGGCCGCGTCCGCGTTCTTGGCGGAGGAAACGACAGGGTCTTGTGTTACGGTCGGGCCCCAAAAACGTCCGTCACGTGTGTTGCGTCCAGGTTTTCCCGGAAGCACCCTCGCCTTGACACTACGCACAAACCGCGAAAGTGCCATGTCATCCGCGATGGCCCGGATTTCGGTCGCGTCCGTCCCGCGACCCCATACGCGAATACGAAACGGTTTCGAAACGGTTTTTAAAAAACCATCGCGCGTGTCGTCCTCGTGTTGACTCCCTTCCCGAAAACGCGTCACCGCGCGCTTGCGCGTCTCAGTGCGAGTCGTTTCCGACCGAAACTCAGTGCACGCCGTGTCCACAGACGAATCTCTCCGTGTGTCGTCCGTCGGTGGCGGCGTTGAACACAGCAGCGTCGCCGCCGGCGTGCGGAAAGGGTGTCCAGACTCACAACTCCTCGGTGACCGCGTTGAGCTTTCAAGACGAAACGAACCCTCAGTTTCCGTGTCCCACTCCGTGTTTCCGTTGCCCAGGGGCGGCGAGAACCCATACACGCGCGCCCCGGGACGCGACGCCAGGAACGCGGCGACCAAGTCCCGGTCGGTTTCGGGTTCGGGTTCGGGTTCGGTTCGTTTTTTTTCGTGTCGTTTCGTTTGGACCGCCCGGTCGCGCGTATCGCGCGTATCAAACGCGCCGACTTCCGCCACGACGCACCACGTCGCATCCGAGGCGAACAGAAAGCCGTCGTGTTCCGTGATGGGAAAACGCACTTCCGTGTTTGAACGAGCGCCGAGGGTTTCGGGTTCAATTGGCAAAGTGCACTGTTTGCCCATACACGACGCCAATCGGCCGGCGCGCTTCTCCCGCGTCAACCCCGAAACCGCCCACGCGCCCTTCGCCACGCCGTATGGGCAATCAGGCGAGAGCGGCGGCAGCGCGTGTGCGAGCCAGACGCGCTTGCCATAGGCGTACACACTCTTGACGTATTCATTCACGCGGTTGCGTAATTTGGACCGCCCGCCCCCCTCGGGCCTGGCCGTCGCGCGTACTCCGCGCGCCGCCGCGAGCGCGAAAACAGCCAGAAGCGCGACGAGCACAAGCAGCACTTGCGTTTCAAAACCGAAAGTCGCTCGTGACGCGTTTGCGTTTTCAAGTGTCGCGAACGAAGACGCGTCGCCGCACGCGTGGAGAACGCTGGGCAGTCGCCTCGGAGCGAACTCGTGAAACACGCGCGTTATCTCGAAGGAATCGCGAAGCAGCACGCACGGGCGCGGAGATTCGGGCGACACCGCGACGGTCAAAACGCCTCGGTCGCCAACCTCCGCGTCGTGCAACGCGAGGGCAAAGTCGCGCGTTTCGAAAGTGGGCGACACCGAGGTTGGCGACGGGCGCGGGTGAAACGGCTCGTGAAACGGCTCGACGACACCGCGCCACCACCGCGTGCGCTCGTCGGTTACGTCGTCGGGGTCGTGTACGTCGCGCGCGTGCGTCGGGCACGCGGTGGTGGCGTGACCCCTCCCGTCGTCCCCCTCCAAACGCACCACCACGTGTAAGCACCGGGTGCGCGGGCCGAGCGTGTCCTCCCGCGGGTGCTCCAGGCGCCCGAAGAGCATCGCTCCCGCGCCTAAGCGCAGACCCGCGAGGTCGAGCGCGGGTGCGGGCTCCAGACGCACGGGGGTCGCAGAGGCCATGGCGGACACGGTCCGCGCACGCGGAACTGAAGGGGTTCTACTCTTCGTCGCGTCGTTGGTGAAACTTTTCAAAATTTGAGAAAATCAAAGTCAACGAATCCCTCGGACGACGCACTTTGCTTTCCTGGGAAGAGACCTTCGTCGAGCGAAGCGTCAGGGGCGACAACGTCACCGCGCGAACCCTGGCTTCATATCACAGCGCACGAGGGTTACTCGAGCCTCCGCACGTGACCCGTCGCGCACGTCTCCGACGCATCGTACGTTCCGCGTCGCACCCCCCACGCCCGCGCGCGTGTTTCCCACGAAACGCAAACGCGTCTTCCCACGAAACGCGTCCACGACGACGATAACGACTGACCGTTCGCGTCTTCCCAGAAGACCCCCCGGACGCCGCGTGCGTTGCTTTTCGTACACGTCAATGACCCCGAACCCCAACGACCTCAACTTACAGCGAGCTCACACCGGGTCGACGGCGCGTTCGACGAGCATCGTGATGGCCGCTAACGGCCACACCGCGGTTACGGTTTCCGGGAGTAATGGTTTCGCGTCGAACGGCGGAAACGGCAACTCGCTGCGATACGGCGACTTGAACGACGTCGGGGACCCGCCGAGTCACGCTTCCGCCTCCGCCTCCGCGAAGAATTTGATTCCACCGTACGCACCGCGGATGACCGAGGCGTTCACCACGGTCGTTTTAGTTCTGCTCACCGCGGGAATCGTCGCGTGCGCGTGCGTGTTTCCCAACTTAGCCGCCATCGACGCGAAAGCCGACGACCGACGCTGGGAAATCACGCTCGCGCAGTGGACGCTCGCGGAGGGGCTTCCCGAGTACCAGCCCATCGCGCGGTTCGCAACCGCGCCTGCTGCGGAAGGCATCAAGCGTTACCTTACGCGCGACGGCACGGTGTAATTTGAGGTAGCGGACGCGCCGACGCCGGCCGCGACGCTCGCCGAAGCCGACGCCGACGCGCCCGCGGCTTCCGCGGATGAGGACGAGGCGGAGGTACCCGCGGCTGCGCCCGCGCCCGCGCCCGCGGCTGCGCCCGCGGCTGCACCTGCGGCTGCATCTGCATCTGTACTTGCATCTGTACCTGCGCCTCCTTACCGCCTAGACGACACGGTCGATCGCGGGGCCCTCACCAGACGCTGATGCTATGCATACTAAGCGCGAACACGGAACGGGTGTCGGATGGGAGTTGCACTCGTTTGTTTTGTTTGAAATTTCATACAGTTTGCGGCGCGACAAAAAAGCGCTTTCGTCACGGCCGAGGAGAATCATGTCGCGCTTCGGCACGGGTGCCATTCAGGGTGACGACCGTTTTCTTGGTTCCGCCACGCGCAATCTCAATCTCGGCGGTTCCGACACCTCCTATCCTAAAGTTTTGCAGCCCGCTGACACATCTCGATAACACGGGAAGAAACGAAAAAGGCTAACAAAAAAACAACGACTCCAACACAGAACTCCCCCTCGTCCGCCGCCACAACACTTCGCACGCGCCAAGATGTCCCCCTCCCCTTCCCCGGCACCCAAGTTACCCGGGGAGAACGGGGTTTGGCCTATCCTCCAACCCCCGAGCCCGGATCCGAACGTCCTGGAGCGGCAAAGGCAAGCCCTGACAACTTCGGCGTGGCCCCTGGGTGGAGGTTCTCGGAACGACACCACCGGAAGCACCTTTTTCCCCCCACCCCCTCCTTCAAAAGGCCATTCGGGGACTTCAGGGGACCACGCCGTGGTGGCCGTCTCGCCATCGCGCACCGACACGCGCATCTCCAAGTCCGACAAAGAGCCTCTCCCCCCCTACCACCCCACGCGAGTTGAAGCCTTCACCGCGGTTATCCTTTGTCTTCTCGTGGCTGGGTTCGTCGCGGTGGCGTGCGTATTCCCGTACCAGAGCACGAGGGACACGTCACGTGATGACCGCGGGTGGGAAGTAACCCTGGCGCGCTGGTTCGCGAAGAACGAGTACCCGGTATACGCGCCGTTCGAGACGTTACTCACGCCAGTTTCTGGCGCTGAGGACGAAACACGCGGTGCGATTGAAACGAACCCCACCGGGGGCTTGGAAGGCTCGGGAGGTGTTTCCGACGCGTTTCCGCGGCGCGCGAACGAAACCGGAACGAGCGCGGACGAAGTGCCGGCGCCGGCGACGGACGCGTAGACCTTCTCCGACGAATGCGTATACACAGCACGCGTATGCAGTAATGTACTGTATCTAGATATGAATGCGGACAAGACAGACGTGAGGCACTCGGCGCCACAAAAAGTCGAGGCTACTTTTTTGATACCTAAAGGTTGATAAAATTCTTTTTAGAAATAAACCCACTCCTAAAGCAACGGTTCCGCCATCACCACGTGCACTACTAGAAACCCGACCACGGTCGCCGCCAGTGCGATTGCCACCCCCAGCACGAAGTGCGCCTGTATTTTCTTAACGTCGTTCGGCACGCACGCGTTTTTCAGCTCGTTGGTCAGGTAAAAAACCCGGTGCGAGATCCCCACGTACGCCGCCGTGCAGATTCCAAAGTTGAGCAGCGGGTAGTTCGGTACGAGGCTCATCAAGTGCGTGGGCTGCCCATTCGGGACGTTCGACGTGCTCAGCCACACGTGGAACTGCGATACGTACGTCTCCAGCGTTATTTTGCCGCACACGCAAAACAGCTGCACGTAGAAGTTACGAAGCGTTTGGGTGAGGTTTCGCAGGATGACGAAACACGTGATTGGGATCCACGACGTGTACGGGTGCGTTTTGTTATACTCCAGCTTGGGGAGGATGAAGAACGTTTGGTGGTACCACCATAACACCGCGCAGGTCGTGACACAAATCACGGTTTGGATACTCACACGCGTATTTGCCGGCTTTTTGTCCACCCACTTCAGAAACGCCTCGTACTTTGGGTGGCAAAACGCGCATATCATGCCGTAGATCCAGATGTACCGGTCTAATCCGGATCGAAAAAACCACTCGTGCATCGGGTCCACCTCAGGTTTCGTGGGGTCGGTGTACTTTAAGAGCCACCGGAAAGGGTAAAATACCACGCCGAACACTCCCGGGACTTCCCACAGTACGTACACAGAAACAACACACCCGAGGCACTTCACGAGTAACACCGAAGTTCGGTCGTTGCCTTCTTTGTACACTAGCAGCGAAAAGTACACGAACAGCGTGAACAGGGTGTGCATCGGACAGATGTAATAAAGCGTGTAGTCGTTCCGCATCGTGATGCACGTAAAGAACACGAAGAAATTAAGCCTCCACATCATTTGCCAGAACCGCGGGGCGCTGAAATCTTTTCGCACGTAGTAGTAGGAGAAGTTCCCGAAGCCCGTCATCCAGACGTACGCCGCGATGAATAATCGGATGGCGTTGTACGCTTCGGACGCTTTGAAGTAGTGATACAGCAGAAAAAGCACCTGCATCCACCCTTTCCACTCCTCGGTTTGTTCCCGGTTCAACGGGCCGGTGGTTTTGCTTTTTTGAAGACTGATGCACCAGCCGTACGCCGCGAGCGCGAAGAACAGAAACAGAAACAAGTCTCGCGAGTAGGATTTGTCCGCGTCGGGAATCGCGCCGGTGCGGTCGGCGAAGTAAAACAACGCCAAAACTAACCCGAACTCGGCCCAGTTTCGAAGTGTGCCCCTGCTTGCTAGCAGCGCGTTTTGGTCCCCGAACGCGATGCGCACGGGGGCGAGCTGGGATATGCGCTTCGGGTCGAACGCATTGCGCTCAAGCTCCGCGATTATGGGGGCTGAAGTCGAGTGCGGTTTGCCCTCCCGATCTTCACTGCTTACCGTGCCGAGCAGAGGCCCGACAGATTCCTCATCACGCGTGACTGAGATATCAACGCCCGCGTCCCGTTCGGGTGCCACGTCCACCGCGGTTAACGGCAAGTCACCCGAATCCTCACGCCTACCAACACGTCCGTGGGTGACCCTAGAGAACGAAATCTCCGCCATCGCGCTCAAAACGCACACCAACGCGAAGAGCAGGAAACAGCCCATCTGCGCGGACGAGTGCACGATGTGCATCGTGCCGCCCGCACCCAACGATTCAACCACGATGCCAGACATCGCTGCCGAACCAAACGTAGGTCACCGACCACGCGGGCGCCCCGCGCTGACCGCTCTGCCGTGCGAACATGATCGTGCCTGAGCATCGCGATTCTTGGCCGCTAATTTTTTTGAACCAAGCCACGACTACCATGGTAAGCTTGTTTCCAATTTCCTGCCTGTCATCACACTTCGAGGCTGCGCCTGGGTCATGGCGGAGGCTTCGGATTCCGGCGACCCGGTGATGGCGCGGCGGGCCCGCCCGAGTGTGGTGGGCGCGATGCGCCCTTCCACCGCGTCCACCGCGTCCGGGCCAGCCGGCACGCCGGGACCTCGTGTTGGTGGGCCCTTCGATTCGTCGCGACAGCTGGAGGAAACGCGTCTTCCGCGTTCCGACCATCCGGAGTACCTGCCCCCCGGGACTGGTGCGATGGGCGCGTTTGGGTCGCAGTACCCAGCCCGGGAGGGAGGGACATCCCTCCCGGCGTCACAGTATCCACCCGCACCAGGTCGAACCGCCCTTCCCACGTCATCCGCGGCAGGCGAGCGCCTCGTCGCGGCGATGGAAAACGTGGACCGGGTGGTTTCGATTTTTCTGGAGGACTTAGGACGCGCGGTGGCGAGCGTGCGCCACGAGGTTGCGTCCGAGCGCGAGTTCTCGCTCCGGGCGGTGAGTGATGCTTCGGATGACACGCGAAGCATGGCGCGCCAGGTGTTGGCGGACCGGGAGGATTTCGAAAGGCACCGGCAAGTCGTGGAGGTTGATCTGGAAAAACGGTGGGCGGATTTAAGAAAGGAACAGGAAAGCGACAAAAAAGAGCGCGCGCGCGTGGAGCGCGAGATCCGGGAAATGTCACAGCGAGCCACCTCGGAAACACAAGCCGCGGCGCTGGTGCAGATGCAGGCGGCACAGGCGGCACATGTGGCGTCGCTGCGCATGACGCTGGGGGGGGATTTAGTCAGTGATTACGGCGAACTCGCGATGGCAACGGGGTACGGCGATTTGAACGGGATGGGCGCCGGTTTACAATCTTTGCGCGCGGGCCAAAACGTCGCACAAAGCGTGGACCCCTTTCGCATTCCCAACGCTGACCCTCCTGAGATGGCCAGCCCGAGTAGCAGAACGACCCACGTTCACGGCGGCGGCACCGGGTATTTCCCCACGGAAAACGGTTTGCAAAACCACCCCAGCTTTCCTCCGCCGGGCGATGCGGCGCTGATGGATTCGCATCGCCAAAGCGCGCGTTCCCTAAAACCGTTACCCGGCCCTAGCCTCGTTTTCGCAATAGGCGGCTTGGCGACCGCGAACGCGCCGCTGTGCACAGGGGAGGTGTACGAACCAGAAAACGACACGTGGCGACCGCTTCCCGAGATGTCCACGGCGCGCGGGTACCTCGCGGTGGCGCTCGGCGGCGCCAGGGAAAACGAAACGCCGACCACGTTGTTAGCGATGGGCGGGAGCGACGGGCGGCAGACGTTATGGTCGTGTGAGGAGTTTTGTTTCGAGAAAGGCGCGTGGCGAGAAGTAGCGCCCATGTCCGTGCCCCGGATATGGCTTGGATCGGCGACAATCGGCGAGCGCACGTACGCGGTGGGCGGGTACGACGGAACGTCGTACTTGGACATAGTGGAAGCGTTCGTGCCCGGGCACGGCGAGTTTGGTTCGGGCAACGCTTCGTCGGATAACGCTTCGTCTCAACGCGGACATGGCCGCTGGGAAAGGTGCTCGTCGTTGTCAAACGGACGAAGCACGTGCGGCGTCGCCGCGGTGCGCTCAACGTTGTACTGCGTGGGCGGGTACGTATTGGGGCTTTCACAAATCCAGGCACACTGTTTGCCCATACACGGACTGACACTTTTCGTTCACAATCACAGGTTTTCGTCGCCGCACTACCTATCAATCGCGGAGGCGTACGATCCAACCGCGGACCGGTGGTGGGGGATCGCGCCGTTGAGGTCGCCGCGACGAGATCTTGGCGCGTGTTCGCTTGCGGGACGGGGAAGCTTGGTCGTCGCGGGTGGGTACGACGGAAACTCTTACTTGTCAAAAGTGGAAGCCCTTGATCCAAGAATGAACGGGTGGCGCGCTTTGGCGCCGCTCAAAACGCCGCAGCAGCTCATAGGGCTCGTGTCGGCGGGGGACACGATTTTCGCAATAGGGGGTTTTGACGGACGCGAAACGACTTCTGTCGTGGAGGTGTACGACGCAATCGCGGACAGGTGGCACGACTCCACGCCGATGTCCGCGCCGAGGCTGGGTCTGGGGGCGTGTTGTGTGTAGCGGCGGTACTTTGTCGGAAATGTTATTGACCGCGAAGTATTTATTATCACCAGGTGCTCCCCACTCTTCCACTCAGTCACTCCGTACCGCACTTGGTACTTGGCGCCGACGCGATGTCGTCGTCCTCGGCGGCTCTCGCGTTCGGCGCAGGCGCGGTCGTGGGGGCCGCGCGTACGGCGCGCCGGCCCGGTGCTCATCCCGCACGGACGGGGACCCCGACGGGGACGGGTCGCGTGCATCGCACGAATCGCGTGTCCAGTTCACAGAGGTGGGTCGTGGTGACGCCTCGCGCGTCTTCGTCAGACGTCGGGACAACTACGTCCTCGTGTACCGACCAAACTCCGCCTTGGTCCACGCTGTCCATGCCCGTGTATAGTTTGGCGACTGCGCCTGCGGACTCCGCGGAAAGGCCTTCCATGAACATCACGACGTATTGCGTTCCCGTGACGATCAAACCCACGCCGCGATTCGCGGTGGCGCTGTACACGCACACCGCGACAGCTCGGAACATGCTCGCGACGGGTAGGGGTGTGCTTCAGGTGCTTCGCAAGCAACACGCCGGACTGGTGCCTTTGCTTGGCAAACAAAGCGCGCACGACGTTGATAAGATCACGGCGTTGGAAGAAGCCGGGTTCCCGGTGGTGACGAAACACGGGGTGCCCACTCTTAAAGACGCCCTAGGGTTGATCGAACTTTCAATCGTTTCCCTGGAAACCGCGGGGGACCACCACGTTGCACTTTGCGACGTGGTGAGTTGGGAAAACATCGAGGGGCAGGGGGGGGCGCTGTACACCGGGGATTTGCGGGGAGCGGAGTGATGTATCGTAAAAATCCAACGAGAGTTATTAATATTCGCCTTTTTTTATTTTTCCGTCCACTCGTACACCCGCCACCGTTGGTTTGGCTTCGCCGTATCTCGAACGTGCGGGAAGGTCTTACCCGGCGCGCGCGGGAACATATTGCATTCCTGGGGGTCATAGTTCTCGATGAACGCCTTCTCCCAGAAGCAAATCGCTTCGTACTTCTTCGGGTTCGCTTTGAACTCTTCGATGCATTTTTGTATCGTGCCCAGACCGCCCTTGACCAGTTTCTTCGGCGGCCCTTCATACTTCGCGCCAGTGCTCGAGAAGCAGTCCAAGACCCACTTACCGTCGGGCGATGTCATATCTTCCCCTGAGAACCGCTTCTTGATCTCATCAGCTATTGCGGCTTCTTTAGCGGCAAAATAAGCGGCGAGCTTTTTGTCCTCGCCGGCTTTGTCGTACTTGCGTAAACTCCACGCCTTCATATCCTCCGCGCACAGCGTGAATGTCGTGAAAATGGAAAAGAACTCCTTCTTACTCATCCAAAATAGACCGTCTTCTTTCCCTTCCGGTTTAAGAAACGCCTTCACTTCCAGGTGCTTCTTCCACCTCGGTCCGTTATCGTTCCACTGACCGACCGCAAGCTCGGTGCGTCCATGCGGGTTACGCACCTCCACCATGTCGTGTGTGGTCCCGGCCACGTTACGCACACAACGCAGCAACGAGTACGCGTGAAAATCAACTATGCCCTGCTTCTTTAAGTTCTCGGGCGCGTGACATGTCATCACGTAGTTCGCGTCGTCCCACGCGCACATCTTGTCGAACATCTCATCCTCGCTCAAGCTGTCCGCGTATCTGTCCCAGGTTGAGTTTTCCCCATCCACGTTTTCTGGCCAAGTAGTACGAGTGATCCACGGGGCTTTTTTATTTCTCCCCCCGCCAAGAGAAGGCACACAAGTGAAGTAGTACTGCTTGTGAATTCCCGTGAGCATAGCAAACGGGTCAGGCGTAATATCACCGGGTTTGTACCCTCCAGGGGCGGCGATCGATCGCTCTCTCAGGAGAGCCCCCGCATCCCCTACGATGCCGTCGTACCCGCCGCAGTGCGCCGCTAACGCTTTCTCCAAGTAACACACCCAAAGCTCGTTACTCTGCGACGCTGCCGCGAACTTCAAATTCCCGCCTTCGTCAATCGGAAGCCGCTCGTCCACGACGTAGTCCACCGTTTCACATTTCCCCGTTTCATGGTGCACGCGGTATAGAGTGATCGTGTATTTACTCGGAGCATCGCTCGGCAACGAGCGTATATTTTTCGTCTTCGCGAACACCTTTTCGATCGCTCCCGGGAACTCGGCGAGGGCGGATATGGCCGACACGAGCCAGCAATCGCCTACCTGGCCTTGATTGATATCGTTCGGGTAAGCGTTTTTCATTAATCGCAAATTTCGTTTTTCGAGGCGGCCTTGTCCTCGCCCGGGACACGCCCAATCGAGCTTTTTCCCTTCGAAAGTTTTTAGCACTCAGTCGGTGACGTCGTCGCGCCAGTCGTTTTTGTTCACCGCAGGCAAACGTTTGTACGACGCCAACCACTCGTAAACCTGCCACCGTTGGTTTGGCGTCTGCGCCGGATTTCGAACGTGCGGGAAGGTCTTACCCGGCGCGCGCGGGAACATATTGCATTCCTGGGGGTCATAGTTCTCGGTGAACGCCTTCTCCCAGAAGCAAATCGCTTCGTACTTCTCCGGGTTCGCTTTGAACTCTTCGATGCATTTTTGTATCGTGCCCAGACCGCCCTTGACCAGCTTCGGCGGCGGCCCTTCATACTTCCCGCCTGCGCACAAGAAGCAGTCCAAGACCCACTTACCGTCGGACGATATCATATCTTCCCCTGAGAACCGCTTCTTGATCTCATCAGCTGTTGCGGCTTCTCGAGGGGCTTCTTGAGGGGCTTTAGTAGACTTGTCATACAGCAAACGCAAACGTTTGTTCGTCTCGTCCATCACGACACGTGTGGATGCGAAGCACGCGAAGCAACCCATCGATGCACAACTTCTGCGCGTGCTTACTGTTATTATGTCGTATATGTCAGCACTACATTTGGTACAGCAGGTGTCTATTGTCTCGGACAAGTCTCCGAGTGCGTCGGCACTCTGGTCCACCACGACACGTGTGTCGGCACTCTGGTCCACAACCTCTACGCCTGTTTATTATTATTACGCGAACTTTGCGATACACAGCGCGACTGGCGCGATACACTGGCGCGAACATTATAACGGAGTTCCCGCCGCGTCGCCGCCAACATAATATGGGGTTTAAAGCGCGCGTGCGCGGCAAGACTGGACGAGGTGGTTACAGATTCGAAACAGGTCACCGCGTTTCTCTAGCCGCGTCAGACTCAGAAAAACACGTTTTACAGACACGTGGACAAAAATAACTGCTGACCACATACTTCCGGTTCCTCGGACTCGGACGTGCCGTTTATTTTCCAGCCAGAATCCAGATGCGCCGCGGGCGCATTTTGATACCCCCCCACACGACATTTAGCTCCAATTACCGACGTCACGGGCGCAGCGCGCGACCTGTGATGCAGTGCCACGACCCTCTTTCTTTCGCGCTAATTTGCGCGTCATGCTTCTTCGTTTGGGGGGACCAAAACTTGATGGCCCCCAACCTGTCTCAAATTGCCGCGTGCTTTAAGTTCGACGACGCCGAGCGTGACGCGAAGCTGGGCGGCCAGCTCTCCGTTGCGTTTTTCCTGCTCGGTTTGCCTGCTACTTTAATCATCGGGCTGCTTTGTGACGTCGTGCAACGCAAACAAGTATTGGTAGCCACTCTACTGTTGGGACAAGGCCCGTGTTTACTCACGATCTTCGTCACCCAGTTTTGGCAGCTCTTCGTGTTGCGCGCGCTGACGGGCATCGCGGTGGGCGGCGCTTTACCCTTGGTGTACAGCATCACAGGCGACTTGTTTCCCAAGTCGTCGCGGACACACGCCAGCGCGCTGGTGGGCATCGTGAGCTCGCTGGGGAGCATGACCGGCCAGGGCATCGCGGGGTTCATGGGGCCGAGTTACGGGTGGCGATTGCCGTTTGTAGTCGTCGCGGCGCCCGGGCTGTGCGTGGCGTTCTTAGTCTGGCGGTTCGCGGAGGAACCGAAACGGGGGGGGGCGGAGGGGTCCCGCGCGGTGATGGATTATGTACGACCAGGTGAGAAAGACAGTGCTTTCGAACATATCGCTTCAAAGACGTCATCTTCAAAGAGCTCATCTTCAAAGGAGGTTTCGGAAACCGAAAGGAACGCGCCGCCGCCGTCAATCACGTTCGGGTCGCTGCTAAAGGATTTCGCAAAAAAATCGAAATCCGTGTTCGCCCGGAAAACCAACGTCCTGGTGTTCCTGCAGGGTATTCCCGGGTGCGTGCCGTGGAGCATCATCGGCGTGTTCATGAACGACTACCTCGCAGTGGACAAAGGCTTGGGAGTGACGGCGGCGACGGCGGTGCTGATGTGTTTCGGGGCGGGCGCGCTGTTCGGGACAATCGGCGGCGGTTTCGTTGGCCAATCGCTGTACAACCGCCAGCCGTTTTACGCCACGGCGTTCATGGGCGCCGCCGCGGTGGGTGGGATCTTCCCGTGGCTGTTTCTCGTGGACTACGACGGGTACGACGTTGGGAACGCGGGGAGCATGCGACGCGTTTACCTAACCGCGACATTCGCTGGGTGCCTGTGTTCGGTAACGGGAGTCAACGTGCGCGCCGTGACCGTGAACGTGAACAAACACCACGAGCGAGGCACCGCGTTTGCGTTTTTCAACCTCACGGACGACCTAGGCAAGGGATTCGGGCCCGTGCTCTGCGCGTTTTTTATTCGAAAAATGGGACGCCAACGCGCGTTTGATTTCGGGTTCTGGTGTTGGGTGCCTTGCGGAGTGCTTTGCGTGCTGTGCGGGTTCACGGTGCCGCACGACGAGGCCCGGGTGCGGAGGGAAGCGCGAACACTGGGGGAGAATTCGGGAGACGGAACGTCGGAAACCGCGGCGTTGTTAGGGGGGGGGGATAAAATGGTCTAGAGCAATAGCATTGTCACGGAGTGTGATTCTTTTTAGCAAGCGCCGAAGCGTCGTCGGCTTTTCCCGAAACTGAAAATGCGAGTGACGTCACCTCCTTTAACAATCGGAATTCACGACACCCCCTCTCCACCGCCATCTCACCCCCCCCCGCGCGCGATGGTGGAAGGCCACGGCGTGCACCGCGTCGCGGTGACGCACCGACGCGCGCTCGTGGGGAAGCGTTTCGTGGCCACGTCTCCGAACGGGAAGTTCGAACAAGGCGCGCGTGCTATTGATGGCGTGAAGTTACGCAAGGTTGAGGTCATCGGGAAAAACCTCTTCTACAAGTTCGGCGGCCACGACGACGGCTCCACCGACCGCGGTTCCATCGTGCACGTCCACTTCGGCATGAGCGGGCGGTTCGGGGTTTTCTCCGCGGACACCGCGCCTGAGGTGACGCCAAACACGCGCTTGAAACTGGAAGGCCACGGATTGGTCGCGTTGCTTTCCGCGATGACCGTGAATCTTATTGACCACGAAACGTACGCCAAAAAGTGCCAAACCCTGGGGCAAGACCCGCTGCGGGAAGACGCGTGCGCTGAAACGCTGTGGGGTAAGTTTTCCAAAACCAGGAAAAGTGTTGGCGCGGCTTTGATGGACCAGACCATGTTCGCTGGCGTGGGGAACATCTACCGCGCGGAGATTCTGTACAAAGCGGGGGTGCACCCGGATGAATCGTGTACAGACTTGGCGCGCGGCACTTTCGACGCGCTGTGGCACCACACCGTGGAGCTGATGCAGCGAGGTTTCGTCAACGGAAGCATCCTCACCGTGGACCCGGAGGAGGCGCTCGTTTTGGGCGAGCCGTGGACCAGGCGGTACGTGTACAACCAAACATCGTGCGGCCGGTGCGGGGACAGAGTGAAGGTGTGGGACATCGCCAACAGAACCGTGTACGCGTGCGAGACGTGCCAACCGTTGCGAAAGAACTCGGGGGTTTCGGGACAAACGCAACCCGCGAAAGGCGAGGCAAAAGCCTTCGTGCCCTTCGTGTCGCACTGCGCGCCCGACTCACCTGCGACTACTTTATTGGAACCCTCGCGGCTCACCGTGGCGCAGCTCAAAGCGAAGCTGGAGGAAAAGGGGTGGCCGTTTGGGCTGAAGAAGACGGCGAAGAAACGGGAGTTGGTGGCGGCGGCGTTGGCGGCGTTTGCGCCCGAGAAACTCGACACCAAAGAAAAGCCGTCGCAAAGCTGTGAAGTCGAAGCACCCCACGACTCGCCTTTACAACCGCCGGTTGGTGTCCCCTTCACCCGATCGAGAATCGCCACCCCCACAACGCCCGGCACGAAGGCGCTTGAGCACCAAATGAACTCCGCCCGAAACGCCGCGCTCGAGAAAATCGCGGCGGGGGAAAAGGGAAACGTGGAACACGTCGCAGCGGCGGATGACGAAACGGTTTCGGCGAAAGCGATGCAGTATTTAGTCAGAACTAAAAAGAAACGCTCGGAAAGATCGCCTGCGAAGCGACGCAAGGTGCCTGAAAAAACTGACCCGAGCACGCCAGACCCTGTGGAAAAGAAACGAAACCCGCGTGGTGTGCTTTTTCAATAGCTAAGTTGTGTAACCTTACTCGATTAGTAAATCTAAAGCGCGTCTTCCTCGCCGTCGCCGTGCCGCCGCGTCGCAAATTTTCCCTTCAACCCACAGCCCGTCCACCACCTCTTTTCCGTCCACATCCAAAACCCCCGCTCCGTTCGGGATCCCCCCCCTCCACGCCCCGTCGAAGGACCCGCCGTTTTTATACCTCAAAACGCCCCGGCCGTTCGGAACACCACCCGCCCACCGCCCTTCGTACACATCCCCGTTCCCGTACTCCATCTGACCGGTCCCTTCGCTTTTGTTGTCGAACCACTCGCCTTGGTACGTCGCGTCACCTTGGTACTCCACGCGAACCATTCTTCGGTTGGTCCCAGACCGGTCGCGATCAAGCACGGACGCTAACCGGTGTTTCACCGCGTCTTTGGGTGTGACCTCTTGATCACTGTCGTCGGAACCCCCCCCACCGGCGCTACCCCAGCCGAACAGACCGACTTTCTTTTGTGTTTGCTTTTTGGAAACGGAAGACGCGGCGGCGGCAGCGGCCGCGATATCCCCCACGTCGTCGTCGTCGAAATCGTCGTCGAAACCGCCGTCACCCGCGGCGAGGGGTTTGTACCCGATCACCTGCCCGAGCAACAGCGGGTCTTCCTCCAGTTCACGAATACGAAGCGGCACTTGGGGGGTACCGATTCCGGGAGGCAGGGGAACGGACGTGATTTGTCCGGTCCGATCTGCGCCGACGCCGACGGTTCCCTGTGCTTGTTTCCTCTCCCGGGCGTCACCGGGCTGAGTCGATCCTGGCAGAGTTGAATCACCGTCCGTCGCGGCGACGCCCGGTTTGTTTTCGCCAACCGCCGAGTCGGAGTCGTGCGCGACTGTTTCTGTTTCCGGGAAATCTTCGGCGTCTTCCACTTCGACGTCTTCCACTTCGACGTCTTCCTCTTCGACTTCTTCGAACATAAATTTCGCTCCCGCCTCCGCCCTGGTCTCCGGAACCGCCACCGCCTTCTGCACGTCTTGCGGCGCCGGCATGGGCAACGCGGTCGGGTCCGGCACTTGTGCCTGGGTAGCTCGCTTCGGAGGCATGGGAAGCGGCGGCAGTTTCTTTTGCGAAATTTCCGACGGACCCGAACCGCCTTCGCCGCCTTCACCCCCCGCCTCGCGCCGCACGGATTCACCGCGCGAAACACCACTGCCCTCCTCGCCTCGCAAAAGCCCGGTAAGCCGCGACTTTCCCTCCACACCGCTTCCCGGTACCTCGGCACTCGCGGTCATCAACTCGTCATGCCCCTCCTGGTGCTCCTCGACCATCTTTCCGGGATCACCGAGGCCGAGTTTCCTCAACATATCCCCCGTCAGTTTCTGCGCGGGCCGGTTCGCTTCTTGTTGTTGTTTTTCTTGTGACTCCCTCGCCTCGCGTTCGGTTCGTTGTTTCAACCCAACGCTCTCCACGCTCACGCGCGTACTCATCCCGGGAATCGCAGGGAAGGACATACCCAGCGAGAACTTCTTTGAATCTTTCTTTTTGGGCAAAACCGATTTCGACCCGTTCCTCGCTGCCGCGACCTCCGGCGCCGTGCTCACTAACAAGGTAACCAAAATTTGATCCGGCGGCGCCCGGGGGTCCGGTTTCGCGTGCGTTATGATCTGCGGCACGTTCGCGCCTACCAGGTCAGCGAGGGTGTCGGACGCACAACGCACCGCGGTTTCGGTCAAGCTCGCGCTGGTTTGAATGCTCATCACTATGAATTCACATTCCCGGAACACGGCGCTCGGGAGAAACGGGCTGGTCTCTGCCGCCGTCGCGGTTGCTGTGCGAATCGCGGCCGACTGCCCGTCGTCTTGTGAAAAGTTCAACTCCAACGACGCGGTGCCGTACCCAACAACGACGACGCCACAGCCGTTTTTCGCGTTGCTATTAGGCCGTCCCACCACCAAAGCCCGGAACGTCTCGGGCGACAAAACCTTTTCGTAACGCCAAGGTCGGTTTTTGTTTCGTCGCGCGCGTTCCCCCGAACTCTCGCTCGCGGCGCCGTCCAACCCGATCCACGCGGGCGACCGTAACATCTCAAGCACCGTCCACGCGCTCCACTGCACCGTGGCGTCCGCCAACTGCGTCACCTCCGTCACGGTCAGCGGGTCGCCGTTGGCGGAGACGCCGCTGGTTAAGTTTTCCTGAGGCACCACGGTCACGGCGTCCGCGTACTTTTGCGCTTCGCGTAACAAATCAATCGCGTCTGTGGTTTTCCGGGGCCCTTCAAACGCGAACGGGGTCATCACGCTCACGATTAGTACCGGCCCGGCATGCGTGATGCCCTGTGACCCTCCCTTGGTGAACCACCCGCCCCCGCGCGTCACGCCGTCTTTTACCTTTGCGATTTCCCGTAAAACAACCGCGTTCACGCCTCGGGCTTCCGACGCAGACGCGATCACCACGAGTACGTTCGGGGGCAGGTCGCTATTGCCCCCGTTCAGAATACCCCGGGCCGCCGCAGCCGCGTTTTCCTCAACCGCGGTGGCGGTAGGGTCCACGTTTCCGGGGGGTAAACGCCAGCGGTTGGGGGCGAGCGCGGACTGCAGCGCGTTCGCGTCCGCGCTTAACGACCAGAACTGCGCGTTTGGCAAACCGCCTTTAGCGACCAAACGGTCCACCACCGCGCATCCGCGCGCACCGAGGCCCACCACCGCTACGCCTACGCCGTTGGCTGATGTCAACGTCAGAGGCGCAGACGCAGCCACCGTACCGCGAACGCGAATGCGACGGGGAAGACGCGCGTTGGTACGCAGCACATCGGCACATCCCGTGAATGAGACGCGCGGGTGCGTCGCTCCGACCGCGGGTTTGCGTGGCCCTGGGCCAGCACAGTACGTGGCGAAAACGCCCGCGGCAGCAACCGCTGGCATGATGCACCCTGAGACGCGTCGACCGACGCGTCGACGCGCGATGCGGGAGTGGAACCAGGACGCCCAGGAGGCTTGGCAGTACAAAAGTTCAAATTGAGCTGTCCCCGTTGGTCCATTAAAAAAACGAGTGCAGAAAAGTATCTTCGACGCAGTGAAAGGCGCGCGCCTCGACGTACTAATAAGGTGGGCAACTCGATGTACTGCTAGGCGTTTGGAAGACGAAACGAGTGTCATGAATTCCGTAATGCGTAGAAGTTAGCTCGATGTTCGATTAAAAAAACAAATCAACCCTAAACGCATCCTTCACGCTCTCGGCGCTCCGCACTCAACGCAGAACTTCCCCGGCGCTGCGTGATTCGTTCCGCACGCGGCGCAGAACTTCCCGGTCCCTGATGAGACTGTGCCGCGCACGCCGAGTCCCGCCATCACACCTCCAAGGCTTATGGATGACATGTGTCCCATCGACACGTCCCCAGCCCTAGGCATGATCGCAGAAACGTCCCCGAACGCGACTTCTGGGACCCCGCAAATCCCAGGGGGCGCCTTGACCGCGTACAAACCGCCTCCGTCCGGCCCTCGCGTGGTGACGAAAATGGTACAAAGGTCCCGGCCGCCAAAGGTCACGGACGTGGGTGACTTCACCGGGAGCTCGATTTCGTGGGTAACCAAACCGTCCATCCCAACACGAACAACCTTGCTCGCGCCCGAAATTGCGATCCAAGGACACCCGGTTTCGTCGCACTGCGCGCCGTCAGGCGAGCCGTCCGTGTCGCTCGGGAGTTCGTACAGTACCCTCCGGTTTGTCAAGCCGCCCCGCGGGTCGTAATCAAACACGTACACGCGCCGTGTGGGGCTGTCACAGAAGAACATTGATTTGCCATCGGGGGTGAAGCAAGTTGTGTTGCTGCACCGAATTTTGTAATCCAGTATTTCGGAGAGAAACCGCGTGCCGGCGCTCATGCGCCACACGCTCCCTATTGATTCGGCGTCCCCTCGCCAGTTGTTGTTGTAGGACCCGACGACCAAGTTGCCGAAGCGGTCCACCCGCGCGTCGTTGGGCCTGGTGTTCAGCCCGGGTTCGAATTGAGTTAAAATTTCCTTTGCGTTGGTTTTCGGGTCGTGCGCGACGATTCCGGATTCGCTCAGCCCCAACAAAAGCGTGCCGTTCGCGCGCAGCGCCACGAAACCCAGCGTCTCGCCAAACTCGCGTTTCACCGGGTCGTGCACCAAGTCCCAGGACCACAGGGCTTTGCCTGGGGCGTCTATCCAGTGCAACTGCTGGCCAACGGAGTCCCAGACGGGGGACTCGCCGAGTTCGTTCTTCACGGGCGCGACTTCCTCCGCCCAGAGTTTAAGAGGGCCGCCCGGGTTGGCGTTGAAGCCGAAGATCCTTTGCGACAAGAAAAAGAAAGTGTCAGTCTTGTATGAGCAAAAAGGGAGGCGGAATGTGTAAATGGGAAAGGCCCTTACCTGGCAAACGCGTCCGCTTGCAGGGACGCGCCGCCCACCAAGCACCCGTCCACGTCAGGACACCTCATTAGCTCGTCCACGCTGTCTGGCTTGACGGACCCGCCGTACTGAATCACCACCCTCTCCGCGCTTTTGTCCCCGAACACTTCTCGTACCCAGCCCCTGATGAAGGCGTGTACGGATTGCGCAATCGCGGGCGTCGCCGTGAGCCCGGTACCGATGGCCCACACCGGTTCGTACGCGATCACGACCCGGCCGTTTTCGATTTCAACTGCCGTGACGTTCTCGAGCGCCCCAGCGAGCTGCGCGCCGCACACGTCTCTCACCAGACCGGTCTCGTACTGTTCCTTGCTCTCGCCGACGCACACCACCGCGGTCATCTGCGCGTCCAGAACGGCGCGCGTCTTGAGCCCCACTAACGCATCCGTCTCGCCAAACAACTGCCGGCGCTCGGAGTGACCAACCAGCGCGAACGTGCACCCCACCGATTTGGCCATCGTCAGGCTGGTCTCACCCGTAAACGCCCCGTCTTTGGCGTGGTAGATGTTCTGCACGCCAAGCGAAACGCCGCTGCCCGCCAGGATCTTACCGACGGGCGCCAGGAACGCGGCGGGAGCGCACACCAACACGTCGGCGTTTGACTTCGCGACACCGCCGTCTGCTTTCGCCGCGGCTGCGACGAGCGCCGCCAGCGTCTCCGCCTCCGCCAAGGTCTTGGGGTTCATCTTCCAGTTACCCGCCATTAAAGGCCTGCGCACAGCCGCGGCGGCGGGCGGCGCCAGGGAAGATTCCAAACGAGCCACGGCTTGCGCCTTTGAGGCCGCGTTTTGGAAAATAGCGGCGCGCGTCACCGTGGACACAGTGCGTCGGGCAGCTCTGGCTTTGTTCGTAAACCAAGCACCGGTGTGGGTGACTGCCACAGCGCGACGAGACCCAAGGGGCGCGGCTCTACGGGCGTCCAAGGGCCCAGAAGATCCGGTGGAAAGCGCGAGCGCGAGAGTCGCCGACATCGACATCGTTTTCGCGTTTCGGTGGGGAACGCGCGGTCGGCTGTGGGAGGCAGACGGGGGGATGGGATGTTTGCGTGGGTCAGAACGTTTCGCAAGCACGTGTAACACGCACGTATATCGATCCACACACACACGCGCGACAGCGCGGTGTCTCTCCCCGGGGACGCCGCGGGAATTCCGGAAGTCTCGGAGAATTGCGTGCCGATTATCGGATTATCTCGGAAAAGCAAATTGGAGGCGGCGCGGGTGGCTGTTTCGGAAACGCAGTGGCAGACGTACCTCGCGGCGTGCGTGAGTGTCGCGAAAGTGACGCGAAGGAAGGTTCCGGCTGGTACGGTTCGTTCCAGAAGTGGTACGTAGTGCAGCGACACCCGGAAGGCGCGGCGGCGAATGCGACCGATTGACAAGGCACAATGCGAAAATCGCGGACGAAAGCCAGCGTGGCAGCGCCCGCGCAAAAATATTGGCAGCAAATCTGCGGAGAAAGACAGAAGTTTCACCTCTCCACCTCTGGAAAGAGTCCCTGCAATCCCTCGAGTTATAAATATGTCGATAAAATTACATGGAAGGCAGACACAAGTTCATCATCACCCCTCCCCCCCCTGCACCGCCTTTTTCATTTCCTCCCCAAACTGTCGTCGCGCCTCGAACCCCAACGTTTTCTTCGCCAAGCACGTGTCCGCCAGGGTCCCGCGCAGGTCGTTTTTCCGTTTCTCGACGAATTCCTGCTTCGCGCTGACCAAATCCGCGACGGCCTTTATTGACGTCGCGACGCCGGTGCCCACGTTTATCGCGACGCCGTCGACTGCCTCGTTCTGCGCGGCTAAAACGAACGCCCGCGCGACGTCCGTTACGTGCACGAAATCCCTGTACTGCGTCCCGTCGCCCTCGATCAACAAAGGGCGCTGGTCACTAAGCGCTTTCAGAAACGACCCCGTCACGACTTTGTACGCCCCGTCTTTAGGTTGGTTTTTTCCGTACACCATGAACAGCCGCAGCGAAACCACCGGCACGCCGTGTAACCGCCCGTACAGCAACACCACCGCTTCGCCGCTACGCTTGCTGTGCGCGTAAGGCGAGCTCAACACTTCGGGCATACCTTCCGAAAAAGGAGTCACCTGGTTGCCGTAATAAGTGCTGGACGCGGCGTAGATGACCTTTATCGGTGTCCGCGACGCCACATTTGGTGTCCGCGACGCCGACGCAGCATCCGTCCCAATTGCATCCGTTTCGCGTGACGCGCTTCTCGCCGCTTCCATCACGTTCGTGGTGCCGCGTACGTTGACGTCTAAACAGAACGCGATCGCAGCCGGATCTGTTAACGACGGTTCCACTTTCGACATCGCGGCGAGGTGGAACACCACGCTGACGCCGCGCATCGCGTCCCTCACCGCCGCAAGGTCCCGCACGTCGCCGTTCACGAACTCCGCGCCGGGCGGTACGAAGTCCGAAAAACCCGTGCTCAGGTTGTCCAACACGCGCACGCGGTAGCCCAGGGTGAGCAACAGCGGGCACAACGAGCTGCCGATGAACCCGGCGCCGCCTGTGACCAGGGCGAGTCGGCTGTGCGATTCGGCAACGGGCTCGGACGTGCCGCGCACGTGCGCACAAGGGTCCACCCCGGGTGTGGGCACCCGGGTGTACATCGAAGACATTGACACGCCCGAAAAGTCGGCAACATGGCACGAGGAGATTCCCAGAATCGCGACCAACACCAACACCAACCCCGCGCCCAGTCGTCTTTGCGTCACCATCACGACCGCCACCTCTCTATTTTCGACGTACCGTGGCCCACCCGCCGCCAGCACTCGCCGTAGCGCCGGCGCGCGCCGCTCTGACCACGACACCAAGAGGATGCAGTGCGCGGCGGCGGCGGTGGCGAGAATTTTCGGCCTCGTTTTCGGCCTCGAGTTTTCCCTCAAAAACGCCACGTCGACAAAACTTTTAACCTCACACCTCCATGCACGCGTACGCCCCGCCCTTGGCCCTTGGGGCTTCGCCCTCCGCGGCGCCTTCGCGTTTTCGCGGAGTGTCCTCGTCCCGCGGCTCGGTCCGCCCCCTGCGCGCCGTGGCGTCTGTGTCTTCCGCGACCAAGCTGGAGGGCGAGGCGCTTGCGACGTACATGTCCGTGATGTCCGATGATTTGTCCCGGCTTTTCACCACGGGCATCGACAAGTCCTTGTACGCCCCGAACGTGTCCTTCGAGGACCCGCTGACGACGTACGACACAATCGACGGGTACCTTTTCAACATCTCCATGTTGAAGAACGTGTTCGACCCTGTGTACACCATGCACTCCATCGCGCAAACCGGGGACTGGGAAGTCTCCACGCGGTGGACCATGGCCATGTCTCTCCCAACCGTGCCTTTCTTTTGGGCCCCGTCACTGACCTTCACCGGCACGTCGGTGATGGGCATTGACCCGGACACGAAGCAAGTCACGAAACACTTCGACACCTGGGACGCGATTTCGCAACAAGGTTTCTTCATGAACACGGGATCCACGCAAGGCGTCGCGGAGGTGATGCGGCAAGTTTTAGACATCACGAAGCAGCCTGCTTTGGAAACGCCGCAATACGTCGTGCTTCGCAGGTACGCGGAGTACGAGGTCCGGCGGTACGACCCGTTTTTAGTCGCGGAAACGCGAACTAACAGTAACGATGCGGACCAGGGGGACCGACTCGGCGCTGGGGGAATGACCGGCTTGCCGGCTGGTGGCAATCCGTTCGGGACGCTAGCGGGATACTTGTTTGGCGGAAACGAGGAGAAAAAGAGCATGGCCATGACCACACCGGTGTTCACCGGCGGGGGCAAAATGCAGTTCGTCATGCCCAAAAGTGTTGGAGGTGTCGGCAACGCGCCTGTACCTAACGACCCTGCCGCCGTGGCTGTTACGGAACAACCGGGTGGTGTTTTCGCCGCGATCCGGTTCGCCGGGATCGCGACTGACGCGCACGCGAAGGAACGGGAGGACAAATTGCTGCAGTTGTTGGGAAAAGACGAACTCGTGGCCGATAAAAACGTACCAGCCTCCCTGGCGCAGTACAACGACCCACTCACGAACCCGGTGCAGCGACGAAACGACGTGCTCGTGAAACTGCAGAGCTTCGACGTGGGGAGGCTTGATAAGTAGAGAGGAGGGTTTTTAAGGAGAGGAGGGGACTCGGTAGTGTGTAGAAGACGTAGAAAAAATGAATGAGACGACTCGTTTCGTTGCTTGCGTCTCTTCCTTTTACAATGTCAACAACGGAAATCACATTCAGATTGCCCGCACCGACACCCGGAAGATGTCTTCTTCCTTCGCGTCGTTGCTACCGGAGGCGTTCCGCAGGCCGTCCAACGTGGACTGGTGCGAAGCCAACTACGTGTACTCGCCTTGGATCGCGGAGGCGTGGAACACGGCGTCGTCCGTGCCGATGACGGGCGTCGCGTTTCTCGGGCTGTACCACGCGCGGCAGGCGCTTCTGTGGGAAAGCCGGTGGTTCTGGGCGTGGATGATGCTCGCGGTGGTGGGCGTGGGCTCAGCGCTGTTCCACGCCACGCTGCTGCACGTGTTCCAAGCCGCGGACGAGCTCCCCATGCTTTATTGCAACCTGGTGTTCGTGTACCTGATGGTGGAGGAAAAGGCGGTGCCGAAAAAATGGAGAGCCGGTGGCGAAACGAACGAGAACGCCGTTCTGCGAACGTCGCGCCGAGCGTGGTTGGTACCGCTTCTCGTGTCCGTGGGTTTGTCGCAGACGTTTATGTACTTCGCGTACCCAAGCGTGTACGAGGTTTTCATGGGGTCGTACGTCACCGTGATCGCGTGGCTGATTTGGCGAAGCGTAAAGCTAGCGTGGTACTCGGACGACTCTACTTTGCTGCAAAAAACGCTGGTGCGAATCACGCTCACGTGTTACGGAGGCGCCTCCGCGCTTTGGGTGTTTGAAAACGCGGTGTGCGGCGTGCACGGCGAGGAAAACGGAGGGTGGGCCATGCAAGTTGCGCATCTGCACGCGGTGTGGCACACAGGGGCGTGTTGCGGGACGTACCACTTCATTCAGTTCTGCGCCGCGCGACGGGGGGGCGCGCTCGGGCTGGACGTGCGAAGCGGAGGCGGTGAAAACTGGTACTCGCCGCTCTTCGTCAAGCACGGCTTAGTGAAAGGAAAAGGAAAACATTTGCCAAAGCGCGAGTAAGTGTTTGGGACGTGAAAGACGCGATATCTATACGTGTGTACTAACAATATGTCTATTTCTATCTTATGTTTCGTCTCGCCTCGACTCGCGTCGCGGCGAGTTTGCGCGCGAGCGAATCGCGCCGCGAAACGGTTTCGTCCACGGTTCGCGTAACCCTGGTTGCCGAAGAAACCAAATCGGTCCCGTTGTCGTCGGCGAGACTCTCTCTTTGCGCTTCGTCACTACGCACTGCGTTGCCAACTAAACTCGGTACCGCCGGCGCGTACCTTCCCCAGTTCCTCCTTCTCACCGCGCTCGCGAACCGCAACCCTGTTTGCGCCGACTCCGCCTGCGCGGCGCTGGCCCCGAAAGCGACCGCCACGGACACGAAATCCTCCCCGCAAAGAGCACCCTTGGCGAGTTTCAGTAACGCGCTCTGGCGCCAGTCTATTGTCTTTTTCGCTTTGGATTCGAAAGCGTCGTCGCCTTTGTCGTGCGAAGCGTTCAACGCGAGCCGCCCCGCGCACTGCGCCAAGGCGAACGTCGCGGAGTTGGAGTTTCCCTTACCTTCGTGGCCGTCGTGGACGTCCACCACTCGCGCTCGCGCGGACCGCGAAACCCGCGACCGCACGCCGAACGCGGCGGAGGTAACCGTGGTGACGGTTTCTACCCAGAACTCGGTAACGCACGAATCCGCGGGGAGCGATTTTTTGTGCGAGGTATCACACCTCCGCCGGCGCGCGGCGCGCAACACCCGCGCCGCGTCCTCCGCCGAACCGATCAAACACTTGGTGAGCCCGTCCTCCACTTCGTAGGCCAAACCGGGTTCGTGTGTTGATGCGCGATGTGTTGTGTGGGATACTTGCCCACCACCGGACACGTCTAATTGCCCACTAATAGGCACAACTGCGCCCAGCGCTCGCGGCCATAGCCTTAAAGAAACGTTTCCGCCGTGCTCTGCGAGCAAGTCGGTCACCGCCAACCCTTTTGTTTCGTAAACGCAAACGCGCAGACACACTTTGGTGGTCATGGACGGAACCGATTTGGTACCACTAACGGAGGACGCGCCCGGGGAGTTGTTCAACATTGACAGGTTCGCGTCCGACGCGATTCGTTCAAGCCTCGCCAGGCGCTGGTTCTTGTGCGACGCCACCGCGAGCAACCGCGCGGCGAGGGACGCGCAAGTCGCGTCCGCCCAAACCGTCTTGCCGCCGCCCGCCGCGCCGACCACGAAAAGCGTGGCGTCGGATCCGCCGCGCGTCGCGTCCGCCATCGGCGCCGCCGTTTCCATAGCGGCTCGCCCCAACGCGGAAGCATTACACGTGTCGAGTTCAGCACCTTCCTTGTTACCCTCATCAACACCTTCGAAGAACACTTTGTCGAAGCCGTGCGTTTTGCGAAAAATCACGCCGCCGCGGTTCAGGTGGATCTCCAAAGCGTCGCAGAGGGCGGGATTTTCGCACTCCACTTGGAACACGGCTCGCGCTGAAGATTGCGAATCGAGGCCGGCGGCGAAAGGACGCACGTTGGCGTACGTGGTGGGTGTTGTTTTCACGGAACCTCGGGTCAAACCTTCATCCTGTTTGTTGTGGCGCGCAACGTACGCTTCCTGTTTCAACGCGGACGCTGTGAAAAACGAAGGGTCGCCGGTTTTGAAAACGCCGCCTTCTTTTTCGGACAAACTCTTTGGCGTTTCGAAACGCGGCGTTTTCGGCGTTTTCGAGGACGACGAAACGCGGCGAGGCGCGGCGGTGGTGCCGCCGGTCGGCGTCGCGGTCGGAACGCGCCGTGTTGCGTTTGGTGTTGCCGTCCGTGCTGTTTCGTTCGTTTCACTTTTTTTTGAGGAAAATACCTTCGTCCGCCGCGTCACCATACAAGAAGCAGCCGCGCCCAAACGTAACGCGCGATCCAAGCGACTTCCCCCGGACGCGGACGCCGGCGGCGAAGAAAAGTGTTCGACGTCGCCGGCGGCGGAGTTCGTTTGAAGAGGTATTAACTCCGGAGAATTCAAATCCGCGGACTCGTCGTCGTAGTGAACTTCCTTCGCGTCTGAATCATCGTCCTCATCCTCCGTCTCCTTCTCCGAGTGATCCGAACCCGCGGTCTTTGCGTCGTGTTCGATGTTGTCGTCTGGCGTGTGTCGATCTTTGTACGCGCCATGCATCGCGGGAGGCGACCACGGTTCTCGCGTCGTCAAATCGGTTTCGTCGCCAAAAATGACGTCTGCAGCTTCACCGACGACGCCGGTACCGACTGCATCTGCCCACCCCAACGCCTTTCGCTTCGGTTTTTTATTTATTGTATCGACGCCGTCGCCGTCGCCTTGTAACAAAAGACCTCCCTCCCTCCAGCCCCGCACCACGTCTCGTTCCGCGAGCAGTTTCGCGAGCGCGGTGTCTTTGTCCAGAACAGCCTGTTTCAACTCCGTACTCTCCGCGTTCCGAATCTCCGCAATCGACCGCAATTTAACGCACTCCAACCTAATTTCCTCCATTTGCGAACTCAGGTCTGTTGCGAAACGCTTGGCTCGCTCCAAATCGGAGACCAACTTTTGTTTCTGCGCGCGCTCGCTTTCTGTCGCCGCGCGCATCCAGTCGAACTGTTCTTTATCGACACAACGCTTGGCTTGGATTTGGGAAATGGCGAACTTGACCCAAACCGCCCACGATTTCGCGTTTAACTTTCTTCGCGCCGCGTGGAATTTCACGTCGGCGACGTCACACTTTTTTGTAAACGATTGCACCCGCCGAACCCTCGCGCGCCACGCCGCAAACGCGCAACGCCCAATCAATTGCCACCTTCTTTGCAGCGCCGTTCGCGAAAGCGCGCGCGTATACGCGCCCCGGTACACCACGTCCCTCCACTTCCGGAAACGCACCGCGACGCGTCTTCGGTACCAGTGCTGAATTAATACGTACGCGGCGTCGCGCGCGTGAAGCGTGAGTTGACAGTTTCGTTTGAGCGAAAGAAACGCTTGGCGCGCGTGTCGCCGGCGCACGCGTCGCGCGAAGTGCGCGACTCTTCCCACGACCGCTGAGTCCAGCTCGCGTGCGCGTTCAATGACCCGGAACCAGCCTTTCCAAGCCTTGGCGAAAACCCGGTGCTTCGCCCGTGCGATCACGGCGTACGTCCTCCTTCGTAACGAACTGGCTTTCGTACCCCAAACCCGCCAGGTTTGGAAACGTTCCTTCGTCACGACGAAAGCGCGTTTGTTGTCCAGGCATTTTAGTGCCGCGCGCGCCCGGCGAACGCCCGTCACTAGGGAGCGCCATCCGTAAAAGTACTCACCTTTCGTGTCTTCAATCCACCGCGCCGCGACGTTCATGGCGAAAACCCGTTGCGCTTTGTGGTGGGTAACAACAACAAGCCAGTAGTTAAGAACGCTTCGCACGAATCGGGTGGTAATTTTCGAAACCAACCGGTCGTGCTTTTTCGTGACGAAAGCGTGCTCGCGAATCGCCACGCTGCGACATCGCCAAAACCCAAACGCGCGCGCCAAGGAAACTCTGGCCCACCGCTTCGCAATCTTGGCCATCAAACACCGGTCTCGTTTCGATTGCGTTTCGATGAACTGCGCGTCGCGTTTCGATTGCGTGGTTACGGAGCACCAAACGCAAAACGCACTCGACAGCGACGCCTTCGCCCGGCGCTTCGCGATTTTCGAGACCAAATATTCTTCGCGTCGCGTCTCGGAAACGCGTGTTCGCCACG
>Ga0222645_100286_pt1 | contig 29694 bp, 19 predicted proteins | sample AntAcemetagen292_FD_179881 | JGI IMG/M metagenome (GOLD analysis project Ga0222645, IMG submission 179881) | Saline water microbial communities from Ace Lake, Antarctica - #292 | ecosystem: Environmental > Aquatic > Non-marine Saline and Alkaline > Saline | place: Antarctica: Ace Lake | collected...
CATGGATTAGGCATGCTTGCTAACACCCTACTTAAAAATAAACCCTTGCAACTCGAACATGTGATCTGTGTTTAAAGTCGCGCATGGCGTTAATTTTAGTCTGTTTTACTATTTTACTATTTTACTATTTTACTATTTTGATACTAGTCGAATATGTTGGCTGCTTGATAAGATGCTGTGCTGTCGCTCATATTGATACTTTTAAGTACAGCCATAACTAATCCGGTTAACTGTTAAATATTAATTTAAGCCGAGCAAGCTGACCGACAACATTTTCAAAACATCCACTTCAGCTTATTCCAATCCCTTTAGACGCGTTTATATTGTTAATAATTTTTATCTGTTTAGGTTATGTCGTAAAATTATTGTAATTGAATTGTTATTACATTTGATGTAATAAATTAATGAAATCTAATCATTGCTTGGCTGTTTTTATATCAAGTGTTTGTTGGATAACCAATGTGTAATTTGGACAAATAATGCCTCTTTGGGCTCATTATTTTCCAATCAACAAAAAGGTATTAACATGGCAGATTTACTGGGTCGCGTTCACCGCAAACAGTTTTATTTATTAATATTGATGACTCTATTTATATCAAGTTGTGGTGATGACAACGATAACGATATAGAACAACCAGTACTAGTTACAAACTCTGCACCTGCTATAAGTTCTGCAGATACAGATACCGCTTCTTTAGGGACTCTCTTCACCTATACTTTGACTGCGTCAGATGCAGATGGTGATGCATTGACATTTCAAGCATCACTTTTACCAGCATGGTTAGCATTTAATGCCACAAGCGGTGAGCTTAGCGGCACCCCACCAGCGGGTAGCGCAGGTGACTATCAAGTTACATTAGCCGCCAGTGATGGTGTGGACTCAACGCCTCTATTTTTGACTATTAGTATTGCTAATAGTGCTCCGGTTATCACTAGTACAGCTAACAACAACGGTGTTGTTGGAAAAGCCTATTCTTATACATTGACCGCGAATGATGCCAACACTGATACACTTGTTTACTCATCTGTAACTGTGCCTTCTTGGGCTACTTTTGATGTAACTTCAAGAACACTCAGTGGTACGCCGCCTACGACAGGTGACTTTGAAACTGAATTGTCAGTGAGTGACGGAGAAGCAGCGGTTAACCAAAAGTTCACCCTTGTGATTACTGACCAACCATCAGTGGTTATTGGTTTTGACGAAACAGTAGTTTTTTCTAACTTCGGTGGTGCTGTTGCAGATATCATCACGAACCCTGACAAAGCGGGTATTAATACCAGCGATAAAGTCGGTCGTATGCAAAAATTTGCAGGCGAAACATTTGGAGGTACAACTATATCTCTAGATGATCCTATTACTCTTGCAGCGAAACTGTTTTTTGGGCAAGAAATGTCATCACAATTTCTAAGAGGTAAATCTATTGCTGCAAATAATATGTTTACTCTTAAAGTTTGGTCTCAACGTCAAGTAGCCCTTACCTTCAAACTAGAAGGTGATGTAGATGCAAATGATGTCGAAAGAGTGGTCACTCACGACGGTACAGGTTGGGAAGTACTAAATTTTGACTTTACTGGTGTTACAGGTACAGGTTATACCGCCATTACACTCATTTTTGATAACGGTGTGCTCGGTGATGCAGCTGAAGATGCGGCTAACTGGACTTTCTATTTTGATGATATGGTTATTCCCGTTGTAGCTGATACAAGTACTGACGACGGTAATGGTAGCGGGCAAACAGCAACCAACGTTAACGGCTTTGAAAATGCTGCAGACTCTTATATGTTTTCAGACTTTGCTGGCGGTGTAGCAAACGTTATTACCAACCCTGATCAATCTGGCATCAACACCAGCGCTCAAACTGGTCAAATGTTGAAATTTGCTGGTGAAGTTTTTGGTGGCTCTACTTTAACACTAGACACCCCTGTTGATGTTCCAGCTGGCTCAGTCTTTACCCTCAAAGTTTGGTCAAGTCGTGCAGTTACTGTTCTTTTCAAACTTGAAGGGATGAATGTTGAAAGAGTCGTTAATCATAGTGGCTCAGGTTGGGAACAATTAACCTTCGACTTTACTGGCGACATGGGTACAGCTGTTTCTGCTATCACTCTTATTTTTGATATAGGTGTCATGGGTGATGCAGAAAATAATCCTGCTGACTGGACTTTTTACTTTGATGACCTAACCACTCCAGCAGTAGCTGATGATAGTGGTACTGATGACGGCAGTAATGATAGCGGACAAACAACGACCAACGTTAACGGCTTTGAAAATGCTGCAGACTCTTATATGTTTTCAGACTTTGCTGGCGGTGTAGCAAGTATTGTTACCAACCCTGATCAATCTGGTATCAACACCAGCGCTCAAACTGGTCAAATGTTGAAATTTGCTGGTGAGGTTTTTGGTGGCTCTACTTTAACACTAGACACCCCTGTTGATGTTCCAGCTGGCTCAGTCTTTACCCTCAAAGTTTGGTCAAGTCGTGCAGTTACCGTTCTTTTCAAACTTGAAGGAATGAATGTTGAAAGAGTCGTTAACCATAGTGGCTCAGGTTGGGAACAATTAACCTTCGACTTTACTGGCGACATGGGCACAGCTGTTCCTGCTATCACTCTTATTTTTGATATAGGCGTCATGGGTGATGCAGAAAATAATCCTGCTGACTGGACTTTTTACTTTGATGACCTAACCACTCCAGCAGTAGCTGATGGTGGTAGTACTGATGACGGCAGTAATAATAGCGGACAAACAACGACCAACGTTAACGGCTTTGAAAATGCTGCAGACTCTTATATGTTTTCAGACTTTGCTGGCGGTGTAGCAAACGTTATTACCAACCCTGATCAATCTGGTATTAACACCAGCGCTCAAACTGGTCAAATGTTGAAATTTGCTGGTGAAGTTTTTGGTGGTAGCACTCTGACGCTAGACGGCGCCGTAGATATTCCAGTTAATGCCATTATTATGATGAAGGTATGGTCACAACGTGCGGTTGACGTCTTATTTAAACTTGAAGGTGGACCAGTAGGCGAAGTGACCGCGGTTCACGGTGGTACAGGTTGGGAAGAACTACGCTTTGACTTTACTGGTATTTCAGGTGTAGGCACAACTGGCGTTACCTTAATATTTGACAATGGCACAGTGGGTGATGCAGCGAACGATGCAGCAAACTGGACATTCTACTTTGATGATCTCACCTTTCCTGTAGCGGTTGATAGTGGCACAGGTAGTGGAACTGGCGGAGCGGAGCTAACAACTAATGGTGACCTTGAAGCTGGCGATCTTTCTGGCTGGGTAGCGGCTGCTAATGATGGAATGATTACCGCTGACAACACTCAGGCTAGCGGAAGTACATGGTCGGCTCACGTTGTTGCCGGTCCTTTACATAATCCAGCATTTAGCCAAGCTGGTCTTGCTGTTGGTACGGTTAAACCAGGTGATAAAATCGATATTTCATTTGACATGTGTGGCACAGCAGCAAGCGGTGGAATAATATTTCCTGCATTACTGTCGGAATTTGGCGGTGACACTGGCGCAGACAGACAGACCCTAGATACAATTGCTACTCCTCCATCAGTCTGGACACGCTACAATTATAGCGCAGTTGCAGGCTCCAACGTCAACGGCGGTATCTCACTGCAGTTAGACGTGGTGTGTGGTGCTGATGCAGCTTGTAAAGCTGATGTTTACTTTGACAATGTTTCCGTAACTATCGGAGGTGGTCCAGCAGCAGGTAGCGCAAGTGGTAATAGTTGTGTAGCTGGTGATACAGGTTCAACTAGTAGATCAAACATTGATTTTGAGGGTATGGCTGATTCTTATACTTTCTCAGACTTTGGTGGTGGTGTGGCAAGCGTTATTACAAATCCTGATATTTCAGGTATCAACACCAGCGCCCAAGTGGGTCAAATGATGAAGTTTGCAGGGGAAGTTTATGGAGGTAGTACATTATCACTAGACAGTGCTATTGATGTTGCAGATGGTTCAATCTTTACCCTAAAAGTGTGGTCAAACCGTGTGGTAGCTGTACTCTTTAAGCTTGAAGGAATGAATGTTGAAAGAATCGTTAACCATGGTGGAATGGGTTGGGAAGAATTAACCTTCGACTTTACCGGCGACACTGGAACAGGTGTTCCCGCTGTAACACTAATTTTTGACCTCGGTGTTATGGGTGATGCAGATAATACTCCTGCTGATTGGACGTTCTACTTTGATGACATGACTCTACCTAGTGTGACTACTGATAGCGGTACTTCAGGCAGTGGTTTATCAGCTATTAACTTCGAAACTGGCGGTGCTGGTGCTGCATATACTTGGGCGGTGTTTGAAAATTCTGATAACCCAGCTCTTGAGATTATTGCAAATCCCTATACGTCAGGTGTCAATACCTCAGCTACTGTGGCCAAATTTACTGCTAGAGTAGATGGCCAAGTATATGCTGGTGTCGAAAGTGCTCATGGGGATTTTGGTCCCCTAACTCTAGACGCGACTAATAGCATAGTTAAGATCATGGTGTGGAAGTCTGTCATAAGTGATGTGGGTATTAAATTTGCCATAGCAAATGGTGGTGCAAAAGGTGAAATAAAAGTACCTAATACACAGACCAACCAGTGGGAAGAAATTACTTTTGATTTTTCTGGTAATATCGGTGCAGCTGAATCCATCAATATTGACCAAATTATCATCTTCCCTGACTTCAATGCTAGAGGCGCAGAAACAGTCAGCTACTTTGATAATATAACTTTTGGTAACTAATCTGAAGCGCTGAAAAGTGCGCAGATAACGTGGACCTAAAAAGAGACTAGCCGGTCACCGGCTAGTCTCTTTTTTAATGAGCTAACAAAAAAGTTTTTTCTCTCAATGGCATTATTGATAACCGAACAGTACTTAAACCAGCAAACAATATAGTTCTTTATCAAACGCGCCCCGCCATACATTTGACTGAGCCATAGTTCTAGTTTTTCTCTAATATGGATATTTTATATTCTAGTCATTCAACACTGACAAAGTTTTAAAGTTGTTCATTTATATCTTCATCTGTATTGGTCACATAGCCTCGGCTAAACTATTAAGGCTGCTAGTATTTACCAAATATAAAGTAGTGTTGATGTGTCGATAATTAAAAGCTGAAGAAGTGAGCTAAGTTTTTTGTAAATAGTTTTTATAAAGAGTGTTTTTATGAGGAGTGTTTTTGTAAAGAGTATTTTTGTGAGGCGAACAACAGTCATCGTTTAGTAAATTGTTCAGTAAATTGCTTAATAAGCATTCAATACTAAAGGTACGGTAATCAATCTCGAAACTAAAAAAGTCAAAATAACGCTATTTCAGAGTTGAGTTTTACAGTGTCGATATAACACGAAAGTTAAGCAAAGTTTAAAATCAATAGTCAAAAGTTGAGCCATTGGTAACTATCAATAATTAAAAATATATTCAATTATCTTACTGATAAATAGCCCGATATTTTAACAAATGGCTTTGTATTAATTTGCCATTGGTATCACTAAATATTATTGGAATGCACTTTGATAGCGCCTATTGCCATGGCTTTTTTGAAGGCCGGACGAGCTTGGAGTCTCGCTAAGTAGTCTTTAACTTGTGAAGTATACTTATACTCTAGACCCAAGGATTGTCCCAAATGTAACGCATACCCCACTGCGATATCTGCAATGGTAAAACGCTCGTCACATAAAAATTCGCGAGTTTTGATATGTACATCAAGACGCCGTAGACGAGCAATAAACCAAGCGGCATAATCCTCTACAGCCTGAGGCAAGCGACGTCCCTCTTGTTCTAATTTACTGTAGCGCAGCACAATAGTTTGAGGGAAAGTCAGTGTAGCATCGCTATGATATAACCAATTCAGATAGTCACCGTATTCGGAGTGACTCGGATTGAGACCCAGTTCAGACCTCTGATACTTTTCAACCAGATAATGACAAATAGCACTCGACTCTGTCATTGTGGTGCAGTCATCTTGAAAAAAAGGAACAGTACCCAGTGGGTTGAGCCCTAAAAATTCTTTTTTGAAAAAACGTGGGGGGAATGGAAGTATCTCAATCTCATAGGGTAACTGCATTTCTTCCAGCGCCCATAAAGGACGTAAAGAACGCGTATTATGACAGTGCCAAAGCTTCATTTTCATATCTAAATCCATGTTTTTATATGATAAAACAGTGAATAATTCACTCTAAACTGCTACTTACTATTGTCTGCATCGACATATGAGCATAATTTTTTATTCTATTAAAACTGAGTCGCTTTTATCTAGGGAAGCATTTCGATACGTGCCCTTCACTAATTGATTTAATGTAGCTCTTGACCTACTTTGACTATCCGTCACCAGCTCCAGCACTTCTTATTTTAATAATATCTTACATTGAAAATATTTTATATTGCAAATATCTCATATTGAAAACGTCTTGCCTTAAATTATCAGTAAGTCATCTGGGTAATAACTTGTAGATTTCGCTACACCCACTGTGTTTTGTCATCACCGCTAACCGTTCTTCATGTTGATTGATAAGCCGGTATCTTTTACCCACAGACTGAAAATGACTTTGTATGTTGAAGTTGAAGTTAAAATCAAAATTAGAATTACTGATTGTTTAATTAACTGCTATAGGCGATATCGAGTAGCAGTGTAGACAAAGCATTATTTAGCACAGTTCGCGCACAAAAATTTTATATTTTTTGTATTCAGACTAAAACATATATGCCGCTGATAGACGCGCAGTTCTAGGCTCAAGTACGTGATAATGCAAGTCTTCAGTCATGCTACCTAGTGGTTCGTTAGCTAATCGGCTAGCGTAGTAATAATCAATGTCATGGTCGTTACTATCGAGCGCATTCAAAATATCAAGCTTTAAAGTAAGTTGAGTAAACTTGTAACCAATATTAAGGTTCACTATTTGTGAGTCGTCGAATGTAACGCTACCATTTTCAGTTAAAGGGCGTTCCGAGAAATAACGTAGCCTTACATTAGCGAACCAGCCTTGCTGTGGCTGGTAACTTACGCCTGCTTGCAATACATGCTCAAGCGCCCCTGGAATTTGATTAGCGTTACTGGGTAGTTGATCAAACTCGGCATCGGTATAGGCGTATTCTAAGTCAAAAGTTAGTGAGTCAGTAATGCTGTAGTAACCAGTCAACTCGACACCGTAACGAGAAGAAGAATCACTGGGCTCAGTGTTTCCAGCGTCACCTACAAACAGCAGTTCGCTATCTAAATTGAGTTGCCAAATTGACATTGATGTATTAAGCTTTTCGAATAAATTTGCCCGTAAACCTAGTTCGTAACCAAGTGAGTCAACAATAGGATCTACTGGCGCAATAGATTCTCCAGAATTGGGATCAACTTGGACTATGGTACCCCTTGCATCATTTGAATGAAATCCTTGTCCAGCAGAGACATAAGCTTCCCAATGTTCGTTAAAGGTATAAATTAAACTCGCCTTCGAGGACACATTACCTTCATCTTCAGCGCCGTTGTTTGTGCTTAAATCAACACCGTTAATATTAGTATTGATATTACTTTTGACGTCAAAATCGAAATAATCATAACGGGCGCTCATAATTGTTTTGATAGCATCGTTCCAAATAATGCTATTTTGCCAATACGTTCCAATACTGCTTTCGGTAACGGCGTCATTTCTAATAGCCCCTATTCGTTGCCTTTGCTGTGTCTGAAATAACCCGACTTCGTCAATATTGTCGACTCTTACTTGTACACCGAATTCGTTAGAAACAGGTATTTTATGCCAGCTTGTAAACACGCTATAGCTTAAGTGACCACCGTAAATTTGTCGCTTATCGACTTGTTCAAATTGGTCTCCTGCAGCGGGGTTATCTAAAAAATAAGTAAAGTTAGACCATAAATTCAAATCGTAATCAATCAGATATCCCGAGGCATTGATGTTTTCATTATTCCATATAGCATTAATACTATAACGACTGCTGTTACCCCCTAAACTGGTATCTAAAGAGCCTAATTCATCGATAATACCTGCACTTACTGCTCGTTGTGGAATTTGGTCAGCACTATTCCATGTATTGTCGTACCCCATAAATGTTACTTTCAGGTCGCCATTTCTAACTTTACTGTTGTAACTTAAAAATACATTAGTTTTGTGGAGATCTTCTTCAATGTCAGTCCATGGTCCATCGTAGCTATTAAACTCAATGGCATAATTTATATGCTCGTTATTTAATTTTCCTAACTTATTTGACTTATCTAACGCGATACCACTCGCTACTAAATAACGTTGAAAACTGTCTTTACCAATAGTGGCCGATATCTGAGTGGTTTGTCGCTTGTTAACGGTATTAAAGACAGCACTGCCAGCACCGCTAAAATCGCCTACTTGCCCATAATAAGCCCCTTTTTTAAAACTGATAGTTTGAATTGTTTCTGGAATGATAAAATTTAAATCGGTATAACCTTGCCCATGTCCATGAGTACGCATATTAATAGGCATATAATCAATAAAAGTAGCGAAGTCAGTGCCATGATCAAGGTTGAACCCGCGTAGAAAATACTGATTGGCCTTACCAGTTCCACTGTGCTGAGTCACCACCATTCCGGGTACTAACTCTAGAATTTCACCAATGCGTAACATCGGCCGATTCAAAATTTCTTGTTGTCCAATCACACCTTCTGAGGCAGAAATAGCCTCACCTATTAAACTTACCGCTTTACCTTGTATCTCAATCTTTTCTATACTGGCTGTGTCAGTTGTTTCGTATTGGGTGTTAGATTTACTTAGGGCAGAAAATGAAGATAGCGAACCAACCCCTAGTAAAAGAAAGCCCATTACAGCAACACCTATCTTGCTTAGCTTATAAGGGACACTATTTATCTTTTTTATCTTTTTCATTTTTTCGCCTTTTTTCATTAAATCTTGCATCTGCAAGTCACTTTTAGGCGTTTAGTTAAGCATGTAGGTTTATAACCGATAAGGGCTCGGTACAAAATATGAATTATAAAAATAATGATTTAGTTAAGCCGCCATTATCAGCTCCAGTGCTTGGGCAGCGGGAAATTGAAACACTAGGTTTATTTTGGCGCAGTGCAGCAGCAACACTAAGTGCAACTGACATACTTGGAATTTTACAGTACCAAGCAAAAGTGCCTGAAGATGTGATCAGTATCAGTACAATCCAAAGTACTATTGAGCGACTGTGGAAAAAGAAGTTACTTAACCGTCACAAGCAAGGAAAGGCTTATATTTATACGTCTATGTACTCCAAGCAAGAAGTAATAAGCAGTTTGATAAAGGAGATCAGTGACGCCCTTGGTGAGGGTGACGATAGCGCGATTATGTCGGGTATTTTTACCTTTTTAAAATCCAGAAATACCAGCAGTCAGGTAGACCTATTACAATCTCTCAAGCAAGAGCCCACTTTAAATGATGGGCGCTTAACCAATGACAAGTGAAGCACTATTAGGTTTAGTGATGCAAGTTGCTTCACTTTTTATGATTGCTTGCTGTATATTTTTAATTAGCTCGCTGCTGGCTGGGGTGATGTTTCTAGCGCACCACAAATACGTTACAGATTTAAAGTACCGAATAAACAATAAATATCTGGTTTTTCATGCTATTTCAGCAGTGTGTGCAAGCATAGTCGTAACGGTGTGGCTATCATTGCCCCACTCCCCAAGGCTGCCACTTGTCTTCAAACATTGCCATAGTAGTAATTGTGCAACCCATATCCCCGCTGTTATCGACCTTACTTTACTTAATTTACTCTTTGCATTTTTTGCCATGGGTATGCTGACGATATGCTTTATATTGATAAAAACACACCAAAAAAAATTGGAGGAGCGAATAAATAGCTTACTTCTCCTTTCACGTAACGTCTCACCTAACCATTCACCTAACCATTCACCTAACTATTCACCTAACCAAGATTCCGACGGCAACTACCGGTCACAAGCTACCATTATTGATGTGCCCCAACCTGTATTATTAAACGTGGGGATGCTCACACCAAAGCTTCTGTTATCTTCTCAGATAACAGAATCACTTAGCGTTAACGATGTAAAAATACTATTGGCTTACGAATATGCAAAAGCTAAGCAATTTGAAAACATCAAGGTTAAGTTAGTGCAAATTACATGCTTATTTTGGCCCGCAAATGCTCGTCGATTACTGATAACCGACTTACACACTCTCCTGCGCACGCGGGCGTTCATAGAGATCCGTCAGCTATTTAAAAACCAGGCAACTGATATTCCTAAAGCTGTATTCAATAAAATGACTCAGGATTTAAGGGAGTTTGTATCAAAAATGGAAGGTGACACGACCCTCTTGCCTCAGTATGTTGATGCTATCGTTGACGATGCTGACCTAAACACACAGGCATGTTTAGCCAGTTTTTTGTATTTTATATGTCTGGTAAGTGTGACCTCAAATTTCACACATTTTCTATTTGAAATCGCTAGTTAGCTAAACATGAACTTACATATTAAGATATTTCGTTCCAAGTTCTCAATAATGTTTATACGTTTAAAAATGTACGCGCTACTTATATTTTTATATATTGAGTAGCGATTTATTCAGGTACTTTTATTAAGGTATTCTTTACTGAACCACCCTCTATTAAGCCGTTTATATTTTAACAGCCGTGCTGGCAGCCCTATAATGACACTATTAATACGTATCCAAAGCTTGAAATAACTTCTCAGCGTCATCAAACAGATTACCCGTTATTGCTATAGAAACCGGTTACAAGCAAAAGGCTTAATAGGCAATAGTATAAAATCTTTGCCAGCATACTTAGGACTGCTGTAATGCAATCCTACCGGCTTTCACCGCTTGTTTAACTAGTTTTACTTCGGGTGCCAGCTTAAACAGGTCGCCGTTTAAACCTGTAAGACTTCTAGGCACATGACTTAAACGTGCTATATCTGCATTAGCCTGCATATGCTCGACTTCCCCGTGTGTGGGTATAGCAACTTGTGGGCGCACCCACTCATACATTTGTTTTAGCTCTTCTTGGCAAGGGTGTCCTGAAGCATGGATCGGTAGTTCTGAGTCATCGGCCATTAGAGTCTTGATTTTGCGGGCTTTAAAGGATTCTAACAGATTCTCGATGGGCTTTTCATTACCAGGGATCACAATAGAACTGAACATCACTAAGTCGCCTTCATCCAAAGAAACATTTCGATACGTATCTTTAGCTAACTGATTTAATGCAGCTCGTGGTTCTCCTTGACTTCCAGTTGCTACCGCTAGCACTTCGTTTGGCAATAAGTAGCCAGCATTAAAGGCGTCAAGTACCGGTAAATCATCTGGCCAATGCCCAGTGGCTTTTGCTGCACCTACTGTATTTTGCAATGATTGTCCAAATAGTGCGAAATAGCGCCCTGTCTCTTTTGCTATTTTTGCTAGAGTGATCAATCGGGCAATATTGCTACTGAAACAACCTACCACGACTCGTCCTTTAGTATTAACTACCGCTTGTTTCAGACCCTTATAACATTGTTGCTCAGACACAGAATGCCCTTTACGAGTGGCGTTAGTTGAGTCACAAACCATAGCTAAGATATTTTGCTTCCCTAATAACTTAAAAGGGTGAGCATTGAAGGGCTTGTCTGTTACCGGTGCAGGGTCGATTTTCCAATCTGCGGTATGAAAAACGCTACCTGCAGAAGTTCTAATAACAAAGGCATGGGGCTCAGGTAATGAATGCGTAATTGACAACCATTCCACGTTGAACTCACCAATATTGACTCGCTCACCACTGCCTATCTCAATGATAGGAATGTTGTCACCTAAGCCACCACGAGAAAGTTTTCTACGTAATATTTCAGCGGTATATTTGGTGGTGTACACTGGGCATTTAAATCGGCGCCACAAATAAGGTAAAGCACCTAAATGGTCTTCATGAGCATGGGTTATAACAATACCCGCTAATTGTTTTTTACGCTGGCTAATAAACCAAGGGTCGGCAGCGACAACATCATGTTTATGTAACCCAGAGTTTTTAGATTCAACTTCTGTACACAGTGGGCTATTAAATGTTATGCCACAATCCATCATCAACCATTGCCCGGCATGTCCATAAAGATTCATGTTCATGCCTATTTCGCCTGTTCCGCCTAGAGGCAAAAACCAAAGGTCTTTATCGGTTGGTGTAAGTGAATGAATAGTAAATTCCTAAAATATTAATCTGGATGGGATATGAGCAACGTCTACTGACGCTGCTTTTAAGATGATGAAGAAAATTTAATATAATATACGGGCATCTATAACGTTACGATCTAAATAACGTCAATTGTGTGCATAAACATCACTACTTAAGTCATACCAAGTGGTGAATGACTGAATAAGAAACATGATTGACATAATTTCTTATTCAGTAACAAAACTAGCTAAATCCTTTCCCAAGCTTAATATTGGCTTTTCAACGATGCGACCTAACTCAACTTCACCTTGTAGCAATATAATGGTCGGCAAATACTTTAAGTCATATTGTTGCTGCAAATTAGTCGGCCCCTGCTTGTTGTAGTTAAACCCATGCAACGACAAACTTTCTAATTCAACAGTAGACAAATCTATGAGTTTTAATAGCTTTGGTACTTCGCGTGCGCTGTCGTGACACCATGTGCCAAATAATATGAGCAAAGACTTACCTGATAGTAATTTTACTGCATTAATTTCGGCTAAGCTGGGTTGATATTGCTCATACGCAGCACGGAATTGTGGATACTGTGTTATCAACTGATTTGCTGAAATTACCCCGCTAAAAGGCTCAGATTTTGGCAACGGTGGCCCTGAACCACAACTTATCAATAGAGTGCTCAACAGAACCAGAAAAAAAACCTTCATATAATTATCCTTTAAGCCTATGTACTGCTTAGCCTACCTAATTTTTGGATAGAAAAGAACGTAGAAAAGAACATAGAGGAAAAAGTAGCTGCTCTTAGCACCGTCAAGCAAGTAGCATAGCTAAGTAAGCTTATAATCAAAAACTAGTTGGTGAACACTTTATGACGATTAGTTTTATGACGGTTAATTTTATGACGGTTAGTTTTACAAAAAAATACCAGCGTGAGTATACTTGTGTAAGCTTGAGATGTTAAATAGTAGGCCAGTGATAGATTATCTGTTAAAAACTTTAAATAGGCGTTTACAGCTAATTTACAACAATAAAACATAACAACTTCGTTATGTTTTATTCTGATAGAACAGCATATTAAGTTTGCGCTATCTATGCATTTAGGATGTACAATTATGTCCAATAAATACACTAGCGTTTAATCTTCTTCTGAACATTTGGCAGTCATAGCCGCAATTCTGTTTACATATTCTAGATCACCTCGCTCGGCACGACCCATTAAGGACCTTACTTATGCGCCCACCTATTTCTTATTTTTTGCTATTCTTTCTACTTGTTTTAGTCAGTAGTTGCTCTGAACATCAGAGCCAACCTCAGCAAGTATCCGCTCCCGAGGTAGACATAAGCCAGCCTATTCAGGCAGTCATCACCCAGTGGGACGAATATACAGGCAGGTTTGCTGCAGTCAATCAGGCGCAGATCAGAGCAAGAGTCAGTGGGTATTTACAACAAACTAACTTTAAAGACGGCCAAGCGGTTAAAAAAGGTGACGTATTATTTGTAATAGACCAACGTTCATTCAAAATCGCTTTAAAAAGTGCTAGCTCACGGTTTGACTTAGCGAAAAAAGAATTGGATAGAGGCAAAGACTTACGTAGTAAAAACTCGCTTTCTGAAGAAGAAGTTGATCGCAGGATCAATGAATACCAACTGGCTGGAGCGGCTCTTGAAAATGCTAGGTTAGAAATGGAATTCACCGAGGTTAAATCACCTATTAATGGCGTAGTATCACGAGATTATGTGAATGAAGGAAATCTTGTGACAGGCGGAGCTAGCGGCGCAACACTGCTAACGACCGTTGTTTCACTTGACCCTATTCACTTTTATTTTGATGCCGGCGAACGCGACCTTTTAAAATATATTCGTCTTAGCCAGTTAGATAAACGCGAGAGCTCGCGGACAAAATCTAATCCAGTACAAATACGCTTACAAGATGAACAAGAATTCAGTCATTTCGGCGTTATGGACTTTGTTGACAATCAGTTAGATCAAGGTACAGGCACTATTCAAGGTAGGGCTATTTTAGATAATCCAGGAGGCTTTATTTTACCGGGTATATTTGGCCGTATGCGTCTCTTATCTCAAGAAAATGTCGCCGTTACGTTAGTGCCTGATATCATTATCGGTACAGACCAGTCTCGTAAATTTATCTACGTAGTAACAAGCGAAAATAAGATCGATCGTAAATTTGTTACTTTAGGTGAATTACATACTCAAGACTTACGAATTATTACTGCGGGGTTAAATCCCAACGATAACATATTGGTTAATGGCATGATGCGCGCTCGTCCGGGGGCTACTGTATCTCCAAAGCAAGTCGACATTACTAGTCAATACAGCTACTAGTTGGGGATAGATTCATGAATTTTTCTCAATTTTTTATATCTCGACCCAAATTTGCTTCTGTTTTAGCTATTATTGTGCTGATTATTGGTAGCCTCGCTTACCAAACATTGCCTATCGAGCAATACCCACAAGTTGCCCCACCCACTATTCAAGTAACGGCTTCCTACCCTGGAGCCAACGCTGAGATTGCTGCACGGACCGTTGCCACCCCTTTAGAGCAACAGATAAATGGTGTGGAAAACATGCTGTATATCTCCTCTCAATCTACCGCAGATGGTAATGTCAGTATCACTGTGACCTTCGAACTAGGCACCGATTTAGACACAGCCCAAGTACAAGTACAAAATCGTGTGGCGATTGCAGAGCCACGCTTACCTGAGCCAGTTCGACGTATTGGTGTAACAACCATTAAAAATTCACCTGACTTGATGTTAGTTGTGAATATGTTTTCACCTAGCGGCACCTATGACCAAACTTACATCGCCAACTATGTGACGTTACAAGTGCGTGACCAATTAGCACGTATTCAAGGTGTGGGTAACATACTGGTATTTGGTGCTAGTCAATATTCAATGCGTATTTGGCTCGATCCAGGGCGTATAGCCTCAATCGAAATGACGGCTGCAGAAGTAATCAGTGCGTTACAAGGCCAAAATATTCAAGTGGCTAGCGGCACCTTAAATAAGTCACCTATCGCCCAAGGTCAAACTGCTTTTGAACTCAGTGTACAAACCCAAGGGCGTCTAGTTGAGCCAGAACAGTTTAACAACGTTATCATCAAAAATACCAACGGTAGAATTGTACGTTTTAAAGATGTAGGCAGAGTTGAGTTAGGCGCAGAAAGTTATGCTACTAGAGGCTATCTGGGTGATAAAAAAGCCGTAGCAATACCAATTTTTCAACGTCCCGGCACTAATGCGTTAGAAACCGCAGCAACTATTCGTAGCATTATGCAGCAGCTATCCGCTGACTTCCCACCTGATTTAGCCTACGACATTGCCTACAACCCCACTGAATTTATCAGTCAGTCTATCGACGCGGTTGAAGTCACTATCTACGAAGCCATAGGTTTAGTGGTACTGGTGATACTGGTATTTTTACAAAACTGGCGAGCGGCTATTATTCCCATTATTGCGATACCCGTTTCTTTAATTGGTACATTCGCAGTGATGAGTGCGCTGGGCTTTTCACTCAACAACCTAACGCTATTTGGGCTAGTGTTAGCCATAGGCATAGTAGTTGACGATGCCATAGTCGTGGTAGAAAACATGGAACGGTTGTTAGCTCAAGGTCAAAAACCTATGCAGGCGGCACGAGAAACGATGCGTGAGGTGGGAGGTGCAGTGATGGCGATTGGCTTGGTATTGGTTGCTGTGTTTTTGCCCACTGCTTTTGTTGGCGGTATTTCAGGGCAATTTTATAGTCAGTTTGGTATCACCATCGCAGTCGCCACGTTGATTTCTGTGGCAGTGTCGTTAATTTTAAGTCCTGCGTTATCTGCAGTGTTGCTTAAACCACATCAGCCGCCTAAAGAAAAACCGGGCTTATTAACCCGCCTAGGTGATGCTTTTAATCGTCGGATGGATAACACTGCTCAACTATATGCAAAGCTAACTTCAAAGCTTATACGCTTAGGAGCGCTGATGTCTTTAGTCTATGTCGGCTTGATGGTCTTGGCAGGCTATGTATTCACTACTGTTCCAAAAGGTTTTATTCCAGCACAAGACCAAGGTTACTTAATTGTTAGTATTCAGTTGCCTGCAGGTGCCTCTTTGTCACGCACCGACGATGTGGTCAAAGATACGGTCAGCAGGTTATTAGAAATTGACGGCATCAGAACCTCTGTGGGCTTTGCTGGCTTTTCTGGCGCCACTTTTACCAATGCATCTAATTCTGCTGCTATATTCGCTATGATGGATTACTTTGGTGAGCGCTCAGCAAAAGACTTAACGTTTGAGCAAATTCTTGCAGAAGTCAAAAACCAGATGTCACAAATTAAAGAAGCTTTTGTGATTGTTATTCCGCCCCCAGCAGTGCGAGGGATCGGCAACGGTGGCGGCTTTAAGATGATGATCGAAGACAGAGCAGGTCGTGGTCTGCCAGTTTTAGAGCAAGCGATGTTGGAATTGGCAAGTGCAGCCAATCAAGCACCTGCAACCCAGTCAGTTTTCAGTTTATTTGAAACCAACACACCACAACTCTATGTAGATATAGATAGAGAAAGAGTTGAACGTTTAGGTGTACCTGTGTCGGAGGTATTTAGTGCTTTAGAAATATATTTAGGTAGTTCTTTTGTAAATGATTTTAGCTACTTGGGTAGAACTTTTAGAGTCACTGCACAAGCTGATGCACCTTTTAGAATGACACCCGATGATATTGGCCGTATTCGAGTTAAAAATGCATCTGGCGCTATGGTGCCACTCAGTTCTGTGGTGACCTTCAAATATCAATCAGGACCCTCTCGCGTACCCAGATACAACTTATACCCTGCGGCTGACTTATTGGGTAATGCGGCGCCCGGATTTAGCTCAGGCGAAGCGATTGCAAGTATGGAAAAACTGGCCGCAGAGATACTACCTGAAGGTATTAGCTTTGAATGGACCGATCTAGCCTACCAACAAAAAACAGCTGGAAATTCAGCGCTCATTGCGTTTGTCATGGCGGTAGTCTTTGTATTTTTACTATTAGTAGCCCTATATGAAAGCTGGACTTTACCCTTGGCTGTTATTTTGATTGTGCCGATGTGTCTGCTTAGCGCTATTACAGGGGTGTGGATAATGGGTATGGATAACAATATTCTGACTCAAGTAGGTTTAATCGTTTTAGTAGGACTTGCCAGTAAAAATGCGATTTTAATCGTTGAGTTTGCCCGTCATTTAGAGCAAAAAGGTACACCTCTTTATGAGGCTACAATTGAGGCGTCTAAACTTAGATTACGCCCTATCCTTATGACTTCTTTTGCTTTTATTCTCGGTGTTATCCCACTTGCTATTGCTACCGGTGCGGGTGCTGAAATGCGTCAGGCGTTAGGTGTGACTGTATTTAGCGGTATGTTAGGTGTGACGTTTTTTGGTTTGATTTTTACCCCTGTTTTTTATGTGTTATGTAGAAAGTTATCGATGTGGGTCAAGGGACAAAAACTCGATGAAAACGGCTGTGTACCTGTCAAATCCAGCGAATAGCCTGTCAATATTGAGATGAAGAATGGCTGTCTACAAGCAGCCATCCTTCATCTCAGATTATTTTTTGCTGAGCCTTTAGTCGGCTTTTGGTTAACCTTTAGTTAGCCTTGCAAAGGAATAACACGTAGCTCAACCCGTCTGTTTTCTTGACGACCTTGAGTGTTATCATTACTCGATATGGGTTGCCCCTCACCCATTCCAATCGTTTGCAAGCGATTCGCCATAACACCTGTGCCCTGTAAGTAATTTGCAACACTATTAGCTCGTTGTATCGACAGCTGCCTATTATAGTTTGCATCTCCTACAGAGTCGGTGTGACCCTCGATACTTAGCTTAGTTTTTTCATAGCGATTTAATACTTTTGCTACATCTTCAAGTACTGGATAAAAACTTGTCACAATCGCAGCGTTACCGCTAGCAAAGGTAATATTACCTGGGATAGACAAACGAATACTGTCACCTTCTCGATACACTTCTACCCCACTATTGGCGAGTTCTTCACGAAATGCGGCTTCTTGATTATCCATATATTTACCAATTGCACCGCCCGCTAATGCGCCTAAAGCGGCACCCCAAACGTAGCGTTTTTTATCATTATCACCCGTACCTTTTCCAATCAGCGCGCCAACCACGGCACCTATACCAGCACCTTTTTGGGTATTACTAAAGTTAGACGCACACCCAGATATAACAAAAGTGGATAATGCAACGGCAATCATTGTTTTTTTCATGTCTATTCCTAATTAGTGAACAATCTGGCTCCTTTGACAAGATGCGCGATGTATTCCAATAAAATAAAATCAATTCAAATAATTCAAATAATTCAAATAAAGAATTAATTGAGTCTAAAACTTGACCACAGATCCCTTATTTTCCGGTGGCAAGGTGGATGTGTATGCTTGTTAACCTACAATAAAAAGGCTTAACGCTGACTTAACACGACACAGTACCCACATATATTCTCTTAATGGTTTGCTGGTACTAGATAAAATCAGTTTTTAATACTTAGTTACAGGCCTATGCAGTTGGCTCAGGTGGTATAAAGTTGAGATAGTAAAGCATCTTATTTCTAAGATTTTGATTATAATTACCCCAAAACAGCTGCAAATAATCACTTCAAGTGTCACGCCCACCCAGATTAGCTAGGCTTCCTGAGTAAAGTACATAGGCATATCTAATTATGTCACCTACCTAGAAAATAGAGCTCCTAGTACCTCGAATGTATACTTAAAAACGTCATTAGTTGTCTATTAGAAGTGTAGTTATCACCAAGGTACAATAGCGATAGTAACTTGTTCCTATGTATTTGTTGTGGATTAATTTAAATAGGTGATGGATGTTGTGGCTGAATTAGACGAACACATCGATTCAGAAAGAGGCTCTAATTTATATTTATGCTTATATTTATTATTGTTAAATTAACTAGCAGTGATAGTTCATATCGATGCATGTGACTCGATATTGTCATTAATTTTAAGGGCTCAATATCAAAAAAACACTTACTAGCTCGGTTAGTGTTTTTTTACTTATAGATTGTCGCTACACTTTGATGCTCGGCTATAAAAGTAACTTCAGGCACAATATAAAGATGTAGGCAAGTTCTAGTAACTCACTCCTTTGAACAAAACACCACACATACGATTAATGAAACTCGATTAACGGTAGCTCCAATAAAGCAAACTGCCCGCTCTAAATTGAGTAGATACTGAAGCCACACGGTATGTTGAATGATTTTCAGTAAGAATCGACGGCGCTTGACCATTTTTGCTCTAGATATAATCAAAACTCTGACAGATTGAAAACCAACCTGTCAGTGTCACTTAACGTAGGTTTTTATGTATTGAAAGTATATCTTCAATAACAGCGTAGCCTGTTTCCATGCGCCCTGCTCCTGGACCAATTAAGGTAATGTCCCCTAGCAATTCTGTTGAATAGGTAAGCGCATTGGTTGCACCTTTTATTGATGCAAGCGGATGTTCATGGGACACCATTTCAGGCTTAACTGATGCGATAAATCCATTATCAGTTTTTTGAACGGAACCAATTAGTTTCCAGTGTTTACCGGCATTAGCTGCAGCAGAAATATCAGCATTTGTGATCTGACTAATACCTTTGCGTTCTATGTCATCTAATGTGAGTGATAAGTCCATCAAAAGATTACCAAGGATAACCACTTTTGCTGCAGCGTCGTATCCTTCAACGTCACCGCTAGGATCTGCTTCAGCGTACCCAAGTTCTTGAGCTTGTTTTAAGGCAACATCATAGTCAATTCCTGAAGACATCTCACCTAATATGTAATTTGTTGTTCCATTTAGTATTCCTTGGATCTTAGTTATTCCTGCTGCTAATAACATTTCCTTACCTAAATTTATTGAAGGGGTCCCGCTCATTACTGTACCTTCGATGCCTATTTGAACATTTTTACTCAGCGCTAATTTATGTAGCTCAGGAAAATGTAGGGCAACAGGTCCCTTGTTTGTCATAGAAACATGCATACCATTATTCAGTGCTTGCTTAACGTGGCTTAGTGCAGGCTCTCCTGTTTTGAGATCCGTAAAGGCAAGCTCTACCAATACATCTGCTCCACTATTGTTGATCGTCTCGATGGCATTCCATCCAGTTACAGGAGCAGCGGTACTTTTTAGATCCCCATACTTTTTAAGATCAGACAGCAAAACCTGAGGATCTAGACCGTTAGAGTCTGCCACACTACCTTTATACAGATCACATACCGCTACAATACTTAATTCGATGCCAAACTTGTTACTTAATAATTCGTTTTTTTCACTAATTATTTTGGTGAGCCCTTGGCCAACATTACCAAAACCAATTATTGCCAATTTATATTTTTTCACTGTATATTCTCCAAGCGTTATACTTTTAATTAACTAGTTTTTTTAGGCTTCATTTTTATACTTCCTTTTTAGGTTCACCTTTTAGACCATCTTACTTTTGTAAATTAAAGCAGTACGTTTTTACATCGGTCATTTCTTTAATTGCGCTCATAACCCCCTCTCTACCAACACCCGATCCCTTCACGCCTCCAAACGGCATGGCATCGATACGATAGTCACTGCTGTCATTTATCATCACTCCACCGCAATCCAATGCATCTGCGAGCTCAAAAGCCACATCAAGGCTGTTAGTAAATACGCCCGCTTGTAAACCAAAATCTACGTCATTCGCTTGTGCTATAGCCTCTGTCTTATCAGCAAAGCGATATAAAATAGTGACCGGACCAAACACTTCTTCCTTAGCTATCACACAATCATTGCTAACATTTGACAACACTGTAGGTTGGACAAAATTTCCATCTCTTTTCCCACCACATAGCAACGTTGCGTTTTTATCAATAGCGTCTTGGACCATTGCTTCAACTTTATGTGCTGCTGTGACGTTAATCATTGGACCCATTTGCGTGTGCTCAGAAAGTTTATCTCCCATAGAAATAAGCTCCGCACGCTTACAAAACTCGCTGGAGAATTGTTCATACAACTCATCTTGAATATAAACTCTTTGAACATGTAGACAGTTTTGACCTGCAGCCGAAAAAGCACCACTTACACATGCCTGCATAGCCATTTCAAAATTTGCATCATTCATGACGATCACAGGGCAATTACTTCCAAGCTCCATTGATATTTTTTTGAGTCCGGCAAGTCCTATAATTCTTTCACCTACCGTTTTGCCTCCCGTAAACGAAATCATATTAACGCGGCGATCTGATACGATAGTGTCACCTATATCAGCTCCATAGCCTGTCACCAGATTTAAAATACCCTTTGGTAAAACGGTTTCATTAAACAGTTCTACCAGCATTTTTGCCACAAGAGGGGTTTCATGGTGAGGCATCAGTATTACTGAGTTACCTGCTGCTATTGCAGGACCTACTTTATGAGCCACTAAGTTTAAGGGATCATTAAATGGGGTAGTGGCAGCGACAATGCCCAGAGGTATTCTGCGATAATAGCCAAACCTATTTTCTGAACCGGAGGCTTGATCAAAAGCAATGGTTTCTCCCGTTAACCTGCGCGCTTCTTCAGCGCTGATACGTATAGTATTTACGGCTCGAGACACTTCTTTCCTGGCCTCAGTTATTGTTTTAATACCTTCGCAGGAAATCATTTGAGCGAACCGCTCTTTTTGATTTTGTAAGTTATCAGCAACGTCATTAAGTACTGACATTCGCATATTGGCAGAAAGTTTTTTGGCTTCTTGGGCTCCTAACACCGCTGTCTCAATAATTGATTTCACGTCACCTATAGAGTTATTAGTTACCATTCCAACTAAGCTATCATCCTGCGGGTTGAATACTTTTATTTGTGACTGCACACTTTTTCTATTGAGTTCAGGGGTTAATTCAGGGGTTAATTCAGAAATTAGTTCAAGGTTCGGTGTTTGACTATGTGTGATGCGCATTAAGGATTTTCTCAATTAGTATTACAATAAACTGAGACTATTTTATCTAGGTACTATGATTTTTATAAATCTATTTATTAATTTTTGATGTGTTTTTAACGCAGATATGTCTTATTATCGATATGATTAAATCATCTTTAGATAAAAGGTAAATGTGACAATGAAATTAAGTAAGCACGATCTGAAAATACTCGAATTGTTGCAAATAGATGCAAGAACTAGCATAGAAAGACTGTCTGAGGAGGCTGGGTTATCAACAGCCAGCATACAGCGTCGGTTAAAGGTGTTGAGGGACAATAAGGTGATCTCAGAGGAAGTTGCGGTACTCTCGCCTAATTCAGTTAATCAATCAATGACCTTCATTATTTCGGTACAACTTGATAGAAATTATAATGATTGTTTCAACTATTTTAAAACCAAAGTAAAGAACAACCCGAATGTACAACAATGCTATTACATTACAGGCGAAGCAGATTTTATTTTAATAGTGACTGCAAAAGACATGGATAACTTTGAGGAGTTCACCCAGTTATTTTTCTTTGGTGATAGCGCTGTAAGACATTTTAAAACATCTGTCGTTATGGGGAGAACGAAGGTTAGTTTAGCATTACCTCTAAACTGTGTGGATGTAAGGTAAGCCTCTATATTACAGGCTCGAGTACTAGTAAATTAACTATTCATAATCGGAAACTCACTGATTAGTTACCCCTAAACCAGCCCCAATTTTGCTTTGCATGTGTTTGCCGACCTCATAAGCAATAGTGCCATCGAACATAGCGCTTTCATAGATTGCGTTTCAATAACGCAGCTTAAAAGCTTTATTAACTTTTCTAATTTCTAATTTCTAATTTCTAATTTCTAATTTCTAATTTCTAATTTCTAAATAAAAAACTGTAATATCATCAACCTCAAGGCTATGTCTGACACTCTCTGTTTTGTTTGATATTTGCTTATGACCCATACGTAACGATTTATTGTTACTGTTATCGTTATCGTTAAGTGATGGGCTCATAATATTAGTAATAATTAGAGCTGCGTAGCTAAAGTCTGTTTTAAGGAATAAGCGTATTGTTAGCTCGTTTTTACGAAGATTGAGGTAATAAAAACCACCTCTATTTATTGTGTAAGATATTTTGGTGTGTGTGCCATGCTGACACTTAGACTTGAAAACCTCTCCCAATAAACCTCTAAGACTAAAAGAAATAAAGATTTATTGGAAAAGTTGGAGTTGGCTGATAAGTCAACCTAATCAACATTTAAATACTAATAAAAACAATGAGTTATAATTTTACTAAATATACATTGTCACAACGGTTTAGATAATAATTATTGCTGCAACGGCTCAATTTTAAATGCTTATCAGTCAAAATACTTTGAAGCCTATTTTTCATACATCTATACCATCCAAGCCGAAAAACATCTAATTTACTTTTTAGACTGCCAAATAAAATTACAATTAAAGAGTGAGGCCGCACCTTTACTAAATTGTTCAATGAATGCAGTCTAAGAGAATCGCCAAGTGATGTGGTTGCACATAGATGTAAATATTTTTGAACATGACATAGCAGTATCGCTCATAAATAAAGTAGCCATTTAAACATAATTTGTTATTATGATTACTCATGGGGAGAACGATATGAACAATGAAGTGATTGCACATAACCTTAAAAGGTTAAGAGCTAACGCACGATACAATCAATCAGACTTAGCTGAAAAAGCGGGTATGTCTTTGAGCGGCTATCAAAAGCTAGAAAGAGGTAAAGCTACCCCTAGGACTGACTCATTGCGATCAATTGCACAAGCTCTTCATGTACCTATTCAAGAATTGTTAACTGAAGTTAAGCCTTTGAAGCAAATTAGGTTTAGGTCTTTAAAACGTTTAAAAACTCGCGAACAAGTCATATCTGATGTAGCCACTTGGCTTAAAGACTTTAGTTCTTTAGAAAAGTTAACTGGAGACAGTTCTTTTGCTGAACTTGAAGAATTTTGTACTTTTTTTGATAACGATTCATCAAGAAATATTGCTGCATTAGCAAAGTTCTGTAGAGAGAGATTTGGACTAGCAGAAAAGGAGCCTGTTCTTGATATTTGTGGATTACTTGAAGCACGGGGTATTAAAGTTCGATCGATTGAGGTAGAAACTGATTCGTTTCTTGGACTTTCAGTAAGTTCAAATGAAGAAGGTGGGCCCGCTGTCATAGTTAATACTTGGAAAAGGCTACCTGTAGAAACTTGGATATTCAGCGCTGCACATGAGTTGGGACACCTGTTGATGCACCTTAATGCTTATGATGTCGAGCAGACTGGTGAAGAAGAGGTGCAAGAGTTTGAGGCAGATCAATTCGCTTCTCATTTTCTAATGCCAGAAGAGGCGTTTAAGCGAGAATGGAATGAAGCCGCTGGTTTAAATTTTGTTGATCGTGTTTTCAAAGTCAAAAAAATATTTAAAGTAAGTTGGAGAACCGTTTTATATCGTTTCTCTGAATCGATTCCATCAGAGCAACGCACAAAGCTTTGGATGAAATTTAATATCGAATATAAAAATAGATATAGAAAATCGCTTCAGAAAAATTCAGAGCCAGTAGGCATAGACAGCGATCACTATAGACTGAATCATCGTTATAACACTGCTTCTGAACCTTTTAAATTAGACTTGTTTGATTTTAAAGAAGACCGCTTACCCTATCTTGTTCGAAAAGCAGTGGAAGGTGGTGATATATCGTTATCGCGTGGAGCAGAAATACTTAAGCTAAGAAACATAGAAATGCGTCAATTGGCCTCCTCATGGATTGGTTAGTTGGAGCATTAAATTAGATGCCTGTAATAACTGATGCCAACGTACTTATCGATTACATCGAATCAGACATTTCGATTTTGGCCTTGTACTCCGACAAAATTGAGCAAATAATAATCCCTTCAGTGATAGTCGATGAAGTTGAACAACTATCACTTGATGACTGTGAGAATCATGGCTTTCTGGTGATTGAAGAAGAGTTGGAGATTTTGTCTAACGCAGCAAACTTTCATCATGGTCCACTATCGTTTGAAGATAAGGTTTGCCTTTACTTGGCAAAATCTCTTGAAAATGCCACTTGTATAACAAACGAAAAAGTACTTCATAAATTCTGTGTACAAGATAACATACCCGTGAAACGTGGCCTGAAGCTTTTAATTGAATTAGTTGAAGCAGGCCACTTAGAGGCAGATGAATCGATTAAGGTTGTTTGCTTGATCCGCGATAGTAACCCACACCATATTCACCAAGGTGTGGTTGATGAATTTATTCGTTTAGTAACTACTTAACGGCAAACAAAAATACAACTATTCCCAGTAATCTTTATTGCTTTTGTTAATACATATTAACAAAAACTGGCTCCGAATTTTGGCTAACCAAGCAGCTAATTAAGCGATATTGATACTTCAACTGTAGTGCCACTTTTGTTACTGATGATTGAATACTCAGCACCAAGCGCATTGGCTCTTTCAGCTATAGAGATCAAGCCAAAGCCCTTTTCTGTTTTATTAACATCGAAGCCAATACCATCGTCAGAGATTTTTAAGCGTACACACGCGTCGGTGTACTCTAATTGGACACTGATGCTTTTAGCCTGAGCATACTTAAGAGAGTTGTTAACTGATTCTTGGTATATACGGTATAGGTTAATACGTTGTCGTTCAGTTAGATTTGAATCACTGTCTTTTAAGTCGATAATATAAGTTAGACCTTCCGTTTCAACAAGCTTACGAACATCGCCAGTTCTTAGTATTTCGCTCAAACCAAACTCATCTAAACCTGAAGGGCTTAAGCCTCCTATACTATTCTTAAGCGACACATATAGGTCATCAGCGGATGTAAGTAGTGAGGTCGCATATTCCGAACCTTCGGGAGTAATGCGTTTGAGCATCGTAGCATTAATTTTTATCTCCGAAATTTTCTGACCAAAATCGTCATGTAAATCCATTGACAGACGTTTACGCTCTTCCTCTTGAGAATCAATTAACTTGACTGACAGCTGGCGGTTTTGCGCAAGAGATTGATTGAGATCCTGGTTGGTATCAATCAAGTTGTTATTTAGTGACTTCAAAGATCTTTGAGTCGCCAACTGTTCGAAAACTGCCGCACCAAGAAAAAAGCAGCATATTGATATAGATATCATGTAAAACTGATTTTCCAGCGTCGGACCTTTGGTAAGTAACGCGACCATATAAGTCATAGCGCACAAAAAGAATACACTGCACATTGCACCAAGTACGCGATACCGAACTGAAAAGAAGATCGCAGGAATAATGGTAAAAACCTTAACGTAATAGTCGAGGCCTTGCGTGAATTCGGTTAGAACAAAATATCCACTCAGTATTAGCGACCACACAATAGAGCATCGAGTTACCATTGAAATTGATTTTTCATCGAAATGGATGAGTAACTCTCTAAATATCATTACAAGTGGGAAAATCACAAATATACCGACCAAATCCCCCAAGGCCATGCTTACAACATTTTCGAATAGGTTCAACGCAACATTTGGGTCGTCAAAGGCTCTTCTTCCAACAAACAGAATTGCATTAGTAAAACTTGTTACCGCAAATAAACTCAATAATGCAACTGAGCCACTGAGCGATTTCAATAGCTGTTCATCGAAACGCTTCCGATATTGCCATACCAAAAACAGGAAGAGCGAAGGATGTAAAACGAAATGTGTCACGTACCAAGGAATCGATTCAGCAAAGAAGTGCGATGATGCGAGCAAGCCTCCACTTTGAAACAGAATAAAAAAAGCTAAACGGTCAATGACCATCAAGAATGGCCAACTTCGAAGCGGAGCAAATAAAAACACGCAAATGCGTAAACCAGCTGGCAGATACCAGCTCACAACATTAGGTATTAGCTCTAAACTGGTGCTGGCTGCCCATAAAAAGTTGAAAGTAATGGCATAAATAACGCCTAAAAAACTAAATTTTATCCAATCCGACTTGATGTACATGATTATTAATAACTTTTTTTATTCGTGTCTGTCTTTATAATGGCAAGCATAAAGGAAATTACTGCAAAAGGCAGGATGTCATGATTAAAATTGCTTTGCTCGACGACCACGACGTTGTAAGGATCAGTCTTTCTAAATATATTAATGATCATAGTCATATTGAAGTTGTGTACCAATGCTCGACGCTCGATGCTATGTCAAATTGGATTACACATAACGCTATTGACGTGGTTATTACGGATTTAACCCTCAAAGGGGAAAGCGGATTCAGCCTTCTCGATGCACTTCAATCCACCAACAATTCAGCTAAAGTGATTGTTTTGACGATGCATGGCTCTGAACCCTATATATCGAAGGCATTAAAATTAGGGGCTCGCGGCTACTTAGCCAAGACTTCTGCGCCTGAAGAGCTTATTTTTGCTATTGAACAAGTTACTAAAGGGAATATGTTTATCAGCGATGAGATACTGAACAACATCAATACATCTGACTTTAATGAAAAACATAATGTTATCGGTTCACTAACTGAACGTGAGCGTCAAATCTTCGACCTATTAGCCAAGGGCATGCAAATAAAGCATATAGCTCAGGAACTTGGGATAGCAACAAAAACAGTGCATGTGCACCGCGCAAACCTCCTTAAAAAGGTGGGAGTAAGTCATAATTTCGGACTCACTAAGTTTGCTTTGGCTCTCGGAATTTTAGATGGTGTGCAACTGGCGAGCTAATTTATAAAAAGTAGAAACTTCAAATTAATAAACTCACTGCTCACCTTCTAAGAAAACTTCCTATCTTCAAACGGCTCTAACTAGCGATATACAAATTAACAATTAAAAAACGTTAATCTGGAATGGCCTAAGTGAGTTTAACTGTTAACACGAATGTCTCGGCGCTCAACACGAATAGACAACTATTCAACTCCAGCGTTGCACTCAGCACATCAATGGAGCGCCTGTCTTCAGGATTTAGAATAAACAGTGCCTCAGATGATGCTGCGGGGCTACAAATATCTAATCGACTGACAACACAGGTTAATGGTCTTAATCAAGGTGTTCGCAATGCTAATGATGGCATATCTGTGGTTCAAACAGCTGAAGACGCTTTACAAGAAATAACTACTGCTCTGCAACGAATGAGAGTACTCGCCGTGCAAGCAGAGAATGGTATTAATAGTGATTCGGACAAACTAGCATTGCAAAAAGAAGTGTCTCAGTTACAGAGTGAAATAGACCGAATTGCATCATCCACACAGTTCGGCGGACGTAACTTATTAGATGGAACTTATAGCTCTTCATTTTTAGTCGGTGCGAATGGTGATCAGAATATTGATATCGAATTGGAGAGTGAGTACGGTTTTGGTTCTATTGGTTTAGGCATTGATGGTTTGGATATTACCAATGCGGAATCAGCCACGACCTACAACGTTCCGATAAACGGTGGCATACCTTTCACAAGTGCTGATAATTTTTCGTGGACAGGAAACGTAGGCATTGTAGAGAATTTAATGGTCTCAAGAGATGGAGTTAACTATTTCAATATAACACCATTTTCTGTTGACGGAGTCTCTCTAATTGACGTTTATAGGTTTACAGCTGCAATTGGCCAGTCCGGAGTTTTCGAACCCTACAGTAGCAACTCTTCTGGATTTATCACTCCTTCGTCAGCAACAACACTTACCTTGAATCCAGCTCAGGCCCCAATAGTGCCATCATTAACTTTTGCTACATCAGGAGATGCGGATGCAGGGCTAATCTCCAGTCTCACAGGATTAACAATGGCTCAACTTGGTCCCGGCTCGTCTTTAACTTACGATGACAATTTGAGCATTATTGACCGAGCTCTATCAATAGTTGATGAAGCGAGAGCTGAGCTTGGCGCAACTCAGAACCGATTTCAAAGCACAATTAGAAACCTAAGTAATATTAGTGAGAATGTTTCTGCGGCAAGAAGCCAAATTAGAGATACGGATTACGCATTAGAAACTGCAAATTTAACTCGAAATCAAATTGTTCAACAGGCCAGTATCACTCTTTTATCTCAGGCTAATAGTCGACCGCAAATTGCACTTCAACTATTGAATTAATGTGGCTTAGTTATTGGTATTCCGAGGCAGTGAAATATTTATATGAAACCAACTAAAACCGTTAATACACATTAACGCAAACTGACTCTGGTTTTTCAGCACATAGCCATTTGAAAGTAGCCAAACTGAAATTTCTAAAATTTATTCATGACCATATTAAGTAGAAAACATTCATCAGATTAATCAGACTTGACTAACTGCAACGAAGAAAAGCTGACATACGAAGTTTATAATTTGAATTTGAGGTCTGGCTCTAAAGTAGTCATTTGGTTACACCACAACAATGTTCTGTCATCATCATATCCTTAAACAAACGCCGTGCGCGACTTTTAAAGTCAGTGATATATTGAAAAAGGCATGCTCTAGTCTTACTTCACTATTGCTAAACAACAAAAAAAGCTATTACGATCATGCCGTTAGAAGAATTTATCATTTGGGTCTACTGTTGGACAGGTGAAAATATGACTGAAGTCCTAGGAAATACCACGTTGAGAAGTCGAAGATTTAAATGACATAAAGGTCATTACAATGGAAATTGTGGGGGAATTTCTTTCATATGACTGTGAT
>Ga0222645_100291_pt1 | contig 29370 bp, 32 predicted proteins | sample AntAcemetagen292_FD_179881 | JGI IMG/M metagenome (GOLD analysis project Ga0222645, IMG submission 179881) | Saline water microbial communities from Ace Lake, Antarctica - #292 | ecosystem: Environmental > Aquatic > Non-marine Saline and Alkaline > Saline | place: Antarctica: Ace Lake | collected...
TTCAGCGCCTCGTTGTAGGCAGCCCAGTTCGTAGTCTTGTAGGTAGGTGATGTCGGTTTGCTCATGCGGGCCAGTTACCACACTGGATTCACGACATGAATCCCTGCTGGATTTGTGCAACATAGCCCAACGATGGGATCACGATTGACCTAAGAATTACTGGCGATTGGGAGTGGCGTTTTTTAACGAAAGCGACTTTTGGGCCCGAGCAGCGAATGTTTTCTTTGTCCGACACTCCAGATTTCGGCGGTGACTGAGGTGAAGCTCCGAAAAAAGCCCAACCTCATTGGTTGCGCTTGTCCAGAGAAAGTTTTCTTTATTGTCGGACCATTCACTTCTTTATTGAGCTCCGCCGCCGAGCATCATCATCTCGATAGACTTCAGGTGTGTCTCCATTGCTCTTAGGGCAGCGATAGTGTCGCCAGTCTCGATAGCATCTACAATGTTGCTATGTTGATCGCTGTGAATTGTCTGGAATTCATTGGGTGCAATGCGCCGATAGGTGCGATCCCATTCGCGCTGCCATACAACCCGCCTGCGGGCACCCGACAGGTAGATAAGGAAGCCGATCAGAACAGGATTGCGCGACGTTTCAGCGACAGCCCTGTGAAACGCATCATCGGCTTGCTCACACTCTGCTCTGTCTCGGGCAGCGCGTCCGCCAGCCACTTTGCTGCGTAGTTTTACGACGTCCGATTTATCAGCATGTGCTGCCGCCTCGGCCGCGACTTGCGGTTCCAGCAAAAGACGCGCGCGCATCAAAGCCGGGGGCGTGGCTCCTTCCACCAGGAGCGTCTCTTGTATAGGCATGTGCCGTGGTCGGCGGCCCCGAAAAGTGCCTTGCCCCACATGCCGCCAAACGCTGCCCTCTGCCTCTAGAATATCGTAGCAGCCCCGGAGTGTTTCGCGGCTGCACCCAAGCGTTTTGGACAACTCCCGCTCAGACGGCAATCGGTCTCCACCGACAGGGGCGACACTGTCGAGGGTAATGCGTAGCTCTGGAAGAACGGTTTTTATGCTTCTCGTCATAGCGTCATTTTTAGACCAATTTGCAGACCATTCTAGGAGCTGAAAGAGAGGATGTCATTCGAAAGCAAGAGGTGGAAGGGATATGCGGATCAAAACCTCTGGCCGGTTCCAAAAACCTTTTTAGGAATGAAGGAATTCATGCTCATGTCATTCGCGGTCCCCAAAACGCAAACCTTGTTGCGACGAGAGAAGCTAGCAGCATAGCCCGATAAAAGCGCCTCAATGGCGGATCCGTCTTTCAACCTTCTCGTTCATCGCGGCACCTCAGCCTTCCACGCACATGTCCAGCGGCGCTGCCGAACGCGGTTGCGCGGCAACCAGTGCGTCACGAGCCTAACTGGCGATCTATCCCGCAACTCTTCCGTGTCCAAAACTTCAAATAGAAAGCTCCACAATGTTAGAAATTTCAATTCTTGCGTTCGCCGGTCTGGCCGCAGGGCTTTTGAACGCCGTGGCTGGTGGTGGAACATTTATCAGCTTTCCTGCACTGATTTACGTCGGCGTGCCGCCTATCAGCGCCAGTGCAACGGCGACTTTGGCGGCGCTGCCAGGCTATGTAAGCAGCGCGTGGGGCTTCCGTCATGATATGCAGGCCGAAGGTGCCCTTTCACTTAGCGTGATCGTTTTCATGGGCGTTATTGGAAGTATCATTGGTGCCCTGCTTTTAATTGTTACGCCCGGTGATACGTTCTTGTGGGTTGTGCCATGGCTTTTGCTACTTGCGACCATCCTGTTTGCCATGGGGCCGTTCATTCTGCTGCATTTACAGCAAAGAGGGGCCGGAAAGGTCGGAGCCGTGGGCTCGGCTTTTGCGATCGTGGCGGTTTCGATTTATGGGGGCTACTTCAATGGGGGGCTTGGGATCATGCTGCTCGCGACCTTTGGCTTTATTGGATATGTCAACCTGCATGGCATGAACGGACTGAAAAGCGTCCTGTCGGCCGTAGTCTCGCTTGTGTCTGCACTTGCTTTTATCAGCGCGGGTTTTATTGCTTGGGAGCAGGCTCTGATCATGGCAATAAGTTCAGCGACTGGCGGGTATATCGGCGCGAGAATGACCCGCCGCATCGTGCGAACCGACCTGCTGCGCTACTTCGTGACCTGTATTGGTGTCACAATGGCCTTGGTGTTCTTCTTGCGTTGATCGGCCTAGGCACCGTAACGGCAAAGAGGTTTTTCAAGGTGTAGTGACGTTTTAAAGACCTATGTTAGACTTTCTCACGCCAAAGCGCTGATCAGGTCTGTGCGGGTGACAATCCCAACGATGCGACCTTGGTCCAAGACGTCGATAGCACCGTCCGCCATGTGTGTTAGAAACGCTGAAAGTAGCGCTCCAGATGTGGCGCGCGGGCCGCCGACGCTCATGATTTCTGCCGCTTGCACAGGCATTTCTCTTTAACAGTCCAGCAGTCGACCCATTGCCAGACAACTGAACGAACGACCACGCAAGACCTTGCAATATCTAACACTAGCAGAGAAGGATGCTGCGTGTGTTGAGTCGATCAGTTGAGCGCGCTGCCGAAAGCTGCAACGATCAGTACGACTCCTTGACACACGAGGTGTCCGACTTCGATGGCCTGGGACCGGTCCCGGGCGTGGCGGACGGAAAGCCCCCGCGCTTGGAGCCGACTTATACCGCCGATTTGACAGAGCTCGCCGACCGCCATCAGCCAGAAACATGGCTCTTAAGGCACACCCACATGCCGGTGACACTGCAGCGAGGACAGACCCGGATTACCAATGTCTCGCTGGGCTATCTGGTTCAGGTCGAGGAGGATGAGGTGGAGGCGATGGTTCAGTGCTGTGTGGTTCCGGTATAAAAAATTGTATGCGCTGCCGTTCACAGGCAGGCCGCCTTCACTCTGACGCAGGATCTCAAGGATCTGGGGTTCGGTTGATCTCGTCATCTTTATTAGAATTACCCCAGCTTTCTGGCCGAGACAATTCTACGTCCGCCTCCCTTTAGTTTAGGGGAGGATTACCATACGTGTTGTTCAGTTTTCCCCAGCCGCCTCTAACTATCGGATTACTTGCTCCTCTATTCAGCCATCCGATAGTAGTCAGTTTCAAAATTCTGTTCCATTCCAGACAAGCAAAACCCCATATTTGAGTTGGATGTTCCATTGATCTCACCACTTGTAACAATGGAGGCACCTTGCAGGCCATCCGCGTTTGCAGCGAAGTCTACATCCTTTTTCGCCAAAATCTGACCCCCAAACATAGAGAGCTTGGAGGCGACACTTACGCCACCCATCGTAACAAGCTGGGCACCGCCGCCTTCAGCGCACTCGTCGTTTCGTCCGATCTGAAGGCCTTGTGGTGCCGTGATGGACCTTGCCGTTGTGTCCGTCGTGAAAATTACTGCATCAGCGATTTTACTGCCATTAGTGAAACTAATAGGGCATGTCGTAATAATCACGATATCTTGGATTGCAGTCCCCGATCCATCAATGGTCAGCTTAGATCCTTTGCAGTCTATTCTGTGGATGCTATACGGAGTTAACATATCCTGGGTCACCGTCGAAGCGTTTATGTAAGTAATGTCCAATGATTTATCAATATAGGTTGGGACATATTCTCCAGATCGAGATTTCAGTCCAGATTCAATGTCCTCAAGGCGCTTCATAATATTTAAATGCATTGATTGATCACGCAATGCTTCTTGGAGGCCGTCGTTTTTATCAAAGCCGGATCTTGGCATGTCCAAGTCTGAAATGTGGGGCATTGAGACCACAGTCCCTGATTCAAAGTAGTTGTTCTGATTAATTGAAATGTGGGTATTGGAGTGAACGCAAAAACCGTTCGTGAAACTGTTGTTTGACTGTAGGTCAACGATACCATCCGCCATCAAGCCTTGCCTTAGGCAGCCCGGCTTATAGGTCATGAAGGTAGCTCTAGCCCTAATATCGAAGTGATCGATACCCAACATATGAAATAGGTAGCTTGGTGCAGCGTTGCTCTTCTCCGCCAGCATTGATGCAGTCACGCGAACGGCTTCTTTTGATCCCGCTTTGAATGTGAACTTTAAGCTGTCACGATCATATGATCCAAATTCAATACTGGAATCGGTTATTATTTCTCCGTACACTTCGCGGGGTAACAGAGGTTGAATTATTTCAATTGCAGCCTTCTTGGCGTCTGTCTCAGACATTGTGCGGCGGTTATAAAGCGCGGCATGGGATGCTTGATCTGCCGCCACCTGTAGTTGGGTCTTCGTCGCCTGAAGGTAAGTGTAATCAAGAGCAAAAGCACCAATCATCGTTCCCGCAACGAACATATAGAGCCCCAAAAGGGTTATTGACCCTTCGCAGTCGTGGAATAGCTTTGACAGCTTCTTGATATTAAAATTTGCCATTTTATTGTTCCAGAAAATGCTGTGACGCAATTGTAACATTGACGTTTGAGAGCCCGGGGACTGCGCCGACTGATGTGAAGCTAGTGGCGGGCAGCGTAAGTGAGGTCTTGATGATTCCGCTGATTACGGTTGTGGTGACCGAGAATTGTTCTGAAACATGGGACATGCCAATTCGCACCAAATTCTCCACTTCGTTAGTCGTCGTGACATGGCCGACGGAAAGGGCGCGATTGCTGTCCTGAAGCAACCTGAGCGCTTGCGCCTTGCCATAAAAAACGAATGAGAAGTCAGCAATTATAGTTAAGAGGTAGACAATAATAGGAACCCAGATGAGCGCTTCTAAGGTGGACGAACCCGCTTCGGACTTGCCAAATTTCTTGATGTGAAGCGTAAATATATTATTTGTCAGTGACATGATGACGGACCATTTTTGAGTTACCCCACACTGAAATAAGATTGCGGTTTGATTATGGCGGATTAGGCTCTAGACTCATTAATCTTGTTGATCCTGTCAGGCCTGCTTGATTCAAGCTGCTCGAATTGAAGGGTTACTGTGAGCGATCTTTAATGGCTGAGCGAAGCTCAGATGACGCGGCTCCGACCGTATTTTTCGAAGAGCCATGGTGTGGTGCGCGTTGATGGTCGTTGCGTGCTTATTGGTATTATTTCCATCAATCGCAATGGGTTGCGGTGGTGTGATGCGCCGAAAGAATGTGGTCCTCCCAAAATACTTTACAATCGCTGAAAGCGATGAAGCGATATGGGTGTATTAGCGAGGATCATGACGGGACTGGCTGCTGAGGCACCCGACAATCAAACAGCCTCTATCGACGCGACCTATCTCAAACCGCGCCTCATGGGCTTAAGTCTGCGGTTAAATAAGGGGGGCGTTAACGTCTGATTGAGCAGACAAAAGGCGGTATAAAAACGAAGTTGCACGCCGTCACCGATGCCCTGGGCCGCCCCCTGCGGATGTTCCTGACGGCGGGCCAGCGTAGTGATTACATCGGCGCACGGGCACTGCTCGAAGGTCTACCTACTGCCAAACACATGCTGGCGGATAGGGAGTATGATGCAGACTGGTATCGCGAAGACCTTGAGTGCAAAGGGATCACGCCATGCATGCCGGCGAGAAAGGGCCGCAGGGCTCCGACCCAACACGACGAGGTTAGATATCGCAAATGCCACAAGATCGAGAACCGTTTTGCCCGGCTCAAGGACTGGCACCGAGTCGCAACCCATTATGACAGATGCCCGAAGGTGTTCCTGTCCGCATGCGCGCTGGCCGCAGTCGTCATGTTTTGGTTGTGAATCCTGACCCTAGGCATGATCATGCCTAACAAGTGGCTGCCCTTGGTATGGGGGACTGATGATGCTTTATTCAAAAATCCTTCGGACCTACGGACTGCGACCAACCTGATAATGCCGTACTACAATGATATGGTGCGTATTCTGACTCCGCTTCGCACAGATGATGAGCCGCTTTACGATGAAGAAACAGGCACGAATGAGATTCTACCGGAGCCTTGAGTGTGGGGCTTCTGGCCGGCGATGCTGCTGCGCTTGGGTGTCTGGGAATAGATCTGCGACAGTGCAAATGCCGAAGCCGCCGCATCGGTTTCCATGATGATGGTGCTCCGGCTCAGCGTGATGTTGGCACCAGTCTCCGCGATCCGGAATAATCAGCTCGAGACGAAAGGCTTGCCGGTTTCAGCTTGATCATCGTAGTTTTAAAGAACGGGTCCGCCATTGGCTGGGGTTTTTCGTTCGGTGATAGCCTCGAAAGAAAAGAAAAATCTTTGCCCGTATCTGCCTTGGGCACCCCTGTTTTGTTGACGTTTAGCGTCTTCTCGGCGAAGGAGAAATATCGGCCAAAGCCGCTTTATAGCGTCGCGTGGCGGTCAAGTGATTAAAACAACCTCGGGGCGCATCAGGCCCCTCTGGGGGGGGGGGGGGGGGGGCGTCAGGTCTCGCCGCTATTGCGCCAAAAGGCAGTCCGTTTCAGGCTGGTCGAACCCCAGCGTGTCCAAGCGATCGGCATGATGTTCAAACCCGTCAAGCGGTGCACTTGCGATGACTGCGTTATGAGTCCCAAGTAGGATTGGTTGTCGTAATTGACCGTCCCAATTGCGGAAATTGCCGCGCACGCCTTTGTATAGATCCACAGACAGGTCTGCCGAGCGCAGCTCGTCGCCGACGGCTTGTGGCGTGATGGCTTTGGAGGCCGCAATGGCACTGACTAGGGCCTGAACGGCGGCCCAGGCGGCCCAGTCTTCTGACTCCATGTCGCGGTTTGCCAATCGGCGGAAACGCTGGTTCAACTGCGGCGCGCCGTTGCGTTCCCATGTCCAGTGCCATGCCCGGGCTATCAGCCCCTCGGCACCGACGACGAGACGCGGCTCTGCGATGGCGTATGGAACATAGCGGCCGAATTCACCCACGGCATCAATCAGCCAGACGACATCGTAACTCTCCTGCCGGGTCATCAGAAGGATATTGTTCAGGTCTCGCTGCCGGGGATCGTTACTTAAGGTGAATTCCCTGTCACCCACGATCCGCAAGCCGAACTTTGCCGCAGAATTTTGCACTGTAATAGTTTCTGCAGCGTCGTCGGGGTCTGCGCCGTGCAGGACAAGAACTCGGGTCCAGTTTTGATAGCGCAGATACTGTGCCAGCGCATCGGTCAGCATGGCGCGCGAAGGGATTGTGTGTAGCAAAGCCGGAGCGCAGTCCGCGCCGCGATACCGGTCATCGACATGCCTGATGTTGAACAGCGTCGGCATCTTGTAAGGGGAGGCTATGACGCTGTCCATGTCCTGCGCTGGCAGGTCCAGCAATATGGCAAATACGCCGTCATTTGCTAGGTCGGTTGCTGCGGCCAACATGTCGCTGCCATCTGGCAAAATGTGTTCATCAAGAAAGATCTGCACGCCCATTGCCCGACCCAAGGTGCGCGCGCTTTTTACAGCTAGTCGTGCGCCGTCGATGGGGCGCTTGCGATCGCGAAGAGACAGCCCGGTATAGCCGGGCTGTGCATCGTAATAGGCGTCGTCAGCCAACCCCAGATATGCGATGTGCACGTCCTGCTGGGCGACAGCGGGGACGGGCCAAACGAACAGGGCAAGGGCAAGACATTTAATGATCATCGATCAAGATCCCATAAGGAACGAGGCCCACGGGGATCGACGTTATCGCCTCCAGCGATTGTGTGTTGATGACAGTCAGATCGTCTGACAGACCATTTGCAACGAAAAGGCGCGACTCGTCAGCCGAGAGTTGCAGTCCCCAGGCGCGCTTGCCAACCAGCACGTAGTCAATCACGGACCGCGTCGCCACATCCACCACCGCGACCCGGTTCGCACGTCCCAGCGCGACAAAGGCGCGTGTGCCGTCGGCGGTCATGACTATATCGACGGGCGTCACCTGTTCACGGCGCAGTCCGGTCGGAGTAAAAAGGATATCGCCCACCAGCTTCAACGTCGCAACGTCAATGATGTCGACGATGCCCGCCACCTCTGCCGAGACCCATAATTCGGTCTGGTCCGGGGTCAGGGCAAACCGGCGGGGACGGGTATCGACAAGGATATCTGCCACCACCTCGTCCGCCTCCAGATCAATGACATGCACAAGATTGGCCGCTTCTGACGCAACGAAAACCAACCGTCCATCGGCTGTGACCTGCACGCCTTCCGGCTCTTCCCCTGTCTCGTAATCGGTCAAAAATTCCCCGCTCTCGACATCATAGACTGAGGCGGTCGCGTCCTCTTCGTTCGATACGATCAGGCGACGGCCGTCGGGGTGCAGATCGAACGTCTCTGGCGCGGGCACGCTGCGGATGCGCCGCAATAGGGTCAATTCGGCTGTGCTGTAGATCGCGATCTGGTCGTCGTCGGCGCAGGCCACATAAAACTCTGACCGGTCAGCGCTGAAATGCATTCCGCGTGGACGAGAACAGGTTTCTATTGTGTCCAAAAGCTTTAGGTCAGAATCAAAAATTGAGAGCGTGTCATCACGTTCATTTGACACGATAATACGACCCGAAGGTTCTGCATTCGCTATGCTTGCACACCCAACCACTGTGGCTGCGATTCCCAAGCGGATCAATTGTTTAAACCCCATGACAGTGCACGACTTCCCCTAGGTAATCATAATGCTATCCTAGCGAGGATTTTTTACATATCATAGCATTTATGCTCAGCGTTGCGAGCGTCTTAAACCTGGGGAGGAGAAATCTATGACTATTCAAAAAATTTGGATCCCGCTTGCAATTGGGGCCGCGCTTTTGTCGACAACGGCCGTTGCGCAGGAAGAAGTATCGACAAGCACCCTTTATGGAGATCTCGCTAATGTAACGCAGGATATGCTTACACGCGCGGCGGGGGACGGGAATAACTTCCTGCATACCAACGGAAACTATGCGCAGACGCGCTATTATCCGTCGCGTCAGATCAATACCGACAACGTTAGCAATTTGCGGCCCGCATGGATCTTTCAGACTGAAATCGTCGACACCATGGAGACCACGCCGATCGTTGTCGATGGCGTGATGTATGTCACAACCGCCTTCAACCAAGTCTATGCGCTGGACGCAGAAACGGGCGAGCAGATATGGCACCACAAACACGACATGGGCCTAATCACGACCTATTGCTGTGGTCCCAATAACCGCGGCGTAGCGGTGGCGGGCGACCTAGTTTTCATGGGAACGCTTGATGCGCAACTAGTCGCGCTTGATTCTAAGACTGGTAAGCAGGTCTGGGCCACCCAGATTGCCGACGCCGAGCTGGGTTATTCCGAGACAATGGCCCCGACGGTCGTTAACGGAATGGTGTTGATCGGAACAAACGGTGGCGAATACGGTATCCGTGGCTTCGTCAAAGCCTTCGACATGCTGACCGGAGAGCTGAAGTGGACCTTCAACACGACCGCCGAGGATTCCCAAGGTGTCTGGGCGACGACTGATGCGACGGGCCGCGACATGCACCGCGATATTGAGGCAGAAAAAGCTGCCTATGCGGCGAATGGTGACCCGTTCGAAACCCTGGGCGGCGGCGTCTGGCAGAACCCTGCGGTCGATCTGGAAACAAACCGAGTCTATTTCGTAGTCGGCAACCCTTCGCCCGACTTGGACGGTGCGGCGCGCCCCGGTGACAACCTTTATACGGACAGCCTTGTCGCGGTCGACCTCAACACTGGTGAATACATCTGTCATTTCCAATATATCGCCCATGACGTCTGGGATCTGGATGCCGTTTCGCCGCCCATCATCACCACGGTACAAGACGCGACTGGCAATGACGTCAAAGGCATCCTGCATGGCGGCAAGACCGGCCATGTGTATGTGAACAACGCTGACGATTGCTCTATGATCCGCTACTCCGAAGCGATGGTGCCACAAGAAGATATGTGGACGCTGCCAACCGCCGAGGGCGCGCGGATGTTGCCGGGTGCGAACGGTGGTGTGGAATGGTCGCCGATGGCAATCGATCCGACCTTGCACTACTCCTATGCGATCAACCTGCATCAACCGATGACTTATACCGTGTCGTCCAGCGCTTATCCCGAAGGCAAGCTGTGGCTAGGCGGCTCGTTCGACGTGATCGCGGAAGAAGAGCAATGGGGTAACGTCACCGCTGTCGACTACAATACCGGCAAGATCGCGTGGAAAGTCCGCACAGAACAGCCGATGATCGGTGGCGTTCTCGCCACGGCGGGCGGTCTGGTGTTCACTGGTGAGGGTAATGGCTTGTTCAAGGCGTATGATTCCGCCTCTGGCAGCGAGTTGTGGCGGTTCCAAGCTGGTGCAGGTGTCAACGCACCGCCATCCAGCTACACCGTTGGCGGCAAGCAGTACATTGTCGTGGCCGCGGGCGGCAATGCTCAGCTGAACTACAAGCGCGGCAACAACATCATTGCTTTCGCGCTGGCTGACTGACCGAAGTAGCCTTTAAGATCATGGCGGGGCAGCGGGTGCCCCGCCTCAACAAACTGTGCTAGGTCATGACATGTTCCGCTCTGTATTTATGATTGCTCTTTTATCGCTTGCGACGCCCGCACTGGCTCAAGACGCCTTTGACCTGGAAGGGACCGTGCAGTTGTGCACCTCCTGCCACGGAGAGGCCGGTATCCCTGTCGATGAGGCCTATCCTATCATCTACGGCCAACAGTACTTTTACATCTATACGCAGCTCAAAGATTACGCCGCCGGACGCCGCGAGAATGACATTATGACCGGCATCGCCGCTGAATTTTCACGGGATGAAATGAAAGAGATTGCGCAATATTTTGCAGATCAGCCGTGGCCCGTTATTCAGGCACACACGCAGGATGGCGATGAGGCTCTTGCTGAACGTGGCATAGCTGGCGGTCAATGCAGTGCCTGTCACGGCAAGTGGCAAGGCGATAGCCGCATCCCGCGTCTGGCCGGTCAGCAAGTTGCCTACCTCAACCAGACCATGCTGGATTTCAAGAACGAGGTCCGCATGAACGCCCCCGATAAGACGAGCACGATGAAACAGCTTGATGACGAAACCATCGCGGCCTTGTCCCGCTATCTGGGGGCGATGTAAAACCAATCAGGGCAGCAGCGCCGCAATGTCAGGGAAACTGGCAAGGTCTGCGGCGCGCAACCCTTTCAAATCACGCCGCGCCGCGTCTGCACCTCTGGACAGCAGCAAGTTAACCATTGTTTCATGGCCACGGCCCGCTGCGATCATCAAGGCATCGCGCCCCCGATCGTCGGGGTGCGTCACGGCGGCACCAGCGTCCAGCAGGATTGTCGCGGTCGCGATGCCATCCTCTGCTGGCGCGTCATTGGCGTGTCCAGCGACCCATGACAGTGAAGTCAGATTATGCGCGTCGGTTGCAGACACGTAAGCCCCCGCCGAAATAAGCCGCGATACAATGATCGGATAGGCGCGGCCCGCAGCATAGCTTAACGCGCTTTTGCCCATAACGTCTTGCGCGTTCACCTGCGCGCCTGCGTCGAGCAGCACATTGATAATCCGCAGATCACCGTTGAAGGATGCGGCGATCAGGGGCGTAATACCTTGCTTGTCATGGGCATCGACCATAGCACCGTTGCTCAAGAGCCAATCGACCATGCGCGTGCGTCCGCTCTTGGATGCACGCAGCAGCGGCGTTGCCTCTGACAGATCGCGTAGCGTTAAATCTGCACCGGCATCAAGCAACAGTTCGGCAACGTCCACGGACCCTTGAGATGCGGCTATGGCAAAGGCGCTGGCCCCCTGACCATTGCGGGCCTGCACCGATGCACCGCGCGCCAACAGATCCTGCGCCGATGTCGGGCAATCAAGCGCGGCAGCCCGAAACAGCGCCTCGTGCAAGCGCCGCCCTTCCAGCTGTCGGTCCTGCTCTGCCAACTCCTGCCGAAACCCATTGCAGGCCTGTGATCCGTCTCGTGCCGCTGCCCCCTCCGGGTGCAACGCAAACGTCATTGAAACGATCATTCCGGCTAATAGCTTCATTTTACCATCACTTCCCCTGTAAAACCTAGCGCCTCGAGGCCTTCGGCGGTGTAGGTGTAGATGCCAATACGGAGCGGCACGAACCACAAGTCGACTTCACTTTCATCTTCAAACGTCAGCGCATGAAGACCTGAAACGCGCATTTCCACGTCTTCCATCGTAACTTTGTCGATCCAACTATTGGCAAAAAGCTCCTGTGCCAAAATCGTATATGTGTCGCGCCCATCTGTAGCGATACGCCAGCGATAATAGGTTCCTGCCTTTAGCTCGTAGCGATCGACCGAAAACCCAGTTTCCGCATCTATAGCAAGCGTTTCCAGCCGCTCTGCACGCCTTATCGGATCTGCGCGCAGGATTTCGGGGCACATAGCCGAAGCGAATAGGGCCACGATCAATAATCCTGATGGTTTCATTTCCAAATCCTTCTGGAGCGCAACTTATTTTCACATCTCGTTATATAGCAGTGAAACGAAAATTGCCGTCAAATATTTGGAAATGGTTTGACGCGATAGAAGTAACAGCTCTGCTCTTCTGAATATTATCTGGATTTGGTATGTTCGCCCTGAGAGAACAGAGCCACGCGCAGGGCCTTAGGCCTTGCGCTGACAAGTTGGCCCGGCCGTGCGGCTCATTTTAGATTTGCCTACGGCTCCATCAGGAACATTGCCTCTGACCCCGCCCGGAGCACCGCTTTGCCCCGGGGCGAACAAGACACCTTCGAAACGCATATTTTATTCAGGCGAAATACTGCGCTGCTCTGGCCTCGCGCCCACGGGCACCATGAGGTGAGCGTAGGGTGTGCCCGACCACATGACATAAGGGCCATCAGTCTGAATAACGGTTGGAAGTCCCACGAATGCTGCTGGATCGGGGGTGACGACCATCATGTGTGGACCCTCGACTACCCATTCGTTGTCGGCGGTTGGTTTGGGCGCGGCGGGGTCTATGTTGCTGGCACCACCATCGGCCGCGTCACCCGCCAGCATGTAGGCGATCGCTATCCGCTCTGCGGTAAAGGGCGTGCCACCCATCCATGCAGCCATCCACCGTCGCCATTCGGAGTCCATGCACATTGGCCCGGCAACGCCGCCCGGTGCCGGAAAGCAAGTATAGTCACTTGTGCCTTCGCGCAGAATGTTTCCAGACAGATCGGATATCGTCGCGGTGTCCCTGATGCCTGCCGGGGCGGCGGTCAGGGCCTCTGCTATCATTTTATCGGCTTCGGGAGTTGACTGAGCCATGGCGGGACTAAGCAGACCCGAGCAAAGGATGGCCATTGCTGCCCTGCTGCAGATGGCTTTGCGAGTGATGTCGGCGGCAGGGGAGGCGTGGCCGTGGTGGCGTAATATTATGCAGGAACGCATATCAAAGCTCCTTTCAGAGATCTTCACCTGTCCAATGCGGTATGGTGAACTGACCCAAGGATGGGTCGACCGACGGGCCCCTGCATAGTCCGGGATCTGGACTGGCTCTGTCGATTGACGCTGCGGGTCAGTGAACCAGTTTTGGTTGCCGTGAAAATGTACTGAGGCCCAGCCAAGTCTGCATCGTCCTTGCCATCGCCGGATCGCCGTCAAGCTGGATCTTGTCGCGCACATCACCTAACTTGGCGATGCCCATCCAGATGGCCGTCATGGTGCGCAAATCGGTCGTCACCCACAGGTCAACCTCGTACCCCGGATCAGATGAGCAAAGATCAATGTCTGCCGTGGGGTCCACGACCAGCCACCAGTGACGCCTTGCCTCTGAGAGTTCGGGATAAGAGAAGCAGACCACGGTCCGATGCGCTGGCAAAGGCGTTGGGTCAAGGTTGCGTCGCATGTCCCACATCAGCAGGGACGGGTCGAGATTATTGAGCGTGGCCTGCGTTTCGACCCACTTTTGCCCCCAAAGCCCGAAGGCTTCGACGACGGACTGCAGGTCCCGGCCGGCTTCCGTCAGGCGATATTCCTGCACAGCTGGATCTTCGGGTGCCGGCGCACGGATGACGATACCGGCCGCCTCAAGTTCTTTCAGGCGTTGCGACAAAAGACTGGGTGACATGCGCGGCACGCCGCGGCGTAGGTCGTTGAACCGGGTCGAACCCGCCACCATCTCGCGCACCACAACCATGGTCCATCGCGTGCAAAGCGTCTCGGCCGCCATCGCAACCGGACAGAACTGTCCGTAACTTCCAAGTGTCATGGTGCAAATTCCGTTTGGTAAGGGAGTCTTTGCCTGTCTGAGTCCTATCACAAAATGACTGCCTCTGCGAGAAAACACTGATTCAGTTTCAGGACTGGTCGCATCGCCTAAGCGGCCGCACGCTTCGAAAAGAAAAAACCCAATCAGGAGCGAAGGCCGTGACCGGAACGATGATAAGGCTCAACGGCGGAACGACGAACGTGCCCGAGGTAAAGTCGATGGACCTCAAATCTTCTTTGCGCGGCAGGCTGATCTGCCAAGCTGATCCCGGCTATGACGACGCCCGCGCACTCTGAAACGGCATGATGGACCGCCGCCCTGCCGCGATCGTTCAGGCGCACGGCACGCGAGACATTCAGCTTGCCGTAAATTTTGCGCGGGGCAATGACCTGTTGCTGGCAATCAAAAGCGGCGGCCACCAGATTGCGGGCCATGCCGTTGCGGACGGTGCCCTTTTGCTGGACCTGTCACAGATGTGCGGGGTCCATGTTGATCCCGACAAGGCAACCGCCCGGGTAGAGCCGGGGTGTCTCTTTTTCGACGTCGATCAAGAGACGCAGCTTTACGGTCTTGCCTTGCCGCTCGGCATCAACTCGACGACGGGCGTGGCCGGTCTTACCCTTGGCGGTGGCTTCGGCTGGATCACGGGCAAGCACGGCCTGACCATCGACAACCTCAGATGTCTGTGCCGATGGCGTCGTGCGCATCGCCAGCGCCGAACAGAACGCAGGTCAGTTCTGGGCTATCCGCGGCGGGGGCGGAAATTTCGGTGTCATCTCATCCTTTGAATTTACGCTGCATCCAATCGGGCCAGAGGTGCTGTCCGGTCTGATCGTTCATCCCATCGCTGATGCAGCCAGCCTGTTGCAAAGCTATCGGGACATTTGTGCGAACGCACCGGACGAGCTGACCGTCTGGACCGTCATGCGGCAGGCCCCACCGCTCCCTTTCACCCCAGAGGACTGGCACGGCAAAGAGGTTCTGATCTTTGCCGCATGTTATGCTGGCGATATGAAAGAGGGGGAGCGGGCGCTGCGTCAGTTACGCAGCCTCGGCCGTCCGATCGCCGACGTCATCGGGCCGCATCCCTATACGGGCTGGCAGCAGGCATTTGATCCATTGCTGACGCCTGGTGCGCGAAATTATTGGAAAAGTAATGACTTCCTGCACCTGTCGGATCAGGTCATCGAGAGCATTCTTGCGGCCATAGCAACACTGCCCGACCCGCAATCAGAGGTGTTCATTGCCCACCTTGGCGGTGCCATGACCCGTGTCGATCCTGCGGCCACGCCGTTCCCCCAGCGCAATCGGCACTTCATTATGAACGTGCATCCGCGGTGGTCAGACCCCGCTCGCGATGAAATATGCATTGCGTGGGCCCGCGACTTGTTTGACCGGACGGCACAACAGGCGGCGGGGAGCGTCTACGTGAACTTCATGCCATCGGACGATGATAACCGAATAGCAGAAGTATACGGTCCCAACATCGAAAAGCTGCGCGTGATCAAGGCAAAATATGACCCAGAGAACCTCTTTCGCCTAGACTACAATATCGCCGTGAAGAGTCCGGTGGATAGGTCGAAATGATCATTATTGGTTTGAACTTTACGCTGCTGCCAGTTTCGTGGGCGGCAACTGAAGCTTTCATCGCTCTTTCGCGCGCGGCCGCTGCCACGCGTTGGACCGATCAGGCCGGGTGAGGCGCGCGCAAGGCGGGCAGGCCGACGCCGGTGGACTCAAAACCGCCATCCGCGGCCACGATCTGACCCGTGACATAGCTCGCCGTTTCACTGGCCAGAAAGCAGATGACCTTTGCGATCTCCTACTCGGTACCATAGCGGTTCAGGGGGATGGAGTCATGGTAAGCGGCGCGTATTTCGGGCGAATGCACGGCCAGCGCCAGCTCCGTGTTCACCGGGCCCGGGCAGACGCAGTTGGCGCGGATTCCGACCTCGCCCAGTTCGGCGGCCTGCTGCTTTGTCAGGTGGATTACGGCGGCCTTGGACGTGCCATATGCGATCCGCAGGGTCGACGCCCGCAGACCCGAGATCGAGGCGATGTTGACGATGGCACCGCCTCGGGCCGAGAGCAGGGGAAGGCAGGCCTGTTTCATCAGGAAGACGCCATCTAGGTTTGTGTCCATCACGCGCCGCCAGCGGGCGAAGTCGGTATCGGCCAATGGCCCGAAGTCCGCGACCCCCGCGTTGTTGACAAGGATATTGAGGCGCCCGCAGGTCTGTTCGATCTCTGCCACCGCTTTCGCGACCTGCTGCGGGATCGACACGTCGCAGGTGACGGCCAGTGCGCCGGGCAGGGTGCCTGCGGATTTTTCCAACTCTTCGGCGTCGCGGTCCAGCATGACGACGCGGCGTCCCTCGGCGTGGAACAGGGTCGCGGCGGCAAGGCCAATGCCACGCGCGGCACCGGTGATCAGGGCAACGTTATCGGTCATTTTATCATCTCCGGCAGGAACAGGGACAGGGCGGGGACCGCGGCCACGACGGCGAGGCCGACGATGCTGACCACGAGGAACGGCAGCGCGGCGCGGGCGATGGGTTCTAGCGGCATCCGGGTGATGTTGGCCGCGACATAGAGGTTAATTCCAACGGGTGGTGTGATCAGCCCGATCGCAAGGTTCACCATGACAAGCACGCCGAACCAGACCGGGTCCCAGCCGAGTTCGCGCACGACTGGCATGAAGATCGGCAAAGAGATGAACATGACCGTCACCGGGTCCATGAACATGCCTGCGATCAGAAGGATCAGCATGATCACCATCAGGATCACAGCGCCGTTGTCTGACAGTCCCAGCAGCTGGCCGGAATACTCGCCGACCAGATCTTCGACTGTGACGACCCAGCCGAAAAGGCTGGCGTATGCCACGACCAGCATCACGACGGCTGACGACGACGCGGCCTCTGTTAGGGCGTCGTAAAGCGCGCGAACGGTCAGCGTCCGATAGGCGAAGGCACCGACGGCGATGGCATAGACGGCGGCGACCAGCGCCGCTTCGGTCGGGGTGAAGATGCCAGAGTAGATGCCGCCGAGGATCACGACGGGGGTCATCAGGCCCCAGAACGACGCGCGGAAACTGCGGCCAAGGTCACGCCAGTACCCGTCGCTTACTGGGGCGGGAGCGATCTTGTCGAGGCCCACACGGCCCCGTGGCTTGATGAAGGGCAGGACGGCCAGCATCAGTAGGCCCATGAACAGGCCCGGTACGATGGCGGCGGTGAACAGGGCAGAGATCGAGGTTTCGGCGATCACGCCATAGATCACGAGGCCGATGGACGGCGGGATGACGATGGAAAAAGCTGCCCCGGTGCAGACTAGGGCGGCGGCGGCGGCGCGGGGGTAGCCGTCTTCTTGCATCCCCTTGATGATCATCGGGCCGATGGCAGCGACCGATGCGGGGCCAGAGCCGGAGACCGCGCCCCAGAACAGGCAGACCACGGTGCCGACGACGCCCATGCCACCGGGCAGGTCGCCGATTAGGATGCGGAAGAAGCGGATCATGCGTTCCGCGATGCCCAGTGTGCCCATCAGGGTGCCAGCAAGGATGAAGAACGGGATGGCTAGCAGCGCGTATTTCGCGATGCCCGTGGCGATCAGGTCGCCCGCAAGCTCGAACCCGAATCCAATCTGCCACATAGCATACATCGCCGACAGGCCGAGGGCGAAGGCCACGGGCACCCGCAGGGCCATCAGCAGGAAGAAGGCGACGATCATTTGGGTGCCGGCACCCATGCCAAGGAATTCAGACATTTGGCATCGCCTGCGGCTCAGTGCGGGGCGCGTGCCATATCTCGACCGCATGCTGCAGGTAGCGGATAATGATCAAGGCAAAGCCGAAGGGCAGCCCAATCTGATACCACCACGCGGGCAGGCCAAGGGCATAGCTGCGGATGCCGCTGTCGATCTGGTTCATCAGCGTGGCCCAGGAAAACCAGGCGGAGGCGGCTAGCAGCAGTACTGACAAGATTACCGACAGGATGAAGGCCGCCTGTGCCAGCCGCTTCGGCAGCGCGTCGTGCACCAGCGTGACGGCCAGATGCTCCCCTCGTCGCGCCGCGATAGCGGCACCGAACACGGTCAGCAGCAGAAAACCGTTGGTCAGCAACTCTTCGGAGGCGGCAAAGGAGTAGTGGGTGGCATAGCGCACCACGACGTTGACAAAACCCAGCAGCGTCATGTCGAGGAACAGCACGGCGCAGGCGATCTTCTCGAATTCTCTCAGCACGAAGCGCATAGCCGTCTCCTCCTCTAACCGACGCGGCACCCTCTCGAAGGCCGCGCCGGTGTCGTGTTCCGTCAGTTGGGCTCAGTTCGCCGGGGTCGCGGCGATGACGTCTTGAAATCTGCCGACGATCTCGGTGCCGACCTTGTCGGCCCATGTATCGAAGGCGGGCTGGGTCGCCGTGCGGAAGGCGGCCAGTTCATCTTCTGACGGCTCGTAGACCTCCATTCCCTTGTCACGCAGGAAGGCGACGCCGTCCTCGGTGCTCTTGCGGGTGATTGCGCGCTGGTATTCCATCGCTTCGGTCGCGGCGGCGCGCATTTTGTCCTGCGTGGCGGCGTCCAGACCGTCCCAGACCCTGCTCGATACGCCAAGGAAGATCGGGTCGTAGGAGTAGTGCCATGTGGTCAGGTACTTCTGCACCTCGAAGACCTGCTGCGGTATAATGACCGCGCCGATCGGGTTTTCTTGACCATCGACGACGCCCTGCTGCAGGGCGGTCATCGTCTCGCCCCATTGCATCTGCTGGGGGTTGGCACCGAGAGCGTTCATCACGTCGATATACATCGGACCGGCGACGCGCATGTTCAGACCCTTCATGTCGTCAGGCGACTTTATCGGGTGAACGTTGTTGGTGACTTCGCGGAAGCCGTTCTCGCCCCAGGCTAGGACCTCGATCCCCCTGTCGCGCAGGATATTTTCCAGCAGCTTGGCTGGTGCACCTTGGGTCGTGGCATCGACCTGCGCGTAGTTCTGATAGAGGTAGGGCAGCGAGAAGACGGCCATTTCTGGCACCAGCGGTGTCACGTTGATTGCCGAGGTCACGACGAGGTCAAGCGCGCCGCGGCCCACCATCTCGGCCTGGCGCATCTGGTCTCCGCCAGAGAGCTGGGCGTTTGGAAAGACGCGGACGTCATAGGCACCTTCTGTCTTTGCCTTCAAAAGCTCTGCGAATCTGTCCGCGCCCTTTTGCCAAGTCGTAGTGTCACCTGTGTTGTGCGACAGGCGCAGGGTTTCAGCGTGTGCGGTGCCGGACAGCGCAGTGGTGGCCAATATGCCGGCCAGAATGGCCTTCAAAATCATGTTCATATCAATTTCTCCCTCAATATATCATAATGTGGAATAGACATCATGTTGCAGGGCAAGATATTTCTTGTATTATAAGCAATAATGGGCAGATCCTAGGGTAAGGGCTGGTAGTGCCGGGCTAGTAGGGTAAATGATGGTCCGTATTGTGAAGAACTTGGAGGCCAATGCTGTCAGTGGCACGCAGTCAGTGGACCGGGCGCTTGCCCTGCTGCAGGCGGTGGGCCGTGGGGGAGAGCAGGGCTTGTCGCTGTCGGGCCTGATCACCCAGTCGGGTCTGGGCAAGCCCACGGTCCGGCGGCTGATGCTTGCCCTGATCCGGGGTGGGCTGGTTCAACAGGACCCCGCAACGCGCCTCTATCATCTGGGCGAAGAAAGCTATGTGCTTGGTACGCTTGCCACGCCGCGTCACGGCTTGTTGGAAATCGCAGCTGATGCGGTCGTGCGGCTGGCACGGGCAAGCGGCGATACGGCTTTCGTCAACATGCGCCGGGGGTCCGGGGCGGTCTGTCTGCACCGAGAGGAGGGAGCGTTCCCGATCCGCACCCACGCGCTGGTAACCGGTACGCAACATCCCCTTGGCGTCGGTGCTGGATCGTTGGCGATCCTCAGCGCGCTGCCGGATGCGGAGGTCGAGACCTTATTGGCCGACAACGCGGACCAGCTTTCCGCGGATTATCCGACCTATGATGCGGATCTGATTTGGCGCGACGTCGCCTTGACCCGGTTGCGGGGATTTGCGCTGAACCCCGGGCGGGTCGTGGCGGGTAGCTGGGGGGTCGGCGTGGCTTTGCGGCGGCCTGACGGCATGGTCGCAGGGGCGTTGTCGCTTGCCGCCATCGAGAGCCGGATGCAGCCACCCCGCGACGCCGAACTGGCCGCACTGCTGACGCACGAGGCCCGCGAGATCGAGACACGACTGGCGCGGCGCATGCCGCAGACCCTTGCACAGGAGGACACCCGATGACCGACCCCCATATCGTGGGCTGGGCCCACAGCACATTTGGCCGCAGCGACGCGCCGGACACCGAGGCGCTGATGGCGGAGGTTACAGGCCCCGCGCTGGATCACGCCGGAGTCGCGGCTGAGGACGTAGACGGCATCTTCGTGGGCGTTTTCAACAACGGATTTTCCGATCAGGATTTTCAGGGCGCGCTGGTCGGCATGGGGAACGATGCGCTGTCCCGCGTGCCGGCTACTCGGTACGAGAACGCCTGTGCCACCGGCTCTGCCGCGCTGCATGGCGCGATGGATTTTATTGCCAGTGGGCGAGGCAAGATTGCGCTGGTTGTGGGCGCGGAAAAGATGACCGCTACACCGGGAGTAGAGGTCAGTGACATCCTGCTGGGCGCGTCCTACCGCCGCGAGGAATCGGTCGTGGGCGGCGGGTTTGCAGGGTTGTTCGGGCAGATTGCAGGAAATTATTTTCAGCGCTACGGCGACCGGTCTGAGGAACTCGCCATGATCGCCGCCAAGAACCACTACAACGGGATGCAGAACCCATTTGCTCACATGCGTCGCGAATTCGACGTGAAGTTCTGCAACACCGTGTCGGACAAGAACCCCCTCGTCGCGGGCCCCCTGCGGCGCACGGACTGCTCACTGGTCTCGGACGGTGCGGCGGCACTGGTGCTTGCGGCCCCCGAAGTTGCGGCAGAGTTGCACCGTGCGATCCGCTTCCTGGCCCGGACCCATACGAACGAACCGCTGGCCCTGTCGCGCCGCGACATGACCCGCTTTGACGGGGCGCGGCGCGCGTGGGATCGGGCCTATGCCGCTGCGGGCGTGACGGTTGACGACCTGAGCTTTGTTGAGACCCACGACTGCTTTACCGTCGCCGAATTGCTGGAATACGAGGCAATGGGGTTGGCAGAACCGGGGCAGGGGGGCCGCGCGATCCGCGAGGGCTGGACAGCCAAGGACGGGTGCCTGCCGGTGAATCCTTCTGGCGGGCTGAAGTCCAAGGGTCACCCTATCGGCGCCACTGGCGTGTCGATGCACGTCATGGCCGCGATGCAGCTGATGGGCGAGGCGGGCGGCATGCAAATTCCGGACGCTCGTCTGGCGGGTGTGTTCAACATGGGCGGGGCAGCGGTGACCAGCTATGCCTCGATCCTCGAGCGGGTGTCGTGATGATGCCAGTCTCGACCCAAGTGATGAACCTGTCGCAGTTCCTGACGGACAGCGCACGGCGGCACCCGGACGATGTGAGCCTTGTCTGGGGCGAGGCGACATGGAAATGGGTCGAGGTTGAGGCGCGTTCGACGGCTTTTGCCGCCGCCTTGCGCGACCGATACGGCATGGAAAAGGGCGACCGTCTGCTGGTGCAATCCGCCAACTGTAACCAGATGTTCGAGGCCGCTTTCGCCTGCTGGAAACTCGGATGCATCTGGGTCCCCGCCAACTTTCGCCAGACCCCGGATGAGGTGGCGTGGCTGGCCGCGTCCTCGGGGGCCAAGGGGCTACTTGCGGGCGCGCAGTTCGCCGACCATATCGCCGCTTGCGACTCGGTCGCCTTCACTATCACGATCGGTGGCGAGAGTGAGAGCGCGGATGACTATGACACTCTCGTGGCCGCGCATGCCGATGTGGCAGTCATTCCCGCGGCCGTGGACCGGGACGATCCGGCATGGTTTTTCTTTACCTCTGGCACGACGGGCAAGCCGAAGGCCGCCGTGCTGACCCACGGGCAGATGGCCTTCGTCGTGACCAACCACCTTTGCGATCTGATGCCGGGGACGGGGCCGGACGATGTCTCTATCGTCGTGGCACCCCTGTCCCATGGCGCGGGGATCCATCAACTGACCCAGGTGGCGCACGGGGTGAAGACGATCCTGCCGGGTGGGACAAAGTTCGACGCGGACGAGGTCTGGCGACTGATCGCCAAGTGGCGCGTCACTAATGCCTTTACCGTACCCACCATCGTCAAGATGCTGGTCGAACACCCCTCGGTCGCGGTCCACGACCATTCCAGCCTGCGCTACATGATTTATGCCGGTGCGCCGATGTATCGCGCCGACCAGATCCGCGCGTTAAAGGTGCTGGGACCAGTCATGGTGCAGTATTTTGGGCTGGGCGAGGTCACCGGCAACATCACCGTCCTGCCGCCCGCGCATCACTCTGCCGACGATGCCAACATGCGAATCGGGACCTGCGGTTTTGCCCGAACGGGGATGCAGGTGCAGGTGCAGGATGCGACGGGCCGCGAGGTCGCGGCGGGCGAGACCGGAGAGGTCGCAGTCATCGGCCCCGCCGTCTTTGCCGGCTACTATAACAACCCAGAGGCCAACGCCAAAGCGTTCCGCGACGGTTGGTTCCTGACCGGAGATCTGGGGCACATGGATGCGCAGGGGTTCCTCTATCTGACCGACCGGGCGTCGGACATGTATATCTCGGGCGGGTCCAACATTTATCCGCGAGAGATCGAAGAGAAGATCCTGCAACATCCAGGCATCAGCGAATGCGCGGTGCTGGGAATGCCCGACACGACATGGGGAGAGGTTGGCGTGGCGGTATGCGTCGCGCGTGGGTCAGCACCAGATCACGCCGCGTTGCTGGAATGGCTGGGTGCCAAAGTCCCGCGTTACAAGATGCCGAAGACTGTCGTTTTCTGGGACGCGATGCCGAAGTCAGCCTACGGCAAGATCACAAAAAAGTTGATCCGCGCCGAATTGCTTGCAAGGGGTGAGGTTGCGGGTGACTGAGGGGCTGACCCTAGTCCACCCTGGCCCCGTGGCGGCAGAGCGGTTCACCGCCGTGCCTTGTAAGGCCACCTACCGGCGCGTCACGTTGAAGGCGGGATCGACCCTGCTTCAAGCGATGAGTGATGCTGCGGGCGACGCGGGAGCCTGGTTCGACCTGCTGGGCCTGCCCGTCGCTACGCTGAGTTTCGTGCGGCCTGCACCCGCGCCCGATGATACTCATGTCGCCTGGTACAGTATGACCACGACGTTGTCAGAGGCTATGATCCTGCGGGCCGGGGCCCACTTGGGGCGGCGGGACGGTGCTGCCTTCGCCCATGTGCACGGCCTCTGGTCCGATAGCGATGGCGACCAACACGCGGGCCACTTGCAGGCTGAAACGACGGTCCTCTCGGCCGATTGCGCCGTGGATGTCTGGCTGCTGGCGGGCGCGCGGATGGAAAGTGCCCCGGATGCAGAGACGGGTTTCACGCTCTTCTGCCCAACCTGCACCGAACCCGTCGACCTTCCCAATGCCGTGCTAGCCTGCATAAGACCCAACGAGGCGATCGAAGATGCACTTGAGGCAATCGCCACCGCCACGGGTCTGCCTGTGAGCGCGGTAAAGGGGCTGGGCAGCCTCGTCGGGACGAGGCTGGACGGGCAGCCGGGGCTGGACGACCACGCGACAGAGGTGCTGCTGACCGATAACGCTGAGCGGCACGTCGTCTCCGTGGGCTTTAACGGTCCTGCGGTGGTGGGCGTTCTTGCCAAGGGGGCGAACAGGGTCTGCGTGACATTCGAGGTGCTGACCCTGTCCGCCCCGGACTGATACCCGTTCGGCGGGGATTGGCGTCAGGTCATGAGCTGCCTGCGGCATAAGCCGTTCGACGGCCGCTCATGGCAGTATCGATAGTCCGACCAGCGGAGAGAACATCCCCGAGGCGATGGATATAACGTCCAGCACCCGCTGGATGCGTCCCAGACGACTACTCAAGATTCTTGTCAGGCTTGGTGTCGCAAATGCCGAATGCGACGACCTCGATTCTAACATTCTTGACCAACAGGTTGGTGGTACAGAAAAGCTATATTGAGGCATTGAGACGGCTGTCCCACTTTCGAGACGACCTCAGATACTCGGTTGCACCCGCACGCAGGCCAAGAGGCTCTGCCATGGAGGCCCGATAATCTGACCTGCGAGCCGGAAAGGTGCTTCGTCCGCAAACCGGGCCTTGATGGGGGCTAAGGGCTTTGTTGCAACAAAGCTATAATATTTACTCAAGAACGCGCTGCCGCAGTTCAACAGCATGTCTGGATGTGAATTGGCAAATCAAATCCCGGCAACGGGTATTTCATATAATCGGATGGCCCATAAGGGTAATTTACTCCGATGATGCGAAGCCCGGCACGCACCTGAGCGACCCACCATTTTTATGCGTTGGATTGGTCGTTGCCCGGCGTCAGTAGATCGGCGGGGCCACGATCCAGATTGCAATGGCCGGCATATTGCCCGGGTTTTCCCATTCATAGTCCTTGTCCTGGAACTGGAAACTGTCCCCTGAGGCTAGGTTGAACCGCACTTCATCAACGATTAGATCCAGTTCACCCGAGAGAAGGACGCCGCCATGCTCGGTCGGGCGTAGCGCTTTAATCGCTCCAGAACGCGCCCGCGGTGCGAAGGTCGATTTTATCATTTCAAAAGACCCGCTCAAAGTGGGTGACAGCAGTTCCTCTACCAGTCCGCTTTCGGGTGTTCCCAATGGACTTCGGTCTTGCGTGCGCACGACAAGCCCTCTTTCTTGATCATCCTGTCCTGACGACCGAAAGAAGAAAGAGATATTGACGTTGAACAGCGCCGCGATCTGCCTGAGATCATTGATCGCGGGCTGCGCCTGCCCACGTTCGATCAGGCTAAGCCACCCGGGGGACCGCCCGATTGCATCGGCCAGATTTTGCAAGGTCAGGCGGCGCGACCTGCGCATGGCGCGGATGTCCGAACCCACGTAACTGTCCAACGACGTCTCCTTGTTTTGCATTGCCTGCTAAACATACCGAAGAAGAAAGAATTTGAAACGAATATCGTATCTACTAAAAATAGGTGTTGATTTTTTAGTGCGGTGGCTCCTGATATAACGAAGCATCCTTTCGAAGAGTTCCTATCATGACCGTCCTCCCATCCTCTGCGCGTGTCGTCATCATTGGCGGCGGTATCTCTGGCTGCTCTGTCGCGTATCATCTGGCTAAATTGGGCTGGACAAACATCGTGCTGCTGGAACGCAAGAAACTAACCAGCGGAACCACGTGGCATGCGGCAGGCCTTGTTGGACAGTTGCGCGCAAGCCAAAATATGACGCGCTTGGCGAAATACTCTGCCGATCTTTACCGCACGCTGGAGGCAGAAACCGGGTTGGCTACAGGCTTGCGCCAATGTGGGTCGATCACAGTGGCGCTGACTGCCGAACGGCAAGAGGAGTTGCGCCGTCAGGCCGCGATGGCGCGTGTCTTCGGAGTCGAGGTGAACGAACTTTCCCCGTTAGACATCCTGTCGCTATATCCGCATCTGAATATGAAAGACGTTGTCTCGGGCGTGCACCTGCCGGGCGACGGGCAGGCCGATCCAGGCAATATCGCGTTGGCTTTGGCCAAGGGGGCGCGGATGCTGGGCGCACAGATCGTCGAGGGCGTGATCGTTAACGAGGTCACGCAGGCTGATGGTCGCGTCACCGGCGTGACTTGGCAGCAAGGCGAAGAGACGGGCACGATCGCGACCGAGCATGTGGTGAACTGCGGCGGCATGTGGGGCCGCGATCTGGCTGCGCGCAACGGCGTGACCCTGCCGCTTCATGCCTGCGAACATTTCTACATCGTGACAGAGAGCATCCCCGGGCTGGCCCAATTGCCGGTGCTACGCGTGCCGGACGAATGTGCCTACTATAAGGAAGATGCGGGCAAGATCCTGCTGGGTGCGTTCGAGCCGAAGGCCAAGCCTTGGGGCATGAATGGCATTCCAGCGGACTTCTGCTTTGACCAGCTGCCCGAGGACTTCGACCACTTTGAGCCAATACTGGAAGCGGCCGTCAACCGAATGCCAATCCTCGCAGAAGCCGGCATCCACACCTTCTTCAATGGCCCTGAAAGTTTTACCCCCGATGATCGCTACTATTTGGGCGAAGCACCAGAGTTGACGGGCTATTGGGTGGCGGCGGGCTACAACTCTATCGGAATCGTGTCGTCGGGCGGGGCCGGCATGGCGCTGGCGCAGTGGATGAACGATGGCGAGCCACCCTTCGATTTATGGGAAGTCGACATTCGCCGCGCCCAGCCATTCCAAAAGAACCGCCGTTATCTGCAAGAGCGCGTTACCGAAACGCTGGGTCTGCTGTATGCTGATCACTTTCCCTATCGGCAAATGGCAACCTCGCGGGGCATTCGCCGTTCGCCGCTGCACGAGCATCTGAAAGCGCGCGGTGCTGTCTTTGGTGAAGTCGCCGGTTGGGAGCGCGCCAATTGGTTTGCCGATGAAGGCCAGACAGCCGAATATGAATATACTTGGGGCCGACCGAACTGGTTCAAGAATTCCCGCTCCGAACACATGGCTTTGCGCGAAACCGTGGGGCTGCTGGACATGACGTCGTTCGGCAAAATCAGGGTAGAGGGGCGCGATGCGTTAGCCTTTTTGCAGCGGATGTGCGCCAACCAGATGGACGTGGCCATTGGCAGGATCGTCTATACCCAAATGCTCAACGAACGTGGCGGGATCGAATGCGATCTAACCGTCACGCGGCTATACGAAAACACTTTCTTTTTGGTGGTGCCGGGGGCGACCCTGCAACGCGATCTGGCATGGTTGCGGCGGCATCTTGGCGATGAATTCGTCGTCATCACCGACGTCACCGCAGCCGAGTCCGTGCTGCCGTTAATGGGCCCAAATGCACGAAACCTATTGAGCGCGATCTCGCCCGCGGATCTGTCCAATGATTTTCACCCCTTCGGCACTGCACACGAAATCGAGGTCGGCATGACCTTGGCCCGCGCCCACCGCGTGACTTACGTTGGAGAGCTGGGTTGGGAGCTTTATATCCCAACTGATCAGGCCGCGCACGTATTCGAGGCTTTGGTTGCAGCCGGTTCGGATCACGGGCTGAAGCTCTGCGGGTTGCATGCGATGGACAGCTGCCGGATCGAGAAGGGTTACCGCCACTTCGGCCACGACATTACCGACGAAGACCACGTGCTGGAGGCGGGCCTTGGCTTTGCAGTGAAGACCGACAAAGGTGCCTTCATTGGACGCGAGGCCGTTTTGCGTAAACGTGACGCCGGCCTTGCGCGCCGGATGCTTCAGTTCCGCCTGACCGATCCCGAACCGCTGCTTTTCCACAACGAGCCGATTTTGCGCGACGGCGTGATTGTGGGCTACCTTACTTCAGGCAACTACGGTCATGCGCTCGGCGGTGCCGTGGGCCTCGGCTATGTGCCCTGCCGCTACGCGGGCGAGACCGTGAAAGAGATGCTGACCTCGACTTATCAGATCGACGTGGCTGGCCGCATGGTCGGTGCTGAGGCCTCTACAGGACCGCTCTACGATCCGAAATCGCAACGCGTCCGTGTGTGAGCGGCAATTGGCATAACGCCGCTTCGTCCGCCCTCTGCCTGATCGCTCGGCTGCGGGTTAGTCTGAGGATTGAAGAGCAAAGTCGCTGGGGTATCTATTTTATTTCGCAAGTACCTTGCAGCGGACGTTTCCCGGTGATTCCCGCAATTCACGTATCGGCCATTCTCGGCCTCGAGATACCGGAGCGTGTTGCCTTAAGTTGCGACAGGTTTTGACATGAGCCAGACTTGCGCCTCGTCTGGCTATGGCAACCAACCTTGGAAGAATATCGGCGACTTAATGTCGTCGCTGCGACGGTCCGCAACGTCCGCTTGGCCGTCGAACGAGACAGCAAGATGTTGCTTCCTTCACGAACGTCCGTATTGCGAAAGCGGCAAAGTCGGTTTTTTGGTAATGCGGCCATCGGCTTTGGGCCGCTCGGTTCTGGGCTTGTTAAATCCAACACGAGGGGCGGGCAGTTGACCTTCGCTGCGATTTGAACGGACAAAGCTACCATGCGAGGTCAAACAAGGGATGACTGCTCCCAGTGCAAAATTTAAGTTCGTGCCATGCGCGAAAAAGCCCCTCATTAAGCATTTTGGCTGCCGGCGGCCTGGGGCAAACCAGCTCTTGCCGCTGTTGAGAGAACGCGGGTCGCAAAATCATTTACCACGCCGGAATTTGAGATGTAGCTTGGTCCTCAGAGCGAGCGGTGAGTAACCGCCGGGATCTTGATGCAGTGTGGGTAGTCGACAGATGAAAAGGATTGGCCTTGATGCGACCGACATTCGCATCCTTTGCGCGGTGCAGCAGCATGGGTTGCTGAGCAAGGCCAAGCTTGCCGAGATTGCCAACATTTCGGCCACCCCTTGCTGGGCGCGACTGGATCGGCTCAAGGCGGCAGGCCTTATACGGAGTTATCATGCGGACATTGCGATCCAGCGGATCTGCGATGTCACGCTGGTCATGGTCACTGTGTCGCTGACCCATCATCGCAAGACCGATTTCGACAGGTTCGAGGCCTTTGTCAAAGGGCGGGATGAAATCACGGAATGCATAGCCACGGGCGGTGGCATGGATTACGTTCTGAAGGCTGTCAGTTCCAATCTCACGTCGTTTCAAGCGCTGATGCAGGCGATGCTAGATGCCGAACTTGGAGTCGATCGTTACATGACCTACATCGCGACTCGCACCGTGAAGGCAAGCCGTCCCAACGTTGTCAAACTGGCCGCGAAGCAGGTCGGTTGATTTCAGGGGACTGAACGGTATGAAACATGCCGAAAAATGAGCTTGTCTGGGCTGAAGCTGCTCCTATTTCGGCCCTAAAGTGCACATCTATTGAACCTAAATTTGCTTCAGGTTCAATGGATCCCGGCCCGTCGGGCAGTGAAAGTATGTCCTTATTACAAACGCGGAAGGCTGCCTCCTTAACGATCCGATCCTGCTGCGTCTGGCTGAAAACCACTTCTGGATTTCTCTGGCGGACAGCGACATCCTGCTGTGGGCGCAGGGCGTGGCCGTGCATTCAGGGCTCGACGTCATGATTGGCGAGCCGGATGTGTCGCCTCTGCAGCTCCAAGGACCGAAGTCTGGCGAGATCATGCAGGCCCTGTTTGGCGACAGCATTTTGGACCTGAAGTATTATTGGCATCGCGAGCTTGAACTCGACGGCATCCCGCTGCTGGTGTCCCGCACCGGCTGGTCCAGCGAGCTGGGCTGCG
>Ga0222645_100293_pt1 | contig 29190 bp, 17 predicted proteins | sample AntAcemetagen292_FD_179881 | JGI IMG/M metagenome (GOLD analysis project Ga0222645, IMG submission 179881) | Saline water microbial communities from Ace Lake, Antarctica - #292 | ecosystem: Environmental > Aquatic > Non-marine Saline and Alkaline > Saline | place: Antarctica: Ace Lake | collected...
TGTGATACTGGCGCAACGCCGCTTTTTATCGCCGCTGAAGATGGCCACGAAGTAGTGGTACGGGTGCTGATCAAGGCCGGCGCGGACGTCAAAACGGCTTGGGATACTGGCGCGACACCGCTTTTTATCGCCGCTCACGAGGGCCACGAGGCGGTGGTGCGGGCGCTGATCGAGGCGGGCGCGGACTTTAACACGGCATGTGATACTGGCGCAACGCCGCTTTTTATCGCCGCTGAAGATGGCCACGAAGTAGTGGTACGGGTGCTGATCAAGGCCGGCGCGGACGTCAAAACGGCTTGGGATACTGGCGCGACGCCGGTGTGCTTGGCCGCTGAAATGGGCCAAGAGGTGGTAGTACGGGTGCTGATCGAGGCGGGCGCGGACGTCATGGAGGCAAGGGATGACGGTTGGACGCCGCTATGCATGGGCGCTCACGATGGCCACGAGACGGTGGTACGGGTGCTGATCGCGTTGGGCGCGAACGTCAACGAGGCGATGGATGACACCGAACCGGCGCTGTACATCGCCGCTCGTCGCGGCCACGATGCGGTGGTGCGGGCGCTGATCGAGGCGGGTGCGGATGTCAACAAGGCGAGGGAGTGCGGCTGGACGCCGATATACGTTGCCGCTGAACAGGGCCACGGAGCGATAGTGCGGGTGCTGATCGATGCGGGCGCGGACGTCAACGAGGCAAGGGATGAGTACGGTTGGACGCCTCTGTTCGCCAACGCTTACAACAGTCACGAGGCGATAGTGCGGGCGCTGATCGAGGCGGGCGCAGACGTCGACAAGGCGAGGGATAACGGCGATTGTTCAGATTCTCACTGATGCCGACGCGGTGCGAGGACGGGAACGCTGTACGCGGCGGGCACCTCGAGGTTTTGAAATGGAGAGGGAAGGACACGATGCTGTTCTAGAATGGTCGAAGGCGAACGGCGCACCATCTGGCGCGTAAGCGTACGCGCAGGTAGTGAAGATCGAAGAGAGACGAGAAGAGGGGACAAGGGAGAGGGAAGCGCTTTGCGGGAGAGCTTCACTTCCCTTTTTAAAAAACCTTACCATCTCATATCAAACACGGCGTACTCCCTACATAACCGCCGCTCTCAAATCTTCCAGTTTCTTTAGAATCTCGCTCGGCGAAAGGTCCATGTCCTCCGCTACTCTTTTCTGCGCGTCATGGTTTAGTAACCCAAACTGTTCGCAAAGATCGCCGTCGATTACGTTTTTCACGGGAAAGAACGCGCCGCGGAACGCGAGGTGATCACGGCCCAACAGAGGCGGCTTTTCCTGTCGCAGGTGCATCTCCAGGTGCGTGCAGAAATCCACATCCTCTTTGTTCACGAAAGGCGACAGGGCGCCGATCGTGCCGTTCAGGGAGCAATAAATAACCGACTCGTTCCCGCCGCTTGTTAAAGTTCCTTTCGTCAATGCGCAAACGGTTTCCCCGACGTGAAACTGCGCCACGCACGTCGTTTTGTGCGCGCTTCCGTTGAGCACGCTTCTGGCGTCTAAATTAAACCCGCCCGTCGGGTCCTCTTCCATCTCCACGGACGCGTCTTTCGTGAGCCTCGTGACGAAGACGTTCCCGAACTTATCCCCGCCGCACATGGTGTCGTAATCAAGCGGCACCGCGCTCGTGACGTGCCGCGGCGTGGTGTCATCCGCGGCGACGTAAAGCGTGCTGTCTTCCTTCTTGTACTTGATGTAGTGGAAGCTCTCCTGGACGTCCCCGACGTAAACCCGGTCGCCACTGCCGTGAATAGTGGTGACGAAGTTGGGGAAATCGGCGCACTCGGCTTTTCGCAAGAGTTTCTTCTTGCCAAACTCGTACAGACGCAGGGCGTTACCCACGCCCGCGATTAACTGATTGCAAAAAAAGAAAGTGTCAGTCGCGTACATCGCGATGTATTGGACGATGTATGGACAACAGTCACCAGCTTCGGTCTGAACAGTCAGGGCGGAGGTAAGACGTCCCTTCGCAGGACGAGTATGGGCAAACAGGGAGTCTATGATTTGGGAAAGCCCCAAGGCCGTACCTTCCCGTTGAACGCGCAAACCGCGCCCGGGACGCCGTCCACGGGTGTTTTGTGGAACAACTCGATATGGCCGTCGTCCAGGTACCTGTATAGGGAAATGAAACCCCCGTTGCAATCTCTTGGCGCGAAGGTCAAACCCACCACGGAACCGACCACCAGGAACAACTCATCCGCGGCGGGAAAATACGCGTGCGTCAAACACAACGCGGCTTCGTTGTTTTCGAGTTCGATTATTTGTTTCGTGGCGCCGTCCCTGGGTTCCACCAAACGCAAGCACGACGCCCACTGCCCGGGCGACGCTTTCGGCGCGCCGAACTGCTCCGCGGGCGTCAACGCGAACTCGTCGTCGTCGTCGTCATCATCAGCGTCGTCCTCCATGGAGTTCGGGTCTTTCGTACGCCGTTCACCGGCAACCCCTTCCGGGCCGTCGCGTTTGTCGTAAGAAACGCACGCGTTGTCGCTTTCGCAAATCGCAATCAGCCGCTTGTCCGGGTTCACGCTCATCTCCCGCGGCGTGTACCGCAGCTTGGTGGTCTGCGCGTTGAAGCTTTCGTTGAGGGAATCAACCACGACGACTCGTAAGGTGTTGCCGCAACACGCCACGATGCCTTCCGGGCACTGGTCGCTCGCGAAGGACGCGCAGTGGTCCAGGGGTTCGCTGGAAACCGGCTGTAGGGTGAACCTGTTTTGCAGATCTGTGAACCCAAGCCACGGCCGCGAGGAAAGCGCGACCATCGCGTTTTCGCCTCGCATCGTGGTGGGGTATAAAAGAGGCGGTCTAGTTCCCAAGAACCTCGACCGGACCTCGCTTATCGTGCCGGTCACGTCGTCCACGTCCGCCCGGATCAAAACGCCGTTGTTGAGCCCGGCGTTTAGGTACAAACCGTTCTTGGTGTGTAGCAACAATAGGGAGTTCGGCGCGCTCGCCAGAGCCTGAACCCCCACGGTTTGCAAGCAATCTTCCGAAGAAAGGCTCAGAATCCTAACCGTGCTGTCGTAACTCCCGACGGCGCAGAATTTCGACCGCAGCTGGCCTTTTTGCGTGTGAGGCAAGGACAAACAAGCCACGTCCCCCGAGGTTTCCACCTTTTCAATCTCCATCAAAGCTCCCGTGGTGTCCAGTTCGAAATACACCAGCTCCCCGCCGGAAAGGGAAACAACGCACTGGCGCTCGTTCGTGGCGCACTTGGTGACTGTTTTGCGCCCGGGGCACCGCCATTCGTTGACGCGCCCGTCCGCGCGCGCGTGTCGCAACCCGCCGGGGTGCACTTGTAACAAGTCGCGATCCCCGATCCTCGAGGCGGATAACGTGGGCATATTCCCGACGAACCCAGAATCCGTGACCTCCTCCACGGTGTCCCCGATTTTCAAAACAAGCGTCGCGTCCACGAACGAAACCACGATGTAATCGTCGAACGCGTCGGCAGCGTTTTTCCGCACGGTGAATATCGCGTTCGGGTTCCCCGGTAACGGCGAAACCGCCATCTCGGTTAAAGAGACGCCGCGCTTGAGAATCTTCAGCGAACTCCGGGACCCCGCGCCGCACAGCGCATATAGCTGAGGTGTCTCTTCACCAAGCAACTCGTGGCACTGCGCGTCCAGCACCGGGCACAGCGACGCAAGGGTATCGACGGGCGTGAGGTTCCGAAGCGGCGTCTGCGGATCGAAGAACACGGGCTGGTACCCTTCGTCGGTTTCCACCAGGGTTTGGGAGCTGCTCTGGCCGATAGTGTCACTACTGTCGTCATCGCCAACGGACGTGAACTGATACAAAATGTGGTCTCCAAACTCGGACGCGGCGAACAGAAAACCCGAGCGCAACACGCACAAATCCACGCACGTCGGCACCGTGTCGAAGTACGTGATTTTTACGTTCGCCACCTGGTCGGAAGGCCCGGGGCACTTCCCGGAACCGTTCTCCAACACGATCTTGTAAATATCCCCGTACTCGGACTGCACTAAAAAGAAGAAGCCGTCTTTTTTGGTTTTGTGCGACGCGGCGTTCACTAACAAAACCCCGCGGTCACCCGAAAGCGATTTGCGCCGCGGAATCACGACCCGCAGCTCGCCGGCGTCGTTTTCGTTTTTGTAAAGCACGAAGTTCTCGCACCCGATTAGAACGCCGCCTGGGCCGTCTGACCCTCCTGGCACGGCAATCAGCATGTTCGACCCGTTATCAATCGGCTCGCTTTTCCGCCGCGCCACGTGGTTCAAACCCAAATCCAACTCGTAAAAAGTGAGCTGCTTCTGCGCGTTCGCCGCGGCTTCGCCGGTTGAATCTAAATCAGCATCCCCGTACTCCAGCTCGATCGCGGCGAATCCCGGGTTCTCCAGGCCCCGGTCAAGCGCGGTTAGCGCGAAGGTTATGCATTGCGACTTGTTCGCCTCGAGGGGCGATGAGATTGTCAAATTAGTAGCCGCGTCGCGGTTCAGCACGTACACCAGCTTCTGCTTTTCAACCGCGCCTATCATCACCGCCCGGCCTTTCGGGTCCACCACCAGGTGCTGCCCGGGTACGGCTCGGCGCACGCCGCTCTTGCCAAAAGTTTCCTGGTGTACCTTTCTGAACTGCTGCGTTTCGGGGTCGAACGCGAGAATGACGATCCGGCCGGAATCGGACCCCACGGCGACGTAATCTTTGGTCGCTCCGGTCAGCCGGAACGCGGCGAGGGATCGGATGATACCGAACACCTCGGTGGTGAAAACCACCTGGGTCTTACCGTGTTGATCCGGCCGTAACAGCTCCAGGGTTTTGTTCCGCGCCACGACGATCTCGTGCGCCTTAGGCGCGCTGAAGTTGCCACACACCGCGCGGTTAATGCCCCCGCCCGTCTGCAAGGTGAGATTGTAAAGAAACATCTTCTTTTCCCGCTCCGTCCAGGACGTCGTCCGATGAACCAGTTGGCGGTCTACCTACAACCCGCGATCGCCCACGTCACAAGAAAGTCGAAACACGACCCGATCCAAAAACGATCGCGCGCCGGTTCCGTGGCAGGGCCGGACTGGCGCGCCGAATTATGCGATCGGTTCTGCGAAAATAGGGCAAATACGCGCGCAGAAGCGGCGGTCGATTTTGATGAGTGGAAAATTTCACGTGTGTCGGCTCCGAGACGTCCGCTCGTTGTGTGGAGGCTCGCCGGCAAAGCGTGACGCGCGACTCATCGGGAGTCTGACTTGATGTTCTCGCGCGCGGCGGCCGCGGCCGCGGCGGCGGCGGCGCGGCGCGCCGAGCACGCCGCGCGCCGTCGCGCCGGGGGAGGCGTGCGTTTAGGATTGGCAATTCACGAGACACCGAGTTGGACGCCCGCGGTGCGACGCGCGCGTTTGTGTACCGCTTCCTCGCGTTGGCAGGCCCCGTTTTGGGTTGTTTCCGGGGCGACCGGGACGGTTCCGTACGCGCGTGTTATTGACGTAACAACCACGCGAACACAGACACAAACCGCCAACGAAACACACGCGCGGCGTTCGTTCGCGTCGTCGTCCCAAAATCACGGCGCCGACCCACATCTTCCCGTCTTCTCCGGAATCGAAACGGATGAGGAGATTGCCGCGTCGCGCGACACCGAGACGCAACCGCCGAAACCGGTCACACCGCCTACCGAAAAACCACCGGATCCAGATCCGACCGGCGGTACGTTTCGCCAGAACGAATACGCGGTTCCCGTCCGCGCGTATTACGTCGGGAACTCGGTTGATTTCCACGGCCTCGCGAAACGGTTGCCCACGTATCCGAAAGAGTTTTTCCGCGAGTGCGTTGTGGTCCGGATGACCCCGCGGGTCGGAAGCGGTGCGGGTGGAAGCGGCGATTCGGGCATAGTGACCACGCCTATGACTAGTCCTGTGGGCGCATCAACAATACACCAACATCTCGAAAATCAAAAGCACGGGGGGGATTTGCGGGACGGGATTCACCCCGGTGAGCGTGCGTTTGCGGGGCGGAAAAGCGGCCGCAAGGCGAGGAAAGACGGCGCGTCCGAGCTGGAAAGCGAGTTATCCTCCGAGTTCCGGGAAGGCGGGGGGGATTTGATGGGTCATGGGGTACGACAAGCCGGCAGTCACGACGGTCAAGGAAACCCCAATCCCACGGAAACCCCGCGGTACTTCGTGGTGTACAAGTACGGCAGCGTCGTTTTTTTCAACATGGGCCGGCGCGAAAGGGAGGAGTGTTTGAAGCTCGTCAGGAGCTTCTGCCCCAAACCCCTTCCCGTGCCGTGTACGGATGATTACCGAGTGATGGTCCGACCGGGTTTGGAACCCTGGGCCTTGTTCGAAGCCGACCACGTGGTGCTGAAGCGTCTTGACCTGAACAACATCAGCGTAATAGGTACCGTGCTGGCGCAAACCGTCGCCCTGGAACACCACGAACTGAAAGTGGATAACATGATTGAGATTTTCAGCGGTTTGAACAAAACCACATACGAAACGGGCGAGATGGACATTTCCAAAAACAAACTGTTCAAGCTCGTGGCGGAGAACAACAACACCCTGACGGAGCTCGTGACCCGCATGCGCCTGCTGGGCCGGTCCGACACCGCGTGGCAATACGCGCAGTACGACAAAGTCTGGAACGGTTTGAGGAAAGATTTCGAGTTGGAGGACCGGTTCGACCACCTGGATTATAAACTGAACTTGATTCAAACGCAAGTTAAGTTTTACCTGGAGATTCTTCAGAACAGGAAAAGCGACACCCTGGAGTGGATCATCATCCTGCTGATCTCAATGGAGATCTGCGTCTCCTTGTACGACATGTCCACGAAGATTGGCTAGGGAACAGGGGACGGGAAGCGGGGCGTATGGATACGCCGGTGGGTATTTTTTAACGTGGAAGGTAAACCGAAAGTGTCTTTTCAAAACGCATCTACCAACATGTCTCTTCCGTTGTTTACGGTCTCTGTTCGTTGTTCGTCACGGGCTCTCACAGGCAATATTCGTCCATTTCGTCCTTCACTTGCCGTTCCCGCGCTATCTGACGTTTCTCGAAGTCTTTCTGGTATACCTCGTCGCCATCTGACCAGCAGCCATCGTCAGAATCGGATTCGAGAATGACGTAATCTCTGGACCTGCATTTACTGCACCAGAGTTGACGAATTTCGAACCCCTCGTCGCGAGAGCATACGAAAATAATCTCGGCACAACTGTTGCACGCAAATCTTGATTTGCACTTGCACTGTTTGAAATGCTCGCCACTCTCATTGTGTTCTTGGATGCATGACGGACACGCGCCGTACATTTTCTCCTGACAGTGCTGGCAAGACCGCGATCCTGGTGGAACGTGGTCCGAGCACCAGATCTTCTCGCAGATGGAGCATGAGAAGGAAGGCCACTGACCCCCTTCGTAACAGAGTATTCTGTAATAGTCTCGACTACAAAGGTTCTTTCCGCATTCCTGTTCCACGCATGTGTCAAGACCATCGAGCCACTCGTCCGGGGCGTGTCCGAGGGCATACCGAGTGCCGCACACGCAACTGATCGTCCTGTCATCGATGTATTTGGAGGTGGAGAAGGGACACCCTTCGCGCATGCACAGAGGTGACGACTCACATGCATGGCAATGCTCATCATAGTTATATGACTGGGGATTAGGTGTGCACAGCGTCTCGGCAGCGTCCCTGTGCTTCTCGCACAACGCTTCGCCACAAGCGGGGCATAAAAACGGCTCCGCCCAACCATCAGTGTCTTGGCCGAACTGACATATCCCCTCGCATCCCCTCGTGACGCAGGACGTTCTGTTGAAACGCTCGGGGAATACATCGCTTGCGTCGTATCGGAGAGATTCGGTGAGGCGCTCGAGCTGCGCGGGGGTGATCCCCACTTCACCGTCGTAAAAGTTAGTCGTCGTGTCGATGTTCAGAAACATTCCTGAGGCGCTCCTTCTTTGGACGGGGAAGGACGAAACTTTCGACAAAGTCGACGAGTTCCTTCGCGTTAATCGCTACGTTTTCCAAGGTGAGAGACACGAGGTTCTCACAAAACACAGAACTCGTGAGATCCCTGTCCACGAGAAGCGTCCTGAGAAAAGTATCAATCCAAGGGATGGCGCCGTGCAGTTCCAGAGTCTTCACGGCGTTCCCCGCGTACTCGACGATCTGGCGCAGGCGGTTCTGAGGTTTCTCAAGCTTCTTGTTCTCCTTTGAAATCCTCTGCGCGAGGTCCTTGTCGATGATGAGCGTCTCCCTCGTCCGCGGATCGAAGAGCGTTTCGGAAGTATTGCGAGACGGACGCGAGACGGAATCGGTCTGAGACCTTGGGCAAGTACCCCATGATCGTCGCCAGGATGTCCGGTGGGAGATCTGAGATCTCCTTCGGTTTTTCGTGGGACACGCCTGCGACGTCGGGGGAAGGGCACACGGCGTTTAGCTCGGGGACGTGGTGCGCTTCGGTCGTGGCGGTGGTGATACCACCCATCACACGAGTACCAATGCTGCGCGTCACGTCGGAGCTCATACTCGTGCGGGGCACTCTGCGTGGTGCACGTCGTTGTGTGTGTGTCTTCGGGTCTTCCCATAAAAGCGTTACGATTTTGACAGACGAAAAAAAAATCACGATTTTATGACGAAGCCGCTTCTCTGTCTATGAAAACGTGGGGAAGGTAAACCTGTAAGTGTCTTTTCACCGCGCGACTTCATACTCCAATACCGGTTTTCTCGTCGTCACTCACTTGAGCTTAGGCCTCATGTGATTCTTGACGAGGCCTAAGCTCATATGACCGACGACGAGAAAACCGGTGTTTGGAGATGAAGTCGTGTATTTTGTCGCGCGCTGTTCGTCCTCTCCGTCTCTTCACGCGCGCTTCGCGCGTCGCCCGTGCGTGAACCCACCTGTTTGTTTCGCCGGGTCTAGCGGTACTTTCGGTGCGAGTGCGTGTCTGTACGCGTGTCGTGCGTTCGAAAGAACCTGCGCGTCCGTCAAACGTTTCCCTCCGCTTTCGCTTTCCATATGTATAGAGTCGCCGATGAATTTTTCAGCCAAAAGAGGAGCGTGTTTTTTGGCAAAAGCCACCAGCGCTTTGGAAGCGTCACCCTTGCCCTTTCCGTGTGCGGCGACCAACACCGTTTCCGGGTCGAGTTCCTTGAGATGCTCCATCACAGCACGTGCGATGGCGTCAGGAAGAACCGTGGATTTCGGGTGAGACGTCTTACCAGTCGACGTGGCGTGTTGGTGACTGGTTTGGGGGGACGCGCGCGTTTGCGGAGCTCGAGCTTTCTCGGAAGGGTCGAGGTCGGGGTCGTAGCTTTTGCTGCTGTGGTTGTAGCGTATCAAGGGCACGAGCCGCTCCGGCATCGAGCCGGCATCGCAGGAGAACAACGTGCAGTACAAACGCGCGCCTTTCGCATCAACAAGCACGAGCACGTGTTTGCCATCCACCAAAGCGCGCTCGCTCGCGAGCTCCTGGTCGCGAGCGGGTTCGGAAAGCCCTTCCCTGGGAAGTCTGCTCTTGGACCACGCGACGACCCGACTACGCGTGTGGGGAACGGGGACGGAAGCAAAGCCGTGACGTGGCGAGCGTCTAGCGACGCATGTTCGCGGAGCAACCACCGTGGCGCGTAAATTCACGCTCATCGTGACAACCCAGTTGGTACGTGAGGAGCGTGTGGCGGACTGAAAGCAACGAGTGGGGAAGTCTCCAAAAGTGTCAGATTGAAAGGAACTGCTGACCTCGAGACGCGAACGAGCGGAAAAGGACCCCGCATAGCCGATTCGAACTCCCGACCTCGAGCTTCTAAACGCGAACGAGCGGAAAAGGACCCCGCATAGCCGATTCGAACTCCCGACCTCGAGCTTCTAAACGCAAGCGAGCGGAAAAGGACCCCGCATAGCCGATTCGAACTCCCGACCTCGAGCTTCTAAACGCGAACGAGTAGGGTCCGTAGGGCAAGTGTTCCAAAAGTTCTGAAAAATACTTTCCTCAAAACTCGGTTGCTAAAAACTCGCGGAGTTCCGCTTCCTCCGCCGTGAGTTGTTCTTTGACTATTTTCTTTTTCCGCGACGGAGGCTGCGACCGCAACATCAGGGGCTTGCCCACTTTCTTCGTCACAGGCGCCATTGACCTTTCAAGCGCCTTCGCAGCCTTCTCCTCGGCGGCGATTAAATCCACCGCGGCCTTTTCGACGCGCTGGTTTATTCGTCGCGCCTTTTCCCGCGCCTTTTCCGACTCCCGCACGTACGCCGGCGGCATCTCATCCGCGACTTGCAAACACCGCTCCAGTTTGCTTTCGATTTGCGTGAGCATCTGTACAGTGCTCATGGTGGGGTCGTAATCAAAACCGCACTTGGCGTAGGTTTCGCCCACTTTCTTGGTGAGATCATCCAGGGGAATCGACGCGCCCGCGGCGGCGGCGTCCGCGCGAAGCTTTTGCGCGGGGGGGAAATCACCCAGCGAAGCAGCGGTACCTCCCATCATTGTCCCGCCAATCGTCGTCCCGCCAATCGTCCCGCCAAACCCGTCAGAAGTCGTCGCACCCGTTACCCGAACCGTACCCCCCAAAGTGGACGACCCTCCATTTATTTTTTCCATTTTCTGTTTCCTCCGCGCCGCTTTTTCATCCGCCGCGTCGCGCCCTCTGAGCTCAAGCGCCTCCGCCGTCTCTGCCGCGATTGCGTTTTTCAACGTCTCGATTTGCGAAAGCAGGTTTTCCGCGTCGCTTTCCATTGCCAGTCGCACCACGCGTTGCGACGCTTTAAGCTCCTCCAGCGCCTCTTCCGCTTCCTGGCCGTTCTGCATCAAAAACAGGTTCTTCTCTTCCAGGCGCACGAACACTTCCGGGAGCTGCGATGGGCGAACGAAGTACATCGGGGTTTCTTCGCCCGACGAATCGTTCTCGGGGGTTCCCGGCGGGGCTTTTTCCGGAATTGCGGCGCGAGCGGAGAACGCGCCCGCCTTGGCGTTTTCAAGCGCCTCGCGTGCGAGATTTTCCGCGGTACGACCGCGACGCGTGGCTTCCTGTAGCGCGTCTTGAAATTTCGCGATAGCGGCTTCTTTAAAAGACGCGGCGTTGATCAAATCCTGGTGTGCCGCGTGTCGCGCGCGCCGGACGTCGCGCCGGTCGGTTCGCCGTTTCCGTCGCTTCGCGTGGACGTCTTCGAAAAAATCGATCGGCGTGAGTTGGTCAAGAAACGCTTTGTACCGCTCGCAATCCGCTCTTTTGTCTTCCTTCTTACCGAGCCCTGCTTCCGCCACCACGATATCCGCGGCGAGGCGCTTGATCTCGGACGCCTTGTCGTTTTTGTGCTTCGCTTCGTACTCACCGGCTTTGATCGCTTCCTGTACCCGCGCGTCGTTTTCCTTCAGGAAATCCTCAAACCGCTTCGCGTCCTCCACCAACGTAGCTTCCGCTACCGCCAAAGCGTCTTCCCGTCGCGACGCGTCAAGCTCGAGCTTCAAAATCTCAGCCCGCTTCGCGTCCAAACTCATCTGCACTAAGAAGATTTCCCGTTTCTTAGCCACGAAGTCGGCAACGCTTTCGGGGCGCTTCGCGACGTCTTCGCCGGTTTCTTTTCTGGTTTCGGTTCCCCCCAACTCGTCCGACCCACCGGTAATAACCAGCGACCCGCCGAGGTCGTTCATGCTCTTTTCGAAGAAACTAGCGTCGCTACCCATTGTGAAGGAATCCACCTTGGTCTCGCCGCCCCTCCGCAAGGAATCAATCTCCAAACGCGCGCCCGACATGGCGGATCCGGTTCGGGACGAAAACGTGGTTTTGTCCCGGACGCTGAGATTCGCGAGCCTCGCGCGCGTTGACGTTTTCAAAACACGCTCCTCCTCCCTCAACGTGAACATGTCGGTTTCCTTGGGCATCACGAAAGGCGCTCTGGCGTAGACGCTTTCGGGAAGCGTCGAGTCGTCGAGGCCGCGGCGGGGGCGGTGCGCCGTAAGGGCGAACGAGGCGGATTGGGGAGGGAAGCGCTCATCGTCGCTGTCCGTCTGAAGCCCGTTATCCTCGGCAAAACCCACATGGTGATGGCCGAGACCTGACATGGTCGCACCCACGCGGCGTACGGCAGTCCCTCTGCGGTTTTTCGCGAGGGGCGCGCCGACCGCGTGACGCGCCACAGCGCGGGTAGGTGTGGGGAGCCTCGGGCAATTCCGCACTGCCAAAACGGGCGGCAAGGTAAAAAATGAAAAATGTTGGGAATCAGTCCCCACCACTGCAGCAAAAACAAAAGAGCTCGGTCGAACCTCCTGGCATACAAATTGTCTGTTTTACAATCGCGCGCTCGTCTCTACTCGCTCATCACTACACATACGCGTCGCGCGCGCAGTTCGCTTCCACCCGTTTTGGGAGCAATACAAGCCAGCGTTTCCGTCGTCACACCGCGCCGGCGTCTTTGAGAATCTGAACAATCGCCGCGTGGCCGTTACGAGTGGCAAAAAACAGCGGCGTCACGCCGTTATCCTTCATCTTGTTGACGTCCGCGCCCGCCTCGATCAGCGCCCGCGCCACCGCCTCGTGGCCGAAATACGCGGCGTCGAGCAGCGGCGTCATGCCCTTATCATTCGCCTTGTTGACGTCCGCGCCCGCCTCGATCAGTGCCCGCACCGCAGTCTCGTGGCTGTTGAAAGCGGCGGCGAACAGCGGCGTCGCGCCGTTATCCCTCGCCTAGATGACGTCCGCGCCCAACTCGATCAGCGCCCGTAGCACCACCTCGAGGCCCTCTTGCGCGGCGATGTACAGCGGCGTCTCGCCGCCAACCTTCGCCTTGCTGAAGTCCGCGCCCGCCCCGATAAGCGCCCGTAGCACCGCCACGTGGCCCTCTTTAGCGGCGATAAACAGCGGAATCGCGCCGTCATCCGTTGCCTTGTTGACGTCCGAGCCCGCCTCGGTCAGAGCCCGCACTACCGTCTCGTGGCCGTTTTTAGCGGCGATGTACAGCGGCGTCGCGCCGTCATTACTTGCCTTGTTGGTGTCCGCGCCCGCCTTGATAAGCGCCTGCACCACCGGCTCGTGGCCGTTGCGAGCGGCGATGCATAGCGGCGTCCAGCTGTTATCTGTCACCTTATTAACGTCCACACCCAGCTCGATCAGCGCTCGCACTACCGTCTCGTGGCCATTTTGAGCGGCGATTCACAGCGGCGTCCAGTTACCCGTCGCCTTGTTGATGTCCGCACTCGCCTCGATCAGCGCCCGCACAACCGCCTCGTGGTCGTTTTGAGAAGCGATGATCAGCGGCGTCACGCCGTCATCCCAGGCCTTGTTGTCGTCCGCGCCCACCTTGATCAGTGCTCGCAACACCGCCTCGTGGCCCTCTTGAGCGGCGATGTACAGCGCCGTCGTGCCGTCATCAATTGCCTTGTTGACATCCGCACCCAACTCGATCAGCGCCTGCACCACGTTCTCGTGGCCCTTTTCAGCGGCGGCGAACAGCGGCGTCGTGCCGATACCCGTTGCCTGGTTGATGCCCGCACCCAACTCGATCAGCGCCCGTACTACCTCCTCGTTGCCAATTTCAGCGGCGGCGAACAGCGGCGTCACGCCGTTATCCCTGGCCTTGTTGACGTCCGCGCCCGCCTCGATCAGCGCTCGCAACACCGCCTCGTGGCCCTCTTCAGCGGCGATGTACAGCGCCGTCGTGCCGTCATCAATTGCCTTGTTGACGTCCGTGCCCACTTCGATCAGCGCCTGAAAAACCGCCTCGTGGCCGTTTGTAGCGGCGGTGAACAGCGCCTTCTCGCCACACGGGCAGCCGTTCGCGTGCGCCCACTGGAGCACCTCGAGATGCCCGCCCGTCGCCGCAAACTCGCATGCCTCCTCATCCCACGGACAGCCGTTTGCGCGGGCCCACTGCAGCACATCGAGGTGCCCGCCCTGCGCCGCCCTCATGCACGTCTCCTCGTCCCACGGGCAGCCGTTCGCGCGCGCCCATTGAAGTACCTCGATTTTCCCGCCTCTTGCCGCCCCAGCGCACGTCCACTCATCCAACGGGCACCCATTCGCGCGCGCCCACAGCAGAACCTCGAGGTGTCCACCATGCGCCGCCGCAAAACACGTGCCTGCGTCCCACGGTGTGCCTTTCTCGCGCAACAACTTCAACTCCTTGAGATTTCCGCTCCTCGCCGCTGCCTGGCAAAGGTATTCTTGACGCGACAGGCGACCTTGCCGTTGCAGGCGCTGCACCGCGCTTAAACATCCAAGGTCCACGGCTTCATCCTCAGCAAGCTCCTCAAACCGAAGCCCCGTCGCCGCCACTGCGTCGCGCATCCCACGGCTCACCGCTGGGAGCCGTGCGAGTTCGGCGGGATCGTCGAAATTCTCGGATCTGACAATGTGCTCGACGACGAGGTGGTCGGGAAGGCCGGGGATGGCTTCTTGGGAGGAGGCAAGGCTCGCGGGAGTAGTGGTGATAGCCATGCCACAGAACGCGGCAGTCACGGCGGAGGAATCCATCGCGGAGGGTGTCGTGTGTGTGTCGTGGCGCGCGTCGTTGTGGCTTCTGTCCTCTTGGACGTTACGAAAGTGACCTTTGACGTGACAAGCAGAAAAACTGCTGTCCTTTGACCGATGATTTCAAACCGAAAAAAGCTCATTCGCTGATAGTGCGAACAAATTCTCACCGAAGGATTTCATCGACAAGTAAATCAGTTTCATATGAACAGGGCGCCATCCTTGGGCACCCGTACATCGCCGTCCGAACGCCGCTTGACAAGTAAATAGACTTGTTGGAATCATCACGACGTCCTCTTCGTGGACATCTAATAAAAAGGTGAGGGAGGCGGCTGGGTCGACAAAAGATAAAAGATGATCGACAATAGACAAAAGATGATCAAAACGACCAACATGAAAACACGTGTACGACAAGTAGACTACGGAAAACGGCCCGCCGGAATCGAACTGCAGACGCAAAAACAGCCGACGCTCCGCTTTGGCTGGGTCATACGAAATTGAAACCACGGGAACGGTTTGAAGGGGTATGGGAACGGTTTCAACTTCCATTTTTTCCAAACTGATGTGAGAAAAAAAATGATTACATCACAGAAAAGAAGATGAGCCGCACCCATGCACCGTCGGAGGCACCCGGAGCCTCCGGGCTGCTTGACCTGTACATCGAAGCAAAAGTATCGCTGCTCCATAGCAGATTTGAACTGCTGACCTCGAGCTTACTAAACGCGCGCTCTACCACTGAGCTAATGGAGCCTTCCTATCAGGGCATTCAGTTTTCACTGAAGTTTAGTTTTTCGTACCCGCAGTTCGCAGGTGAGGAAAATCATGGATGTGTTTCTTACAACGTGCCGGTTTTTAAAGTATATGTACGAAAGTGGAATTTGACGTTGACGCGCATAGCGGCTTATTTCCGGCGTTTCCGGGGTCACACGTGGCGCCATTCGCTTCGTGTGGACAGTACCTACCATTCAGCGTTGTTTCGTGGCGTTTGATGAGGTATACAACCCACAGGTGTCCCCCACCCGCCCATCCGCACGGGACGAGAAAAAAGTCGACCGTCGTTTCCTCATCATTCTTTTTCGCGCAGGCGGTGACGCCGTTTATGCGCGCCTCGGCGTCGCCGATGGCCTCGACCTCAACGGCGTTGGGTCCCGTGGCGAGCCGCAGTGGGTCACGGCGTGGATTGCGTGGGATATGTCTCAGACAAGGTCTGTTACGATGCGTCCCAGGAGGTGTCACCACTCGTGTCGATGCCGCCGTTGGCGTGCGCGTCGGCGGTGCCCGAAGTTTTACGGTGCGAGCGTCCGCGAGCAGCAGCAGCGGCGAGACGACCACCGAATCCCAAAAACCGACCCAACACAAACAAAACAGACCTTTCCGGTTCTGCATCGACCGAGGCGGGACGTTCACTGACGTGTACGCCGAGGTACCTGGGCCAACCCCGGGCTCGCCCCCGTCGCATCGCACGTTGAAGTTGTTGTCTGAAGATCCCGCAAACTACGAAAGCGCACCGCGGGAGGGCATTCGCCGAGTGCTGGAGTCCGTGCTGGGGGTTCCGATTCCGAGAAACGCGCCCGTGCCTACCGAAAAAATCGAGTGGATTCGCATGGGCACCACGGTCGCGACGAACGCTTTGCTTGAACGGAAAGGCGCGCGAACCGCGCTTGTCGTGACGAAAGGCTTTTCCGATTTGCTCAAAATCGGTAACCAATCGAGGCCAGATATCTTCGACTTGCGAATCGACAAACCGTCCGAGCTTTACGAACAAACCGTGGAAGTGGACGAGCGGGTACGGGTGTTACCCCCGGATGTGCTCGGTGGGGCGTATTTGGCGGGGGATTCGCGGGTCACGAAACACACGACCACGGGCGAATCGATCTTGGTGGAAAAAAGTCTGGACCTGGAGGCCTTGCGACCAAAACTGTGCGCGCTGTTACGCGACGGCGTCAAGTCGTTAGCCGTGGTTCTGCTACACTCGTACGTGTTCCCTGACCACGAGAAGGAAATCGGCGAGCTAGCCACGGAGTTGGGGTTCGAGCAAGTCTCGTTGTCGAGCCAGCTCGTGCCGATGGTCCGGGCGGTGCCGCGGGGACACACCGCTAGCGTGGACGCGTATTTGACCCCGAAAACGAAAGGTGAGCGCCTTTCCCAACCACCACCACGTTCCGCCTCTGCGATCGGCCCGATTACCCTGACTTTTACTCATACACATGGCCGAGAGACTGACCCTTTCGGCGTTACTCGTGCCAAGAGTACCTCGATTTGTTTCTCTCCGGGTTCGACGACGGGCTTGGCGACGTGGCGGTTTCGTTTATGCAGTCCGACGGGGGATTAACCCCCGCCTCCAGGTTCAGCGGGTACAAAGCGATTCTTTCCGGGCCCGCGGGGGGGGTGGTGGGGTACGCGCTGACGACTTTGGAGGACGAGACGGAGACGGAGGGCGACGGCGACGACGCGGAAATAAACGCACTTGGCAACAAAAAACGTACCGCAAAGCGCGCGCCCGTGATCGGGTTCGACATGGGCGGCACGTCCACGGACGTGTCACGATACCACGGCCGGTTCGAACAGGTAACGGAGACGCAAACCGCGGGCGTGACAATTCAGGCTCCGCAGCTCGACATCACCACGGTCGCCGCGGGAGGGGGGAGCGCGTTGACTTTCAAAAGCGGAACCTTCAGGGTGGGCCCCGAAAGCGTGGGCTCGGAACCCGGCCCGGTGTGTTACAAAAAAGGCGGAACCAAGTTATCCGTCACGGATGCGAACGTGATGCTGGGAAGGATCGTCCCTGAGTACTTTCCAAACATCTTCGGCACCGGGGAAAACGAGCCCCTGGACGTGCACGCCACGCGTGTGGCGTTCGAGTTGGAAACAGACGCGATCAACGCGGCGCTTGCCGAAAACGCGGCGCGAAACGGCGAGCAAAAGCCAACAGAACTATCAACCGAGGACGTGGCGCTCGGGTATCTGCGCGTTGCGAACGAAACCATGTGCCGCCCGATCCGGCAAATCACGGAAAGCAAGGGGCACGAAACGAGTAATCACGTGCTGGCCGCTTTTGGCGGGGCGGGGCCGCAGCACGCGTGTTCCGTGGCGCGGGCGTTGGGCATAAAGAAAGTGTTCGTGCACCGGTTTTGCGGAATCTTATCGGCGTACGGCATGGGTTTAGCGGACGTGGTGGAGGAGACGCAGCTTCCCTTTGTTGGAGTGCTGTGCGATGGGGTTTCCGGTACCCTGAACAATGAAACCCTAGACCGTGCCCTAGCCTTGGCGCAAACCCTAAAGACAACCGTGGTTGGGGATTTGTGTGAGCAGGGTTTCGACAGGAACGCCACGCGAAGCGAAATCTTTTTAAACCTGCGGTACGACGGCACGGACACGGCGATGATGATCGCGGAGGAGATTTCCGAAACCGAAACCGAAACCGAGGTTTCTTTTTCGTTTGTCCGCGCTTTCAAACAACAGTTCGAGCGCGAGTACGGGTTCGACCTGGCGAACCGGGATCTGCGGATCGACGACGTGCGGGTCAGGGGCACGGGGGTTTCGGGGTTGGTACGGCGCGAACCGATTGGCGGTTGTTTTGGGCACGAAAAGGATCAAAATAAAAAAAAGAACAAAATTGCCCCCACCCCGGACACCACGAAACAGGTATTTCTCGACAACGGGTGGTGCGATACCCCTATTTTCCTCATCGAGACCCTACCACCCGGTGTGGTGATCAGAGGCCCGGCCGTCATAATGAACGGCACGGCGACGTGTGTCATAGAACCCGGGTGCGACGCGACGTTGACGCGGTTCGGCGATTTGAAAATAGCGGTGGACGTTGCGGGTTTGGAAAACAGAAACGAAACCAAAGAAACTTCACAACCAACCCCGGTTGACCCGGTGAACCTTTCGATTTTCAGTAACCGGTTCATGGGCATCGCGGAGCAGATGGGCCGGACGTTACAGCGCACGGCGGTGAGCACGAACATCAAGGAGCGGCTGGATTTTTCCTGCGCGCTGTTCGCGCCGGACGGCGGGCTGGTGGTGAGGGCCTTTCCCATTTAACACACACCGCCTGCCTGATCGGCCCGATTACCGATTACCCTGATTGTTTACTCATACACTTTAAGAGAGATTGACACTTTTCTTTTTACGACAAGGCGAACGCGCCGCACGTCCCGGTGCACCTCGGCGCCATGTCCAGCACGGTGCGGTGGCAAATTCAGTTTTACGGCCCAGGCGGAGACGGCGCGAGGGAAGGCCTAAACCCCGGGGACGTTTTGGTGACGAACCACCCGAGCTCGGGGGGGTCGCACCTGCCGGATATCACGGTGGTGACTCCCGTTTTCCGGGACGACAAAATTGTTTTTTTTGTCGCCTCAAGAGGCCACCACGCGGACGTCGGGGGAAGCACCCCCGGTTCCATGCCTCCTTTTTCGAAACACATCTCCGAAGAGGGCATCGCGGTGAAGACGTTCAAGCTGGTGAACCACGGCGTTTACGACGAAAAAGGCGTGAACACTCTGTTCAAGGAATCACGCCGGATCGAGGATAACGTCTCCGATTTAAACGCGCAAACCGCGGCAAACAAGCGCGGGATTTTTCTCATAAACGAACTCATCGACGAGCACGGGCTGAGGTTTGTTCAGACGTACATGCGGTACGTCCAGGAAAACGCGGAGCTCGCGGTGCGTGATATGTTGCGTGCCACCGGGAAACGGCTAGTAGAAACACGGTCGCTTGAGGATCCGGAAAACCACTCACCAACCGTCACCCTGCGATCCGCCGACCGCATGGACGACGGGTCCGTGGTGGCCCTCGAGTTGACGATTGACCCGGCGAGCGGCACCGCGCACTTCGACTTCACCGGTACGTCGTGTGAGGTTTTCGGGAACTGGAACGCCCCAACAGCGGTGACCTCCGCCGCGGTCATTTACGTCATTCGGTGTCTCGTGAACCAAGAGATTCCACTCAACGAGGGGTGTTTAAGGCCGGTCACCATAACGATTCCGGACGGCACGTTTCTGTCGCCCAGCGAAAACGCCGCCGTGGTGGGCGGGAACGTGCTGACGTCGCAGCGGGTGACGGACGTGTGTCTGTACGCGTTCGGCGCGTGCGCCAACGCACAGGGGTGTATGAACAACCTCACCTTCGGGAACGACTCTTTCGGGTACTACGAAACAATCGGAGGTGGGGCGGGAGCCGGACCGTCATGGAACGGCGCGTCCGGCACGCAGGTACGTGTGTCAGGCTTTTGTGTTTCCCAAATCCAGACACGCGGCTTACAGCCCCGTTCGTGACGTCCACACCCGTTTCATTCAAAGGAAGTACGGGAACACGTCGAACACGTACTTACCACGGGTAACGTTTACTGGCGGGCCCTGTGGTAAAGTGACAAAGTAATGTTACCTGTTGCCGTGGTAACTGTTACGAACCCAGGCTCGCGGCTCTCCCGACTGACCCTTTTCCTTCCAACCCCAGTGCCACATGACCAACACGCGCATCACGGATCCGGAAATTCTCGAACGCCGGTTCCCGGTTGTGTTGCGGGAGTTTTCCACAAGAGTCGGAAGCGGCGGGTTCGGTGAACACACCGGGGGAAACGGGTTACGTCGCGTCCTGGAGTTCCTCACCCCGATCACGGTATCCGTGCTTTCGGAGCGCAGGGTGTTCGCGCCGCGAGGTACGGCCTCGGGCCTTTCCCACATCCCGCCTCCCGTACGTTCCCACACAAGACTGACACTTTCTTTTATTTATCGTAAGGCCTGGCGGGCGGCGGCGACGGCGCGCGCGGGGAGAATTTTCTGTTCAGGAAAGATGCGCGCGGCAGCGATCGCGACGACGGCGATCGCGGCGGGCGAAAAATTAACATGGGCGGCAAGAACTCCGTGTCCGTGTTCGCCGGGGACGTGCTGACCATCCTGACGCCGGGAGGAGGGGGGTACGGCGCCACCAGGGAAGGAATAGAGTAGTTTATTTGAACAACAACGCGTGGACGTGGAAAACACAATTCGTTTTTTTACAATAAATAAAATACAGCTGACAGCAGAGATTTAGAAGCATCTTTTTCAAAAGAAAAGAACCTTCCCATATTTTGTCCCCCGGTTTGTCGAAGCAACGGTGGTGGAAACGCGATCACGGCGGTCCGCGCGATCCGGACGAGGGTGTTGGAACCACGACGCAAGCACAGGCACGGATCTGCGAAAACCGCGTGGACGTGTCGTGGCGCGCGCGTGTTACCGGCGGGACCACACGCCGGTCCTCGACCGTGCACCGGCGATCTTTACCGAAACGTAGACACCGGGGCCAATTATAATCCGCTCTACAGCAACCCCACACCCAGCAACAACAAACCCACCAGCGTGAAACAGCGATAGCCCAGCTCGAAAGCCACCATCAAAGCCGTCATGACGCACGAGATACCTGTTACCGAGAGAAAATCCGGACGCACGGAGAAGTTACCACCGCGTTTGCGTGTGGAAGTGGCGGATGGAAGAGGCGAGGCCCCCACTCGTTTTTCGCGCGAATCATCGTGTGTCGTTCAGATCCTGCGGTCCGGCTTTCGCCTTTTCGCCCTCCAAAAGGACGCGTCGGGAGAAATATCGTGCTTTTTCAAAAACAGACTGGAAGGTTTTTGGAGAGAAATGTCACGGTGTGTGACTCAAGGTTTCTGACCCACTGCCTGCATTTCCCGCAAACCCCCCACTCTCCGCGGGCCCCTTTCGTCTGGTGCCAGGTTGTGGCAAGGCCGTGCCGGAAAAGGGCGCAAAAGGGGCGACCGACGAAAAAGCGCGTCGCGTTTGGGTTTGGAATAAATAAAAGACCCACCGATTTAGGGGTTAAAACCACCGCGACCCTTTCCAAATTCTCGGCCCCGACTGCGTTTGGACTGCAATTGGCCCGGCGTCCCGGCGCGTTCCAGATCGAGTCGCGCGTCGTTGGACGTCGCCGCACGCACCTTTTTCGTGTGTTCGACCTACGCGCCGAAGTTCGAGGTCTTCGCCCGGCGCCGTACGTACCGTACCCGGTTCGTCTCGCGTGCGCGCGCGCGGGGCACCGGCGGCGGGAAACCCTGAGTTGATCTTTCAAGACGTGATCGGGGAGAAAGTCGCAATCATGTCCGCATCCGTGTCCATGAACAAGCGCGACAAGCGCGGCAGCGCGGTTGATTTGCGCGAGGACATCAGCGTCAGCGCGCCTTTGAAGATCCACGAGAAAACCATCGAGGACGTCATCGCGGAGTTCCAGTCGGATGGCGTGAAAGGGCTTTCGTCGGCGGAGGCGGCGAAAAGGCTGGAGGAGGATGGGCCGAACCAGCTCGAAAAGCCCCCGAGGGTCTCCCTGCTGATGCTTTTCGTGATCCAGCTGAACAGCGTGATCATGTACCTGCTAATCACCGCCGTGGTGGCGTCCGCCGCGATCAAAGCCACTGGGGACGACAAGGACAAGTTCATCTCCTACATCGACTCCATCGCCATCCTGATAATCGTCCTGATCAACGCCACGATTGCGGCGGTCACGGAGAACAACGCGAACGACGCGCTTGAAGGTAAGGGCCTTTCCCACCCACCACTCTCCGCCTCTGCGATTACCCATACCCCCACTGACACTTTCTTTTGTTTCGTATCAGCGCTTTCGTCGTTGCAGTCGCCCATCTCCACGGTGATCCGGGACGGCGAGGAGGTGCAGGTGGATTCCGCGGACCTTGTGAGAGGGGACATCGTGAAGCTCGGAACGGGGGACGTCGTGCCCGCGGACGTGCGGTGCGTCAAGGCCAACGACCTGAGGGTGAACGAGATGCTCCTCACGGGGGAACCCGAAGACGTCGCGAAGGGAATCAAGGTCAAGCCGCGTCAGCCCGGGGTTGCGGAAAAACTCACCGCGGATAACATGGCGTTCTCCTCGTGCGACGTCAAAGCGGGTACCGCGATTGGGATCATCGTGGCGACCGGGATGCGCACGCGCGTCGGAACAATCGCCGCGCTGCTCAACAACAGCGGCGGGGACGAAGACCCCGACGCGGTCGCCGCCGTTGATGCGGACGGCAACGACATCGTGAAACCGAAGAAGAAGGAGTCCTGCTTGCCCGACACCAAAGCCGGCCAGTCCCCGCTGCAGCACAACCTGGAGGCGCTCGCGGTGAAGATCGGGTACATGGCAATCGCCGTGTGTCTTGTGGTGTTCGTCGTGGGCCTCGCGTTGAACACCAAGGACCCGGAAACCCCGGACACCCCGTCGTGGCTGTTCATGATTCTCGTCGCGGTTACGTTAACCGTCGCCGCGATTCCCGAAGGCTTGCCTCTTTGCGTAACAATCGCGCTGAGCACGGGGTGCAAGGAGATGGTCAAGGAGAACGTTTTGATGCGCAAAATCGCGGCGGTTGAAACCCTCGGGTCCGCCTCGATCATCTGCACGGATAAGACCGGTACCCTCACCGAGGGGAAAATGACCTTGGTTGCGATGTACGCGGATGGTACCGATTACGTCGTCACCGGCAAGGGGTTCGACCCCACGGTGGGCGGCGTCGCGAAAACCGACGGCGCGAACGCCGCGAGCGACGGCGGCGTTCAAGCCACACTCGGGTCCGCTGTGCTGTGCAGCAACACCACGTTGAAGCTGGAAACCGACCCTGAATCCGGTGTAACCAGGTGGACCCCCAGGGGGAACTCCTCCGAGGCCCCGCTGATCGTCGCGGGGCACAAAGTAGGCATCAAGCTCGAGGATCTGGAAAAGTCCTTGGACCGCGTGTTCGAGATTCCCTTTTCGTCGTCGCGCAAGATGATGGTCACGGTGACGAAAACCACCGGAACCACGGGGTTGAAGCACTGCGAAAAAGTGGACGAGCACAACGCGCACGTCAAAGGCGCCCCCAACTATATCCTGGACAGGTGCACGTCGTACATGGCGCAGGACGGGAGCGTCAAGCCCTTGGACGCCGCCGGGAAGAAACAAGTTCTGGACAAAGTCGACGAGCTTTCGGAACAAGCCCTGCGCGTTTTGGCCATCGCGACGCGCCCCCTCGGCAAGACCCTTCCCTTCAACCTCGACGCGGACACGGATATCAAGTTTGACAAGATCGTGGACGGCCTGACTTTGTGCGGCCTTTGCGCGTCCATCGACCCCGAGCGCGACGGCGTCAAGGAGGCGGTTTTGGACTCCAAAACCGCCGGCGTGCGCGTGGTGATGATCACCGGCGATTACCTGAAAACTGCCATCGCCATCGCCAAGAACATCAACATTCTGAACCGCAAGTCCTTCCGAGAAGGCAACGGCGAAGCCACGGATTGCGGTGCCCTGCGCCCGATCAAGGACGGCCCGTACCTCGGGCACGCCGAGATGGACAACCTCACCAAGTCCACCAGCGTTTTCGCCAGGGCCAAGCCGGAGGACAAACTGGAAATCGTCAAGTCCCTGCAACGCCAAGGCTGGGTGTGCGCCATGACCGGCGACGGCGTGAACGACGCCCCCGCGTTGAACAAGGCGGACATCGGCGTGGCGATGGGTTTGGAAGGCACGGAAGTCGCTAAAGGCGCGTCGGACATGATTCTGACAGATGACAACTTTTGCTCAATCGTTCGCGCGATTGAAAAAGGCCGCATCATCTACGCCGGCATCCAGAAGTTTGTTTCCTTCATCATGTCCGTGCACTTCGCCGAGGTGTTGCAGATCTTCCTGTGCATCGTCACGAAGATCCCGGTCATGAGGCAGCCGCTGCAGATTCTGTTCCTCATCCTGGTCACTGACCTGCCTCCGTCCATCGCGCTCGGGTTCGAACCCGGCGAACCGATGACCATGAAGCGCAAACCGCGACCGAAAACGCAACCCGTGGTGCTTCCCTGGATGTGGCGCGGCATCGTCGCGAACGGCCTGATCCTCACTGTGTGCATCTTCTGCACGTATCTGCTCGCGCTCTGGGCGTACGCCGGGGCCTTTTTGTCCGACGACATCATCGACCCCACGCGCACGTCGTGCGCCATCTGGCCGAAAGACGAGTGGGCGCCCACTTTGAAGATTGACTGCGGTTTGTGGAGCGCGTGCACGATTGGCGCGTCTGCGACGGACACAGGGTACAGCGCCTCGTGCCCCGACCCGTACACCGCGCCTGCTGCTGGCACAACTGACTTGCAAGAAGCGAAGGACGCAATGGACGCGATGGCTGGCTCAACCGCAGCGTACTACACCGCGCACGGCAATCCGGATTGCGAGATTTGCATCGAAACGTCCATTCGCCGCGCGCGAACCAGCGCGTTCATCGCGCTTGTGTGGGCGGAGAACTTCCGCGCGTACACCTCGCGGTCGTTCGAAAACCCCGTCTGGGTCGGGACCTTCGACAACCCCACCATGAACAAAGCGGTGTTGATGGCGCAGGCTTCCTTGTACATCGCGCTGTACCTCCCCGGGTTGAACACCGTGCTCGGGTTGTACGTGAACGAGATTCACGGGTTTGGCTGGGGCATCGCGTTCATCGGATCCTTGTCCTGCCTCATCGGGTGCGAGCTGTACAAGTTCATCTCCGGGAAGTACATCGTGCTCGAAGGGCTCGCGGAGTACACGGAAAACGAAGACGGGACGGTTTCCCCCGGAGCCTCCATGAAGGTGGCGGAGGTGGTGGTGAACGTGGAGTAAGAGAAGAAGGAGGGAAGGATTCCAGGGGAATTTCACAATAAAGAAGAGGCGAGAAAAATAATGATACTGTCTCCCCTCGGAGGTGCGAACGCCGAGAAGAGCGAAGAATATACCCGAGCTTTTGTTTAGCGTTTGTAATCCGAACATGCATATTGAATGAACTTGAAAGCCCGTCTCGACGCGCAAACGCGTCGCCGCGACGTACGGTTTTAATGCAACCCCTCCCGGCGGCGCGAACCCCTCAGCTCGAGCGCCTCAGCCTCGAGGAAGTGAGCCTCGAACGCCTCAAATTCGCTCCACAGTGACGGGAATTCATTGCCCAGCGAGGGTTCCTCGACATACCTGAGTAGCGCAGCATCCGCTTTAGTCGCAGTACACCACGGAGCGCCGTTTTCGGGCGCCCACTTCAACACCGCGTAATGACCGCACCCCGCCGCCATTTCCGTCGTCGCGCAGTCCCACTCGAAGTCGTTCGCGCGCATCCACTTGAGCATATCGAGACGATTGCTACCCGCGGCTTCAAGACATCACCGTATCACTGAACTCGATGCCAAAATCGATCGCCCACTTCATCATCTCGATGTGGGCGCCCTCCGCCGCCCACGTGGACGTCATCTCGTCCTCCCACGGGCAAGGGCAACCATTCTCGCTCGCCCACTTCAGCACTTCAAGGTGACCGTACTTCACCGCCATCGAACACGTATCCTCGTTCCACGGACAACCATTCGCGCGCAACCACTTCAGCGCCTCGAGATGCCCGACCTCCGCCGCCGACGAGCATACGTCCTCGTCCCAAGGGCAGCCGTTCGCGCACGCCCACTGCATCACCTCGAGGTGCCAGCCCCTCGCGGCATACGCGCATGTCGACTCGTCCCACGGGCAGTCGTTCGCATGCGCCCACTGCAGCACTTCAAGGTGGCCGTGTTTCGCCGCCAACGAGCACGTGTATTCGCACCACGCTGCGCCGTTCGCGCGCGCCCACTGGAGTACCTCGAGATGCAAGCCCTTCGCCGCCGCCGAGCACGTCTCCTCATCACACGGACAGCCGTTCGCGCGCAACCACTGCAGCACCTCGAGGTGCCCGCCCAACGCCGCACTATCGTACGTCTTCTCGTCCCACGGTGTGTTGTTATCGCGCAACAACTTCAACTCCTCGCCGCTGCCTGGCACAAGTGTTCTTCCTGCGACAGAAGACCTCGCCGTTGTAAGTGCCTCAGCGTACCCAAACATCCGAATTTCACGGCATCACGCTCATTCAGATTTTCCACCCGACGCCCTGTCATTGTTACCGCGTCGTGCATCCCACGACTCACCACGCGGAGCCGTACGAGGTAGTACAACGTCCGCGGGAGCATCTCCTGTTTCGTCGAACACCGCGGACTCGAGTTCGCCCAAGGTGGTATCATCGGGGTGTCCCGCGGTGTGTTGCCCGTCGGGGTCGCGGGGCCTGGTCGTCATGGCTTTGCGCGCGCGAGAAGAGTGAGCGGATGTGGAGATCTGCAACGACTTTGTTGAATACCACCATTCAAAAAATTCTGCGTTTCAACGAACTTTCGGAAATTGGAAAGCTCGTGTCAGATCTATTCGCACATCACCCACCGGATGGACCGCGCATCGCGCTGTTTCCCGTCGCGGCCCGTCTCTTTTGCCTAGTATGTCGGGCGCGCTCCTACAAGCGCTCACACGGTGGCGCAGTCGAAGGGCCAAGGACATGGGGAAGCCTGCGTTCGTCGTTTTCGACAACAAAACACTGCAAGCCATCGCGGACGCGAGGCCCGGCAGCCTCGCGTCGCTCGGCAAGGTGAAAGGTATCGGCAAGAAGAAGCTTGATGATTTCGGACTCGACGTGCTTGAAATCGTGCGCAAGGCGACCGGGGCTACCGCGTCCACGAGTGCTCCTGCCGCCACTTCCACGCTCGCGTCGGCGTGGGGTCTTGAAACCCCCGGCGTTTCAAGCGGGGTGCCCACATCAGGCTCGGGCGGCGTCGGTCACGCGCGCGTGACCCCCACGAAAATGGCACCGCTGTTCAACCCACGAAGCACGCCTCAAGGTAAGACCCAAGGGAAAAGCACGCCTCTGGCTAAAACACCCGGACACAAAAACGGGGTATCCATACCCGCGAGCGTCCGTCCGTCCGTGGCGGGCGAGGTTACCGCCGCCGAAGCGAGGGCGAACTACGACTCTAAAATGAACCGGCACCAAAAACGCGTGGTGGATTCGGTTTTAAAACACGGCCGCAACGTGTTCTTTCACGGCGCCGCGGGAACGGGGAAGTCCTTTGTGTTGCACACCTTGATTGCGCTGCTGCGCGAAAAGCACGGGGACAAACACGAAACCGAGCGCGTCGCGGTTACCGCGCCGTCCGGAATCGCCGCCGTCGCGGTCGGCGGGTGGTACGTATTTCCCAATCACCACGTTCCGCCTCCCGATTGCCCATACGAGACTGACACTTTCTCTGTTATCGTATCAGTACTATTCACAAATTCATCGGCGCCGGTTTGTGCACCGGCGCCCCTCGAAGCGTCGCGGACAAGGTTCTGAAAAGCGAAAAGGCCACGAAGCGGTGGCAAGACACGCGTGTGTTGATCGTGGACGAAGTGTCCATGCTGGACGCTGACATTTTGCAAAAGCTGGATTTCGTGGGCCGCGCGACGCGAGACGAGCCGTCTTTGCCCTTTGGCGGTTTGCAGTTGGTGTTCACGGGAGATTTCTACCAGTTGCCGCCCGTGAGCCGGGGGTCGAACGACCCGCCGTTCGCGTTCATGTCCCCCAACTGGAAACTCGCGCAGTTCCGCGCGATTGAGCTCGTGGACGTGTTACGACAAAAAGACGCCAGACTGGTCAGCGCGTTGAACGAAGTGCGAAGCGGCGTCGTGCCGGTGGGCGGCGCCACGAGCGCTTTGTTCCGGTCGCTAGCGCGACCCCTACCCCCCAACGAAGACGGCGTGCTACCCACGCGCTTGTACTCCATCAACAAAAACGTGGATGTCGAGAACCAAGTCGAGTTGAGTAAGCTTCCGGGTGAATCGTGCGTGTTCGAAGCCATTGATTCGGGGGATGATAAAACCGTGCTTGAACTGTTGCAGAAGAATTCGCCGGTGCCGCAAACGCTTACGCTGAAAGTCGGCGCGCAAGTCGTGTTGTTACGAAACGTGGACGACGCGCTTGTCAACGGAAGCCGTGGCGTGGTGAAGGGGTTCATTTCTATTAAGGATGAGCAGTTCAACAGAGTCAGATCGAGTTTTCGGATCCATCAATCGCGTTCGCAAACCGCGGAGTCTATGTTTCCAAAGTGGCCTTTGGTTAAGTTCGACAACGGGTGCGTGTTGGCGGTCGGTCCGGCGGAGTTCACCGCCACGGCGGGTCGTAAATCATACGCCGATCGATTACAAACCCCGTTGAAACTAGCGTGGGCGCTTACCGTGCACAAATCTCAAGGCATGACCCTTTCCCGGGTCGAGGTGAACTTACGAGACGCGTTCGATTACGGCCAAGTCTACGTCGCGTTGAGCCGAGCGACGACGATCGAGGGACTTCGCGTGACCGGGTTTGACGAGCGGAAAATACGCGCGCACCCAAAAGTCGCGCAGTTCTACGCCGCGATCGGCTCTGCGCGGGGCGGAGACGACGTCGACGACTGGGAAGACTCCGCGAAGTTAGCGTTGAACGCGCCGGGGAAAACCGAGCCACATACGCACGCGTCGCCTTTATTGGCGGGGAGCGAAAACCCGTTTCGCGCCGCGTCGACGCCGGCCGCGGCGTATCCAACGCCGGTCGCGGAGCATCCAACGCCGTCCGCGTATCCAACGCCCACAGCGCAATGTTTCAAGTGCGGCGAGACTGGCCACTGGGCGCAAGCGTGTCCGAAAGTAGCCGGATCCGCGCCGGCTGGGGTGGCGGGAAACAGGTTCGGGGGACACACCAATTGTGACTCGCCGAGTCCGTGATTGTTTCACACGCGAGCGCCTGTAGAGATGAACGAGTAGAGATTAGCACGCGATTGAAAAACTTCCATATATTACGGAGTCCGCGGTTGACGTAGGGTTTAGGGTTTAGGGTTTAGGGTTTAGGGTTTAGGGTTTAGGGTTTAGGGTTTAGGGTTTAGGGTTTAGGGTTTAGGGTTTAGGGTTTAGGGTTTAGGGTTTAGGGTTTAGGGTTTAGGGTT
>Ga0222645_100295_pt1 | contig 29027 bp, 34 predicted proteins | sample AntAcemetagen292_FD_179881 | JGI IMG/M metagenome (GOLD analysis project Ga0222645, IMG submission 179881) | Saline water microbial communities from Ace Lake, Antarctica - #292 | ecosystem: Environmental > Aquatic > Non-marine Saline and Alkaline > Saline | place: Antarctica: Ace Lake | collected...
ACGGAGACTACCACCGAGACTACAGGTGATGTCGGTTCCAAGACTACGGGTCTTGCCCCGGAACGTAGTCCTGGCACTCCTCCTCCTCCTTCTCCTCCTCCTCCCCACATCAAGCTCGCGCTTGCGTTCGAGTCCTCGCCGTACGAGCTGTGTCTGGGCGCGGACGTGGTACAGAGTTTACTAGGCGCCGTGGTGGATTCGTGGGACAAGCTCCGGGTGCAAGCGTTTAACTTGCTCACGAAACACGAAACGCCCCTGGCCGGATTGGAAACCCGCGATCAAGTCGAGTCCCACCTGCGATGGGCGCTTTCGTTGTCCAGGTCACCGCGGGTACGCGAAAGCGACGCCGCGGCGTTGCTGTTGCGGCTGCTGTTCCGGAAATACGCCCTGGACGGGGGGTGGGCAATTACCCTGGTGCCGACGGTCACCGCGTCGCCGCCGAGCGAGGCCGAGGTGAAAAAAGGCCTACGCGCGACGCGCGGTTTGAGAAGCGCGAAACTGCTAGGTACGTCTTTTTTTCGTGGAGTGATGCTCGTCCACTTTTCTTTTCTTTTCAAGGAAAACCTCCCTTGGCCGTGTCCCGTGTCCCCTGATGCTCGCAAGCTATTTTTAATAGTGCTAGTACTGTCCGAGCGCATCGGTGAAGTCACTTTCGCGCTGAGGACGCGACACTGTTGCTTTTTTCGTACTTTTCTGCTTTTTTATGTAGGACGGACGCGTAGTGTAGTGTGTAGTATTTCCGCTGACTTTTTCACCCTTCCCGTTCACTAAAAAACAGGCACGATGTGCGACTTGATCGAGTGGGAGTGTCAAAAAGCGGAACTCGATTTGTTCGCGGCGTGTACGCAGTCGCTGGCGCACGGCGCGCTGTTAGCCACGCGGTACGCGCTCGCGGAGATTGACTTTGAGACAATGACAACCACCGCTGCCCAAAAATCAGTCACGAAGAGTTTAAGTAGGTTACTTGAGCTGTTGGAGCGCGTCACTTCCGTGGCACTTACTTCTATATCAGCCCCGGATGGCGCGAACATCGGCGCCACCGCGAATGATATCACTCTGGACAAACTAGGCGGAGGGTCGGGCCAGGGCGCGGCCGCCGCAAAAGCCGCGGCGCACGCGATTTCCGGAGTCGGAGGTACCACCGCGGGGGACGACTCCGAGGACGAGACGCGTCTCGGTGATGATGAAAATACCCCCCCCACGCCTTCCCTCGCCCCGAAGGCGCAGATGATCGTCACCGCGTGCTGGCTCACGATGAAGGAGGTTTCGCTTGTGATTGGCGAGGTGGCTCGGCGCGTGCCCACGCCGGGTGGGGACGGCGCGCGAGGGATCGCGAACGCGGCGGTGGATGAGGGTGACGGCGATTTCCGGGAGTCATCCTACCCCGAACAAGAGTCAAGCGACTCCCTTTCGGCTGGTCTGTTACACCCGTCCCAGCTGAAACTCGCGGGCGACCGTTTGCTCAGCACGTTGTTAACCCTGAAGCACAACGGCGCGATTGAAAAGACGCTTGTCGGGTTGACGTGTTTAGGAGAAAGGGTTTTGCGCAGCGGCAATTCCGAGCTCAGCGAGCTCCCAAAGTTGTGGCTGAAAACGTTGTTCCAACGCTTAACCCAAAGCGACCAGTCAATCCAGGACCTGATACGACGGTCAGCCGGCATCCCGTTCGGGTTCATGGCGGTGTTCCTGGCGGAACCAAGAGGCACGCCGCGCACGCTGCTGTACGGCGCGATGGACGAGCTGCTGCGGATCGCGGTGAGTTGTGGTTTTTTTAGTTACGGTTTTTTTGTGGAGGTGCTGTTATTTTTCCCGCGACCCGACATTTTCTACCCGACGAAAACAAAACAGACACCCCCCCTCCCGGCGACCACGAATCGCGGGCTCCCTCGACTGATTCAAGTCAGGAGAACCTCCGGCTGAATCGAACGAACAATCACCCTGGCCGGGACCGAGCCGTCGACGGGGGTCTGTTTTTCGTGGTTTCAACGGGAAGGTGTCGCGTCGCGTCGGTGTGCGGACAAACCAAAACTCAAAACTCAAAAAACTCACCTCTCTTTCTTTCAAAAACCCCACCAGTCCGACGACGGCGACTCCGTGCGAAGAGGCGAGCGCGCGCTCGGGCAGAGCCAGGGCGTCCACGTCCCCCAGGTCCACGCCTTCAACGTGCTACGGTTTGCGTTTGCGGACAAAGAGCTCGCCACGGACACCGCTTCATTCGCGGCGCGCGGTTTGCGGTGCGCGATTCGAGCGTTTTCGTCGCCGCACTGGGAGGTGCGTTTTTGTTCCCTCTTTTTATTCTCTTCTTTTTTAAGTGACTCCTGATCTGTTATTTAATAGTCACCACTGTCGTCAAGCCCTTTTTACACTCAATCCCGACTGGATCTCGCGTGGGGGCACAAGACTGTAAAAGCCTGTCTTTTTTAGTTGAAATCTTTCAATCCATCAGCGCTGAAGTCATCGTTACCCACGCTCTAACATAGAGCGCGATTGGTTTGTGCTTCAGCCACAGCACGCGTGGTTGCGGGCGGGATGTTTTGCGGAATGTCTCGACGTCGTCACGCGCCAGTCGCGTTTGCGACACCAACGTCACGTGAAGCGTCAACGACGCGACTGTGACAATCTCTTGTTTGTTTGTTTTTTGGCTTTCATCTTTTTTTCAGATTTTCAGACCTTTTAACTCGAGGGGTAACGCATCACTAACTCTCCACATTAATCCCTCCCTCCTTGCTACCCCTAGGTTCGCAACGGCGCCACCCTGACCTTCGCGTCTCTTGTCACGAAAGTGGTTGGTTACATGAACGTCGCCACTCCTTCGGCGGGCGGCGCGTCCCGAAGAGCCGTCGCGGGCGACGAGTTCTTCAAGCGCTTTCCGAGCATGCATTCGTTTTTGTTGGGGACGCTCACGGAAGCTTCTGAGGCTTTCGAGGGTACCTCGAACGGCTTCGAGGGCGTGAAAAACGGTCAATCAAAAATGCACCCCGCGCTGTACCCGATTCTCTCGCTGCTGGCGCGGTTACGGCCGTCGTGCGGCGCGCCTGTTGGGGACGGGTCGGGTGAAGGCGACGCTGAACCTTTTGAAACAGTTTCAGAAGTTGACCCTGGAGTTTCAGCAGTTGACCCTGAAACTTCTGTCCAGTCAACCCAACAATCCAGTTTGGACCCCGCTTTGTTCATCCCGGTCGTGCGCCGGTGCGCGCGGGGGCGGGTACACGCGGTACGGGCGCAAGCCGCGCGGGCGCTATCGCCTTTGGTGCGCCCGCGCGAAACGCCGGCCGCGCTGCGGGCGACGTTTGTGGATACCGATTTTTACCAAAACGAAACCACAGCGAAAAGGTCGCCAATCAATGGGTACAACGCCGCGCACGGAGCGTTGCTTTGCGCCACCGAGCTGCTTGGGGTGGACGGGCCGGTCTGCGCGGCGGGGGTTGATTTTACGGTCAGAGCAAACGCGGTGATTGCCGCGTCCGAAGGGTTAGCAACGTGTTCCTACCTGGTGGACCCGGCGGACACGCCCGTCGCCGCGCTCGCCGCGGCGTGGGCGGCGTGCTCAATCAACACGCTCGCGGTGGCGCGGGCGGTTCGCGCGCGTTATCTTGACGAGCTTGATGAGTCATCGACTGAAGAACTTCAAAAGGCATCGACTCGAGACGAGTCTATACCTCGAGACGAGTCAACACCTCAAGAAGACGCAAAAACGCTTCGCGTCGCTTTCTTCACAGCGGCGCGTCGCTTGACCCGCCTCGCCGCGGCGGCGTGCGACGCGAGCGGGAGCGGTTTCGGGTTCGTTCGGTTTTCGGGAGGAGGCGGGTCAAGCAACGCGAAAGACGCGTCCAGTGCGGGTTCCTCCGTCTCCGTGGGTGACGTGGAGTGGTTCAAACGAAGCGCGCGGCTTCGGTGCGAAATTGCGCTGGACGCGACGGGGTTCTCTTTTGGCACTCAGGAGGAGGAGGACGTTTTTGAAAACGACGACGATTCAAAAACCACCGACGACGACGTTTTGGTACCCTCAAAAACCGCCGCGCGGCGATTTGTGTCCCTGAAAGGCCTCGTGGCGTGTGTTGACCCGTCCCTGCCGTACGAACTGCGAGCGAGCGGTTTGAAAAGTTTACGGGACGCGGAGACTTTCACGGTGTTGCACGCGCTGGGCGAAAACGGCTTTTGCGTTTTATTCACTTTTCTGTCACGAGAAGTGTTGCCAAACGAAAAAATACACGCCTGTACCCGGCGGTGCTTACAAGTCCTGGAGCGGTGGAGCGACGTGTTTTTTACGCAGACTGGTGCGCCGGTAGGAAGCGAACCGGCCGGATTGGTAACGAGTTGTGATGACTCGTGGCGGCTCCTGGTAACCCTGGCGTCCGCCGACCGCAACGAGCGCGTGCGGTGCGCGGGGATTGCGTGTTTAGGGAAATTCGCGCAGTTTCGGTTCGCGAAAGATTTCGAGAACCTGGAAAGTGATTCCAAGTTAAACCCAATCCAAGGGATTCTCCATGAAAAATCCCTCGCCGAAGCGTCTTCCCTGGTAGCGCTCGTGCGAGCGGGGTGTTCCCCGACGCGGCCGCTTGAGGTGCGGCGAGCGGTGGCCAAAGCATTGGCGCACTCCAAGATTCTCGAGCGCCTGCCGCGAACGACGACGGGCGACGACAATGTCAAGACTTCCAATGACGGCGGTGTCAAGACTTCCGAAACGCCCGGTATCAAGACCTCCGAAGACTACGGTATCGACGACACCTATCACCAAGACCAGGGTCTCGGTGATGTGCTTCTGATCGCATGGCAATGCGCGTTCGAGCTGATGGAGGATGAGGATGAGCCAACGCGTGAAGTGGTGAGCCGCGCGGCTTCGGTCGCGGTTGGCGTCGATTCAAACGCGCAGACGGAGCAGCGACTGCGGTGCGTGTTTTTCGAGGTTGCGAAACGGATGAAGCGGTGGCCGGCGTGGACGAAGGCGCTGCACGTGTACATCACAGGCGGGTTTTGGGAGGAGGATGATACGGATGAAGTCGGTGATACTAGTAAGGATTCGGGTACTGGCAAGAATGATTCTTCCGAGACAGATACGGTCTCTTCGTCCATGACCGAAACCCTTCTCGCGTCAATCGGTGAGACCAAGGTCGTCCGGCGTTTGTTCGACCGCGAAGCGGATAACCACCACGGCGAGGGGCTGCTGTTAGCGCAGCTCAGCGCGCAAGTCATCCGGAGTGTGCCGAACGTCGTGGACAAAGCTTACGCGGCGAAACGTTTGGCAAACGCGGCGCGAGCGGTCGTCGCGTGCGCGGACGTCTTGGCGACGGGTTCCCCAGAAGAGAAAGACGGCGCGAAAGATTCCGATGAGAAAGATGATGACGGTACCCAGTCCCCCGATTGGGCGGGCGGCCCTTCCAACCACCCGTCCGGGTTTGGACCCACGAACAGGGCTTTGCTGGCGCTGTGGGCGTACGGCGCGAGCGCGGGCGCAGACGCCCGACGCGAAGCGAAAAGCATTCTGAAATTCGGATGCGTTTCCAAAAATTTCGAAATAGGAAAGTTGGGACCAGCGGCGGCCGCGGCGTGGCGCGCCGCGGAGAAGAGTTTGGAGGAAACACTCCACGACGACCGTGTGGGTAAACAGTCAGGCGCGGAAACCAAAACGACACGCAGCGCGTTTCACGAGTTTGACCCGTGCTTCTTGCTACGATAGGTAGGCTAGGTTAGGTATTTTATCAAGGATAGACTTAGAGAAGCTCGCTTTCTTTGTCGTCCGCCCATCCTTCTGATGCTTTCTCTGTCTAAAAGCCAAAAATGAAAGTCTTATCACTCTGGGCAGCCGTTTGCGCGCGCCCAGTTCATTATCTCGAGATGTGGGAACTCCGCAGCGGACGCGTATGTCGACTCGTCCCACGAGCACCCGTCCGCGCGCGCCCACTGCAGCACCTTGAGGTGCCCGCCGCCCGCCGCATACGCGCACGTGAACTCGTCCCATGGGCAGCCGTTCGTGCGCGCCCACTGCAGCAACTCGAGGTTTCCTCCCCTTGCCGCCTCCGAGCACGTCTTCACGTCCCATGGGCAGCCTTGCGCACGCGCCCACTGCAGCACATCGAGGTGCCCAGCCCCTGCCGCAGCCGCGCACGTTTCCTTGTCCCACGGGCAGCCGTTCGTGCGCAACCACTGCAGCATCTCGAGGTGCCCGCCAGTGCCCTCACGGCAAGCGGAAAGACCAGTGCGGCCCCTCGCCGCCTCCGCGCACGTTTCCTCGCTCCATCGGCAGCCGTTCGCGTGCGCCCACTGCAGCACCTCGAAGTGTCTGATCTGTGCCGCCGCATGACACGTGGTTGCGTTCCACGGGCAGCCGTTCGTGCGCGCCCACTGCAGCAAATCGAGGTGCCCGTCCGCCGCCGCACACGTGCACGTGTTTGCGTCCCATGTGCACCTGTTCGCGCTCGCCCACTGCAGCACTTCGAGGTGCCCGCCCTTTGCCGCGTACATGCACGTGGCTGCATCCCACGGGCAGCCGTTCGCGCGTGCCAACTGAGTAGCTCAAGATGCCCGCCGTGCGCCGCACGCGAACACGTCCTCTCTTCCCACGGGCACCCGTTCTCGCGGAACCCCTTCAACTTCTCGAGCTGTCCGCTCCTCGCCGCTGCAGCACAAAGGTATTCTTGACGCGACAGGCGACCTCCCCGTTGCCGGCGCTGCAACGCGCTTAAACATCCAAGGTCCACGGCTTCATGTTCATCAAGCTCCTCAAACTGAAGCCCCGTCGCCGCCACCGCGGCGCGCATCGCACAGCTCACCGCTGGGAGCCGTGCGAGGTCTGCGGGATCGTCGAAATTCTCAGATCTGAGAATATGCGTGACGACCAGGTGGTCGGGGAGGCGGGGGATAGCTTCTTGCGTTGAGGACCTGCACACTATGGCCGCGGTAGTGCGCCGCGGACGGGTAAAAATACCGCGCATCCATTTGAAGATCCATCGCGGAAAGTGTCGTGTGCGCGTCGTTGTGCGTCGAGGCTTCCAGAAAGCGTTATCAACCCTAAACTTTCGTTGTTGTTTTCCTGCCAAAGATTTGTGCTTGGGCCGCGCCTCGTCACTTCCCCTCGCGCGTCCGCCAAACGCGCCTTCCCGGTTCCCCGCGCCATGTCCGACGCCGCGCATCGACGCGTCGCGTCCCTCAACGCGCACCTATCACCCGGCACAGGAAACTCCTCGGTGAGTCACGACTCCTCGTTTCGATCTGCCCGCGGAGTGCCGAAAGCAGAGAACCGCCTCGTCGCCTCGAACGCCGCGTCAGCACAGTCGACGCGGTACCATCCGACAAGACACTCCTCCCTGGAACCGCGACTCACCCTTTCTGTGTCTTCCCACCCCCCAACACAACCTCTCGAAACCCCCCTAGACGGTGCACCAAAAATCCCCCGACGACATCGTGGTGGTAAGCGCGTTGCGCACGCCAATCACGCGCGCGAGGAAGGGCGGGTTGAAGGACACGCCTGCTGATGATCTGCTCGCCACGCTTTTGCGCGCATCCGTCGCGGCGACAGGTTTGAACCCCGTCGATGTGGGCGACGTCGTGGTGGGCAGTGTGCTTGGCAACTCCTCGCAACGCGCGAACGAGTGCCGCATCGGGATGTTCCTCGCCGGGTTCCCGGCGAGCGTGCCTGTAAGAACAGTGAACCGGCAGTGCAGTTCCGGCCTCCAAGCCGTCGCCGACGTCGCGGCTGCGATCAAGGCTGGGTTCTACGAAGTAGGCATCGCCGCTGGCGTGGAGACCATGACATCCAACCCCATGAAGTGGGAAGGGGGGATGAACCCGCGTGTCGCGTCGAGCTCGGATGCGCAGAGCTGTTTAATCCCCATGGGCGTCACGTCCGAGAACGTCGCCGAGCGGTGGAACATTTCGCGACTGACGCAGGATAGTTTTTCTGTTCGCTCGCACGCGCGGGCCGCCGCCGCGCGATCCTCGGGACGCTTCGATTCCCAGATCGTCCCCGTGCACACCACGTGGGTCGACCCTGCCACCGGCGAGGCAAAAAACATCATCGTCAAGGAAGACGACGGCATCCGCGAGGGGGTTTCCCTGGAGGCGCTCTCTAAACTCCCGGCTGTTTTCAAAAAAGGAGGGAGCACCACGTACGTATTGCATTTCCCAAATCCTGACACACTTTTTGCCCAAGATTGACACTTTTCGTTTACAATCACAGCCCGGGCAACGCGTCGCAAATCAGCGACGGCGCGGGGTGCGTGGTGCTCGCGAGACGATCATACGCGGAAAGAGAGGGTTTGCCTATTATCGGCAAGTTCCTCGCGTTCGCCGCGGTTGGCGTGGACCCTTTAGGTACGTCTTGCCTTTCCCAAATCCCGCCTCCCTGTTTGCCAATACAAGACTGACACTTTGTTTTACCTATCATAAGTGATGGGCATCGGCCCGGCGGTGGCGATACCGGCGGCGGTTGAAAAAGCCGGCCTTCGTGTCGACCAGATCGACTTGTTCGAACTAAACGAAGCCTTCGCGAGCCAAGCCACGTATTGCGCGGAGAAGCTGCAGTTAAATCACGAAATCGTCAACGTCAACGGAGGCGCCATTGCGTTGGGGCACCCGCTAGGTAAGGGCCTTTCCCATTTAACACATTCCGCCTCCCTGATTGCTCATACGAGACTGACATTCATTTTTCGTTAACAATCCAGGCGCGACGGGCGCACGGTGCGTCGCCACGCTGTTGCACGAAATGAAACGAAGCCACAAAAAAACGGGCGTGGTGAGCATGTGCATCGGATCAGGGATGGGCGCCGCCGGGGTGTTCGCGGCGGAGTAAGAACTCGCGGCGATATGAAACGGAGAAGAAGCTTGTTCCGTGTTATTTGGTTGCTTACGTCTAATCATCATCATCGTCAACGTGTTTGTGTCGACCGCTTGTCACCAGTCTATCTACTTACTAGTATCACCAGTCTAACCGCTTACCACCAGTGCATCTTCTCGCTACAATCACGGCAGTCGTCCTCCCTATTCCGCGAATTTCCGTTTCAGCGCCCAGAACGTGCGTTGCGCGTCCACCTCCAGTTGCACCAACCTGCGCGTGGCCGGGGCGTACTGGTCGAGCCTCGCTTTGACTTCTTCGCTTCGTTTCTTTTCGCCCGCCGAAATTCCTGTCACGGTTCCGCTCGGCGTGTTTTTGGGCAAAAACTTCTCCGAGCTTTTTGTTAACGAATCCGGCACGTTGGCAACGTCCAACCGCGTGATCTCCTCTTTCAGCCGTGTTTCTATGTCAAGCAACGTTTTCGTTTCATCGATCCAAACCGTGTGTTGTTTCCGGTCGTCCTTGTGCGTCGCGGGGTCCAGGTTGAGCCTTACGATAAATAAAAGAAAGTGTCAGTCTTGTATTGGCGAACAGGGAGGCGGGATTTGGGAAACGCAACACGTACCACGGCTTGTATCCCTTTTTCTTGACGAACCAAACCAACTCGGCGACTCCGGAAACCAGGGAAATCGCCAAACCCGGTTTCCCCGCGCGTCCCACCCGGCCCACCCTGTGGACGTACTCCTCCGCGGTGTCGGGCAGTGTGACGTTTATTAAAAAATCGAGCGAGTTCAAATCTATTCCCCGCGCCGCGACGTCGGTGCAAATCAGAAAGCGCACTTGGTTGTTTTTGAACTTTTGTAGGTTCACCCTGCGAGTGTCGTTGCTCAACCCGCCGCCCAGACACGCGGAGGACAGGTTTTCGTTGCCGTCGAATAAATTCACGGCATCGAAAAAACGCTTTAACAGCTCGCAGTCCCAGTTTGTGCGGCAGAAAATCAGCGCCCGCGTGATTCCCAACGCCTGGATCGTGTTCCGCAGCAACACCGGCTTTATCTTTTTAACCCGATCGGAATCCAGGGACGCCGCGTTTCCAAAGAAAAGCTTTTCGTGGCACCCGTCTTGCGTGGCTAACTTTAAGTAGTTGTCACACCCGGGTGATTTTTCAATCGCCAAGTCGGGGGTCACGTCAATCATGACGTGTTGCACGGTATCAGGGACGTGGTCGTAGCCCTTCAGGTCAACCCAAACCGCGTTCCTGTCGCAAAGCGCCGTCGCGAGCGCGCGGACCTTTGGCGACCGCAACGTCGCCGAAAACAAAAGCGTCTGCGATTGTTACACGAAAAGTGTCAGTCACGTATTGGGCGTGTATTGGACGATGTATGGACAAACAGTCACCAGCTTCGGTCTGAACAGTCACCAGCTTCGGTAAAACAGTGTCCCCGGATTTGGGAAAGGAAACACGTACCTGCACGCGGCCAAACTTCTGCGCCACGATAGACCCGTGTTTCGGTATTTTTTGTTTGAATGTGTGAATTGCGTTCAGCGTACCACCCGCGAGCAACGCGTCCGCTTCGTCGAGCACGAAGAACCGGATGTTTTTTAAGCACAAAACCCCCTTGCGATGGGTAAAACATTTGGTCAGTCTTCCGTGATGTTCGTAACTTGTGCGAGGGATTGGCAAGGGAACACGGGGTGTGACTTCGTGATTGTTACCACGGTAACAGGTACCAGTACTGCGTCGAGTTACCACACGGTACTGGTAAGAGTTACGGCCGTAGTGCACCGTGACTAGTCAAACAGGGTCCGTAAACGCGGTGTGTCGGATTTGGGAAACCCACGAAACGCGTACCGACTCGCAGAGCTCCAAAACCCGGCCGGGCGTCCCGACCACGACGTCGATACCGACGCCGGTTCGTAACAAATCGGTCTGGTGTTTCTTTCCGTCCGTCCCGCTCGCCCCTCCTCCGCCCACACACAGCGCGGTTTTTACGCAAGGGTCCTTTAAATGAACCGAAAAACGCGTAAAAAAATCAAACGTCTGTTCCGCGAGCTCCCTGGTGGGTTCCAGAATCAACGCGAGCGGGGTTCTTCGCGACGGCGCGGGTGCGCTTTTTTTTGTAAAAGACTGATCTTCATTTTTAGCGCCTTCGGGGACGTCATCTGAATCGGTATCACCGGATACCCACTGCGTCGGTGACGCGGACGCAATGCTTACATACCCACCCGGTGGCTCGTGTTTGAACCCCACGAACCGTAACTCGCACTCGGCGTTCTTCAAACACACCGCCGGGAACAGCGCGGAGTTTTCGTTTTTGTTTCCAAGCAATTTCTCGGCGTCGAACGTAAACGAGACGCCGTCTTTTCCGTCGTCCACAATCAGCACTCCGTTTTTCGTGAACTTTACGGTTCCTTTATCCGCATCAAGACAACACCCTACGGTGTCCCCTTTCGCGTACGACGTGCCGGCGCCAGCGGAGGCGTTGTTAGCGTCACCGCCCTGACTGTTTGCCCCCACGCCGCAGTTCGTGAATTTCCCCCAGTGCGACTTTTTCCCCGTGCCCCCGAACCCGAAGGAATTTGAATCCCCACCAAGTGCGTCGTTCTTTCCATCTTTGGTGCTCCACCCCACTCGTACTAAGCCGTCATCCGTCACCGTGGCTTCGTAGTAGTGCTTCCCAGAAGTGACACCCATGGTGGCCCGGCCCCCCGCCCAACCGCGCGTCTCTCTCGCCTGTACCCTCGTGCCGCACGGGCTCACCGCGAACTTTTCGTCGCGGTCGCTGGCGCTCATCGTGACGGACGCCGCGGTTTGTACCGCGGTAACAGGCTGGTTGGTGTCACTCCCACCGCCACGCGCAGCCACCCGCGCCAGCGCGGTACCCCGCAGGCTTTCGTGTACCACCTGTAACACCGGCACCCCGAACGCGCCGGTCTTGCCACTGCCCGTCTCCGCGGCGACCAAAACGTCCCCGCCGCCCAGAATCAGAGGCACCGCCTCCGCCTGCGTCGCGGTGGGCAGGAGCCACCCCGCATCCGAGGCGGCGCGGATGAGCGCGGGGCAAACCCCGAGCTCCTCGAACGCGGACATAGTGTGGGACGCCGGGCCGGGCCGGGGGGGTCCCGGGAAAGACTCGCGACGGGATGTGATGACGAGAGGTTGATTAGGATGGATGAACTCGTGTTGAGAGAACAAAAAAAAGACTCAAAATTTCTTCATTCGATTGGCGACAACGCGTGGCGGCTATCTGCTCTTATTATTCTAAAAAATAAACCTACCCGACCACACTGAGCAGCCTGAGTTCGTCCACCAGGCCTTGGTCCACGCCTTCCTTCGTGGCTTCGCTCAAAAGTCGGGTGAACGTTTTCCGCATGTCGTGCGCGTCTTCGCCATCCGCGTAGTACTTCTTTTCCACGTCTTTTTTGTCGTACCCGAGAATGTCGACGTATAAATGTATAGCGGCGACGTTGCTGACGCGGACGTGCAGTGAGCAGTACTTGGCGTCGTACACCCCGACCATCGCGTCGTGCGCGGCCCGCATCAGTTTCGCCGCGATTCCCAGTTTCCGGTGCGTCCGAAGCACCGCGAGTGAGGTGATGTGCCCGTGCGGCTCATCCGCGTCTTCGTCGAGCTTGGCCAAGACGTACCCCACGATTTTATTGCACCCCTTGCCGTCCGTGCTCGTCGCCACGTGCAGAAGCTGCGGCCAGCTCAGGCCGTGGTACAGGTAGTACTTCATCTGGTAGTTCTCGGGAAGGCACATCAAGTTGCAGTGCTGCATCTCCCACATGTCGGAAAGGGTGGCGGGGCGGATGCAGACCATGGTGGGAGGATCGATTATTTACGCGGGTTCGGATCGAGCTTTTCGGGCTTTTCGTGATTGCCGATCCAGGGGTCTCGACGTGCGGTTCAGGGAAAGTGCAAACCCGAGTGCACCCGTTACGCAGTGATCCGCCACGGGCTGGGTGTACACGACTACGGACGGTTGGAAAACGTTTCGGTAACCGGCGGACGCGCGGGGTGCGCTGCGCGAGGCGGCGGCGAGAGATGCGATAGGGACGCAGAAAGAAAACCCTCAATTTTGTCGAAAGTTTGGTCGAACAAGAAATGTGCTTTTTGCACCCATCTCCATCTCTATGGCTGTACCGCGGTTTCAATCGGGTCCCCCGTTCTCCGCGCGTCCGCTCTTGACGCCTCCCCTGTCCCGGATCCCCACCCGCCCGCCAGTGCGCCGGCGGTTCTGCCATGGTCGTTACTGGTGTCACTGCTATCGTCCCGAAAAACCACGCTCTCGCGCGTGCGCCGGTGGCGTTCGAAATGATGTTTGTGTTGCTGGTGATACACGATGGGCGCGAGCAGCGCCACGAACACCAACAACAACACGAAACCCAGCGTGCTGCTTTGTTTCTTTTTGGAGGGTAGATACACTCCGCTGTGTTTGTGTAACGGCTGTAATGGCTGTTGTCCGCCATGTATCTGTTGCGTTATTTTGCAGTTGAATCGGTCGCCGCCTCGCAGCGACCCGCCGCGCGACGTGGACGGCGAGAATCCATGCATTCCATTTTGCGATTGAACTTCATGTTCGTGCAACGGGCCCAGCCTCTCCCCGCCCCGCAACGAACCTTCCCGTGACAAACTCGGGGACCCGCCAGTTCCGGGCCCGGGGTGTGCCTCCCACGGCTTGTGGTGAGTCAGGTTGCGATCGTTGTGGACACACGACGAGCTTCCTTCCCGAACACCACCGCTCTCCTCAAAACTCCCCTGACCATCCGCCTCCCACGGAAAAAACTCCCGTCCCGGTCTCGGCGGGGACAACGAGTGGAACGGCGAGGGCGGTCTTGGTGACCCGGAGCGGGGGGGGGAGTGCATCGTGGTGCGGGTGTCACGCGCGCGCGAATCGCGACGGAAAGGGAGCTCCAAGCGCACCAGGAGCGCGGACCCGACCACGCGCGGCGTCGGAGTGAAAAAAGGCAAATCTCTCCTTGGACTGAGAAAGAAAGACGTCAAAACATTTGCAGAAAAAGCCGAGACCCACCACTCGGGTGACGCGCGCGCCGCATGACCCGCCGCGAGACCCGCCGCGAGTCGCGCTCTTTGGCGAGGTTGCCGGGTGATGGGGGGGTGGGCTTGGTACCCGACGCGAAAGAAACGGAGGCGCGACCCCCGACCACCGTCACCGAAAAACCTTCGCCGCTGCCACTGTCAACGAGTTTCGACGGCCCGGGCGTGCCCTACACGCACAGGTTCGCCACCGTGCAAAACGGCCCGGTGGGGGTCGTGACCTTGAACGGCGAAGTAGCCGCGGAGTTGGTGTGCTGGGAGTTCTTCTACGGAAGGGAGTGCGACTTGGACGGGAAGGGAAGGGAAGAGAGGACGAGTGTGTATCATGCAAACGTTGTTGAAACGGAAGCGATGTCGAAATCGTCGATGTCGCCGTCGCCGACACCCCACCCTGCGTGCAAAAAGTGCCACTCCATCGGCACCGCGGACGATTCTTGTCGCGGTCGCGTCCGTGAGGCGCTGGGGCAGGTAAAACCGAAGCGGGGACTGAAAGCCCGGTTGGGCGATTCGACCGCGTTTCGAGTCTGCCGCTACGGCGATTGCGTCCGGCGGCACCCTTCGGATTCGGAAGTCAAGGGGTGGATTGCGAAGTGGTGGGTGGAAAGTGGGGGGGGTAACAGGATCGAACCCGCGACGACGGGGTTACTAGAACCTCGTTTAACCACTTCACCAGCGCCTTGCGCCGCCGCTTCTTCAATTAAAACAGTGTGGTCCGTGCGCGGCGCTGGGTTGACGAACTTCCGGGGTAAGGACGATTCCGAAAAAGCGACGTTGACCTCCGTCGCGAAAGCTCGCGAAGAAACGGAGAACTCCTCCTCCTCCTCCTCGGAACAGATCGAAAAAGAGCAGGGTCTTCACTCGCTGTTGGTGCGCAGAGTGACCGGCCGGTTACGCGAGCAAGCGAAAACGTCTCCGTACGTCGCGGCGTTTCTTCAAGAGCCTTTTTTTGAACAGGTCACCCAGAACAAACGGTTGGGTAAGTATTTCCCATTTACCACATTCCGCCGCCGACTGATTGCGCATACGCGTACCAGAAGGGACTATTACCTCTGCCCATTACCCTGACTGTTTACTCATACACGTCACGACCGACTGACACTTTTCTTTTTTATCGTGCCAGTGCGACTCCTGTCCCAAAAAAACGCGCACAAGGAAATCACCGAGGCGTACGGCGCGCGGTTTAAGATTGCTGAAACGATTTTGGGGATTTCGCGTGGGGACACGGGTGGGAACGTGGGGACGACTTTAACCTGTACCGGGGACGGAAGGATTGGGGACGGTAAGGACAGTTTCGGGGATCCTGGAAACACCGCCGAGCGCGCAACCGGCGCCGGTCTGACTATCTTCGACGCCTGCAGCGGCCGCGGCGTGGTGGGCGCTTTGCTGAGCTTCTTCTTCCCAATCGCGCAAATCGTGTTGATGGACGCGAACGGGGACATGAACCTGGCGCACGTCGCGTCGCGGTCGAACGTGACGTTCAAGCACGTGGATTTGTTCGGCGAGTCCGCGGTGGTCGCGATCAAGGAACAGGTCGAGTCGGAACGAGTGATGGACGACGAGGCGCGGGAAACTGACGAGGGAACCATTGAGGAAACTGATGAGGGAACTCGTTGGAACGACAACGAGTTTTTAACGAGAGATACAAACAAAAACGACAAGCCCAAACCGCGGATACGCGTTCTCCTCGGCGTCCACCTGTGCGGCGCCCTTTCCCCGCGGTTGGTAGACCTGGCTTTCGGGGTTCCCGAAATCGACGGGCTCGTGCTGTGTCCTTGTTGTATTAAAGGCGGCTTGGGCGGCGCCTGCCGAAGCGCGGCGAGGGAAAGAAACGTGCCGCCGTACGTGGTGCTTTGCGAAACCTTGCGCGCGCTGTGCGAGGGAGAGGTTGAAAAAAGGTACGAATCCTTGGCGGGCGATATTTGCCATCCAACAACGGAGCCGTCCAGTGACCACCCATCCGTGCCAAACAACCACAAACCGAAACGGGTCACCGCGCGCGCCGATCCAAACGTCGACTCGCCCGTGAACTGCTTCATCTGCGCGGTGAAAACCGGACGGCTGGGATGAGGGGGACGGGGTAGATGGTCGGGTAGGTGGTCGGGTAGATACTGGAAATGGTTAGGTGGACTCGACAGAGTAGATAAGACGGTGCTAGTTAGTAGGTAGTCGGGTAGTAGTCGGGTAGATACGTGAAACGGTAGGTGGACTTGACAGAGACAATGGTCGGGTAGGTGGTCGGGTAGATACTTGAAACGGTATGTTTGTATTGAACCCGCACTTCGTAAACGTCTCAACGTCTCCACTTACACAAATCTCAACGCATTCGGTTGGTTTCCGCCGCCCTCGTGACCTCCGCCAGCGACGCCGCGGCTTCCGCGGCGGCGTTGTCGATCATGCTCGCTACTAGCCTGGCTAACAGCGCCTGCGTGGGCGGTGCTATTTCGCCGACAAGCACTGAGGGAAACGCCATCGCCCGCACGAGCTCCCAGAGCTGGCCGGTGACGATTTTCTCCTGCACGTGATACCGGGAGCCGCCCGAGCGCAGGGTCACGACCAAGGTAGCCAAGTCTTTGGCCACGATTTCGTGAGGTCCAAGCACCACGTAAAGCTCAGCGCACCGCGCACTCAACACGTGCACCAAAACGTCGAACTGGCGCTGCGGGTCCAAAGTCGCGATTTGGGGGGGGTAGGTGGGTTGGGTGGTTGGTCTGTGTGTTTGTGTTTCCACCGCGACGGGGAACGTGTCACCACCTCGTCGCACCTGAAGATCATGTGCGCCACCCGCGCCGTAGTGACCGCCCGCAACCGAATTCGGTTGCGCGTTCGCCGCGGCCGCGCGGACGTCGGGCGCGGATCGCGGTGGTGGTTCCGTAGACCGCTTTGATTGCGTGTGTTGAGTCGACCGTGAGTCATCGCGAAAACCCGCCTCCTTCGGTTTCATGCCGCTCGCGGCGTGCAGCAGAAGCGCCAAACCGCCGTCGTCGTCGTCGCCGGCGCCGGCGCCGCGTTCTTTGTCGTCGTCGTCCCCATCCGAGTCATCCGAATCCGACTTCACCCCAGTTTTCTTGCCGTACAACGAACCACCCTCGTACCCAACACGCCCCCTGTTGTTGTGCGTCCCGTTCCCGTCCCGGAAACTCATCTGCGCGCTTTCGTTCGAGGCTTCGCGGAAAGGCGCGGACTTGGTGCCGAACTTGCGCCCCCGGCCGTGTAGGCACGGGTTTGGGTTGTCCACGACTGCGGTTGGTACACGAAAAGTGGTTAACGTCTCGTGTTGGGCAACGTGGGATGTGTGTTGTATGGGGGATTGGGGTCCGAGTAATCGGGCCTCCACAGTGCGTTTGTGCTGTGTGTAGCGGTTGCATTAGTACTGCATACATCACGAGTACTGGAAACGCTACGTACGTCACGAGTAGTGCGCTCAAAGAGGGGCGGTAAACGGTGTGTCTGGCTGGATTTGGGAAACGCGCGAGGCCGTACCTTTCCGAACGCTCCCGACGTGCCCCGGTCGGAAGAAAGGGTCATCCTTTTCGCCCGCCAGTAGTGGAGACAGATTCTTGTCCGAAGACCACTCCCGCAGGCCGAACAAGCCTTCCTGGGGTCTAATGGGTTTTGGAACAACCGGGAACGGAGGGTGGGGAGGTGGGTGGTTTGGTTAGTTGAGGAAACGAAAAGGTCACCAGAAACGGAAAAATTTCCTCGTTCACCACGCCGCTTTAGGACAACCACTTTCGAACGCCACATGTCGGATGCAATCATCTCGCGTTTCCCAAATCCAACGACTGGTTTCCCACACGACCGCCAGCTTCGGTTATTTCTCGAAGTTCGCGTCGGAAATTTCCCAGCCCGATTCTTATCTCTGAGGCGGCTCGGTGCTCGTCTCTCATGGTACTGGCTTCGCTCGCGTCCATGGGAGGTCGCGGCGTCCGGCTCAAACCCAACGTACCTGCAGAAAACGCTTCCCGGAACACCCGCTTTCCACTTCTTGATGTCCGTGTACAACACAGAGGCCATCGTGGCCTCCGGGGTCTTGCCTGGTAGGTTCACCAAGTACCCCATGCGGACCGCGGTTCTTAAGGAAAAAGAGGAAGGGAAGTATGTGTCTGTCAGCGCTTCGGGTTTGGCGGGACGGAAAGGAACTGCGCGCTAGGGTGTGCGGTGCGGTGGGTCGCTTCGGGCGCGGTCGAGACCCGGGTTTCGCGGGGGACACGCGTGGCGATCGTGCGGACGCGACGCAACAAAAACCGCGCGTGCCGCGTGTCGACGCGATCCGGCAACCCCCGACCCGGCCCGGACGCGTCCCGGGAATGGTCACGGGACGCGTTGGAAGACTTGCAGACACATTGATGTTCGACATTCATTTCCGCGTTTCCCCGGTCCGCCGGCCGGGCGGCGCGCGCGGTGTGAATTCCCGCGCGTTGTCTGGCGCGTCGCGGCCACGTCGTGTGGGGAGACGTAAACGTTGTCCATGGCAAAGAGTTGGAAACAAACCGTCCCTCGAGGACAACGTACTTGGTGATTTCCCCGGTCGTCATGAGACGTTGCTCGTGTCGCAACGTGCTCACCGCGGCGTTCTTGAAAACTCCGCCGGAGGCTGCGTGGGGTGGTCCGGAGTGTGGGACGGAGCAGGTAAGCTGCTGGGTGTTGAGGTGAGAAACGAAAGGGTAGTTTGAACACGTCGTGCACTCCACAAACCCAGGCGAGGGTTCGGCGTAACACGCGTCGCGTCCCACCCCAGGACCAAAACCCGACCCCATGCGGACGCGGAAAACAACTTCGCATGGAACGGGTTCGCATGGCGTTCAACAGGAAGAGGATGGGTCATTTCCGTGCCCGTACCTCCCCGGTACTGCATCGGGCGCGGGGATTGGCGAAAGCCACTCGCTTCGCCTCCCCGGTTGGTGTCCGGTGACAACGCGTGAACACCGCCGTGGTCGCGCCACGCGTCGCGCGAAGACATGGCGCGTCGCAGAGTGCGCCGGCAAATGGTCGAACACAGGTTTTTTCGGGGTTCTTCGAGCGAAGCGATTCGTTCCGTGGAGTCGGAAACTAAAGCGATCCGCATCCGTTACCGACGCGCGGATGACCCACGAATGACAAATCAGAGGGTTGACTCCTCCCCGGTGACGGTGTCGCGATGAACGCGCGATCGAAACGAGGTGTCCCTTTGACATTACGAGCACGTGCCTATCAGTTGCCGGTCAACCGACGAGATTCACATTTGGCAAACATTTTGGCAAAAGAAACCCGAGCGCCGCCCACCTTCAATGGATTCACTGAAACAAGCGCGCGCGCCTGCTGCGCCCGTGTTAGGTACCCGCCCGCACCATGGCCGACGCCGCCGCGGCGGAGATGCAGGCGATGAACCTGGAGACGGAGAAACAGGAAGTGGTCGCCGCGCTGGCGGGCGCGTTCGGGGTGGCGCCCCCGATCGACACCGGGTACGTGCGTTGGCAAGGTTTTTTTCAATCGATTCTTTCGATCTAAAGAGTTCGCACCGCCGACCCCGATCGCGCGCGCGCGCGACGCGCGGACGTGTTCCCCTCTCGTGCCAACACGGGTACCCGTGCGCAAACAAGGCTCCCGTCGGGGTTCCACGCATGAACTGACCTACCCACCCATCTCAATCCCTGTCTTTCTTGTTACCAACACCAGCCTGACCTTGGACGAGAAGTACGCTTTGTGCCGTTCGGTTGGTGAGGAGTGCATCCAGGAAGAAGAGCTGCGTTTGCTTCTCGAAAAAAAACCCGTACCCATTTGCTACGACGGCTTCGAACCCTCAGGCAGGATGCACATCGCGCAAGGCGTGATGAAGTGTTTAAACGTCAACAAACTCACGAAAGCGGGGTGTCACTTCAAGTTCTGGGTCGCGGATTGGTGCGGGCGTTTCCCGTTTCCACGCTCCGCCTTCGCGATTGCGCATACTCGTCCTTCTGAAGGGACGTCTTACGACCAGAAGGGACTAATCCCTCTGCCCAGTACCCTGACTGTTTACGTAATACCAATCCCGGATATACACATGGCCGAGAGACTGACCCTTTTTTTTCCACAACCAGGTTCGCGCTTATGAACAACAAGATGGGCGGCGACCTTAAAAAGATCCAAAAAGTCGGCCAGGTGCGCGTCGGTGTTGCGGCTTTCCCAAATCCAAACACACTGTTCGGCCCGATTACTCTGACTGTTTACTCACTCACATTACGAAAGATTGACAATTTATTTTACCCGTATCAGTACATGGTCGAGGTGTGGAAAGCGGTGGGGATGGACTTGACCAGGGTGGAGTTCATCTGGTCATCCGAGGAGATCAACAAACGGGGACACGAGTACTGGCCGCTTGTTTTGGACATCGCGCGGCGAAACAAACTGGCGCGGATTCTTCGGTGTACGCAAATCATGGGCCGCAGCGAAACCGACGACCTCGCCGCGTCGCAGATCTTCTACCCGGTCATGCAGTGCGCGGACATTTTTTTCCTGAAAGCCGATATCTGCCAGCTCGGGGTTGATCAGCGGAAGGTGAATATGTTAGCGCGGGAGTACTGCGACGACATCAAGCGCAAACTGAAACCCGTGATTCTGTCGCACCACATGCTCGCCGGGTTGAAACAAGGGCAGGAGAAGATGAGCAAGTCCGATCCGGACAGCGCTATTTTCATGGAAGACTCAGAGGCGGACGTGAAGACGAAGCTTAAAAAGGCGTATTGCCCCCCCGGGGAAGTGGCCGGGAACCCGTGCTTGGAGTACATCAAGTACATTGTGTTGCCTTGGTGTGGCGTTTTTTCCATTCAGCGCCCGGACGAAAACGGCGGAAACAAGGACTACACTACTTACGAAGACGTGGAGAAAGATTTCGTGGACGGCGCCCTGCACCCGGGCGACGTCAAGCCCGCCCTAGCACGGCACATCAACGTCATCCTGCAGCCCGTTCGGGACCACTTCGTGAACAACAAAGAAGCGAAAGCGCTGCTGGACACGATCAAGAAGTACAAGGTGACGAAGTAGACCGAAAGGTTAAATAGGTTGTCTAGGTTGTCTTAACTACATACTCCCCTTGCGGATTGATGACTACGTGTATAAACTAATGGTAACTACTATATACACCCCTACTGCTTGAACTACTCTTTACTATTGTTCGCTCCAACTCCCACTACACTCCAATACCAACATCACACCGGCATCACCCCCGTGCCCGGCGCTAAGTCGCCTAAACTAAACTTGCACACCTCGCAGTTTTCAAACTCCCGCCCCGTTAGGGAAAACCAAACCCCCCAGTGTGCGACTACTGCGATTTTTTCCTCCGGCCGGTTGGTAAGCCAGTCCAAGAGGCACTGCATCCTTTGGTTGAAAACCTCGGGGGGCTCGTAGGGCACGCCCGACCGCAAGGTTAGTCGGTCAATTGACTCATCATCCTCTGAGTTGATCGAGTCAGTATCGTCATCCCCAACCCCCGTATCCCCGGGATATTTCTCATTGCGGTTTCCAGTAACGGTATCCCCAGTCGCGTTACGTATGTTTAACTCGTCACCCTCTGAGTTACTATCATCATCCCCGGTACCCGTGTACCACCACGGCTGGTCCCCGAACTTTTCTTCCATTTCCGCGACGCACCAGGTGGGAAACTGTTTTTTTATTGTGCGCGTCGGCGTCCCCACGTCCGAGCCGTGGAACACGCGTTCCCTGGCGAGGTGGCACGTCACGAGTTTCGTTTCTTTGTATTGGTCATCCCCGAACGCGATTTCCGCGGTTTTCAACGCCCGTGAAAGCGGCGACGCGACGATCACGTCCGGAGCGACGTTCAAATTTTTTAACCGAGCGCGTAGCGCTAGCGCTTGCGTTTCGCCAAACGCGGTGAGCTTGGTGTCAATCATCATCGGGTCCACGAAGTTTTCGTCGTGCCACTTGTTCGCAAGCAAGTAGTCGTTCATCTCGGTGCGGCCGTGGCGGATTAGGTACAGAGTTTTCGTTGAAGTGCGGGATGGGGAAGAAGAGGTTTTTGGTTTTTCATCAAGAGCCCCCAGAGTCGGGCGTCCGTTTGCGCGGACGGTGGTTTTGGAAACTCGCACTGGACGCACGCGTCCACGGCGAGGTGACGCGTTCCCCGACGTCATCGACGCGATGGCCGTCGCAAGGTGAGTAGCCGTACAGGACGCAGCGCGCATCGCAGCCCCGGCCGGAGATGGCTGCGGGCGCACGCGGAAATGGGGACCAAGGAAAGGGTGATGGGCCAATTCTTTCATCTAACCATCTCTCATCTGCTGTTTGCCAAAAGCGAGCGTCCCCCTTCGCGTTCGCGCGATCGACGCGAGCAAGCTTCCGAGGTTTCCTGGAAGTCCCGTTTAATACCCGGTTTCCCAGACTGGACCGCGCGTCATTGCCGAGACAAACCCACAAAACCAAGACACACGCACATACAAACCCCTCCTTCCACGTGTGATTTACAGAACCTACGTACGCCTCCAAACTTCCAAACTCCGCGCCACGTCACCGAAATTCGAAAAACCGTTGCGCCAGCTCGGCACCCTCTCGAGGCGAAACTCAGGTGCCGAGCTCGTCAAGTGGAAATCGCGCAAAACCGAGTCGCTCTCGGCCTCCCGTTTCGGAAAACACGAGCCACTTGGTGGTGTTTCGGTCACTGGTTATTCCCCGTTTCAACGAGGAACGCTTTCAACGCCGGCGCCATTGGGATCGGCCCGACGCCTCCGCTGTCACTTCCGCACACACCCACCTTCCCCAGCCACGAGAATGGCTTGCTCTCTCGCCACCACCCAATTCGCGGGCGCCGCCGCCTCGCTCAAGTAAGTGTTTTTGATGGCACGCGTCGCGGTCCCGAACGCGATGGGCGTGAATTTTGACGGCCGCGGATTCGTGTCGCGAAAGAAGAATTTGCCGATGCCAGGAACACGCGGGTCTCGGGTGCTACGCGACCCGCGAGTCACGACACGCCTGGACCGAATGTCCGCTGACATCTTCCACCCCCTTTCCCCCCAACCCAGGAAAACCGTCCAACGCAAGAACGTCAAAGCCGCGCGCAACGTCCAGGTACGCACCGGTGGTTGACATTTCCTGGGACTACGCGACTCGCGACGCGAGTTTTCCGAATCGGCGAGGCGTCGTGAAACGCGCGGCGCGTGGTTCGATGCGGTCGTTTTTTGCGAGCGCGACACGGCGGGTGTCTTCCTCGACACCGGGAGGCATCGTTCCGCGCAATCGCGCCCGTTTTCGTGAAAGGGAACACCCGCGCGCGAACCCGCGAACCGTCCCCGGGGACGGCAAATTGGCCAATGTTCCCGTCCCCAAAACAAAAGTGCCTCGGAACGACGGATGCGACGGCGCGCCACGTGGCTGGGCGGAAGCGACAGGCTGTTTTTTGGTGTTTTTTTCCGTCTCGTATGCGCAATCAGTCGGTGGAATGTGGAAACGGGAAATACTTCACGACCAGAAAAAAAAATGAGTTAAACTCACCGCCTCCCTTTCTTTTTCTTCCCCCCCCAGACCCGCGCCGCGTCCGATGCCCCGTACAGCGCGAAGACCACAAAGCCCATGAAGATCGTGTTCGTGAGCACGGAGTGCGCGCCTTGGTCGAAAACGGGCGGGCTCGGCGACGTGGTCGGTAGTTTACCCGTCGAGCTCGCGAAGCGCGGGCACAAAGTCATGACCATCTCACCCCGGTACGACCAGTACAAAGGCGCGTGGGACACTTCTGTCAAAGTCGACGCCCTCGGCAAGCAAGTGGGTTATTTCCACGAACACAAGAAAGGCGTGGACAGGGTTTTCGTGGACCACCCGCTTTTCTTGGCGAAGGTACGTATTTCCCAATAACCACATTCCGCCTCCCTGATTTGATTGCCCATTCAAGACTGACATTTATTTTTTTACAATCAGGTTTGGGGCAAAACCGGCAGCAAACTGTACGGCAAAACCAACGGCGCCGATTTCGCGGATAACCAGGAACGCTTCGCCATGTTCTGCAAAGCCGCGCTTGAGGCGCCCTTGGTGCTTGACTTGGGGTACGGCGAGGACGTTTGCTTCGTTGCGAACGACTGGCACAGCGGCCTCGTTCCGGTCATGCTCGCGAAGGTGTACCGCCCCAACGGCAAGTACCTCAAAGCCAAGTGCGCGTTCACGGTGCACAACATCGCGTTCCAAGGCCGGTTCTGGCCCACGCCCATGAGCAACCTGGGTCTTCCCGACAGCGCGGGTCAGGATTTCTTCTTCGAGGACTCCCAAGGCAAGGTGTACGACGAGCGGAACGTGCAGAAGGATGGCGAGAAAGACGTGCAGCCGGCCGGCAAGAAGTTCAAGAAGGACAACTGGATGAAAGCCGCGTTCATCAACTCGGACCGGAACATCACGGTTTCCATGAACTACGCCAAGGAAATCAGCGGCAGCGCAAGCAAGGGCGTGGAGATGAACACCATCATCAACGCCACGGGCGGCATCGAGGGCATCGTCAACGGCATGGACCCCACGGAGTGGGACCCGTCAAAGGACAAGTTCCTGGACATCACCTACGACAAGAACACCGTGGCGATGGGCAAAGCCGCGGCGAAGCAGGCGCTGCAGGCGGAGGTTGGCTTGCCCCTGGATCCGTCCGCGCCCGTTTTCGGGTACATCGGCCGCCTCGAGGAACAGAAAGGGTGCGACATCATGATGGAAGCGATGCCCAAGCTCTTGAAACAGGTGCCCAACGCGCAGGTTATTATTCTCGGGACGGGGAAGAAATCCATGGAGAAGACGCTTGAGCGTTTGGACGAGCTTTCGCCGAACATGGCCGGCGTGGTCAAGTTCAGCAACCCGATCGCGCACTACATCACCGCCGGCGCCGATTTCCTGATGGTCCCCTCGCGCTTCGAACCCTGCGGTTTGATTCAGCTGCATGCCATGCAGTACGGCACCGTCCCCATCGTCGCGTCCACCGGTGGTCTGGTGGACACCGTCAAGGAAGGCGTCACTGGTTTCCACATGGGCGCCATGGACCCCGACACGCTGAAGGCGGATGATGTGGAAGCCATGGTTGACACGTGCAAAGCTGCGGCGGATACCTACGGCACCCAAACCTACGCCAAGATGTCGCAAACATGCATCGGCCAGGACCTTTCCTGGAGGAAACCCGCGGCGAAGTGGGAAGCGGTGCTTGAGGAGATGTATTTCAACAGCGGGTACGGAAAGAAGCAACAGGTGGTGACGCCCAAGGAAAACCTGGAAGGCGCGAACCGAACCGCGGTGCAGGCGGGGGTGCGCGATTAAGTGTTTCGCGATTGCTGCAGAATAAAAAATTAGAATTTCGTACCGCATACCCGTGTGGTCCTTCGTGCGTAGTCTCTGAAGGACACAGACAGTCTTATCGCACATAGTACCCTTCGAACAAGTCCCTTCGCACGTACGTTCGACGTGATTTCAATCGTCTTTTACCATCTTCGAGAACATCTCAAGTATTTCAAACACGCTAATGTAATGTTCCTTCAAACGTGCTCCTTCAATCTCTCGCCTCCCTCCCGGCTTTCCCCACATGAGTCTCACCGCTGCTCCACAAGCTTCTTCCCCGCCACGATTTCGATATCCCGGTACGCGCCTTTCTGTGTCAGTTCCACGAACCCGTGCGTTTTCAACACCAGCACCTGGTAAAACGTGCGCGCGGCGTCGGCCTTTTTTACTTTTTTTAAAGAGTTGTTCGCGTCTCGTGCCAAACACATCTCCGAAACCGTGACCGGGACGGGCACTACAATTTCTCCTGTTTTTTCGTCAACCACCTCCCGTTCCTCCAACCGGGGGCCCAGGCTCGCGAGCATGCGCTTCGTCGCAACGGACCAGTCCACGTGCCCGGAAACCACACCGGCGGGGGTGGGCGGAACGGGGAGTTGGTCGGAACCGTTCAAAGCATCCGCCGCGTTTTGCGCGGCGTCGTTCCTTCGGGTAGTTGTAGGCGTCATGGGCACGTCGTCGTTCCCGTCGTCGTACCCCCCCGCGTCGTCGTCGTCTTCCCCACCGAACCCGCCCCCGAAGTCGCCCCCGTCGTCTTCGTCGAACTCCATCGCCCTCGCCACGTCGTCGTCCTCACCGCGTACGCTCCCGGCGGCGCTCCCGGCCCTGCTCCCGCCTCCTTGACGTCGCCCTTTTTGCCGGTGCGCCGCGAAGCCCCCGCCTCGCCGTTCGCCGGCGCGTTCCATCAGGCTCCTGATACAGCCCGCCCGCATCACGAGCCATTCTGCACTGCATCGGTGCCCCATTAACGGGTCCCGGTGTCCGGAGGTACCTCGGAGCAACGACCGCGCTTCACCGGGTGTGTCGGGAGGCCGGCATCCCCCATGCGCGTCCCGGAAATACCCGAGCGTGGCTTTGCCGTTTTCGTCCTTCTCCTCGTCCGCGCCGAACGGCATGTCGTCGTCCGCGAGGTCGGTGACTCTTCGGATAACCCCCGGAACGCGTTGAATCGTAATGTCGCCCGCGTTTTTAATCGCCCGCGACACGGAATCGCGATCGAGAATCGTACTGGAGTCGAACTTCAACTTCATCGTCGTGGTTTTTGCGCGGCTCCGCGCGCGTTTCGCGGGCTCCGGGCGGTTCGCCTTCTGCGCGGTTTTGCCCCACTCCAGCACCACGGTGCTCCCTCCAGTGGTGGGTGCGTTTTCCTTGCCGTCCGGTAAGTGTTTTGAGCTCCCCTTTACCGTATCCCCCGGAGTCTTGAACCCGACAACCGTGCCGCGAACGCCGTTTTCGTCCGTCAGGTCCTCGTCCAGGGGCAACGGGCGGACGCCGCCAACGTCGGTTTCGGTTTCGGTTTCGTCGCGGTTATCCATGGCAGGCATATCCCCGTCGTCGTCGTCGTGGTCGCCGAAACCGCCCCCGCCGAAGTCACCGCCGCTTTCGCTTTGTTGCGGGAACGCGTTTTGTAAATCGGCCTCGTCGTAATCCTCCATTCCGTTCAAATCCACTCGGTCGTTGGCGTCGGTTTCCCCAAACGGCCTTGGCGGCGCACCAGGTGTCACATAACCAGGCGTCGGGTGGAAAGCAGGGTCCATCTCGTCTACGATGAAATCGTCCTCGACGTCACCGTGAATCCGGTCGTCATAGGCGTACTGTTCCTCGAACGCCACGTCGTCCGCGAACTTGGAGCCGCCCTCCAGGGTCTGGTCGGCGTCGGCGCCGTCCACCTGGGATCCGTCTCTTTGCCCGCCGTTTGGTTCAAAGAACAACTCCAGGTCATCGTAGTTCTCCGGTAGCGTGATGGTGTGGTGTTGTGCGGTGCCTGCGCCTTCGGGAAGATCCACATCACTCGTCTGTTTGAACGCCTGTTTTATTTTCACCAGCGCTTCGCTGCAGTCTTGGAACAGGTAGTTCACCTTGCGAGAGTACACCCTGACCACGCCTAACATGAGCTGGCCGGACAGACGCAGCGCGAGTGGGGCGTCGGGGTTGATGATGGATTCTGTGTGTTGTTTCAGGGTGTGGCAAGGGTCCAGTGAGGGGAAGGGTGGGTCAGTTTGTGGGGTCAGGTTGTGGGGTCCGGGACGTGTTCGGGAGAGGGCAGAGGTGGAGTCTCCCCGCGTCGAGTCGAGATTGGCAAATTACGCGATTAATCGTGGCGCAACTTACGAACCGCAACCGCGACGTCGGTTTCCGTGATTTGCGATTTCCGCAGCCGCCGGTCAAGGTGCGCGGCGATCCAGATCGTCCCGAGCGGGCCTCGTTTGGCGAGGATGTACTGCGAGTAGAACATCGCGCGATCGAGTTATCGACTCAACGAAACGGAACCTGGGACGTGCCGATTTGCGAAAATCGCCACGACTCGGATTTCGGAAATCCGGGCGCCGCGAGAAACGAACCGCGCGCTCTTAAGTTGTTTCCGAACGCCGGAGCGGCTTCTCTTCGCGCTTCTCTGTGGGCGAAGGAAGGGCGCACACGCGTTCCCGCGCGAACCCACGCCGTAGGGACAGGGCGCGCGTGAAAGTGACTCGTCGAGGCCGGGCAATCTGTTTGGCAAGGCTTTGATTGTCAACTGCTATTTTTCAAAATCTGGCCAAAAAATGGCCAAAAGGCCAAAAAACGACGAAACGAGACTGTTTGCGCACTGCGAGGACTCGCACGAATTTCCCCTTTTGACCTCTGCACTTCCAACATGAATCATGCATGGCTGTGTACAACGCGACGTCCTCTATCTAAACGAGCCTATTTTCAGGTCAATCGGTGATCAGGCGGCTCCTCGGGGACGCCCAAGGTGAGGGTGATGTGAAGCGCATCAAGACCTTTCCTAAAAATAATCTACTCCCACGCATCCCCATCTTTCTTTTTGATTTTCGGCACCCCGTCCTCCCTGAACTCGACCCTCCCGTCCACCAGCGCGCTTAAGGCGTGCGGGAACACCTGGTGTTCTTCCTTCAACACCCTATGGGCGACATCATCCACAGAATCGGTTGGGAACACGGGTACCACGCGCTGCGCTAAAATCTTCCCCTCGTCGAACTGTTCAGTCACGAAGTGTATTGTCGGCCCCGTGACCCGCGCGCCGCTCGCCACCACCGCGGCGTGCACCGCGTTTCCGTGCATCCCCTTCCCCCCGAACGCAGGCAACAGCGCGGGGTGGATGTTCAGCATTTTCTTTTCGTACCGTTGGCAAAGCGCAGGGGGGATTAGGCGTAGGTAACCGGCGAGGCACACGAACCCGACGTTTAATTCATCCAGCGCCACCACCAACAGTTCAGGTGTCAACCCCACCCCGTCCGCCTTGTCCTGTTTCGTGGGGGGGTACCGGAGCGTGGGAATGTTGTTTTCCTGGGCCCACAGGACACCTCCGCAGTCCAACGCGTTGCTCACCACCACCGCGAGTTGCGCGTCTACCGAGCCGTCCTGCATCGCCGCGTGCAGCGCCCGGAGGTTGCTGCCGCCGCCGCTCACGAACACCGCGACGCGGTTTTTGTTGGGACGCCCATCGTCGCCAGCCGAAGCCGCAGTCGCGGCACGTACAAAACGCCCTCTCCGCGAAACTTTGGGGGTTTTCCCAACCCTCAAGACCCCCGGGTGGTGCCACGCACGTTGCGCGGAGACGCACGACATCGCCAGCGTCGGCGTGGCGCCGCGCGCGCCCGTGGTGTGACACACGCTCCGGAAGGGAGAGGTTTAAATAGTTTGGAAAAAGGAACTTGTCTGCTAAAAAACACACCCGCGATGGATTGATCTCTGTCTCCGCGCCGTCTGTTCCGT